>Ga0209640_10003282_pt1 | contig 14152 bp, 14 predicted proteins | sample RifCSP10_1_FD_184018 | JGI IMG/M metagenome (GOLD analysis project Ga0209640, IMG submission 184018) | Soil microbial communities from Rifle, Colorado - Rifle CSP2_sed 10_1 (SPAdes) (version 2) | ecosystem: Environmental > Terrestrial > Deep subsurface > Rock core/Sediment | place: Rifle...
TGGCGCCCTTCGCCAGAAACTGTCCGACTACCGGGCCCACCTCGCCAACAAGACGCTGGCCGGATAGAGATCCGCAGTTGCGGATACCATTCATCCCGCATGAGTGACATCGTCTTCGAAAAGCCCGATCCCCGGGACTTCCTCGATATCGACTCCCTCCTCTCCGACGAGGAGAAACTGCTGCGGGGCACGGTCCGTGACTACGTGCAAAAGGAGATCGTCCCCCACGTCGGTGATTGGTGGGAGGAGAGCCAACTGCCTCAGGCCGAGCTGGCCAAGGCGTTCGGCGAGATAGGCCTCCTCGGCATGCATCTCGAGGGTTACGGCTGTGCCGGGACCTCGGCGACGGCCTACGGCCTGGCCTGTCTCGAGTTGGAGGCGGGTGACTCCGGCATCCGCTCCTTCGTGTCCGTGCAAGGCTCCCTGGCGATGTTCCCGATCTGGAAGTTCGGCTCAGAGGAGCAGAAGGAGACCTGGCTGCCCCGGATGGCGACCGGTGAGGTCATCGGTTGTTTCGGGCTGACCGAGCCCGACTCCGGCTCGGACCCGGCCTCGATGCGGACCAACGCCAAACGGGACAGGTCGGATTGGGTGCTCAACGGGACCAAGATGTGGATCACCAACGGCTCGATCGCAGACATCGCCATCGTCTGGGCCCACACCGACGACGGGGTACGCGGTTTCATCGTCCCCACCGACAGCCCTGGCTTCTCGGCGCCCGAGATCAAGAAGAAGGTCTCTTTGCGGGCATCGGTCACCTCGGAGTTGATCCTCGATGACGTGAGGCTTCCTGCCGACTTCGTACTGCCCGATGTCAACTCGATGCGGGGACCGCTTTCCTGTCTCAACGAGGCCAGATTCGGGATCGCCTTTGGGGCAATCGGGGCGGCGCGGGCCTGTTACGAATCGGCTCTCGAGTACTCGATCGAACGTCATCAGTTCGACCAGCCGATCGCATCGTTCCAGCTCACCCAAAAGAAGCTGGTGGAGATGATGGTCGCCGTCCAGCGTGGCACTCTGCTTGCCCTCCATCTGGGACGACGCAAGGACGAGGGAAAGCTCTCCCCCGAGCAGGTCAGCTTCGGGAAGTTCGACAACGTCCGGAACGCCCTCGAGGTGGCCCGGACCGCCCGGTCGATCCTGGGGGCCAACGGGATCACTCTGGAGTATCCGGTGATGCGTCACATGGCCAACCTGGAGACGGTCTTCACCTACGAGGGGACCAACGAGATCCACACCCTGGTGATGGGTCAGGCCATCACCGGCATCAACGCGTTCACGTAATTCCGGCCGACTTTGGCCGAGACCAACCCTCAGTCGACGCCAGATGCGTTAGTCGCGTTCGAACAGTCTCGGCCAAACAGACGCCGGTCGGCCGGGGCTGCCGCCCCGCTTGAGTCAAAGCCGGCCGGCAATCGAATCAGCCAGGTCTCCGTTCCGGGACACGTCCACCTTCCCCAGCCCCAACCAGCCGGCGACCGCCACCAACTCCTCACCGAGCTCCCGGCCCACCCGGACTTTGTCCACCCCCGGCTCGGCGAAAGCACCTCTCACCAACAGCGCCCCCGCCTTGCGGTCGGTCTTGAGGTCCACTCTCGCCACCACATCACCGTCCAACAGGAACGGCAACACGTAGTAGCCGTAGATCCGCTTCGGCTCCGGCACATAGATCTCGATCCGGTAGAAGAACTCCCAGAGCCGCTCGACCCGGTCCCGGTACCAGATGAGGTTGTCGAATGGGGACAACAGTGCCCGGCCCTGGACGCTGCGGGGAAGCTTGGCGTCGGGATGGAGGTAGGCAGGGCGGTCCCAACCAGTGACCTCGACCTCCACGAGACGCCCGGCCGAGACCAACTGAGAGATGAGGGGCCGGGCCACCGGCATCCTGATCCGGTAGTAGTCGGCTATGTCGTCGGCGGTTCCCACCCCGAGAGCACGAGCCGAGCGCTCCAACAGGATGGACTGCGCCTCATCGGTGGGCGGTGTCGGAGCCCGTAGCTGTTCGCTGTCGATCACCCGATCCGCGACGTCGTATATGCGAACGAAGTTCCGTCGATCTGCCGCTGCCACCCGCCCTTGCACGAACAGCATCTCCAGGGCGACCTTGCCGTCCGACCAGTTCCACATCGAGCCGTTGGGGTCCTTGACCCCGGGATCCTCCAGATCGGAGGTCTGAAGCGGTCCCCGCTCCCGGACCTCTTCGAGGATGGCATCCAGGTACCCGGGTCGGGTCGCCAGCACCTTCTCGGCCGGGGTCCAGATGTATCCCCGCTCCATCCGCCACCGGAACAGCCGGTGATCGGCGACAGGAAGCACCGAGGCCATATGCCCCCAATACTCGAACATCTCCCCCGACCGCCACAGCCACCGATCCAGGCCGGCCCGGTCGTAGGCCCCGAGACGGGAGAAGAACGGCATGTAATGGGTTCGGCTGAACACGTTCACCGAGTCGAGCTGTATCACCAAGACCCGGTCCAGGACCCGCCGGAAGTGTCTGACGTCGACCCTGCCCGATGATCGAGGTTCGGTGAATCCCTGGGCGGCCAATGCATACCGGCGTGCCTGGGCGATGTTGATCCGACGCATGGGCCGGGGAGGGTAACGGCGCGTGCCAAGATGCAATCCGTGATCGAGCGTTACACGCTTCCGGAGATGGGCCGGATCTGGTCGGACCAGCGCCGACTGGAGACCTGGATGGAAGTCGAGTTCCTCGCCCTGGAGGCCTGGGTCAAACTCGGCAAGGTCCCCGACGACGTCGCCGCCGCGGTGCGGTCGGTGAAATGCCCGACGCCCGAGGATGTGGCAACCCGCGAGGAGGTCACCAACCACGACCTCGCTGCCTTTGTCGACCTCCTGGGTGAGGCCGCCGGGGAGAAAGCGGCGGGATGGGTTCACTACGGGCTGACCTCGTCGGACGTTCTCGACACAGCTCTCGGGTCGCTGCTCATGGAGTCGGCCGATCTTCTCCTCGGCGCATTGGCCTCGCTGTTCGGGGTGGTCAAGCGGAGGGCAGAAGAGCACAAGGACACCTTCATGATCGGACGCACCCACGGGATCTGGGCCGAGCCCACCACCTTCGGCCTGAAGCTGGCCGGATGGGCCTTCGAATTGTCGCGGGACCACGCCCGACTCCAGGCGGCCCGGAAGTCGGTGGCTGTTGGCAAGATCTCGGGGGCGGTCGGCACCTATGCCCACCTCCCGCCCGAGATCGAGGATCACGTTTGCGCGTCTCTCGGGCTGGCAATAGAGCCCGCCTCGACTCAGGTCACAGCGCGGGACCGCCACGCCGAGTATCTGCAGACCCTGGCCCTGATCGGAGCTTCGATCGAGCGTATGGCGACCGAGATCCGACACCTGCAGCGCTCCGAGGTATCCGAGGTGAGAGAGGCGTTTGGCAAAGGACAGAAGGGCTCCTCCGCCATGCCTCACAAACGGAACCCGATCCTCTCCGAGCGGATGACCGGGATGGCGCGCCTCCTCCGCGGCTACGCCCAGGTCGGCCTCGAGAACGTGGCACTCTGGCACGAAAGGGACATCTCACACTCCTCAGCGGAGCGGGTGGCCCTCCCCGATGCCTCGATCGTCCTTCACTACATGCTGGTCAAGTTCGAAAGCCTCATCCACAACCTCGTCGTCGATGCTGATCGCATGCTGGGCAACCTCGCCTCGACCCGCGGGTTGGTCTTCAGTCAGGCGGTGCTGCTGGCCTTGGTCGAGAAGGGACTGACCCGAGACGTCGCCTACCGGATCGTCCAGGGCCACGCCATGACTGCCTGGAACGAGGAAACCCACCTCCGCGATCTTCTGGCGTCCGACCCCGATGTCGTGCTCAGCGACGCAGAGTTGGAGCACTGCTTCTCGTTGGAAAAGGTGGCTGAATCCGCCGAGGTGGTGTTCCAGCGTCTCGGGTCACTTCAGGTCGGCTGACCCGCGCCGGTCGAGTGGATAGATCTCCTCCAGCTGATCCTTGAACGACGCGGTGGGAAGCAGAACCGCCGCACCGTGGGGTGTCCGGTGGTTCTGGACTTCGATCGAGAAACGGGAGACCGAGTCCTTGGAGATCCCCCGATAGCGCCAGGCCGTGGAAACCGCCCGCCCGAAGGTCCACGACGAGTCGAGGCGGACCGAGGAGGCCACGGCGGCCAGCTTTTTGGTCAGGGACACGGGCGAGGAGAACCCCGAGGCCTTGTCCGCCAACTGGAACAGCACGTCCTGCTGTCTCGTCTGGCGGGCAAAGTCGGATCCCGCGACTCCGACCCAATTCCCACGGATGAGTTGCTCGGTTTGTCTCGACCTGACCCAGGCCAGAGCGGTCTCACCGTTGGCCCGGCGGCAGCCGGCGGAGGTGATGTTCAAGCCCGACTTGGCGTCGCGAGTCGGATGGTCGACACAGATGGTCACCCCACCCATGACGTTCACCACCCTGGCGAAGCCGGCGAAGTTCACCCTCGCCACATGGTCGACAGGTATCCCGGTGTAGTCCTCGACCATGATCGCCAACAGCTCCGAGCCCGAAGCCACCCCGGTGCAGCCTCCGAGGCCCTCGTTGAGCCTGGTGAGGGTGCGTTCGCACAGATTCCAGACGAAGAGGTCTCTGGGAAGGCTCACCATGATCGGATTCGCCCCGTCCTCGGGTTGAAGGGCGAGGATGATCACGTCGGCAAGGAACCCTGAAGCGTCGGCTCCAACCAGGAGATACGAGGTGAAGACCTCGTCATCGATGGGTGTCCCGAACGAGTTGGGGGTCAGGGCGTAGGGGTCGAAGGACCCGGACAGGTCGAACTCACCCGCCAGCTCCAATTGATGCTCGGCAAGCTCCTCGCCCTCCTGGTATTGCGAGGGCTCGACGAACACGATGTCGCCGGAGGTGGTGCCGGTGACGTCGATGGCGGCTCGGGCCGCCTCAGGATCGAACTCCTCGCTGGCCACCGTGCCCAACGCCGCCTGGACCTGATACGCGTAGAACGCTCCCAGCCCGAGAACCACCCCCGCTGCGACGGTGACCACCACCCTCCACGGGTGGAGGACCACGTATTGGACGATTCCCACTTCGGTATCGATCCTAGGTCTGGAGAATCAGGTCGAGGGCGTGATGTGCACCGTGCCCGTGAAGACGCCGACTGTCCTCCCGTCCCCTCTGGTCACATCGACGCGGTAGGTGCCAAGGGTGCGTCCCCGCGACGCCTCCGTGACCCTCGCTTCGAGACGGTCTCCAGCCCGGGTTGGCGCGGTGAGGGCCAAATGCGCGTCCACCGCCACTGCTCTTTCCCCGGCGGCATTCGAGGCAAGGGAAAAGGCACAATCGGCGAGGGAGAACACCATGCCACCGTGCCCCACATCGAGGAAATTGAGGTGCTCAGGCCTTACTTCGAGCGAGACGGCTATCTCCTCATCGGAAACCGAGACCAGCTCGACTCCCAACGAGCGTGCGAATTGGTCGGCGCGGAGCATCTCCTCCACGGTTGAAGACGCGAACCCGGACACCGGACGAGATTAGGTGGGCACTGTCCACCCCGGCGTCGTCACCAGGTTCTGGGCGTGATCATCGGGGTAGGCCGACCGGTCATCTTGAGCTTCAGATCGTCGACCTCGAAGTCGAGGTGACTGGCCACCGACACCACCCCGTCCACCCGGGCAGTGAATCCGTCGAGTAGGTCGACGTCAGATCGAGTCTCGAGCCGACCGCTGAGGACGACGTTGCCCTCGTTGCTCCGGACATCGACACGCCCGGGATCGATCCAGAGGACCTCGCCCATGATGTGATCCCGGATCTCGTTGATGATCTCCTGATCGGAGCGGGCAAAGACCCGAAGTATGTCCGATCGACTCACCAGGCCGACGAGTGCACCGTCGTCATCCACCACGGGGATCCGCTTGACACGCTCCTTCTGCATCAGGCGGGCGGCTTCTGCGTGATCGGCTTCAGGGCCGAGCACGATCAGATCGGTGCTCATCACATCACCAACAAGGCGCTCCTGGGTGGGAAGCTCCACCTCCCTGTGGATGAAGCGGAGGAGACCGGCCGGCGTCTTGCGACGCCTATCGGCTTCGGTTGCCACGAAATCGGCTTCGGTGATGATGCCGACAGGAACGCTGTCGCCTTCGGTCACAACCAAACCGCTGATGCCGGCTTCGATCATGCGGCGCGCTGCTTCCTTGAGGGAGTCGTCGGGGCCGACCGTGATCACATCGCGTGTCATCAAATTGCGGAGTTTCATCAGGTCTCCTTTCAACATTCAACGTATGTCGACCCGCCGCGAGACAACTAGGGCAATACGTCCCGTTTGAAAAGGAGTAGCACGCAGGACGGCAGACCAAGCGACGAGGCCCGCTCCCCTCCCAACTACCCTGCCGTCACATGGTGGCGCTACCTCATGTCGCATCGGGCAAGGTCAGGGAGATGTACGAGGTAGACAAGGACCACCTCCTGATCGAGACCACCGATCGCATCTCTGCCTACGACGTCGTCCTCAACCAGCCGATACCCGAAAAGGGAAAGGTGCTTACCGGCCTCAGCCTCCACTTCTTCGACCTCCTCGACACCCCGAACCACCTCGTAACCACCGACCTGACCAGGGTCGAAGGTCTGTCTGGGGCCGATCGGGAGGCCTTGCGGGGCAGGGCGATGGTGGTTCGCCGCGCCGAGGTGATCCCCGTCGAGTGCGTGGTCAGGGGTTACCTCTACGGGTCGTCGTGGCGCGAGTACCGCGACGGTGGCGGGCCCACCACCGAACATCTCCCCTCGGGGCTCCGGCTGGCCGACCTGCTCCCCGAGCCGATCTTCACTCCGGCCACCAAGGCGACATCGGGGCATGACGAGAACATCACCGAGTCCCAAACCCGAGCCCTTCTCGGCGACCAGCTCTATGAGGAGTTGCGGAAACGATCCGTCGACATCTACCTGCGGGCCTCCGAACACGCCGCGGCGCGCGGGGTGATCCTGGCCGACACCAAGTTCGAGTTCGGTTTTGCCGGTGACGAATTGCTCCTCATCGACGAGGTGCTCACCCCGGATTCGTCCAGGTACTGGCCGGCGGATCAATGGAAACCGGGGCACGAGATCCCGTCTTTCGACAAGCAGCCATTGCGGGACTGGCTCGACGCCACCGACTGGGACCGGACCCCGCCGGCGCCCGACCTTCCGCCGGAGATAGTCGATGAGACCAGCGCCAGGTACGTCGAGGCCTATGAGCGGGTCACCGGGGAGAGCTTCGAGACCTACCTGAACCAGGTCCCTCGATGAGAGTGAGCGTCGAGATCACGCGCCGGCCTGAGATCGCCGATCCCGAGGGGACCAACATCATGCGGGCGCTCACCGACTTGGGTCATCGCGATATCGAGTCGGTGCGGGTCGATCGGATCCTTCACCTCGATATCAGGGGTGATGATCCCGATCAGGTCAAGCTGCGCGTCGAGGAGATGTGCCGACAGCTTCTGGCCAACCCGGTACTCGAGGACTTCCGGGTCGAGGTGGGCGAATGAGGACCGCGGTTGTCGTCTTCCCCGGGACCAACTGCGAGCACGACGTGGTGCACGCCCTGAGGTCGCTCGGTGGAGACGCCGAATTGGTGTGGCACCGCGAGACCGACCTCTCCGACTTCGACGGAGTGATCCTGCCCGGCGGGTTCGCCCATGGCGACTACTTGCGCACGGGCGCCATCGCCCGGTTCTCACCGGTGATGGCCGAAGTAGGGCGAATGGCAGACGAAGGCGCCCCGGTTCTCGGCATCTGCAACGGATTCCAGGTGCTTTGCGAGGCCGGAATGCTCCCCGGCGCCCTGATCGCCAACCGGGACCTGGCGTTCATCTGCCGTTTCGTGGAGGTGGAGGTGACCGACACTTCGACGATCCTCACCCGCAACGCCGAGCTGGGCCAACGGATTCGCATCCCGCTCAACTCGTATGAGGGGAATTGGGTCCACCCGGGATCCGACGCCAGAGTGGCCCTGACCTATATCGACAATCCGAACGGGTCACAGGGCTCGGCGGCCGCGGTGTCCAACCCCGAGGGCAATGTGGTGGGGGTGATGCCCCATCCCGAGCGCGCCTCGGATGAGCTCCTCGGGTCGTCGGACGGCTTGGTCCTCCTGGAGAGCTTTCTCCAGTCGCTGGTGCCGGCATGACCATCACCGGCCAGCCGGTGCACCGGCGGCTCGGAATGACCGACGACGAATACGAGTCCGTGCTCCGAATCCTGGGCCGTGACCCCCTCCCTGCCGAGTTGGCGATGTACTCGGTGATGTGGTCCGAGCACTGCTCCTACAAGTCCTCGCGAGCCCACCTGCGCCGGTTCCCCACCGAGGCCCCCTGGGTGGTGGTGGGACCTGGCGAGAACGCAGGCGTGGTGAAGCTCGGTGACGGCTGGCTGGCCGCCCTCCGGATCGAGAGCCACAACCATCCCTCGTTCGTCGAGCCCTACCAGGGCGCCGCCACCGGAGTCGGGGGGATCTTGCGCGATGTCTTCACCATGGGCGCCCGCCCCATCGCCCTTTGGGATCAGATCAGATTCGGGCCGCTCGACGATCCGAAGAACAGATATCTGTTTGGTGGTGTGGTGGCGGGAATCGCCGGCTACGGCAACGCCGTCGGGGTCCCCACCGTGGGTGGGGAGATCGAGTTCGACCCGACCTACTCCGGCAACCCGCTTGTCAACGTGATGTGTCTCGGAATCCTCAGAGAAGAGCAACTGGTGCTGGGGACCGCCGGAGAACCGGGAAACATGGCGGTGCTGCTCGGAAAGGCGACCGGTCGCGACGGAATCGGTGGCGCCTCGGTGCTCGCCTCCGCTTCGTTCGACGACGAGTCCCAGGAGAAGCGGCCCAGTGTTCAGGTCGGCGACCCATTCGAGGAGAAGAAGCTGATCGAGGCCTGTCTCGAGTTGTTCGAAGCAGGGCTGGTGGCCGGGTTCCAGGACCTCGGTGCCGCCGGGCTGGCGTGCGCCATCTCGGAGCCGGCGGGCCGGGCCGGTGTCGGCATGGACGTCGACCTCGACTCGGTGCATGTCAGGGAGAGCGGGATGACCGCTCCCGAGCTGCTCATGTCCGAATCCCAAGAGCGGATGATGGCGTTCGTCCGCCCCCAGAACGTCGAAGCGGTCCTGGCGGTCGCCGAGAAATGGGAGATCGATTCGGCTGTGGTCGGCCAGGTCAAAGCCGGGGGCACCCTGAGCGTGCGTCACGCCGGCGAGATCGTCGCCGAGTTGCCGGCGGCCTCGCTGGCCGACGACGCCCCCCTATACGACCGGCCGCTCAGGCGCCCCGATTGGCTGGACGAGTTGTGGGCAGCCCCGGACCCATCTCCGATTGCGCCTGCCGACGCCCTGATTCGCCTTCTCGATGACCCCGGCATCGGCTCATCGGCGTGGGTCCACGAGCAATACGACCACATGTTGTTCCTCAACACCCTGCGCGGCCCGGGAGGCGACGGCGCTCTGCTCCGGATCAGGGGGACCACCAAAGGTCTAGCGGTTTCCACCGACGGGAACGGGGGCCTCTGCCTGCTCGATCCGCGACGCGGGGCCGCCCGTCTGGTCTTCGAGGCGGCGCTGAACGTCGCCACGACGGGGGCCCGGCCGATGGCGGTCGTCGACAACCTCAACTTCGGCAATCCGGAGAAACCCGAGGTCATGTGGCAGTTCCGCGAGACCGTCGAGGGGATCTCCGAGGCCTGTGAGGCGCTCGGCATCCCGGTGGTGGGAGGCAATGTCTCCTTCTACAACGAGACAGATGGCGTCGACATCCACCCGACCCCGGTGGTCGGCCTCCTGGGTCTCGCCGACCCGATCCCCGCCCAGCTCCCCGCTTTGAACCGGGCGAACGCAGGCATGGAAATCTGGGAGGTGGGCCCGGAAGCAACCGGCAACCTCGCCGGATCGGCTCTGCAGCGGGTGGTCCTGGGCCAACTCGGTGGCCGGCCCACCGCGGCCCAGCCCGAGGTGGCCAAACCGGTGATCGATTTGGCAGCCTCTCTCGCCCACCAGGCACCGGTTCTCCACGACATCTCGTCGGGAGGCCTGGCGGTGGCCATCGCCGAGATCTGCATCGCCTCGGGGGTCGGGGCCGAGTTGTGGGTGGAGGGTGACGGTCGTCTGTTCTCCGAGGACCCGCACCGCTTCATCGTGGTGATGGAGCCGGGAACGGTGAGCTTGCCAGTCGACCTGGCCCGGCGAATTGGCGCCGTGGGTGGGGACCGGCTGTCGATAGCAGGCGCAGCCATCGATCTCGGCCTGCTCACCACGACCTACCGGGACGCGATCCCTCGCCGCATGCGCGGGTGAACTCTGCCGCGCATCGTTCCTCGTAATTGGGACAAGGAGGGGTCACATGCGGACCTGTGCAACCCGATTTGGGGAGGGGCGGGGGCCCGAGTCGATAGCATCGCCTGGTGGCGAGAACAATCGGCATCCTGACCGCGGGCGGAGACAGCCCCGGTCTCAACGCGGCGATCCGAGCCATCGGCAAATCGGCACAGCGCGCCTACGGCATGGACGTCATCGGCTTCAAGGACGGGTTCCAGGGCCTGATGCTGAACCGGTACGTGCGGCTCGACTCCGACGCCCTTTCAGGGATCCTGACCAGAGGCGGCACGGTGCTCGGCACCAGCCGCGCCAGGGTCGACAGAATGGAGTTGGCCGACGGCAGCGTCATGGACGGCCGAGCCGTGATGAGGGAGATCGTCGAACAACACGATCTGGAGGCCCTGGTGTGTCTCGGCGGCGACGGCACCATGCGCAACGCCCTGAAGCTCCAGCAAGCCGGAATTCGGGTGCTGGCGGTGCCCAAGACCATCGACAACGACGTCACAGGAACCGACGTGACCTTCGGTTTCGACACCGCGATGGGGATCGCAACCGATGCCATCGACCGTCTCCACTCCACAGCCCACTCCCATCACCGGATCATCGTGGTTGAGATCATGGGTCACGAAGTGGGCTGGCTGGCCCTTGGCGCCGGGCTGGCCGGTGGGGCCGATGTGATCCTGATCCCGGAGATCCCCCATGACATCGAGGCAGTGGCGTCCTCGATTCAGGCGCGCAAGGAAGCCGGAAGCGCCTTCTCGATCGTGGCGGTCGCCGAAGGTGCCTACTCCAGGAACCAGGCCTCGTCGCAAGCAGAGATCCTGGAAGAGATGGAGATGGCCAAAGGCAACGAACGACGCCGGCTGAGAAGGATCCTCAAAGACCTCCAAGAGGATCGGTCGAAGCGCACCCCGCATCTCGCTTCGAGTTTGGAAACGCTGACCGGGCTCGAGTCGAGGGTGACCATTCTGGGGCATGTGCAACGTGGCGGCACTCCCTCAGCTGCCGACCGACTGCTCGCCACCCGGCTTGGTACTGCCTGTGCCGGATACATAGCCGAAGGCATCCAAGGGGTGATGGTGGCTTCCCGCGGGGAAGGATCGGACCCTGTTCCCTTGAAGGAGGTCGCAGGGATCACCAAGTTCGTGCCCCTCGATCATTCCTGGCTCAGCTCGGCCCGTAGGCTGGGAATCGCGCTCGGCGACTGACTCAGACCGCGGGTCGTCGCAACGTCGAGTAGGTCCAGGCCGCCCCGAGCGCATCGATGAGGCCGAAAACCACGAGCTGCCAAGGCTCACCCGTGATCCAGAAGACAACGAATGCCGTTGCGCTGAACAGACGTGCCAGCACCGAAGCGACGAAGAAGCTGCGCGCCTCGTTGGTTGCGGCGTCGTAGAAGAACAGCGACAAGATCACGGCCAAGACCCCGACAACACGGATCCAAATCTCCTCTGTCTCGCGCAACCCGAGGCCATCGAGCAAGATGTTGGGTGCCACCAGGAGCCAGGTCCCAAGGACCAACAAGTAGATGCTCCAAAAGAACACGCTTCGAGCCGGCGCCGACATAGGGCCCTCCTTCTCGCGCTCACCCTACCCTGGCTCCGATGAGCACCCTTGGAGCCGTCCTCGCCGGCGGTCGAAGCTCGCGTATGGGGGCGGACAAGGCAGAGGTCGACGTAGGAGGTCAGACCATGCTGCAACGAGTCTCCTCGGCACTGGGGGAGCTCCTCCCGCATGTCGTGTTGCTCGGTGCCGAGCGCGATGGGATCGAATGCTGGCCCGATGCTTTCCCGGCTCGAGGACCCCTTGCCGGCATTGTGACTGCCCTTTCCCGGATGGAGGAGGGCCGCGTCCTCATCGTCGCCGTGGATCAGCCGTTTGTCCGCTCCCAGACCCTGACCCGGCTCTGCGAGCTCGACTCGAGGATCCCGGTGGTCCCCGTGGACCGTGACGGGGTCCGTCAGGTCACATGTGCCCTCTATCCAAAGACGATCGCCGACGCGGCCATGGAGGAGGCGGAGGCCGACGGGTCGATCCAGAGCCTGCTCGATCGGGTTTCGTTCCACGCAGTGACCCCGGAGACTTGGGCGCTTTGGGGGGAGGATGGGAGAAGTTGGTACTCAGTCGACACCCCCGGTGGTCTGGAGGAGGGTGTCCGCCGCTTTCTCTGAATACCCGCCTGGCCATCGCAGACAAGAAGAAGGGGCCCTGGTAGGCCCCGTCTTCTTCTGGCGGTTGCTGGGATTCAGGGGGCCACAGTCGTCGTGGTTCCCGCCAGAGTTGTCGTTGTCTCAGTGCCAGCCGGCGCGGTGGTTGATGTCCCATCGTCCGGGTTGTCGGTGCCACAGGCGACGAGCGCCAGGCTCAATGCCAGCGCCGACGCGAGGAGACCTTTGGTCACTCTGTTCTTCATGTTTGTGCCTCCACCGCCGCTCGGAGCGAGCGGCATAGGGGACCTATTCCACGTTCGGGCGAGTTCCAAACGTGATTTTCCACAAAGGTTGGGCGAATAGGCCAGGAGCACCGCCTCACCTAGCATGAACGACGTGCCCAAGGAGGCTGCTATCTCACCAACCGCCAGGCCCGGTGAGGCCTGCGGGGTAATCGCTGCGTACACCCCCAAGGAACGCGCGGCCAATCTCATCTACTTCGGCCTCTTCGCCCTTCAACACCGCGGACAGGAATCGGCCGGGATCGCGACCTCCGATGGTGAGACCGTCACTGTCTTCAAGGACCTCGGCCTGGTCGCACAGGTCTTCGACGAATCGACCCTGGCCGGTCTCGACGGCCATGTCGGGATCGGGCACACCCGGTACTCGACCACCGGCTCCAACAACTGGGCCAACGCCCAACCCGTCCATCGTCAGGTCGGCAACACCAGTGTGGCGTTGGGTCACAACGGGAACCTCACCAACACCCGCCAGCTTGCGGCGGAGCTGGGGATCTCCGGTGCCACCACCGACTCCGATTTGATGGCTGAAGGGATTGCCCGGGAGCTCGACGACGAGCGGTCCGATTCTCGTGGGTTGGAAATGGCGATCATGAAGGTGGCGCCCAACTGGAAGGGTGCCTTCTCCCTGGTCCTCATGGACCAGGGAAGAGTGGTCGGTCTTCGCGACCCCAACGGATTCCGCCCCCTCTGCCTCGGGTCGCTTCCTGACGGTGGCTGGGTCATCGCATCGGAGACCGCCGCCCTCGATCTCATCGGATCCCGTTTCGTCCGTGAGGTGGCTGCGGGCGAAATGGTGGTCATAGACGCCGGGGGAGTTCACAGCTACCACCCGTTCGACCAGGTGACACCCGGTCTCTGTCTCTTCGAATTCGTGTACTTCGCCCGGCCCGACAGTCAGATGTACGGGCGGAGCATCCACGGGGCGCGGCATCAGATGGGTCAGGTCCTCGCCGCCGAGCACCCGGCCCAGGCCGATGTGGTCGTCCCCGTTCCCGAGTCGGGAATACCGGCCGCCCAGGGGTTCGCCGCCGCCAGTGGCATCCCCTACACCGACGGGTTGGTCAAGAACCGCTACATCGGTCGCACCTTCATCGAGCCCACGCAAACGATCCGGGATCGCGGGATACGGCTCAAGCTCAATCCGATCGTGGAGAACTTGAACGGGAAGCGGGTGATCCTGGTCGATGACTCCATCGTCCGCGGCTCCACCACCCGCAAGCTGGTGCAACTGATTCGAGAAGCAGGTGCGGTCGAGGTTCATTTGCGGGTCTCCTCGCCTCCCTACCGCTGGCCGTGCTTCTACGGGATGGACACCTCTGATCAGTCGACATTGATCGCATCCCGCATGGACATCGAAGGGACCCGTCAGCATCTGGGGGCGGACTCGCTTGGCTACTTGTCTC
>Ga0209640_10003283_pt1 | contig 14142 bp, 12 predicted proteins | sample RifCSP10_1_FD_184018 | JGI IMG/M metagenome (GOLD analysis project Ga0209640, IMG submission 184018) | Soil microbial communities from Rifle, Colorado - Rifle CSP2_sed 10_1 (SPAdes) (version 2) | ecosystem: Environmental > Terrestrial > Deep subsurface > Rock core/Sediment | place: Rifle...
ATCATCGGGCGCACGTGGTGGATGTTCGCATCGTGCGGATCTTCAATACTTATGGGCCGCGGATGCGGTTGAATGATGGGCGGGTGGTGCCGGCGTTCATCGGGCAGGCGTTGAAGAACAGGCCGGTCACGGTTTTCGGCAAAGGCCAACAAACGCGAAGCTTTTGTTATTGCTCGGATCTGATCGAAGGGATTTTCCGCCTCTTGCATTCCAACCTTCATACGCCCGTGAATATCGGTAACCCCAATGAATTTACGATCATGCAGTTTGCAAAATTGATTATCAGGCTTTCCGGCACGAAATCCAAGATTGTCTATAAACCGTTGCCCGAAGATGACCCCAAGGTGCGTCAACCGGATATTACGCTTGCCAAGACCAAACTTAAATGGACGCCCAAGGTGTCGTTGGAAAAAGGGATAAAAGAAACATTAGCGTGGTTTTCCAGATGCGTATAGCCATTCATTGCCGCTCTTTTATGAATAAGCAATTTACGGGGATCGGGCGTTATGCCTCTTCTTTGGCCCGTGCGTTGGAGGAGATCGATCAGCACAATGAATACCTGCTTTATGCGCCGAAGGGGTTGTTTCATACAAAAAGATCCGTCCCCAGCGCCAAAGCAAGGAATTTCACCGTCAAGGTCGACTGGTTAGGGCGCGGCCTTTCGAAAATGATGGGAGCGACGGACATCGTTCATTTGCCTTCACCGGATATTTGCGACGTTAAAGATGTAAAGCTGGTTGTGACGATCCACGATCTGGTCTATAAGGCGTTTCCGCAAGGGCATACCGAGGAAACGCTCAAGCTCACCGATGAGCAGATGCGTTTTCTCCTGCCGCGGGCTTCTAAATTCATCTGTTGTTCCCAGAATACGGCAAAAGACCTGATGCGTTTTTTCCAGGTGGAAAGCGCCCGCATATCCGTCGTATATCCCGGCATTAATAAGGATATTTTTTATCAAATGGGTGAGGAAGAGAAGCCGCAGGCGCGGCACGCATTGAAAGCGCTGGGTGTTGAGGGGCCGTTCATTCTTTTTGTGGGGACGATCGAGGGAAGGAAGAACCTTAAGAATTTGCTCAAGGGCTTTGCGCTTTTGAAACAAAGGGGCAATTATTCCGGGAAGCTGGTGGTCTGCGGGATGGCGGGCTGGAAAAACGAAGATCTAAGCCGGACCATCGATGAATTAAATTTAAGAAATGAATTATTGTTACCGGGTTTTTTAAAGGACGAGGAGTTGCGCTACCTTTATAATTCAGCCGATTGCTTTGTGTTCCCCTCCTTTTATGAAGGGTTCGGCTATCCGATCGTTGAAGCTTTCAGTTGCGGTTGTCCGGTCGTAACTTCCAACGCCGCTTCCTGCCCGGAAGTCGGCGGCGATGCCGCGGTCACGGTTGACCCGCAAAATCCTGAGGAAATAGCGACGGCCATCCGTCCGCTCTTGGAGGACAGCGCTTTGAGGATGAAATTGATCGAGCGGGGATTGCAAAGGGCGGAAGGGTTCGATTATTTAAAAACGGCCCGAAACACATTGAAGGTTTATGAGGAAGTTTATGAAAGTTAGCGGATTTACGATTGTCCGAAACGCGGTTCAATACAACTACCCTGTGTTGGAAGCCATTCGCTCGATCTTACCGATCTGCGATGAGTTTATTGTCAACGTCGGCGACTCCACGGACGGGTCCTTGGCTCTCATAAGAACGCTTAAGGAAAAAAAAATTAAGATCCTCGAGACCAAATGGGATAAAACGCAGCAACCGGATATGCTGACCCATCAAACAAATTTGGCTTTGAAAGAATGCAGCGGCGATTGGGCTTTTTACGTGCAAGCCGATGAGGTGGTCCATGAGGCAGACTTGCCTAAACTGAGACGGCTGATGCACAAATACCTTCACGAAAAAAGCGTGGATGTCTTTCGGTTCAAATGGCTGCATTTTTACGGGAGTTTCTGGCGCTACCGCATCGACGCGGGATGGTTCCAAAAGCAGGACCGGATCGTCCGTAATGACGGGACGATCGAATCCACCACGGATGCCTTTACGTTTTGCCGCAAGGATGGCCAGCCGATCAGGCGCCAACAAACAAGCTGTTTTATTTATCATTACGGATGGGTGCAATCGCAGGAAACGATGGCGCAAAGGCGGATCAACGCCGAGAACATCGGGTTTGTGACGTTGAATGACGAGCAAAGAAACGGGAACTTTGAGTTCGAGGATTTCAGCCGTTTCCCCATTTATTTCGGGACGCATCCGGCCGTGATGAAAGATAGGATAGCCGCTCATTCCATCAGCCGAAAAGACTTGGGAGAAATTAACCGTCAATGGTGGTGGTATCCGCCGAAGATATTCAATATCCGCTATAAGTCGGGCCGCAGGATCAAAGAAGAGGTGAGCCAAAATGAAAGATAAGCATCTTTATGCGGTTATCTTGGCCGGCGGCGCGGGAACAAGGTTTTGGCCCGTCAGCAGAAAGAAAAACCCGAAACAATTCTTGGAAGTCATGGGAGGGCGGACGCTGTTGGATCTAACGCTTTTGCGCCTTAAGCCGCTGATAGCCTCCGATCATGTGTTCATCGTCACCAACGTTAGGTATGAACAAGCAACGAAGCGCCTGTTAAAGAAGTTCAAAGTCCCTCACAAAAACATATTGCTTGAGCCGCAAGGCAAGAATACCGCCCCGGCCGTTTGCTGGGCCGCTTCCCGCATTCATACGATCGACCCCCAAGCGGTCATCGCTGTTTTACCGTCAGATCATCTGATCCTTAACGCCGCCGCATTTATCCGTGCCTTGAAAAAAGCGGCTGGCATGGCCCGTAAAGGGTTTTTGGTGACCTTCGGCATTGCCCCGACCCGTCCGGAAACAGGATACGGCTATTTAAAGACAGCGACACGCCGGCAGATCGTATTCGTGGATAAGTTCACGGAAAAGCCTACCTTGGCGAAAGCCAAAAATTTTGTCATGAACAAGAATTATTATTGGAACAGCGGCATGTTTGTCTGGAAAACATCCGTCATCTTGAAGGCATTCAAGAAATATCTGCCGAAGGTATATTCTGTCCTGGGTAACGACCCGGCGTATTCACAGCTTCTTAAGCGATGGCAGCAGCTGCCGGGCATTTCCGTCGATTACGGGATCTTGGAGAAGGCCGACGGCGTGGTCGCGGTCGTGGCCAAAGACCTGGGCTGGAGTGACGTGGGAAGCTGGGAATCGCTCATGGAAACAATGCGCAAAGACAGGCAGGGGAATGTCTTCTTCGGGGATGTTATCAATATCGGTTCCCAGCGAACGCTTGTTTATGCCAAGGACCGGCCTATTGCGACGATCGGCCTTGACCATTGCGTCATTGTCGATACGCCGGACGCTTTGTTGGTGTGCCGCAGCGACCAATCCCAGAAAGTGAAGGATGTTGTTGAGGTTTTAAAGAATAAAAGGGATCATCTTTTATAAGAATTGAATGCACCCAGACTTAAAAAAAATAAACCCCCACAAGATACTTATCATCAATACCTTCGGTATTGGGGATGTCCTGTTCACCACGCCTTTTATCAGTAATTTAAAGACCAACTTTCCCAACGCCTTTATCGGCTATTTGGCCAACCGCCGGACAACCGTTTTTTTGGAAGGAAATCCCCAAATTGACAAGGTTTATGTCTATGAACGGGATGAGTTTAAGGCCGCTTCCGCGCAGTCAAAAAGGAGTTTTTTGAATAAGGTCAAAGCCAGCTTGGATGAGATCAAGAAGGAAAAATTCGATGTCGTTTTTGACTTTTCTTTGAACAGGTCCATTAATTTCCTCACCCAATGGGCGGGCATTAAGCACCGTATCGGTTTTAATTTTAGAAACCGCAGCCCTCATTTGACGGTTAAGATCCCTTTTGATGGTTTTGAGAGGAAACATGTGGTTGATTATTATCTGGATATCCTAACTTTTTTAGATCTAAAGGTTTATAGTAAAGAACTGGTGATGCCGATTGGGCCGCAGGACCGAAAATGGGTAGAGGATTTCCTGAAAACCAACGGCTGCCAGGCGTCCGACAGGCTCATCGGCGTGATCCCAGGAGGCGGGGAAAGCTGGGGGAAACAGGCCTGTTTCCGTCGATGGTCAAGCGAAAATTATGCCAAATTAATTGACAAATTAATTGAAAATTACCCTATGAAGATTATACTAATGGGGGCCAAGCAGGAGGAAGAGATATGTCAGCGGGTCAAGGACCACAGCCGAGCGGAGCCCATAGATGCCGTTGGCCAGACCTCCCTGGGGCAATTAGTGGCCCTTTTGGAGCGTTGCCATCTGGTCATCCTCAATGACGGGGGCCCGTTGCACGTGGCGGTGGCTGCCAAAACAAAGACAGTTTCCATTTTTGGGCCGGTGGATGAAAAGGTGTACGGTCCCTACGGAGACGCCCACAAGCATCTGGTGGTCAAAAAGAATTTATTGTGCCAGCCTTGTTATCGTCGTTTTCGCATGACCGATTGTGCACATGTCAGCTGTTTAACAACCCTTAGTGTGGACGAAGTTTTTGAGAAGGTTAAGCAACTTCTATGAGCGTTAAATTTATCGACCTTAGCCAACAATTCCAAACGGTTAAAGACGAAATCTACGCCGGTTTAAGCGCCGTTTTCGAGAAATCAAATTTTATCTTGGGAGAGGAAGTCAAAATCTTCGAAGAGGCTTTTTCCCGATACTGCGAGGCGCCCTGCGGGGTCGGCGTCAATTCGGGAACGGACGCGATCTTTCTCACCTTAAAAGCGTTGGGTGTCGGCCCCGGCGATGAAGTCATTGTCCCCACCTTTACTTTCATCGCGACAGCCCTGGGGGTCTCTTTTACCGGGGCTAAACCGGTCTTTGTCGATGTCGAAGAGGACACCTGCAATCTCGATGCCACTAAACTCAAATCAGCCATCTCCAAAAGGACAAAAGTGATCATGCCGGTCCACATGTACGGGCAAACGGCGGACATGGATGCCATCAAAGAGATTGCGAAGAAACATAAAATCTTGGTGATCGAGGATGCTTGCCAGGCTCATGGGGCCCGGTACAAGGGGAAGCGCGCGGGCTCTTTGGGCGATGGGGCGTGTTTTAGTTTTTACCCAACCAAAGGCCTCGGTGCTTTCGGCGACGGCGGCATGGTCGTGACCAACAACCAGAAGTTATTTGAGGGGGTCAGGATGCTGCGCGATTACGGCCGTAAAGACCGTTACGAACATATTTTAAAAGGGTATAATTCGCGCTTAGACACGGTACAGGCGGTTGTTCTTTCGGCCAAATTAAAACATTTGGACGTTTGGAACCAAATGAGGGCCGAGCATGCGGCGTATTACCGGACGTTGTTAAAAGGAATACCCCATATCAAAACATTCCCGCCCAAAGAGGACCGCACGCATGCGTACCAGACGTTTGCCGTGCGTGTTATGAAAAACCGCGATCAAGTGTGCCAGAAGTTTCAGGATAAAGGTATAGGCGTTTTGATCCATTATCCGATCCCTCTGCATCTTCAGAAGGCTTACGCGGATTTGAAGCATAAGCGGGGGGACTTTCCGGTGGCGGAGAAATTGACCGATCAAGTCGTTTCGTTGCCGATGTTTCCGCATATGACCAAGCAACAGATTGATGAAGTGTGCCGTTCATTAAAAGAGAGTATTTCGTAGGGGCGACCCGGCGCCCGCCTGCCGGCGAGGCAGGGGTCGCCCGTACAGAATATGAGTTTATGAAAATCGATTCGCTGGAAACCAATGACCTTTTTTTTTCCAAAGTACAGTCTAAGATTTTTCACTATGCTGATTCTGCGTTGATTATTTTTTTATGCGTGGGTGTCTTCTTTTTGCCCAGGTCGATCGCTATCATCAATGCGGCTTGTGTTTTGATGCTTTTGGCATTTTGCGTGAAAAGAAGCGTGATCTATAGCGCGTCGCTGCAAAACCAAAAGGCTGCCAAGGGATCGGCAACATTTATGCAGCGTGTGAGGATTTTCTTCCGATCTTTCAAGCCTGTCAATAATCCGATCAATGGTTGGTTATTGGTAATTGGGATCTGTATTTTATTAAGCCTGGCCGCCAACGGGTTTGAATCCATCGGTGTCCGCAAATTTTTCTCGAGATATTTAAAGGAGATCTATTTATTTTTTCTATCGGTCGAGGCTTTGAATTCCAGGCAAAGGCTTTACTCGTTTTTCAGCGCGTTTTTTCTGTCGCTCGTTCTGGTCGTTTCTGACGGTATATACCAGTTTTGTACCAACATGAGCTTTTTTTCCGGCAACAGCATGGTCATGGGCCGGGTGACGGGCGCTTTCCGCCATGGCAACGATTTCGGCACGTATTTGGTTATGGTCCTGCCGGTGTTGCTGTGCATCTTATTGATGGACCTTAAAGTCGATGTGAAAATGAGATTGGTCCCGTTCAAAAATAAATGGGCGGTCGCCATTTTGTTTTTGAATGCTCTTTTTCTGTTGGGGGCAACATTCTCCAGGGGCGCGTGGTTCAGTTTTATCTGCAGCGTGATTTTTTTGTTATTGGTCGATAAGAAGAAAAAATTCCTTCTGATGGGAGCATTTTTGTTGGCGTTCTTTATATTATTTTTTTATTTTGCCAGTTATGCCCGGTTGGATATTATTTTCAGCGGCCCCAGCCTCGGGGATTTTTTCAGCCTGTCCAACCGCCTGCCCTATTGGCAAACAGCCTGTCTTGTCATCGGAATTTATCCGTTTTTCGGGGTCGGTTACGGCAATTATGTCGGGAAATTAAAGCAGATGTACCTTGAGCCGTTGCAGTACTCGCATAATGGCTATTTGCAAATGGGCGCGGAAATCGGCCTTTTAGGGTTGGCGGTCTATGTGCACATGATGGTCCGTTTTTTCATCGCTTCGCTGCGCAACGCCAAAAGGATCGCTGAGGACCAGGTTCAACAGATCTTATTCGGCCTTCTGGCGGGGTTATTGGGTTTTTTGGTCCATAGTTCTTTTGACACCGCTTTTACTTCTATTAAGTTAGCGTCTTTTATGTGGATCATGATGGGCGCTACCGTTGCCGTGCAACATCTGGGTCTCAATAATCAGAAATTGAAGGAATTGTAAGGCCGTCCCGACATATGTCGGGACGAGCCTCGTTCATTTCCTTTTAAAAAGGAAATGAGAAAAATGAACGGGAGAGATTCATGAGCATCCCTTTGAGCATCATTATCCTTGCCAAGAATGAGGAGCTTAATATCAAAGAGTGCATTGAAAGCGTTCACGGTTGGGCCGATGAAGTTGTTATTATTGATGACGGAAGCAGCGATCAGACGCTCAAGCTGGCGCGCGCTTTCACGGACAAGGTATTTACCCGTAAAATGGATCTGGAGGGCCGCCAGAGGAATTTTGGCGTCTCCAAGGCCAAGAACGACTGGGTGATGATGCTCGATTGCGATGAGCGCCCGACCCCTGAGCTAAAACAGGAGATTGCCGCGACTTTATCTAATCCGCCCGAGAACGTCGTTGCCTTTTGGATCCCGCAGATATGCTATTTGGGAAACGTCCGTTTGAAATACGGCGGCTGGTCCAACCCCCATATTCGTTTATACAATAAGAATTTTGTTCAATGGAGCGAGGCGGCGTATGACGTCGTCCATCCGGGGATTAAATTGGCGCCGGGGACAAAAGGAAGAAATCTGAAAGAGAGCCTGATCCATTATAACTATGCGAACATCGAGGATTTTATCCGCAAGGTCAACAATCATTCGACCCTTGAAGCGGTTAAGTGGTATTTGGACGGGCGGAAAATGAGCCGGGCCAGGGCCATGCGCAGGACCGTTGACCGTTTCTTCCGCCGTTTTGTCCGCAAAAAAGGTTATAAGGACGGTTATTACGGATTTGTGGCCGCCGCGTTGAGCGGGTTTTATGAGTTTGCCGCCTACAGCAAATACTGTGAGATCAAAGATAGAGGGATTTATCTTCCCAAGGATAAATAATGGGAAATTTTCTTCACAGCAGGCTGTATCAGGATTATTTGAGCGTCTTTTCTACGACGGTCAAAACGATTCTACGCAATTCTAAGAATGTCAAGTTTGAGCCGGAGGTGATGATATTGGACAAGATCGTAGATCCTGGCAGCATTTGTCTTGATATCGGGGCCGCCTATGGCCGATACGCCTTGCCTTTATCCAGGATTGTCGGGAGGGCGGGCCGGGTTTATAGTTTTGAGCCCGGCCGTTACAGTTACAGGGTTTTGACGGCCATTAAGAAATTTTACGGGTTAAATAATGTTATTGTTACGAAAAAAGCTCTATCGGACAAGGAAAAACAAATTAAACTTTTTTCGCCGATCAAAAGATCCGGGAAAGTCGGCCCATCCCTTGCTTACATAGACGAAAAAGAAAATTCCGACGCTTTATGTGAAGTTGTTTCCATGACGACCATAGACGTATTTTGTTCTCAAGAGAATATCAAAAGGGTGGACTTTATTAAGTGCGACATCGAGGGGGCGGAGCTTCTGGCTTATCAGGGAGGAGTGGGTGTCATCGAAAGAGATAAGCCGGTTGTCATGAGCGAAGTGGATGAGAAAAGTTTGAACCGTTACGGGCAAAGCGTAAAAGATTTGGAAGATTTTTTTTTCAGCAAAGGTTATAAGCTGGCTGTCTTTGAGGATGGAAATCTTAAGGGGATAGGTCATTTCCAAGGAAGCAGGAATTATTTTTTTATTCACGGTTCCCGATGGGAAAAAATTATCAAAAAATTCTAACGATTTGAGGTAATTAAGAAGTGAAAATCGTGTTTCTTGACAGAGATGGCGTTATTAATGAATTTCCCGGCAACGGCCGCTACGTGACGACTTGCAGGGATTTTTATTTTATTCCGGGGGCTTTGGAGGCCATCAGAAATTTGACGCGGGCCGGTTATACGATATTTGTCGTTTCCAATCAGGCCGGTGTCGGCAAAGGACTTTTTACCAAGAAAAAATTGGACCAAATTACCAGAAAAATGCTTCGGGGAGTCCGTAAGGCAGGAGGGCGGATCAAAAAAGTTTTTTATTCGATCCGCCGCCGCGATGAAGGCTGCACGATGCGTAAACCCGCCGTCGGTTCCATTAAGAAAGCGATGCAGCTGTTGAACGCCAATATGCGCAGTGCCCGTAAGGCTTATTTTGTCGGTGATACCGAGGTGGATATTCAAACCGGGAAAAATATCGACTGTAAGACTATTTTTGTCTTGTCCGGCCGTGAAGACGTTTTGTATATGCGCCGATGGGATGACGTTGAGCCGGATTATATTGTCAGGGACCTGTTGGAGGCGTCGAAATTGATCACAGGGTACGGCAAAGTGCAAATTATCCGTAAACGCTCCAAGCTGGCACGCATCATCGTCAATAAAAGGCGCCGCAAGATCGGCGGCATTAACCTTGGTCGCCGGTTAACGGATCGCAGGCGATAACTTTTTCACCACCCTATTATGAAAATCCTCATCACTTATGCCTCTGCCGGGGCCGGCCATCGAAAAGCGGCGGAGGCCCTTTTTCAGGGCATCCAAAAAAATACTTCTTATGAGGCCGTTTGTGTCGATGCGTTGGACCACTCCAGCCCTTTGTATAAGAAACTTTACGGGGGTACTTATGCGTTCTTGATCACCCATATCCCTTCTCTTTGGGGGATCATCTTCGCCCTATTGGATATCCCCTGGCTTCAGCCGATCGTCCGATTTTTCCGCCGGTGGTATAACCAATTTAATGCGCCTAAACTCCATGATTATCTGGTCAAGGAGCAGTTCGATTATATTTTCTCAACGCATTTTTTCCCGACCGAGGTCGCCTCGACCCTTAAAGCCCGCAAGAAGATTCACGCGCGCATTGCCTGCATCATTACTGACTATGACGTGCATAGGATCTGGCTGGCGGATGGGGTGGATGTTTATGCGGTCGCCAGTAATTATACGCAGCAAAAATTGAAGCAATTGGGGGTCGTGGAGCGCAAGATCGTCACGACCGGCATCCCCGTTGATGAGAAATTCACGCAAGCCTATGATGTCGCGGCCTTAAAAGAGAAAATGGGGCTCACCAAAGACGCCTTTACGGTGTTGATCGCGACCGGCTCCTTCGGCATCGGGCCCATCGAGCAGATCATCAATGAAATAAAGGGTTTCCAGGTTTTGGTCGTTTGCGGCCATAATAAGAAGTTATATCAAAAATTAAGCGAGGGCATGCCTGCCAATGTTCATGTTCTGGGGCTGGTGGACAATATGCATGAGCTGATGGCCGTGAGCGATTGCATGGTCACCAAACCCGGGGGGCTATCGATCACGGAGGCGTTGGTGAGCCAGTTGCCTTTGATCTTTTTTAACGCGATCCCAGGCCAGGAGATCGGCAATGTGAAGGTGCTTAAGTATTACGGCATCGGCATCAGCGGTTGTTCCATCAAGGAGATCGCCAAACATATGGAAACGCTTCGCTCCTCCAAAGACGCTTATCGAACGGTCGTTAACAAGACGAAAGAATTGGCCCGTCCGCAAGCCGTACGCGACATCAAATCGCTCATTTCATGAAAGAAACGATCGCTCAAATCGTCGTTGGCCTTCCCGTTGAAGGCCCGTTTGATTATTTTGTCGATGCTTCATTGCAGCGACAGATCGCAACGGGCCAACGCGTGCGGGTCCTTTTTAACAAAAGAAAAAAAATAGGTTACATTGTCGGCTTTAGATCAAAGAGCGCTTTCAAGAAGCTCAATCCTGTTCTGGAGATCCTGGACACGGCTGCCCCAAGCCTCGATGAGAAAGCCCTGCGGCTTACAAAAGCCTTCAGCGACCATTACGGCTGCAGCTGGGGGGAATCGATCGAAGCGTATTTTCCGCCTTCCTTAAGAGGCGCCCAGAAAACGGATCTTCCGTTACCACAAACACCGCAGAAGGATCCTCTTCAGCCGGGAAAGGCCACGCTGGTCCATGATATTGGCTGGATGAAACATTGGGAGATCGTGTACCAAAGGATCGAGGAACAACTGAAATCGAATAAAGGCGTCATTTTGCTTTTTCCCGAGAAGAATTATGTTGATGAAGCTTGCGAGAAATTAGCTTCTTTTCAGGAGCGGATCATACGATTGGATAAGAAATTGCCGTTGCAGGCGGAAAAAGAAGAATGGGAGAAAATTAAAACAACTCCCGGGCTCATTGTTCTTGGCACCCGCCGGGCCGTTTTTGCCCCGCTTTTGAATTTAGGGCTGATCGTCATTTATGAGGAAGACCACAGCGCGTATAAGCAGGACCAGACGCCGCATTATCACGTCAATGAGGTCGCCTTGATGCGCCGTAGAATCGAAGGCGCGGACGTCATGTTCGTGAGCGCCTGCCCGAGTGCCGTTATTTGGGAAAATACCAGGAAGCAAAAGTGGGAAAAGCTGTCCCCCGAAGGCGTGTTGGCCAGCGTTCAGCTTGTCGACATGGGCAATTATAATCCCCAGCGATCGTCCTTTTTATCGGTCCCTCTTCAGAACAATATCCGGCAAACGCTGGAAAAGAAGGGGAAGGTCATGCTTTTTATGAACCGCCGCGGGTTCACGACGATGACGCGCTGCAATCAGTGCGGGTTCACCATGAAGTGCCCCCGCTGCGATTGCATGCTGACTTTCTTATATTCCAAGAAAAAGCTTGTTTGCCGGCATTGCAACCATGAATCGGATCTGCCCAAAATCTGCCCGCAATGCCAGGGTTCCTATTTGCGTTCGACCGGAATGGGTATCGAAAAATTGGAAAGCGACGTGGCCCGGTTATACCCGGAGGCCAAAGTCGCCCATTACGATAAAGAGACAAAGGCGTTCCCTGAGCAAGCCAATGTTATTCTGGCGACCCAGGCGATCATCAGATGGCGCGGGCATTTAAAATCGGATCTGACGGCGGTCATGAATTTTGACGCTGAGATCAACCGTTTCGATTTTCGTTGTGCCCAAAAGGCGTTTTCATTGTTGGTGCGCTTGGCCCAGATGACAAAAGATAAATTGCTCATTCAGACGAGGGACACGGAGAATTATTGCCTCAAGGCCGCCAGGCACTGGGATTTTGACGGGTTTTACCGGCAAGAGCTTAAGTTCTCAAAAGAATTACAGTATCCCCCTTTTGCCCATCTGTTAGCGGTTAACTTAAGAGGAAAGAAGGAAGAGGCGGTGTTGGAGCAAGGCCAGGCCCTTGATGGGCTTCTAAAAGCTAAGGCGGCGAAGAACGTTGAAGTTTCGGAACCTTCGGCCGATGTGATACCGAAATTGCGCGACCAGTACCGCTATACTATAATGCTCAAAGGGAAAAACCTTAAGCCCATGCTCGATCTGGCCAAAAAGGGCATTAAGGAAATGAAAAAAAGAAGTGTCGTGATAGCGTTGAATGTAGATCCGTAATCAGTGGGTAGTCGGTAGTACGTAGTACGTAGTACATAGAAAGCATACTATGTACTACGTACTAAGTACTACGTACAAGACAATGAATATTATTTTCTTTGGCAGTGATGATTTCGCCTCCGTCCATTTAGAGGCCTTGTTCAAAAGTCCCCACAAGGTCCTTGCCTGTGTCACGCCGCCGGACAAGCCTCAAGGCCGCGGCATGAAACTGACGGCCGGCCCTGTTAAAGAGATTGCGTTGAAGAATAAAGTTCCAGTCCTTCAGCCGGAAGATATAAAAGATAAAGGCTTTCAGCAGAAAATAAAGGATCTAAAGGCGGATCTATTTGTCGTGATCGCCTACGGCAAGTTCCTGCCGCAACAACTGTTGGATGTCCCCAAGATATTTTCCATCAATGTGCACGGCTCCCTTTTGCCTAAATACCGCGGGGCGGCCCCCATTAACTGGGCTCTCATCAAAGGAGAGAAGGAAACGGGGATATCGATCATCAAGATGAATGAAAAAATGGATGCCGGTGATATCGTGGCGCAAATGGAGATCGATATTGATGATGAGGATACCGCGTTGTCTTTAAGAGAAAAAATGAAAAGAATCGGCCCGGCGTTTTTGATCGAGACGATTGATAATGTAGGGGCCGCTCGCGAGCGGCCCCTACGACCCCAAGATCCAAAGAAGGCCACCTTCGCCCCCAAATTAACGAAAGAAATGGGCAAGATCGATTGGCGAAAATCCGCTGTTGAGATCTATAACCTTGTACGCGCTCTTCAGCCGTGGCCGTCGGCGTATACAATGTATAAGGGGAAGCAGTTGAAGGTCCTTATTTCCCATGCGCTTCAGGGGAAAGTTCCATTGGCGGCGCCGGGAGAGATCGTTGAAGTTTCGAAGAGCGAGATCGTGGTGGCTACGGGAGAGGGAGTATTGGCGCTGTGGGCCGTGCATTTGGCCGACAGTAAACCGATGGACGTAAAAGACTTTTTATTGGGTTACCGCATCGAAAAGGGCCATATTTTTCAGGGATAAGTTCGTCATGAAAAACAGAAAAAACATTTTATTTTCGACGACGAGGCAATGGAACCCGGGTGATGAGTTTATTTTGACGGGAATATTGAACCTTTTGAGGGGCATTGATCCCCATTTCAACCCCGTTATATTTAACCGCAATCCCGAGATCCAGCACGAAAGCGGCAGCGCTTTTGAAATGCGCTTTAAAGGAGGCATTCCCAGGATGAAACGATTGAAACTGGGGATGTATGATAATTCCTTCAAGGCCAGTTTAAAAGATAACAAGTTTATCGATCTGGTCATTTTCGCCGGCTCACCGGAATGGGCGAGCCCCCGCCTTAAAGGTTTGTACGATTACATCGATAAATTTTCCATTCCAACGGCATATATGGGGATCGGCTTAGGGGCCGATTTCGATCTGAGCTCGTTGGCTGAAACGTATAAAAATGTATTGAAACGCTCAGCGCTGATCGCCGTCAGGGATTCCTTGGCGCAGAAAAAACTTGCCGGATTTAATCCGGTTCTCTTGCCATGCCCGTCCTTGCTCGCAGCAGCGCAAGAGCATGAGCGGGACATCCGTGAAGTCAAGACAGTGGGATTGATCTACAGCACCCATCGGTCGGTCCGCAATAACCGGTTGGAATCCGCCACGTATTCCTATATGATGGATCTGTACAAACGTTTTTTAGAAAATTATGCGGGGAAGTTGCGGTTTGAATTTGTATGCCATTACATTGATGAGCTGGCTGTTTTTAAGCAGGATTTTCCATCGATGAACTGTTTTTATTCCTATGATTCCAGC
>Ga0209640_10003284_pt1 | contig 14139 bp, 14 predicted proteins | sample RifCSP10_1_FD_184018 | JGI IMG/M metagenome (GOLD analysis project Ga0209640, IMG submission 184018) | Soil microbial communities from Rifle, Colorado - Rifle CSP2_sed 10_1 (SPAdes) (version 2) | ecosystem: Environmental > Terrestrial > Deep subsurface > Rock core/Sediment | place: Rifle...
TCCGTCATACAGCGTGCCGGGGCTGGACAACACCATTCAGCCGTGGAGGGTCGCCAGCGATGGGAGCGTGCACAATGGGCATGCTTAGGGTTCTCCCGTTTGTGTGGCTCATGGGGGTCTCCGCGCTGGCGCAGTCGCCCACGTATGGTGTGGGACGCACGCCGAGCGCAGAGGAAATCCGTGCCTGGGATATCTCCGTCGGTCCTACCGGAGCAGAACTGCCGCCGGGGCGCGGAACCGCCAAGGACGGCGCGCAGGTCTATAAGCAGAAGGGGTGCGCGGTATGCCACGGGGCGACGGGGACGGAGGGCGCGGCTCCGATTTTGAAAGGCAAAGCTGACTCCAAGATTGACACCTGGGAACGAGGGCGAATCCTGCCGATCCGCTCGCCGTTCGCGACGACGGTATGGGATTACATCAATCGCGCCATGCCTCTCGGTAGAGAGGGGACGCTGACCGCCGATGAGGTATACGCCCTGACGGCCTTTCTGCTCTACATCAACGACGTCATCCCGGAGGACGAGATACTCGACGCCCAGAGTCTGCCGAAGGTCAAGATGCCAATTGGTGACGAATTCGCTTCCCTGCCTGAGTGGAAGCCCAGGACGCGAAGGCTTCGAGGGTACCCCTACTAGACCCTCGTCACAGGAACCGCGATTCCCTCGCCGGCCGTGGCAATCCAGTAGCGACGCTTCGGTTTGTCCCCCTCCGGGCCGGTGACGATGCTCTCGAGGACGCCTCCGTTCTTCTCGATGGTTCTGATGGATCCGACGTTGTCATCGTCACACGTCACGAGGACGCGCGTCAGGCCAAGCTTCTGGCGTGCAATCTGGAGCGATTGCCGGAGTATCGCGGTCGCATAGCCTTGCCGCCGGTACTCCGGGACCACGACGTAGCCAATGTGCCCACCAAAGCGCTCGAGATATGGATTGAGAGAGTGACGGATCGATACGCGACCGACGATGCTGGTTCCGGCGAATGCAAACAGGAATGTGGACGGCACGTGGTTCGCCGGGAGATTCTCGCCTCGCTCCTGTTCCGCCAGCACCTCGAGATACCGCCGGAAGGACATCCCCTCTTCATAGTAGTGAAGAAAGTGCTGGACGGTCGGCGACGTGGCTCGGTGGGCGCGAAGAATCTCTGCTTCCTCAGATTGCCTGGGAACTCGCAAGACAAGATCCATCGATTTACGGCAGAACGGCAATCGCCTCGATCTCGACCTTGTAGGCAGGATCGGCCAGTCGCTGTATCTGCACCAGCGTGTTGGCTGGAGGATTCGCGCCTACATATGAGACGAATGTGAGCGTGTATTTCATGAGCGTGCTTTTACCACAAACACACCGGGGTCGTGGTACCCTCGTGAGCCGTCCGCATGAGCCAGGAGGGAGGCCGCATGTCTTCGAACGTATGCGTGGCACGCCGTGAGTTCGTTCGTACAACGCTCGGAATGCTTGTGGTTGGACCTTTCGCTGCGCGTGCGTTCGCACAAGGCGCCGCCCGGCTCACGGATCGACTCGAATTCAGACGCCTGGTCGCGGCGAACCGGATCCTGGCGCGCGAGGAGGTCGTCGATGCGTTCGGGCATGTCAGCATCCGGGACCCCGAGAACCCGAAACGGTACGTCATGGCCCGGTCACGCAGCCCTGAGCTCGTCGAGTACGCCGACCTGATCCTCTTCGAGCAGGACGGCCGCTCGCTCGATCCGGAGAATCGCACGCCGTATGGCGAACGCATGATTCATGGTGCGATTTACGAAATGCGCAGCGCCGTCAACGCGGTCGTGCACAATCATGCCTATTCGGTCCTCCCCTTTGGCATTACGGGTCGCACCCTCGAGCCCGTGGTGCATGTGGCGTCGGTCATCGGATCCGACATCCCGATCTGGGACATCGCGACCCGGTTCAACGAGACGGACATGCTGGTGCGCACGATGGAGCAGGGACGCGATCTCGCCGCCACGCTGGGCCGCAACACCTGTGCACTCATGCGCGGACATGGCGCAGTGGTCGCGGGCGAGTCGCTGAAGGAGGCGGTGATCACGGCTATTTATCTCAAGGTCAACGCGGAAGTGCAGCTGCAGGCGATGGCGATCGGAACGCCGCGCGGCCTGTCGGATGGGGAGGTCGAACGCTCACGGGCGACGCAGTTGTCGCCGCTGGCCCTCGATCGCGCGTGGGAATATTTCTGCGCGCGCGCCGGCGTGGAAGCGATCTGAGCTACGAAGGTTAGAACTCGATGTTGTGAGGGAGTTCCCAAGCTTCGAGGGAAGAGGGACACGCGGCCGCGGCGCAGCACAGTAAGAGCGTTCTTCCATACCACCACCGCCGGGCGTAGAATGCGTCCGTCGATAGAGGTACGGACATGGCCAAGAAACGAGACAGTCAGAAGGATCGAAAGCGCCAGGCCGCGAAGGGCGTCAGCAGACGGGATTTCGTCAAGAAGGGCACAGCCGCAGGCGTCGGCGCGAGTGCGGCCGTTCTATCGACGTCGGGAACAGCCTTGGCGCAGGTGTCCCCCGTCACCGCCATCACGTGGCACTACGAGGCGGACGTCGTGATCATCGGCGGGGGATGCACGGGGCTGCCCGCCGCCATCCGGGCGCGGGACCTTGGCGCGTCGGTGATCGTCGTCGATCAGAACTTCGACCTCGGCGGCAAGATGCTGCACAGCGGCGGATGGGTCTCTCTGGGCGGAGGTGATCCCCTTCAGCTGAGGGACATCAAAGGCGAAGGGGACCGGGAGGGGTTCGTCACCGCTCCGCGGCAGCACACGGTGGCGGAGCTCACCGAGGACCCGGACTTCCTCTTCAGAGACCATACCGACTGGTCGGTCATGGATACTGCGGCTCAGGCGCCGTACCGGTACAACGAGCGCGACCTCCATCGGGCCTATGCCGACAACTGCTACGCCACCAGGGAATTCCTGATGGCGAATTACGTGCGCTTCACCCGCATATCCGGCACGCATGGCAACGGCGGCATGTCGCGCGCCAGGCGGGCGACGACCTTCCTCATGGAAGGCTCCACGACGGACATCAAGCAGGGAACGATCTCGAGACGGGACGCCGGAGTCGCGGGCGTCAGCTCGAGTCACTTCGCGCCGCGGGTGATGGGCGACGGCGCCAAGATCGCCAGCACGGGCGCTCGCACCAACGGTGCGGCACTCTCCAGGGGGTTGGAGTTCAGCGCTCGTGAAAAAGGCGTCCGGTTCCTGCTCAACCGCCACATGGACGAGATCATCCGGGAGCAGCAGTTCTCAGGCAGGGTCGTGGGGATCCGGGCCAGCTATTCACCACGGCTCGACCCCGTCACCGGCGCACAGTTGCAGAGCCTCTGGCAGAACGGCAACGTCGACGACCGCACGGAGACGATTTTCATCAGGGCCCGCAAGGCGATCATCATCGGCGCCGGAGGCCACGGGGCCAACCCGCAGTTCCGCAGCATGTTCTACCCGGCGTGGAGAGAGCCCGCCTTCGTGTCGAGCGGCTGGGCCCTGCTGGGGCCCCGCGGTCAGGACGCCAGCGGCATCATCGCCGGCATGCGGATCGGAGCGAATCTCGCGGGGATGCAACAGAATCTCGGGTACGACAGCACGTTCCATTTCCCCGGCGTCCTCGCCACGCGTGATCCGTACACGGACATGTTGCCCGGACATCCGACGTTCTCGATGCGGGGATCGACGGGGATCGCCCTTGGCAGCGATTCCTTTCAGCACGTAATCGTCGTCAATCAGGTTGGCAAACGGTTCTTCAACGAGCTTCTTGTCACCAGACGGCAGGGCGGCGCCTGGTTTCCGGCGGCGCCCGAGAAGGGGCAGCCGAAGCGGGGGCTCGACCACGTGCAGCTTGATTGGCGCAATGCGAGCGTCGACAACATCAGAGCGACCTACGCAGAGCCCAACAGCATTCATGCCGCCCTGGCGATGAACGAGGGCTCGAAGGCCCCGGACTATTTCTCCGGACCGATCTGGGCGATCTTCGACCGCGCTGCGGTGGAACGTGACAAATGGAACATCGATCCGCCCTTCACGTCGCCGACCAACGGCTTCTTCTTCAGCGCCGACACGATCGAGGAGCTGGCTGCCAGGATCCATGCGGATCATGAGTTCCAGCGAATTCCGCTCACGTACCTGGCGGAGACGGTGCGCAGGTGGAACGCGTACGTGGACAAGGGCAGCGATCCCGAATTCGGCCGTGGGGCGGATGCACCGATGTACCGCGTCGAAAAGCCGCCGTTCTACGCGGCGACGCTCTATCCGGTCTGGCACGATTCGTACGGTGGTCTCCGGATCAACGGGCGGACGCAGGTAGTAGACATGCAGGGCGAACCGATACCCGGCCTCTATGCGGGTGGAGAGGCAAGCGGCGGCGGTCAGCAACATGGCCTGGGACGCGCGCTCGTCCATGGCTACATCGCAGGCACGAACGCCGCCGCGGAGGCAACGGGCACTCGATGAGTGAACATGTGGCGGAAGCGTCAACACCGATTTCGTCCACGGTCATGCCGCACGCCACGAGTGTCGTCGCCTGGGATATACCATCGGCGATTGTGGCAGGCGAACGATTCAGGATGAAGGTCGGGATCAAGTGCTCCAACGAGTGCCGCCTGACGAACGGGCACTTTGGGGTCTATGACCACGAGGGCGCGCAAGCAGCCACGGGGACGCTGCCTGACGAACGCTGGCCCGGCACGACCGGCCTGTATGTTGCGGAGGTCGAACTTGCAGCCCCGGCGAGCGAAGGCCTCTACACGTGGAGCGTCAAGGGCCTCGAATCGGATAGTGGCCCGCACGTTGAAAGCAGCATCAGTTTTGGAGTCAGAGTCGTCGGCAATCCCGAATACCTGGTGAGGGTCGAGACGGTCGACGGAGTCAGCCAAACGCCGCTTGGGGGTGCTCGTGTGGTGATGCACCCGTACCAGGCTGTCGCCGACGCGCGTGGCGTCGCCGAAGTGCGGGTGGCGAAAGGTGCGTATAGACTCTTCGTCTCGCAGACCAGGTATCTGACGTTTTGTCTACCCGTCGAGGTCACGGCGGACATGACGGCCAGAGCGGAGCTTGACCTGGCGCCTGTTCCTGAACGCAACTGACCACTGCAGCGGATATCGCTACGCGCGACACCGTAGCGGAGGATTCCGCTCCGATTTCCGTGCGCGCGCGCCGGCGTGGAACCGATCCAGCGCACCGCGCCGGCGCACGGCTCACACTGGACGTCAGTGGGTCGTGGGGGGACGCGCGGCGGCTGTGGACCCGCGACTCAACTGTGCTTTCAGCGCCGCGCGGTCGACTTCCGAGCCTCGGAGGTACACCCGCGAGATCCGGCGCGTGTTGGCGATGTTGTCGAGCGGATTCGCGTCGAGCACAAGGAAGTCAGCGTTCTTGCCGGAGGCCACCGTGCCAACCATCCAGTAAGGGCGCGCGCCGTAGATCTCGTGGCGCGGTGTCCACATGCTGGTCATCACCGGCACATCCGGATGCGCCTTCCACAGCGCGATGAGCTCATCGTCCACCGGTTCGACGTCGGTCTGGCGCCACGTGGGATGGGCGAACGCGTCGAGCCCGGATCGCAACAGGTACTTGAAGCGAGAGGGATCCTATCACCGGTGCGCGTCTTTGCCCTGTCGCGAAATGAGCCAGCCGATTGCAGTTACGAAATCACCGGTCCACCGCCCCGGCCGGTGATCGGCGGTCGCCCGCCAGCTGCTGCTGATTCAAAAAACCCGCGCCGTTTGCGCGTGGCCTCGAATTTGCCCACCTGATCCTCGGGCAGCACTGCTCGCCCGCTCGAGGATCTCCGCGATGTCAGAAGCGAACACGGCCATCTCGCGCCGGCGGTTCTGCGCAGGCGCCTGCCAGGCGGCGTCCGGCGCCACGCTCGCGACCTTGTTCTCCGCCTGCGGCGGCGGGGCAGCGTCGCCGACGTCGCCGAGCAGCATGGTCTCGACGCTCGGCGTCCTGGCCGGCCAGTACACAGGCACCGGAGTACGGGTCAACGTCGCCGGATCCCCGCTGGCCGACACGGGAGGTGCAGCGCTCGTCGAGTCCACGGCAGGCGTGTTCCTGCTGGCGCGGATGAGCGCGAGCGCGTTCTCGGCGGTCGAGGCGGTCTGCACGCACGAGGGGTGCACCATCACCGGCGCGGACGGCGCCGCCTACGTGTGTCCGTGCCACGGATCGCGCTACAACCGCAGCGGCCAGGTGCTGGCCGGCCCTGCCAGGGCGTCACTGCGTCAGTACCCAACCACGTTCACGGACGGCATCGTGACGATCGCACTCTGACCTCAGTTCAGCCGCGACAATCGGCATGTCCCAACTCAACGCCGACATCGATCACCTGCTTCGCCGCGCCGGATTCGGCGCCAGTCCGGCGGACGCCGGGACCTTCGCCGACATGTCGACGGCCGCCGCGGTCGCGCATCTCGTCGACTACGAAGGCCGGCCCGACGACGTCGATGCCCGCATCGGACGCTCGGACCACGCGAAGGTCGTCTCCAAGGACCTCTTCGCGCCGGACATCGACATCGACGACGCGCGCCAGCGCTGGCTGTTCCGCATGATCCATACGCGGCGCCCGCTGCAGGAGAAGATGGCGATCTTCTGGCACAACCACTTCGCCACCGCCTACAGCAAGCTGGCCACGGACTCGGGCACGCTGCAGGCGGCCAAGATGCTCGCGCACAAGCCCGGCGTGCTGCGCGGGCCGCAGGGACAGCTCGAGCTCTTCCGCCAGTACGCGCTCGGCAGCTATCGCGACCTCCTGCTGCAAGTGGCCCAGGATCCCGCGATGCTGGTGTGGCTCGACGGCAAGTCCAACACCAAAACGAAGCCGCAGGAGAACTTCGGCCGCGAGGTCATGGAGCTCTTCACGGTCGGCGTCGGCCACTACACCGAGGCCGACGTCTACGCCGCCGCGCGCGTGTTCACGGGCTGGAACCTGCGGCGGTCCGAGGGGTACAGGCGCGAGGACATGAACGCGTATCAGGAGTTCGTGTACAACGCGGACGAACACGAAGCCAATCCGAAGACATTCTCGTTTCCGATTTACAGGAACGGAGACCGGACCATCCCGGCGCGCAGCGAGTCGGCGGGCATGCAGGACGGCGTGGACCTGATCACCGCCCTGGCCGTGCACCCGGAGACGGCGCGCCGGCTGGCCCGGAAGTTCTGGAACTTCTTCGTCAGCGAAGTACATCAGCCGGATCCGGTCTTCGTCGAGCAGGCGGCGGCCGTCTACCTGCAGAACGGTACCGAGATCCGGCCGGTCGTGAGATACGTTCTGACGTCGCCCTGGTTCATCAACCCCTCGATGCGCTACGCGCGCTACTCGTGGCCATCGGAATTCGTCGCGCGCGCCATCAAGGAGGTCGGCTGGCAGGGGTTGTCGCTCGACAGGGTCCGCTCGCCGCTGGCGAACATGGGCCAGCTGCTGTTCGAGCCGCCGAATGTCGGGGGATGGCCGCTCGGGGCGGGCTGGTTCTCGACCGGGGCGATGCTGGCGCGGACCAATTTCGCCGCGACGCTGGCGTCCAGCCAGAAGGAGTTCCTGGCCGTTGCGCTGGAGCCTGATGGGCAAACGCCGCAGGCCCTGCTGGCGGCGATGCTCGATCGGGTGACGCCGGCGCCCTTCGACTCGGCGCCGCAGCAGGCGCTTGTGTCGTATCTGACTGCGGGTGGGGCCTGGACCGGCAGCGCGGCGCAACTCAACACCAGGGCCGCCGGGCTGGCGCGCCTCCTGGTCGGCTCCTCCGAATACCAGCTGGTGTAGAAGGGAACGACCATGCGCGTCTCTCGACGACTCTTCATCCGCGACGGCGTTGCGACCCTCACACTGGGGCTCGCCGCGCCTCCGTTCCTGAGCGCGATCGCGCAGGCCCAGGGGCTCCCGTCGCGTCGGCTCGTCGTGATCTATCTCGGTGGCGGCAACGACGCGCTCAACACGCTGATCTCCTATCAGGACCCGCAGTACTACAGCCGCCGTCCCACGATTGCCGTGCCTGCGGGCCAGGTGCTGCAGGTCGGCACCGACGCCGCAGGACGCACGCTCGGACTGCATCCGCGGCTTGGCGGCCTCTCGAATATCTTCAACGAAGGGCGTCTGGCGCTCGTGCAGCGTACCGGGTATCCCAACTCGAGCCGGTCCCACTTCGAAGCGACCGACATCTGGGGTACCGCCAACCCGCAGTCGTCGAGCGGGTCCGGCTGGCTTGGCCGCTATCTCGACACGCTGCCTCGCCCCGTGGACGCGCTCGCCGCGTGGAACACGTCGGGAGAAACGCCGCGGGCGCTCCTGTCCGGACACACCGGCGTGCCGGCGATTCCCAATGCGACCACCTACACGTACGCGAGCCCGAACCGCGGGCAGGCCGCGCTGGAAGAGCGGGCGGCGGCGCAGATCATGGCGGCGAATCCGGCCACCGGCCGGCCGCACCTGGCCTTTGTGAACAGCACCAGCCGCGCGGCGATCGAAACGCTCGATCGCGTGGCGCAGGCGACGTCCTACACCCCGAGCGTCGTCTACCCGAACAACGGATTCGGGCTCGCGCTGCGGACCGTGGCGGGCGCCATCGTGCGCGGCATTGGCTCACGCGTGTTCTGGGTGCAGACCGGCGGCTTCGACACGCACTCGCAGCAGGGCGCGGCGGCCGGTGGCGCGTACGGCAATCTCATGGGCACGCTCGGCGATGGGGTGTTGGCGTTCTACAGCGACATTCGCAACCAGGGGCTGGCCAACGACACGACCGTGCTCGTCTTCTCCGAGTTCGGCCGCCGGATTTCCGAGAACGGCAGCGGAGGTACCGATCACGGCGCCGCCGGCCTGATGATGGCGATCGGCGGCATGGTGCGCGGTGGGGTCTACGGCACGGCGGCGTCGCTCGCGCCGGGGAGTCCGTCGCTGGAGAACAACTCCGGTGACGTCCGCTACGAGACCGACTTCCGATCGGTGTACGCGAGAGTGCTCGATCAGTGGCTTGGCGTGAACTCGGTGCCGATTCTCAACGGTGACTTTCGTGCCGGCGCGCCGGCCATTTTCTAAACTCCCAACTCCCAATCCCCAACTCCCAAGACGGACGGTTTGGTAGTTGGGAGTTGGAGGTTGGGAGTTGTGGAGTTGATGGAGAACAGCATGAATCGACTCTGTGTGACGTCACTCGTGTTGTTGGGCCTGTCTGGTCCGGCGTGGGCCCAGGCGCCCGAAAGACCGGCGGCCCCACCCGCCACCACCAACTTCCCGGCCGTGACTTTTGGCGTGCAATCGTTTCTTCAGTACCGCGCCGAACTGCACGAAATGGACGGGTACAACGCGTTCGACGTCACCCGCGGCTACTTCAATGTCGAAGCGCGGCTCACGGACCGCGTCACGGTCCGGTTCACGCCCGACGTGCGCCCGACGACCGACGTCAACCTCGACAGGAACCTGGCGTTACGCCTCGAATACGCGTCGCTGGATGTCCAGGCCACTGACGGCGTGTCGATCATGTTCGGCTTGCACGAGATGCCCTGGCTCACCTTCGAGGAGTCGCTCAACCGCTACCGTGTGCTCGGGCCGTTGTTCGCGGAACGACTGGGATTGATTCCCGGACCAAGCGACCTGGGCGCGAGCATCAAGGCCACCGGCGCCCGCACGGAGGTCCACGTGGGCGTGTACAACGGCGAAGGGTACGGACGCGCCGAAGCGGACAGGTACAAGAGCCTCGATGGCCGCGCGACCTTCCGTCCCTTCGACGAGGACAGCGCCGCCGGCAACGTGAGCATCTCGGGGTTCTACCAGTACGGCTGGTACGCGAGAGATCGGCCGCGCAACGTGGCCATCGTGATGGGCAGCTACGAGCAGCCCCATGTCGTCGCCACGGCGCAGTATCTGTCCGCCACCGACAACCCGTTCGTCGCCGTGGACGTCGAGCGCCGCGGCCTGTCGTTCTTCGGCGAGGGCCGGCAGGGTCCCACCGGCTGGGCCGGAGTGGGCGGCGTCGACTTCTTCGACCCCGACGCGAACGACGCCGGCGACCAGCGACGCCGCTACATCGCCGGCGGCGCGCACTGGAGTCAGGTGGGACGCGGGCGCTTGGGTGTCGTGATCACGCTCGAGCAGGTCATTCGAGCGGTCAACTCGCAACTGCTCGAGCGCCGGCTGCTCGCGCAGACCCACGTCGAGTTCTAACTGAAGGTCCCGCGCCGAGGCTGCCAACCTTCCAACCAGGGCGCCGGTTCCTGACGAACCGCAGGGATCAGCCTGGCTGATGCCAGCTTGGGTGGCGTGAATTCTCCGCCTGCTGGGTCAGCCCGTCAGACGCCAACCGGTACAATCAGCAATTCATGCGGGCGGTCGTCGTCGGTGGGGGGGAAATCGGCTTCGCGCTGTCTCAGGCGCTTTCCGAGCGGCACGAGGTGTTCGTCGTCGATCACGAACCATCGGTGGCCGATCGCTTCGAGCCGCTCGACGTGCAGTTCGTCCTTGGCGCGGCCACCAGCAGGGAGGTGCTCGCGCGTGCGGGTGTCGAGGGGGCCGACGTGCTGGTCGCGTGCACCGGCCTCGACGAAGTGAACATCGTCTGCTGCGCGGTGGCGCGGCAGCTGGGATCGCCGCAGACCACCTGCTTCGTCTCCCGGGAAGACTTCCTGACGCCGGGCGGCGACGCCAGGGGACTTGCCGCGTTCGGGATCGATCGCGTGATCTGGCCGGAAGCGCAGCTGGCCCAGGAGATCGAACGGATCGTCCGCGCTCCGGGCGCGCTCGATGCGGAAAGTTTCGCCGACGGCGCGATTCGGCTGGTCGAATACCGGCTCGACGCCGGGTCGCCACTCGCAGGCCGCCGGATTGCCGATCTGCACCTGCCCCACAGCTCGCTCATCGTTGCCGTTCGCCGCGGCGACGTCTTCTTCATCCCTCGCGGCACCAGCGAGCTGGCCGCGGGCGACAAGGCGGTCGCGATGGGAACGCCGGAAGCGCTGCGCCATTTGCGGCACTTGGTCACCGGAGTGGCCGACGCCGATCGCCAGCGCGTGACGATCATCGGCGGCGGCGACGTGGGACTCCAGCTCGCCGAGCGCCTGGAGGGGGACGATACCCTCGACGTGATCGTCATCGAGAGGGATCCTGACCGGGGCGAGATGATCGCGGCGCGGCTCAGGCGCGCGCTCGTGCTCAGCGGCGACGGAACCGACCTGGAGCTGCTCGAGACGGAAGACGTCGGCCGGAGCGACGTCCTGGTTGGCGTCATCGACAACGACGAGCGCAATCTCCTGGCGTCACTGCTCGCGCGGCAGCTGGGCGTGCGGCGCATCATCACCCGGGTCAGCAAGCGGGCGAACCTGCGGCTGTTCGAGCGGGTCGGCATCGACGTCGCGATCTCGGCTCGCGGCGCCGCCGTCGCCTCGGTCCTTCATCAGATCCAGGGTGGCTCGGCGCGTCTGCTGGCCGTCATCGAGCAGGGCGCCGGCCGCATTCTCGAGCTCGACGTGCCGCACGCGTACCAGTCCCGGGAGCTGCGCCATCTGGCAGCCCCGATGAACAGCATCGTCGGCGCCATCGTCCGGCAATCGCGCGCGTTTGTTCCCCGCGGCAACGACCGCGTCGAACCCGGCGACCGGCTGATCGTGTTCACGACGCACGAAGCCGCGGACAAGGTGCGCGACTACTTCACGCACGTGAAAGCCTGAGCGCGCGTCCATGCGCCTCGCCATCGTCATTCACATCACCGGCACGCTCACCCGCCTGTTCAGCCCGGCGCTGCTGGCGCCGGCGGGTGTCGCCGCGCTCTACCAGGAATGGCGCGATGTCGGCGTATTCCTGTCGACGTTCGTACTCGCGGCGATCGTTGGAACGGTGATGCGGCGGGCCGGCGGCCCGGCGGCGGGCGACGTCGACCGGCTGCGCCGCGTCGAAGGTCTCGCCGTCGTCGCTGTGGCATGGCTGCTCATGGCGCATGTCGCCGCCGTGCCCTACATGTGGGCAGGCGTCGGATTCATCGATGCGCTGTTCGAGGCGATGTCCGGCTTGACGACCACCGGCGCCACGATCCTGACCGACTTCACCGCGTTCGGCCGGGGCGTGTTCTTCTGGCGCTCCCTGACCCAATGGCTCGGCGGCGTCGGCGTCATTGCGCTGTTTGTGGCCGTGCTGCCCCGGCTCGCGATCGGCGGACGCGAGCTGTTCTTCGCCGAGGCCGCCGGCCCGACCGACGAGAAGCTGGCGCCGCAGCTGCGCCAGACCGCGATTGCGCTCTGGCGCCTCTACGCGGCACTGACCGCCATCGAGACGATGGCCCTCGCCGCGGCCGGCATGTCGCTGTTCGACGCGGTGTGCCATGCCATGACGACGATGGCGGCAGGCGGATTTTCGCCGCACCCGCTCTCGATCGCCGGCTACGACAGCGCGCTCATCGACTGGATCATCACCGGGTTCATGTTCGTGGCGGGCGCCAATTTCGCGTTGCAGTACCGGGCTGTCCGAGGTGGCCGGATGGCGCTGGTGCAGGACGAGGAATTCCGCGCGTACGCCGGCGTCGTGACGCTGGCCACCGCCGCGCTGGCGTTGCTGCTGCTGCGCGATGGCATGCCGTTCTTCGACGCGGTGCGGCACGGCGCGTTTCAGGTGCTGACGATCATCACGACAACCGGCTACGCGAGCGACGATTTCCAGTTGTGGAGTCCGCAGGCCAAGATGGTGCTCCTCCTGCTGATGTTCGTTGGCGGATGCGCCGGCTCGGCCGCCGGTGGCCCGAAGGTCGTGCGGCACGTCCTGATGGCGCGGTTCACGATCCGGGAGCTGAAGCGGACACTCCACCCGCGCGCGGTTCTGCCGGTGAAGCTTGGGGGCCGCGTCGTGCCGGAGCACACCCTGCGTGACGTGCAGGTGTTCATGCTGTTCTACCTGCTCACGTTCTCGGTGGGCGCGGCGGTGATCGTCTTCCTGGGTGCGGATCTGATGACGGGGATTACGGCCAGCATCGCCTGCCTCGGAAACATCGGGCCTGGATTCGATACCGTCGGGCCGATGGCGAATTTCGCGCATCTCCACCCGGTGAGCAAGATCGTGCTGACCCTGGAAATGTGGATTGGGCGGCTCGAAGTCCTGACCGTGCTGGTGCTGTTCCGGCTCGAGGCATGGCGCGCGGCGCGATGGGATCCGGCATAGGCAGGGCCTCGCTCGTGCCGCTGGCATCCGTCGCCGCACGGGTGGCGCCGGCGCGCCTGAGGATCGACGCCACGTGGGGCGCCAGCGCTTCCGTCACGCGCTCCGAACCGGCGGTGATGGGAAGGCTCGAGTCGCTGTAGAGCGTGAGCACACCGATGAATGTGCCGCGGTCCACCAATGGCGTACTCATGCACATGTGCTGGCGCGGCGGAACACCCAGAGGCGCGAGATCGAGCGACGCGTCCGAGTTCACGACGCTCTGACGATTGGCCGCGACCCATCCGCTCAGCCCCACGCCCACGCCGATCGTGAACCCCCTCAGCGCCGGAGCGAGACGTCCCACGGCATGCGAGACGACGAGCACGTCGTCATCATTGGCGACGTAGACGGCGCAGGTGGCGCCGGGCGCGTCGCGTCGCAGCAACGCCGCCGCCAGCGCAATCAGGTCGACCGCGGTCCCGCTGTCGGCCGCGAGCCGGGCGAAGCTCGCCAATGCGATCTCGTCCGATTCTTCGGCAGCAGGCGCCGCCGCATCGATTGGCGGCTGCTCCGCCGCTGGCGAACCGGCGTGTGCGCGTTCCGAGGCGCCCGCTCGAGCAGCGGGAGGAGACTGCAGCTCCCGGTACATTCGCAGGAACGTGTTCACGACATCGGGGTCGTAGATCGTGCCACGGTGAGCCACGAGAATCTCGATCGCAGCCTCCTCGCTCAGAGCGCGGCGGTACGGGCGATCGGAGGTGAGCGCGTCGAAGCAGTCGACGACCGACAGAATACGGGCGCCCATGGGGATGTCGGTGCCCTTGAGTCCCCGCGGGTACCCGCTGCCGTCCCACGCCTCATGATGGCTCTTGACGATCGGCACGACCGGGTAGGGACAGTCGATCGCCGAGAGGATATCCGCGCCGACGTCGACGTGACTGTCGGCGATCGCCGTCTAAAGACCAACGCCGCGCCCGGAAGCGCGGCGTTGGAAGTTCTAGCGTAGGGGCGGAGCTTGCTCCGCCCGC
>Ga0209640_10003285_pt1 | contig 14138 bp, 9 predicted proteins | sample RifCSP10_1_FD_184018 | JGI IMG/M metagenome (GOLD analysis project Ga0209640, IMG submission 184018) | Soil microbial communities from Rifle, Colorado - Rifle CSP2_sed 10_1 (SPAdes) (version 2) | ecosystem: Environmental > Terrestrial > Deep subsurface > Rock core/Sediment | place: Rifle...
CCCCAGCAGGCGCCACGTGTCCCCCCGATGGCGATATCGGTTGAAGCTGATTTCCTCCATGAGGATCGCGGCGAGCGAAAGCACCGTGCCGTACAGGTAGGCGACAACGAAAAATGCAATCGCATACGCCGGCGCCAGTAACCCGAACGTCGCCCCGACCACCGTAAGGATCAGTCCCACGGCTTCCACCAGAGGCGCGAGGAGTTCCGCGAAGAGGAAGTACGGCATCGCGATGAGGCCGGTGGCGCCGTAGCGCGGGTTGAAGATCAGCCGCCGGTGGGTCACCATCGTCGCGATCAAACCACGATGCCATCGCTCCCGCTGCCTGCCCAGCACGGCAATCGACACCGGAACCTCGGTCCACGCGACCGGGTCAGGAATGAAGACGACCTTGGCGTGGATCGCCTTTTCTCTGAGGTGCCGCTGGAGCCGGACGATCAGCTCGAAGTCCTCGGTCACCGTGCTGGTGGCGTAGCCAAGGATTTCCGTGAGGTATTCGCGACGGAACAGGCCAAAAGCCCCGGAGATGATGAGGTTCCCGCCGAGCAGATTCCAGCCGAGCCGTCCAAACAGGAAGGCCCGCAAATACTCGACCGTCTGGATTCCGGAAAGCCAACGCGTGTCCACCCGTGCATCGATCACCCGCCCATCCTCGACCCGGCACGAGTTCACGACGCGAATGGTGCCGCCCACCGCGGCGATCTTCTCGTCGAAGAGGAATGGTCGGGCGAGACGGAGGAGCGCGTCCGGCTCGATCAGTGTGTCGGCATCGCAGCAGAGCACAAAGGGGAACCGCGCGGCGTCGAGCCCGACGTTCAACGAGTCGGCTTTGCCACCGTTGATCTTGTCCACCACCAGCAGCTTGGTCCACGTGCGCGAGCGGTAGTACCCGCGCACGCGTTCGGTGCGCAACCGCCGCATGACCGCCGGCGGCACTTCGTAGAGGTCGTACGCGGCCTTGAGTTGCTCCAGCGTGTCGTCGGTCGAGCCGTCGTTGACGAGCACGACTTCGTAGTACGGGTACTGCAGCGTAAGCAGCGACCGGACGCTATCGACAATTGACACCGACTCGTTATGGGCCGGCACGAGGATGCTCACGCGGGGTACGGCGGAGGAAGTGAGGCTCCGGGTGAGCACGTCCTCGCTCCCGAACCGCCAGTGAGCGAAGAGCTGCGGCGCGGCGAGGACGAGCAGCAGCGCAAAGAAACTGTTGACGAGGAAGGCGTACCACAGAATGCCAACGTCGGCCACCTGGAGCGTGGTGACATACCAGTCGGGGACGTCCACAAGTGAAGGCATGCGCCTAGACCTCGGACATCTCGATGACGGCCGCCGACGACAACCCCGACACGAGTTGCGCCATGTCCCGCGCCATCCGGTCGTCGCCGGTCACGACGCCAAGGAGGGCCACCCGGGCGTCGCCCCCGATTCGCGCGAGGGCGAGCGCGGACCGGTAACGCACCCACCAGGCCGGATCACGGACGGCGATCGCCAAGGCGCCGGCGGCTGACCCGGTGCGAAGGGCGCCCAGCGCGCGCGCCGCCTGGGCGCGCACCCGCCAGTCCTGATCGGCGAGCAGCGTGAGAAGCACCGGCAGGGTCTCCGCTTCGGCAAGTCGTCTGAGCGCACGCGCGATGTGGACCCGCACCTCGGCGCGGGGATGCGAGGCGAGCTGGCGCACGCACCGCAGCGCCTCCGGACTGGCCAGGGCGCCGGCAGCGTCGATCCAGGCATTGAGCGCGCCCATCGGCGCGTCAGGCGTGAGCCTTGGAATGAGTGCGTCGGCCACTGCCTTCGCGTGTCGCCCGAGCGCGGCGAACTGATAGGCCTGTACGGCGTCCTGCCGCGCCGGCACGTCATCCAGGGCACGGTTGATCAGGGCTGGCTGGGTGAGGCGGGCTGCGGCGTCGAAGGCGACCAGGCGGACCGCGGGACTGCGGTCGCCTAACAGCGACGCGATCAGCCCCGCGTCGCCCTCTCCGCCAACGATGGAAAGCAACCGGGCCACGTCAAAGCGCCGCCACCACAAGGGCGATCGGGCGCGCCGCAACACCGCCTCGACCCAGGGCTCATGGCGGAGGGCTCCCGCGAGCGCCTGTTGACGCTCAAAGGTCGCCAGCTTCGTCGCGAGGCGGGCCAGGCTGAGGAACGCGGCGTGTGGTGGAAGGCGTCGCAGGGCGAGCACGACGTTCGAGACGTCGGCGTTCAGCACCAGCCAGTTGTGGAGCACGGGTTCGACCGCCCGCACCGCGTCCTCCATCTCCTGCTTGCGAAACCCGATGCGCCATCGCAGGAGCAGAAGCGCGGTGAGGCATGACACGATGACCGCCGCCTCGATCAACAGCGCGACGACCAGCCCCCGCAGGGTGAACACCTACGCGACTCCCGCCTGGCGCGCCGACATTGCCGCCCAACGCTGAAGCTTGGCCATCAGCACAAGGATGTTGAACGGCTTGGCCAGGTGGTCCACCGCACCGGCCAGCAACGAGCGCACCTGCACCGACTCATCGGCGTGTGAAGACAGCACGATGATGAGGAACGTGTCAGGTCGTTGTACGCCAAGGCGCTCGAGAATCGCATGGCCGTCAACGCCGGGAAGGTCGACGTCGAGCACCACGATGGGTGACCGCGCGCCTATCGGCATGCTCAACAGCTTGTCAAGCACGGCCGTCCCGGAGCGAAAAATCTCATACGGCAAGCGTACCTGACTCAACGCGAAGGTCAGCATGCGCGACAGCGACTCATCGGCGGTCGCCACGACGATCGCGGGGAGGGGCGGGGCGGGCTGACCGGGTGCAGGCGTCATCGCCGTCACTCCGCCATCCGTTGCATCCCGGACAGGGGTGCCCTGCTTCGCCCGACCAGCGGTGGCCGGGTGGCGTTGACGTGCCAAGGTCGAGTGCCGGTTGCGGGTGGCGTTTGGCCGTCTGGGCCGACGGTCTGCTTCTATAGAGACGAAACGACCGGTCAGTCGTCAACAATGGCCTGACTCGAGCAGGTCGGTCGGCACGCTCGGGCTCTCACACCGGAGTAGCGACCTTGCGGCGCTCCAGCCTACAAGCCGCTGGTTGGACCATCGCCGCCGCCGGGCCAGGCGGACGCATACGACTTGCCGTTTGGCGGTGGTGGTGCCTGGCCGCGCTCCTTGTCGCGACCGTCCGCCCGCTTCCGGCGCAGGCACGGGTCACATCGGACTCGGCGAGCCGCACGATCGCCGCCGGCGATGCCGCCTGGACCAGCGGAGCGCGCGACTCCGCTTACGCCTGTTATCGCCTCGCGGTTGCGCAGAGCCCCGAGGTCTCCACACACGTGCTCTTCCGCCTCGCCACGCTCGAATCGGAACGCAACCGACTGGATCCTTCCATCGCTCTATTACGAGAGTACGTTAGGCGCGAGCCCAGGGACGACGAGGGGCGCCTCGCCCTGGCGCGGGTGCTGGCGTGGCGGGGGCGATATGACCAATCCATCGCGATGTATGACGAAGTCCTGACGCGTGATTCCACGTACCGGGACGCGGTGCTTGGCCGCGCCCAGGCGCTGGCCTGGGCCGCCCGGTTTCCGGCGGCGGTGGCGGCCTACGAACGCTGGCTGGCACACGCGCCCGCTGACACGGCGGCGGAACTGGGTCTCGCACGCACGCTCTCCTGGGCCGGCCAGCTCGCCGCCGCCGAGTCTCGTTATGCAGGTGTTGCGGAACGAGGGGGGTCGTTCGACGCCGAGCGAGGTGTGGCGCGGATCGCCGGATGGAGCGGCGACTATGCGCGTAGCGAGCGGCTCTGGCGTGCGCTCACTGAACGACACCCGGCGGACGCAGAGTCGTGGCTTGGACTCGCGCAGGTGCAGCGCTGGGCCGGACAGACCCGAGCCGCCGACACATCGCTCCGTCGTGCGCTGGTCCTCGCCCCGGCGTCTGCCGAGGTACAGGAGGCGCTGCAGTCTGTCCGCGTGGACCTTGCCGGAGCGGCCGAGCCGTTAGGCACGCATTCCACGGACAGCGATGGCAACCGCGTGAATACCCTGACGGTGGCTGTTCTCTCTCAGCCGGTGGGAACGGCACGGTTGCGCCTCACGGCGGCGATGCGGGAGGCCAGCTATCAGGGCACGACGGGATCGTCAGCCGGAATCCGGGCCGGCCTTCTCTGGTCGTCGCCGGGAAACCGCATTTCCACAGCCACCGAGTTCGGGGCCACGCGCTTGTCGAGCCGGATTGCCCAGCGTAATGCGACGACCGGCACGCGCCCCTGGGCCGTATTGCGGCTGGGGAGCAGGTTCTCGCCACGCGTCGCCGGCGGTGTGACGTTCACCGCCGTTCCCTTCGACGAGACGGCCACGCTCATCGGCGGCGGCATTCATACAACGGGGCTCGAGGCCGACATGTCTCTCACGCTCCCGGGGCACCTTTCACTGGGAGTCGGGGGCGGCCGGACGACAATCAAGGGCGGGCTGCTACCTAACGTGCGCCGAGCGGTCGGCGCCACCGCGCGCTGGGGAATGCGGGCCGGGCTGTCGGTCGCGGTGACGGCGCGCGGCATGGCCTATGACACGACCGGGCGTACCGACGGCTACTTCGCTCCGCACCGTTTCACGATCGTCGAGAGCAGCGTCCGCAAGATCTTTGGACGTGATCGGGGATGGGGTGGCACGCTGGAGGGGGCGGTGGGGCGACAAGGTATTCGCTTCGCCTCCGGCGACCGGACGAGCGGAAACCTGACGTCCCGCGGTTCGATCGTGATCCGCTACTCTCCACTCGCCGGCTACCAGCTGGAAGCCGCTGGTGGCGCGTCGTCCGTTGCGTCGCCCTTTGCCCAGGGCGCGGCGGAGTACAGCGTCACGTGGTTCTCGCTCGGGGGGCGGATCAAGGTCTTCTAGTGCCGTTCCAACTTGTCCGGCTAGAAGCGTGACTTCTGCACCGGCACGCGACCCTTCTCGTGCCTCACAACAGTTGGGCACATCAAGTTGGAACGGCACCAGCGGATAGACGTGAACACGTCCCGCATCGCGGTGTTGCTGGCTACGGATGTGCCGCTCTCGCGGTGGGAGCGCCGACCGCCGCCCACCGCTGACCTGACTTCGGTCAGTCGAGAAAACTCTGGATCCAGGTCAGCACGTCCGGCAGGTCGATGCGCGTCGTGTACGCCACGCCAGCGCAGTTACCATTCGTGACGTAGGAGTTGACGGCGACCGTGACGTTGCTCGCGCCGATGAGATTCGGCCCGCCGGAGTCGCCGAAACAGAGGCCACCCTTGCCACGGGCCGCGGTTTGCGAGAGCCTGATCAGGTGCTCGCTGTTGTTGAACTGCCCTGAGAGGAACGTCGAGGGAGTCATCAAGCGCCTGAGGAATCCAGCCGTCCTTGGTGGTCCGCCGCCGACCAGCCGGAACTGATCGCCATACCCGACCAGGGTAATGGACGAACCGTTCGCAATCGTGGACGCGAGGCCAGCGGAAGGAAGCTGCACGTAGGTCGAGACAACACCCGTCGGGACCGGTTCCTGCAGGACGACGATCCCGATGTCGCCCTCCAGCCACGTCAACATGCCGAACCCGGTCGCACACCCGACGCAGAAGCCGGTGTAGGTATGAGGTATTCCCTCGTACGACGTCGAGCCGCCGAACGGGAACTGGGAATTCCCCTGGACGACTTCGTCCATCCAGATCCGCGCCGCGACGGCGCCATCGGTGCAGTGCCCAGCCGTCAGCACAACGGTCGGCGAGAGGAGCGCGCCCGTGCATAACCAGGCGGGTCCCTGTGCATTGTCGAACACCAGAAGGCCAACGTACGGGTGCGCTCCCTGGTCAAACTCCCCTGACGTGATCAGGGACGGACGATTCGTCACGATGGGTCCGAGCGCGGGTTGATCGGCGCACGCGGCAACGAGGAGTGATGCGGTCGCGACCAGAATCTGCCGAACGTGCATTGTAGTCTCCGTAAGGGGAGCGAGCTGCCCGCGCGCCCGATCTTCGCTGAATGCCACGCCCACCACAAGAGGCTGTGGCGGGATTATCGATACGTTAGGTCGCCACCGCTGCCTGCCCTTTCTGCAGCGTTCTTGACGCCCGCCCAGTCTCGCGGATAATCTCCGCTTCAGCCTGTCAGGAGCATCGGCAAGGTGGGGGCACGACAGCAGAGTACGCTTTTTCGCTCGCGACCCTCGTCATCGAGATGAGGCTGCCTAACCAACCCTCGAGCCGCTTGGGAAGTCCCGTCAATGACGCGCGTCGTCGCGGGTTCATCGGCAGAGTCGCCCCGACGGCGCCAGATCTCCTCACTAGAGTGGCTACGGCGGCGGTCGCATCGGCACTCCGGGCGCCCACCGCTGCGCCGCCTCCCTGATCGCCTGTACGACCGATGAGTCCCGCCCGACCGTCCAGTCAATGGGTTGGTAGGTCACGGTCTGGTCGCGCGCCACTTCGAAGAAGAGAAGCCCTTTCACCATCGGATACCTGCTCGGCAGTGACTCGAGGGCGTCTCGAAACCATGCGGCGCGATCACCACCGACGGCCAGGGAGCCGAACTCCGCCAGCAGTAGCGGCTTTCCGAACGCGGCGAGCGCCGCGTATTTCGTGCCCACGATCTGGTCGAAGCTCCACCACTCCGACCACTGCGCGATCGGCCCATAGTTCAGCACCCCGGTAGCCGTCCAGTCCACCCACTCGTCGCCAGGGTAATACAACTCCCAGTACCCGTATGCCACGTGGGGCGACCACACCCAGAGGACGTTGGTGGCGCGGGCGTCGCGGAAGCGCGCCACCACGTGCCGCCACATCGCGATAAAGTCTTCCTTCGTGTTGTTCTGCGGCCCCCAAGGATAGCGATACGGGTCGTTCATCTCGTGCCCGAGGCGCACCATCAGCGGCTTGCCGAACGTCGCCGCGTCCGCGGCCCACGTATCGATATAGAAGTCGTACTGCCCGCTTGCGATCGCGGCCATTCCCTGCTGGTCACGCGCATCGCGCAACGGCAGCTCCGGGTGCAGCGTGTTCTCGAAATCCGTGAGCCACGGCTCCCAGGTGATCACCGGCAGGGACCCGTAGTCCCAGATCGCGGTGACGACACGGAGCGGGAACCGCTGCTCGGGCTTGTCCCCCCAAGCGGTGTAGATCTGGATCAGCGGAAGTGGCAAGCCGACCTTCCGCTCGAGCGCGCCCACGCCATCGAGTGTGGTCGGAAGTCCGCTCTCGTAGGCGCCGAGCAGAATGCTGTCCGGACGCTGCAGCAGCTCGCGGTCCTGTCGGTAGCGGTCGAACCAAGCCAGCTCGCCTGCCCGGCCCGGCCCGGAGAAGCGGCGGCGAACGCTCTGCTCCAGTGCACCGACCCCGGCTCCGACACGCTCGAGCATTCCACTCAGCGGCCCGCGGGCGTTGGCGCTCAAGCTGTTGAGCAGGAGGATCGCCGCAACCGCACCGGCGACGACGGAGAGCGACACCAAAAGCCTGTAGCGGCGCTTCATGCAGTGCCACCCAACCGGGTCACGTCCACCGCGTCCCACGGATTGCCTGGAGCGGGGTGGCGCGACCGCCACGCGGCGTAGACCGCGCCGGCGGACAGCACGACCGGCAGCGTGGCGAACGCCACCATTCCCCAGACCGCCTGGCTGCTCAGTTGCAGCGAGCCCTCACCGGTCTCGTGGAGTCGCTTCGCAATGACGCGCCATACCGTCGCACCGTACAGCGCGAACAGCAGGAGCTGTGGCCAGGCAAGGCGCAGGAACCGGCCGCGCTGCGCTTCCTTGGCCGTCGGGATGTACGGGATCTCCGCGCGCCCGATCGCGAGGAGGGTGCCGGCGAGGAATATGGGCCAGCACGCGAACTTGAGCACGAAGCCGCGCCAGTGCGTACCGCGCTCGGTTGCGGGGTGCGCGAGCCACCGCAGCGCGACGAAGTACATCACCACACCGCTTGCCGCCACCGGGACCGCGTCGACGAGGAACCCTTGAAAATACATCGACGCCGGCTGCACTCCCGCCCACAGGTAGAGGTAGGGAATCACCAGAAAGACGAGCGCCGTCACGCCGAAGAGATAGTAGGTGCCGATGGTGAAGTACGAGATCCGCTGCCAGCCGGTGAGCCGGCGGAACAGTCGCGGCAGCTCGCTGAATGCCACTTCGTATACGCCGCGTGCCCACTTGAGCTGCTGCTTGTAGAAGGAGCCGAGGTCCTCGGGAACGAGCCCGCGGCTCACCACCTCCGGCACGTACACCGAGCGCCACCCCGCCGCATGCAACCGGATTGACGTCACGAGATCTTCCGCGAGTCCGACTCCATGCCCGCCGATCGATTCGAGCGCCTTGCGCCGGAACGTGCAGTTCGCGCCAATCGCCACAGTCGCGCCGAGGCCGTGCAATCCCATCTGCAGGGGGCCGTAGAAGGAATACGTCTGCTCGGCCGCGCCGCGCGCGACGAACGAGCGCGCCTGATTGTAGTAAGCCTGCGGCACCTGGACGAACCCGACCCACTCGTCGTCAAAGTGCCCCAGCACGCGCTCGAGGAACTCGGGAAAGGGAAGGTGGTCAGGGTCGAGCACGAGGATGAAATCCTCCGTCACGCGAGCGAGAGCGCCGTTGATCTTGCCGGCCTTCGCGCCAGGCAGTCCCACCAACTCGAGCCATACCGCCTGGTGGCGCTGGGCACATTCGCGAAAGCGCGGATCGCGCGTGTCGTCGAGCAGGTACGTCGTATGCGGATAGCGGATGCGGTCGCAGGCGGCGAGCGTCTGCTCGAACATCGCCAGCGGTTCGCCCGGAGAGCTCGTAGTGAAGATCGCCACGCGCAACCCGGGCGGTGCCACGCGATGCTCTGGGCGCCGCACCCGCGTGTACGCCACCCAGCTCAGCACAATGCGGCTCACCCCGTACCAGAGCGCGATCGAGAGGACCACATACAGCGCGGGCTGCGCGACATGCTCGTTGCGAAACCAGAAATCCACCAGCCGCCCGACGGCGATGAGCCCGAACCCCGCGAGCGCACCGAGCAGCAGGCGGTCGCGTGCGCGCACCGGACGCGCGCTGCGCCACCGCCACAGATCGCGCGCGGGGGCGCTCACGGCTTCGTCGCGCGACGTGTCGCCGGGCTGGCGAACCGGTACATGACCCACGCGCGCGCGGTGTTCGCCGTGTAGAAGACAGTCTGCGTCGATTCGCCGGAGAATCCGAAGGTCAGGTCCATGGAAAATGCGAAATCGACGCCGCCGCGCACGATCCACGGCGAGAACGAGCGGGAGACGAACTTTCGTTCGACTGCGTTGGGGTTTCCCGGATCCGCGACGGCCGGAGCCCCGAAAACTGGCGCGTTGTCGGTCGCGCGGACCCCGTACGATCCGCTGGCGCTCAGCGTTGCGCGACTGGCGCGGAACTCGGTGGCGGCAATCAGGGAGTGGACGGCCAGACTGGCTGGCGTGTAGTACGGATCATACCTCCCGTCCGCGACGAAGAGCGGGTTGCCGGGAGGGTACGGCTGGCCGGGATGCGCCAGCACGAACCGGTTCCGGGCTGCATCCTGCATCGTCACGCCGTAGCCCACCTGCAACTGGTTCCTGCCGGACCGCACGATCGGTGCGAGGAGCCAGGCGTACAACGTTCGCAGCGTGTTGTCGTCCGGATACCTGGTCTGCTGCACCGCCGCCTCGCCCAGCCATCCCCGCGGCGAAGAAAGCGCCAGGAGCGCGGTCGCCGTGTTGGTCACCACAGGCGTGCGGACGCTTGCCAAGGTATAGAAGTAGGGTTCCCGCTGCACTCCAACGCGGAACGTCACATGCCCGGGGAAGCGGAACCCCACCCGCGCGTGGCCCGTCCACTCTCCGCCGCCCGAGGTGCCGCGATGCAGCACGCCCACGCTCGCCTCGGTCTCCAACCGCGCGACCGGCGCGAAATGGGCGAACCCTACCTCGGCGCTCCTGATGTCCAGCGATACAGAGTCGGCTGAGTCGAGCCGCCCCAGGCCAGCCCGCGCTGAGACCGACAGCAACGGCGTCAGGCTTACGCCACCCGCCATCTGTACGTCCACGCGCTTCAGTGGCTGGTCATCCGCGCGCCCATCACCCGAGACGAAGAACCAAGGGGCCCCGACGGCCGCGATTTCACCGAGCTGACGGCGCGCCTCCTGTTGAGTGGAGTCTCCTGCAAGGGCACTCCGCAAGAGACGCCGGGCGGCTGTGAAATCACCTTCCCAGTATGCCACTGTCCCGAGCAGTGCGTCGGAGTAGGGGCGCATCACGGGATCCTGCTGGAGCGGCCACACCACCTCGCGAGCCCGCCGCCGATGGCCCGTCTCGGCGAGCATGCGTCCGTACTCCAGCCTCAACGTTCCGTCGTCGGGGTGCCGAAGGAGCGCCAGTTCGTAGACACGGCGAGCGTCATCGGGCCGTCGCAACCAGTAAAGTGTCTGCGCCAGAATCCGGGCCGCCTCGCGGTCCCCCGGAGTTTGCTCCACATAGGGCTCGAGCAGTCGGGCAGCGGCGTCAAACTCGCCGGCGTCACGGTGCTTCAGCGCCTGTTCGACGACGGGGCTGCGCGCCTGCGCGGACGCTGCCGGAACGGCGGTCACGAGCACGGCAACGAGGAAGGCAGCGCGGGCGAAGCACCGTCGAGCAGCAGAAGCGGCACAAGGCGTGGCCGACATCAAGAGGTAGCACACACCGCACCGGACGCCTGGCGGATGTACGCCGTCACTACGGAGCCGACATTGGAGTGCGCGTCGGGCTCGCCGCGACCGTGATCGGTTTGTTCGACGGCCGCGATTCCCTTGTGCGGACTCAGGCGAGAAGGCTCCCGCACTAGCCCATTGCGCATTCAAGCATCGATGCCGCTCGTGGAGCGTTAGGCAATGCGTCCATTCAAGCCTGGGGGAGCAGGCGGATAGCGTAGCGCCAACTCCCTCACCGCTTGCTCGCTATCTGAAGCGCTTGCTCTTGCGCGCTTTCTGCACCGCGAACGCGGCGCCAGAAACGGCTGCGGCCGTGGCGACAACGGCTCCGACGCGCTTCGCGGTCTTGGCCATCTTGGCCATCTTGCGCTTGCGCTGCTGCTTCTTCACCAGAGCGGTGACGGCCTTCGTCGCGGAGTTCTTCAGTGCCGACGCTCTCTTGGTTGCGGCTGACGCTACTCGACCCGCCTTCTTCGCCGCCTTGCGCACTCGCGTATTCATCAGGACCTCCGGTTGGGTTGCCTGCTCAGTGAGTTGTTTCCTGAATGTAACCCCGGAATCGCGCTGACTTTCCATCCGACGCTCGCGCTGCGAACTCATCTGGCAATGGGGTGACCGAGGGCACAGCTTGGGTCCACCAACAAACGCCCCACCGTCATGACCAACGCGCAACGCGCTCCTCGCTGGTTCAGCATCGGCGACGTCAACGCCTTTTTCGGGCTGATGCTCGATAATGTCGTCAACCTCGCCGTGCTGTCAGGGATTCTGGTTGGTGGATTCGGCTTTCCCACTGACATTGTCTTCACCCGGATGTTCCCCGGCACCGCCCTGGGAGTTCTGCTGGGAAACGCCGTCTACACCGTCATGGCGATCCGGCTCGCGCGCCGTACCGGTCGCGACGATGTCACCGCCATGCCGCTCGGCACCGACACGCCCTCGACCATCGGCATCGCGCTCGCGGTGCTGGGGCCGGCCTTCATCGCCGCGAAAGCGAGGATGCCCGAGCGGGAAGCCGCGGTCCTCGCCTGGCAGGTGGGCATGGCCACCATGGTGCTGATGGGTGTGTTCAAGGTCGGCATGAGCTTCGTCGGTGGATGGATCGGCAAGGTGATTCCAGCCGCGGGATTGCTCGGATCCATCGGCGGAGTGGGCGTCGCACTCCTTGGCGCGCTTCAACTCGGTGAGATCCTCGCCGAGCCGGTGGTCGGGATGATCGCCCTCGGCTTGATCCTGTACGCGCTCGTCGCCCGCATCCGCCTCCCGTTCCAGGCACCGGCCGTGCTCGTCGCCGTGACCGTCGGTGCCGTGTTGTACTACGGGCTGGGCGCCTGGGGGCTGACCGTTCATCCAGTGGCCGTGCCTGACGCGAACATGCTCCTCGCGCTGCCGACTCCAACGCTCGGCTTCCTGACTGGCATGCCGATCGCGCTACGCGATTACCTGCCGCTGGCCCTCCCCTTCGCCATCCTGACGATTGTCGGCGGCATCAATGTCACCGAGAGCGCGCGATTGGCCGGCGACGACTACAAGACGCGCGACATCCTTCTGACCGAGGCGCTCTCTACGTTGGTGGCCGGCATCTGCGGCGGCATGAGCCAGACCACGCCGTACATCGGGCACCCGGCGTACAAGGCGATGGGTGGGCGTGCCGGATACACGCTGCTCACCGGCCTCTTTGTCGGCCTGGGCGGCATCTTCGGCTACATCGGGTTCATGGCGGCGTTGTTGCCGCGCCCGGCGCTGGCTCCCGTGCTCTTTTTCATCGGCCTCGAGATCACCAGCCAGGCGTACAGCGCAACCCCTCGGCGACACATGGCGGCCGTGACCGTGGCGGTGCTGCCCAGCGTCGCTGTGGTTGTGCAGATCCTCCTCTCGCAGGTCTACAACGGCGCGCTGATGTCGGCGGCGCTCGATCCCGCGGCCACAATGCAGGCGACCGGCCTCACGAACCCCGCGTTCATCCAGACAGTTGGTGTCATGATCATGCTGGCGTCGGGCTTCATCGTGACCGCCATGCTCTGGGGTGCCGCGGTGGCCTTTCTTACAGATCGCCAAGTGGTCGCCGCCAGTATCACCTTGCTGATCTGCGCGGCGCTCTCGTTGTTCGGCTTCATCCACTCTGTGCTGCCGAGTGGCGGGATCTACCTGCCGTGGACAATGCCGTCTTCGTTGCCGTGGCACTGGGCGGCGGCGTACAGTGGACTCGCGGCCGTGCTCCTGCTCCTGTCGAGGACCGAGGCCTTTCGGTCAGGCGGCGCGGTACCGCTTGAACACGCCGTCTGACCAGCTCGCGAAATCGCGACACCGGTAATCCCGGAACATTTGGGACGCGGATCAACACGAATCGCGCGCGAATCATCGCGGATTTGGACCCCGGAATCCCGGCAGCACGGCGCCGCACCGGACGCCCGAATCTCCGGCGTCGATCCGCTCATATTCGCGGGAATCCGCGACCCCCAAACGTCGCGGGACTGGTTGCTCCTGATGCCTGTTGCCTGTTGCCTGTTGCCTGATGCCTGTTGCCGGTCACACCGCATCCGACAAACTCGCAAAGTTGAAGTCTCGCACGCGCATTGACGGCATCACCTGGCCGACGCGTGTCCGCTCCGAGCGTCCCATCTCCTCGATCTTGTTGAGCATGATCAGCGGCGCTTCGTTCCAGCGGAAATTCTTCACGGCGCGCACGATCTTGCCACCCTCTATCAGGAACGTTCCGTCACGCGTGAGTCCGGTCATCAGACCGCTTCGTGCGTCGAGCACGTTCGTATAGAAGAAGTGCGTCACCAGGACGCCGCGCTGGCAGCCGGCGACGAGCTGATCGAGCGTTTGCGTTCCGCCAGGAAACTTGAGGCCGCCCGGCGTGCCAAAGCCGCCACCGCCGCCACCACCGCCACCACCAGTGGCCTCCTTCCCCTGCTTCTGCGCCCAGAATCGGGTGTAGGCCAGTTGCTTCAGCACTCCATTCTCAACCCAGACCCGGCGTGCGAGGGGGAAGCCATCGGCATCGAATGGCTGAGCGAGGAGGTCCGGATCGGCGGGATCGGAGAAGAGCGTCACTCGCGCGTCCACGATCTTCTCGCCGAGTTTGGTGCCACCGCCCGGCTTTGAGAACGCGTTGCGTCCTTCATCCGCGTTGCGGGCGTTCAGGGCACCGGCCACGTTTGGCACCAGTTGCGCCACGCCCGCTGCTTCCAGCACCGCCGTGTGCATTCCCGGTTCCATGGCTACGGGATTCCGGCTCGCCACGGCCTTCTCGGCAGCCCGGCGGCCTAACGCGGCGGAGTCAAGCAGCGACCAGTCGCGGGCCGCGCCCTGCGACCATCCTGAGCCAGTACCATCCGGGGTGCGCGCAGTGACGCCCAGGCTGACGTCGGTCGACGGGTGGTAGGCGAAGAGTCCGCGACTCGTCGCCAGGCAGATCGCGCCGGCGTTCGCCTCGAGGAACCCCGCCACGAACATGTCACCGGCGGCACGCCCTGCTTCCCGCGCCGCGTCCAC
>Ga0209640_10003286_pt1 | contig 14136 bp, 19 predicted proteins | sample RifCSP10_1_FD_184018 | JGI IMG/M metagenome (GOLD analysis project Ga0209640, IMG submission 184018) | Soil microbial communities from Rifle, Colorado - Rifle CSP2_sed 10_1 (SPAdes) (version 2) | ecosystem: Environmental > Terrestrial > Deep subsurface > Rock core/Sediment | place: Rifle...
AAAATCTTCCGGCAATGTCGGCCGCGATCGAAATTCGCAACGTCGAAAAGCGCTACGGCGAGTTGCAGGCGCTCGCGCGGATCGATCTCGACATCCTGCTACTCGATTCACTCGCTGCCTCCCTTCTGGCAGAAGCTGTCGCATCTGAATCCTTTTTTCTACATGATCGACGGCTTCCGCTACGGCTTTTTCGGCGCTTCCGACTTCCCCCCGTTCGCGAGCCTCGCCGTGGTCGGGTTAAGCTTGCTGGGCCTGACGGCGGCGACGCTCTGGCTGCTGAAATCGGGCTACAAGCTGAGGGGCTGACATGGTGACGACCGACAGCGTGAAACGCGGAATCGAGGCCGGACTTGCGTGCGAGCACGTCGAGGTGATCGGCGATGGCCAGCATTTCCAGGCGCTCATCGTGTCTCGCGAATTCGAGGGCAGGGGCCGCGTGCAGCGCCACCAGCTCGTGTATGCGGCCCTGGGCGAACGCATGCGCGAGGAAATCCATGCGCTTTCCATGAGAACGCTCACTCCGCAGGAGTGGCGGGCCGATGGATAAGCTGCTGATTCACGGCGGCAGGCACCTGGAGGGCGAGGTGCGCGTCTCGGGCGCAAAGAACGCCGCGCTGCCGATCATGTGCGCCGCGCTGCTCACGGACCAGCCGCTTGCGCTGACCAACGTTCCGCGGCTCATGGATGTGCGTACGATGGCCAGGCTCCTCGCGCAGATGGGCGTCGAGACCGCTTCGCAGCCGCGGGCCGGAAGCGAGGCGCGGCTCGAGCTGCGCGCAGGCGTTGTCAGGAATCCGGAAGCGCCCTACGAGCTGGTGAAGACGATGCGCGCCTCGGTGCTGGTGCTCGGGCCTCTTCTTGCGCGTTGCGGTCGGGCGCGCGTCTCGCTGCCCGGCGGATGCGCGATCGGGGCCCGTCCGGTGGACCAGCACGTCAAGGGGCTGCAGGCGATGGGCGCCCGGATCGAGGTCGAGCACGGCTACATGACCGCGCATGCCGAGCGGCTGCGTGGTGCGCGGATCGTCCTCGACCTCGTCACCGTCACCGGCACGGAAAATCTGCTCATGGCCGCGACGCTCGCGGAGGGCACCACCGTGCTCGAGAACGCGGCGCGCGAACCGGAGGTGGTCGACCTGGCGCGCTGCCTTTCGGCGATGGGCGCGCGGATCGAAGGGGCGGGAAGCGACGTGATTCGCATCGTGGGCGTGCGTTCGCTCTCCGGCATCGAGCACCGCGTCATGCCGGATCGGATCGAAACCGGGACGCTGCTCGCCGCGGCGGCCGCCGCCGGCGGCCGCGTGCGGTTGACCGGTGTTGCACCCGCGACGCTCGACGCAACCCTGGAAAAACTGCGCGAAGCGGGGGCGCGCATTCGCGCCGACGCCGATTCGATCGAGATCGAAATGGCGGGGCGCCCCGAATCGGTGAGCGCTCGCACCGCGCCATACCCCGGTTTCGCCACCGACATGCAGGCCCAGATCATGGCAATGGATTGCGTGGCGCGCGGCACCGCGGCGATCACCGAGACGATCTTCGAGAACCGATTCATGCATGCGCTGGAACTGCAGCGCCTCGGCGCGGAGATCGCGATCCAGGGCCATACGGCGGTGGTGAAGGGCGTCGAGCAGTTGCAGGGCGCGAAGGTGATGGCAACGGACTTGCGCGCATCCGCGAGTCTGGTCATTGCGGGGCTGGTGGCGCAGGGCGAGACGGTCGTCGACCGGATCTATCATCTGGATCGCGGCTACGAGTCTCTCGAGCAGAAGCTCGGCGCGCTGGGCGCGCGCATCGAGCGGTTAAACTAAGGCATGATCGGAATTGCGCTTTCAAAAGGCCGGATCCTGGAGGAAACCGCGCCGTTGCTCGCGCGCGCCGGCATTCGCCCCAGGGAAGACCCGGAGCGCTCGCGCAAGCTCGTGATCGCGACGCAGCGTCGCGACGTGCGCCTGATCGTCGTGCGCGCTTCCGACACGCCGACCTACGTGCAGTACGGCGCGGCCGACCTGGGAATCGCCGGGCGGGACGTGCTCGCGGAACACGGCGGCGAGGGTCTGTATCAGCCGCTCGATCTCGGAATTGCCGCGTGCCGCATGATGGTCGCGGTGCGCAGGGGCTTCGATTACGAAGCGGCGGTGCGGCAGGGGGCGCGCCTGCGCGTGGCGACCAAGTACGTCCAGACGACGCGCGAACACTTCGCGAAAAAGGGCGTGCACGTGGACCTGATCCGGTTGTACGGCTCGATGGAACTGGCGCCCCTCGTCGGCCTTGCCGATGCGATCGTGGACCTGGTTTCGACCGGCCGGACGCTGAAGGTAAACAACCTAACGCCGGTGGAGGAGATCATGCCGGTCTCGGCGCGGCTGATCGTCAATCAAGCTGCATTGAAAACGCGCCGCGCGGATCTGCAGCCCCTGATCGACGCCTTCGGGAAGGCGGCGAAGCGATGAAGCTGCGTCGTCTGTCGACCCGGGCAGCCCGCTTTGACATCGAACTCGACGCGCTAACGCGGCGCGACGCCGCGCAGGACGAGGCGGTGGAATCCACGGTGCGCGCGATCATTGCGGACGTATGCGCTCGCCGCGACGCCGCCGTGCTTGAATACACGAACCGCTTCGATGGGGTGGACGCAAGGTCGGTCGCGCAGCTCGAAGTCGAGAGCGACGATCTCAAAGCAGCACTCGATTCTCTTCCGCGCAATCAGGCCGAGGCGCTGCGCGAAGCCGCGGCGCGCATCCGGCGCTACCACGAGCGGCAAACCGCCGAGTCGTGGCAATACACCGAAGAGGACGGAACCCTGCTCGGTCAGCAGGTGACGGCGCTCGAGCGCGTGGGCCTGTATGTTCCGGGCGGCAAGGCGGCGTATCCATCGTCGGTCTTGATGAACGCCGTGCCCGCCAAGGTCGCGGGCGTGCGCGAGCTCGTCATGGTGAGCCCGGCACCGCTCGGTGAACGCAACGCGCTGGTCCTCGCCGCGGCGCATCTCGCGGGCGTGGACCGCGTGTTCGCGATCGGCGGGGCGCAGGCGGTCGCGGCGCTCGCGTACGGAACCGAGACCGTGCCGCGTGTCGACAAGATCGTCGGCCCCGGCAACGCCTACGTGGCGGCCGCCAAGCGCCAGGTCTTCGGCGCAGTCGGGATCGACATGATCGCCGGTCCGTCGGAAATCATGGTGATCTGCGACGGCCGCACGGACCCGGACTGGATCGCGATGGACCTGTTCTCGCAGGCCGAGCACGACGAGCTTGCGCAAGCGATCCTCGTTTCGCCCGAGCCGGCGTTTCTCGACGCGGTCGAAGCGGCGGTTGCGCGGCTGCTGCCGCAGGAGCCGCGCCGCGCGGTGATCGAGGCATCGCTCGCGGCGCGCGGCGCCCTCATCGAGTCGCGCAACCTCGAGGAGGCTTGCGAGGTCGCCAACCGGGTCGCCCCCGAGCACCTCGAACTTTCGGTCGAGGACCCGCAGGGGCTGCTGCCGAGGCTGCGCCACGCCGGGGCGATCTTCCTCGGGCGCTGGAGTTCCGAGGCGCTGGGCGATTATTGCGCCGGGCCGAATCACGTTCTGCCGACCTCGGGAACGGCGCGATTTTCCTCGCCGCTCGGCGTGTACGACTTTCAGAAGCGCACCAGCCTCATCGGGGTATCGCGCGCGGGTGCCGCGACCCTCGGCCGCATTGCCGCGACCCTCGCGCAAGGCGAAGGGCTTCCCGCCCACGCGCGCTCTGCCGAATACCGCACGCGGGGGGGATGATCATGCCGTGCACCCCGCTGGAACTGGTGCGCCCCGAGATCGTCGCGCTGAACGCGTATCACGTCGCCCGGGCCGAGGGCATGGTGAAGCTCGACGCCATGGAAAACCCGTACCGGCTGCCCGAACCGCTGCGCCGGCAGCTTGCCGAGCGGCTCGCGGAAGCCGAGATCAACCGTTACCCGGAACCCACCGGGCGCGAGCTGCGCGAGCTGCTTGCGCGCAAGATGGGCGTTCCCGCGGGGATGGAGCTGCTTCTGGGCAACGGATCGGACGACCTGATCCAGATCGTCACCTTCGCGCTGGCGCGGCCCGGCGCCACGATGATGATTCCGGAGCCGACCTTTGTCGTGTACCGGATGGACGCGATTCTTTCCGGGATGCGGCTCGCGGGCGTTCCGCTGCGCGCGGATTTCTCGCTCGACCGCGATGCGTTCGTTGCGCAAGTACGCGCGCTCCGGCCGGCGCTCGTCTTCATCGCTTATCCGAACAATCCGACCGGCGTACTCTATGGCGAAGAGGATGTCGCCGCGATCCTCCGGGCGGCCGAGGGCCTCGTGGTTCTGGACGAGGCCTATCATGCGTTCGCGCAGAAGAGTTTTCTCCCGAGGCTCGCCGAGTTTTCCAACCTCGCGGTGATGCGTACCGTCTCGAAGCTCGGGCTGGCGGGAATCCGCCTCGGCTACCTGGCCGCGCGGCCGGAGTGGGTGGAGCAGTTCAACAAGGTGCGGCAGGTCTACAACGTGGGCGTGCTGACGCAGACCGCGGCGAAATTCGCGCTGGAGCACCTCGACGTCCTGGAGGCTCAGGCGGCGGCGATCCGGGCGGAGCGGACCCGCGTGGGGGAAGCGCTGGCGGCGCTGCCCGGTGTAACGGTCGTTCCGTCGCAGGCGAACTTTTTCCTCGTCCGCGTCCCGGATGCGAACCGCACCTTCGACGGCCTGCGCCGCCAGGGCGTGCTGGTGCGCAACTTTCACGGCTCGCACCCGATGCTCGCCGACTGCCTGCGGATCACGGTCGGCACGCCGGAGGAAAACCGTATACTGCTCACCGCATTCGGAGAGGCGCTGCAATGAGAACGGCGGAAGTGGTGCGGGACACCAGGGAAACGCAGATCCGCGTCCGGCTCAACCTCGACGGGACGGGCGCCGCGAAGCTGTCCACCGGGATTCCGTTCCTCGACCACATGCTGGACCAGGTCGCGCGCCACGCCATGCTCGATCTCGAGGTCGACGCCAGGGGCGACCTGCACATCGACGCGCACCATACGGTCGAGGACGTCGGCATCGCGCTCGGGCAGTCGTTCGCGCGCGCGATCGGCGACAAGGCCGGCGTGCGGCGCTTCGGCCACGCCTACGTGCCGCTCGACGAGGCGCTCTCGCGCGCGGTGATCGATCTTTCGGGCCGTCCCGGCCTCGAGTACCACGTCCGGTTTACGCGCGCGCTGATCGGCGAGTTCGATGTCGATCTGGTGCACGAGTTCTTCCAGGGGTTCGTCAATCACGCGCAGGTCACCCTGCACGTCGACAACCTGCGCGGCGACAATGCGCATCACCAGTGCGAGACCGTGTTCAAGGCGTTTGCGCGCGCGCTGCGCATGGCGAGCGAACGGGACCCGCGCAGCGACGGCGCGGTTCCCTCCACCAAGGGCATGCTGTAGAACCCACGATGCGTTGCAGCGCAGAAAAGTCCTGCGCAGCAACGCGAACGTTCGGGAAAACCCTTCCATGACCATCGCGGTGGTCGATTACGGCATGGGAAATCTCCGCTCGGCGTCCAAGGCGATCGAGCACGTTGCGCAGCAGGCGCAGGTGCTCGTCACGTCCGAACCCGGGGAAGTGGCCCGCGCCGAGCGCGTCGTGGTGCCCGGGCAGGGCGCGATGCCCGATTGCATGCGCGAGCTGGAGGCGCGCGGGCTGCGCGGCGCGGTCATCGACGCGGCGCGCGAAAAACCGTTCCTGGGAATCTGCATCGGGCTGCAGATGCTGTTCGAGTCGAGCGAGGAGGGCGGCGTCAAAGGGCTCGGCGTGCTCAAAGGCGCGGTGCGCCGCTTCCCCGAGCGCCTCGCCGAGCGCGCGACCGGCGCGCGGCTGAAGGTGCCGCACATGGGCTGGAACCAGGTGCACCAGGTCAGGTCACACCCGTTGTGGCGGGACATCCCGGATGCCGCGAGGTTCTATTTCGTTCATAGCTACTATGCCGACGAGCGCGATCCGGAGCTGTGCAGCGGCAGGACGGAGTACGGCGTGGCCTTTACCTGTGCAGTCGCGCGCGATAACATCTTCGCCGTGCAGTTCCATCCGGAAAAAAGTCAGTCCGCAGGCTTGCAGCTCCTTTCCAACTTCGTCCACTGGCGGCCCTGATTCGCGCGCGTACTGCCTGCCGTTGAGGCGGTTCATCGCCTCGGGCGTTTCCCATGCTGATCATTCCCGCGATTGACCTGAAGGACGGTCGCTGCGTGCGGCTGCAGCAGGGACGCATGGATACCGCGACGGTGTTCTCCGACGACCCTACGGCGATGGCGCGCCACTGGTCCGCGGAAGGCGCGCGGCGGCTGCACATCGTGGACCTGAACGGCGCGGTCGCGGGGCGCCCGAAAAACGAGAAGGTGATCCGCGAGATGATCAAGGCGGTCGGCGAGACCACGCCGATCGAACTCGGCGGGGGCATTCGCGACCTCGACACCATCGAGAGTTACCTGGACGCGGGCGTCGGCTACGTCATCATCGGCACCGCGGCGGTCAAGAACCCGGGCCTGCTGCACGACGCCTGCTACGCGTTTCCGGGCCATATCATCGTCGGGCTGGACGCGAAGGAGGGCAAGGTCGCGGTGGAAGGATGGTCCAAGATGACCGGCCACGACGTGGTGGACCTGGCGAAAAGGTTCGAGGACTACGGGGTCGAAGCGCTCGTGTACACCGATATCGGGCGCGACGGCATGCTGAGCGGGGTCAATATCGAGGCCACGCTCAGGCTCGCGCAGGCGACCAAGATACCGATCATCGCGAGCGGCGGCCTGAACAGCATCCAGGACGTGCATGCGGTCTGCGCGACCCTCGTACCGGAAGGCGTGATCGGCGCAATCGCCGGCCGCGCCCTGTACGAGGGCAAGCTCGACTTCAAGAAGGCACAGGAAGCCGCCACCAAGGCCGTCACCCGGGAGTAGCCATGGGTCTCGCGAAGCGGGTAATCCCCTGTCTCGATGTCACGGCCGGCCGGGTCGTGAAAGGCGTCAATTTCGTGGACCTGCGCGATGCGGGAGATCCGGTGGAAATCGCGGCGCGCTACGATGCGGAAGGCGCGGACGAGCTGGCGTTTCTGGACATCACCGCGAGCTCGGACGACCGGGATATCCTTCTGCACGTGATCGAGGCCGTCGCCGCGCGCGTCTTCATTCCGCTGACCGTAGGCGGCGGGGTGCGCCGTGTCGAGGACGTGCGGCGGCTGCTCAATGCCGGCGCAGACAAGATCTCGATCAATACGGCGGCGGTACAAAATCCGGACCTCGTGCGCGAAGCCTCGGGCAAGGTCGGCAACCAGTGCATCGTCGTGGCGATCGATGCCAAGCGGCGTCCGGAGGGGAACGCCTGGGAGGTCTATACCCACGGCGGGCGCAATCCGACCGGGCTCGACGCGGTGCAATGGGCGCGGCGGATGGCCGCGGCCGGCGCGGGGGAGATCCTGCTCACCAGCATGGACCGCGACGGCACGCGCGACGGGTTCGACCTCGCGCTCACGCGCGCGGTGGCGGACGCGGTCGGCGTTCCGGTCATCGCATCCGGCGGGGTCGGCACGCGCGAGCATCTTGCCGAAGGCGTGCTCGAGGGCGGCGCCGACGCGGTGCTGGCAGCGAGCGTGTTCCACTTCGGCGACTTCACGCTGCGCGAGGCAAAGGAGCATATGAGGTCCCGGGGAATCGAGGTCCGGCTGTGAGTACGCACGCTCCGGACCTCGCCGAATGGTTCGACCACGTGCGCTGGGACGACCAGGGTCTGGCGCCGGTGGTCGCACAGGACGCCGCGAGCGGCCGCGTCCTCACGGTGGCCTGGATGAACCGCGACGCCCTTGCCGAAACGGCGCGGCGCGGCGAGGCGGTGTACTGGTCGCGCTCGCGCGCAAGGCTCTGGCGCAAGGGCGAGGAGTCCGGGCACGTGCAGCGCGTGGTGGAGGTGCGCCTGGACTGCGACGCCGATGCGATCCTGCTGCGCGTCGAGCAGTCCGGCGGCATCGCCTGCCACACCGGCCGCGAAAGCTGTTTTTTCCGCAGGCTCGAGGATGGGAGGTGGGTGACGACGGATCCGGTGCTCAGGGACCCGTCGCTGATCTACGGCAAGAAATGAAGACAGGACTGTACGAGACGCTGGAGCGCATCGCCGCGATCATCCACGAACGCAAGTCCGGGGATGCCGATCGATCCTACGTGGCGCGGCTCTTCGCCGAGGGCGAGGACGCGGTGCTGAAGAAGGTGGGCGAGGAGGCCACCGAGACGATCCTCGCGGCGAAATCCGGCAACCGGCTGCAGCTCGTGCGGGAGACCGCCGACCTGTGGTTCCACTGCCTGATCGTGCTGGCGCACCACGGCCTGGGACCGGCCGACGTGCTTGCCGAGCTGCGGCGGCGCGAAGGCATTTCGGGTATCGATGAAAAGGCCGCGCGCAGGCGCAAGCAAAGGGAAAAAGGCGCATGAACGATCCGCATACCACCGATCCGGGCTGCATCTTCTGCAAGATCGCGCGGGGCGAAATCCCGTCGAAGAAGGTCTACGAAGACGAAGACGTATTTGCGTTTCACGACGTCCGCCCCCAGGCGCCGGTGCATTTCCTGATCATTCCGAAGGAGCACGTGCCCAGCCTGTACGAGGCCGGGATGGCGCAGCACCGCGCGCTCGGCAAGATGCTTGCGCTTGCCGGCGAACTGGCGCGCAAGGAAGGCGCAACCGAGGGCTTTCGGATGATCCTCAACACGGGAAGGGTCGGGCATCAGGAGGTGTATCATGTTCATGTTCATGTCCTCGGAGGGCCGGACCCGCTCGGGCCGATGCTCCTGAGGCGGAGATAGGGGGCGACAGGAGGGCTTATGGGCTCGTTCAGCATCTGGCACTGGCTGATCGTTCTGCTGATCGTGATGCTCATCTTCGGCACCAAGAAGTTGCGCAACATCGGCGCCGATCTGGGCGGCGCGGTCCGCGGGTTCAAGGACGGGATGCGCGAGGGTGGCGACAAGGCGGCCGACACGGGCGCCGCGCCGCAGGTGACCGGCAAGACCGTGGAAGGCGAAGTCAAGGGAAAGAGCGAGACCAAGGCCTGACACCTCCGCCTTTTTACCAAGCGCGGGCGCCCTCGGGCGCCCTTTTGTTCTCCGGCCCCCGTGTTTGACATCGGTTTCTCCGAACTGCTCCTCATCGGCCTGGTCGCGCTGATCGTGATCGGGCCGGAGCGCCTGCCGCGCGTCGCGCGCACCATCGGCCACCTGGTGGGGCGGCTGCAGCGTTACGTGGCCGACGTCAAGGCGGACATCAATCGCGAGATGGAATTCGGAGAGCTGCGCAAGATGCGCGATTCCGTGCAGGAGGCGGCGACGAACATCGAGACATCCGTGCAGTCCGAGCTCTCGAAAACCGAGACCGAGCTGAATGCTGCCGCAAGCGCTTCGACTGCCACCGATGTCGCGCCGGCCCAAGAGGCCGCGCCGGCAACGCCGCTGATTGAAGAGAAGGTCAAGTGAGCACGCAGGACACCTTCATCTCGCACCTGATCGAGTTGCGCCAGCGCCTGATGCGCGCGCTCGTCGCGATGCTGGTGCTGTTCGTCGGGCTGTTCATCTGGCCTGGCTCCGGGCCGATCTATGACCTGCTCGCGCAGCCGCTCATGCAGGCGCTGCCCGAAGGTGCGAAGATGATCGCCACCGGGGTCATCACGCCGTTCCTCGTGCCGATGAAGGTGACGGCGCTGGTCGCGTTCATGATCGCTCTGCCCTATGTCCTCTACCAGGCTTGGGCGTTCGTCGCCCCGGGCCTGTACGAGCACGAAAAGAAGCTCGCGCTGCCGATCGTCGTCGCGGGCACGGTGCTCTTTCTCATCGGCGTCGCCTTCTGCTACTTCTTCGTCTTCGGCACCGTATTCAGGTTCATCAACAACTTTGCGCCGAAATCGATCACCCCCGCGCCCGACATCGAGGCCTATTTCAGTTTCGTGATCACGATGTTCCTCGCCTTCGGGGTCACGTTCGAGATCCCGATCGTGGTGATCATCCTGGTGCGCGCGGGGGTGGTGAGCGTGCAGAAGCTGAAGGACGCCCGGCCCTACTTCATCGTCGGCGCGTTCGTGGTCGCGGCAATCGTCACGCCGCCGGACGTGCTCTCGCAATTCATGCTTGCCTTGCCGATGTGCCTGCTCTACGAGGCGGGACTGTTTTTCGCACGCTTCGTCGGCAAACGCGCGGAGGGCGCGTCCGACTACAAGCCCCTTTCCGAGGAGGAGATGGAGCGGGAGATGGATCGCGCGGACCGGTAGCCGCGGGTACCCCCGGTCGACAGCGGGGTAAAATGCGAGTTAGGCAGGAGAGCGGATGGATCTGACCCTGAAGACGATCGTTGAATTTCGCGAAGAGATGCGCGAGTTCAGAGTTGAAACGCGCAAGACGCTCGCAGAGCACTCGCATCGACTGAATGTCATTGAAGCCACCATCGCCAGCCTCAAGGCCGATGTAGGCATACTGCTCACCTCCGTGCCCGTAATGAACGAGCGGCTGGACAATCTCGAAGCGCGCGTGGCCGCGCTGGAAGCCCGCGGTTAGTAGCGCCCCGGTTTCGAGACATTATTCAATCACCTGATCGGCGCGAAGGAGCACGGACCGCGGAATGGTGATGCCGAGCGCCTTGGCCGTTTTCAGGTTGATCACCAACTCGAACTTGGTCGGCTGCTGCACGGGCAGATCGGCTGCTCGGGCGCCCTTCAGGATCTTGTCGATCGAAGCCGCGACGAGTCTCCATTGTTCGTCGGCCACGAATCCATAGGAGATCAGGCCGCCGCTCTCGACCCAAGCCGGGTTGTAGTACATCACCGGAATCCGGTGTCGCGCTGCAAGTTGCACGAACGCAGGTCGATTGCCGAGAAACATCGGCGATACCAGTACCAGCAGCGCTTCCGCGCGCGCCGCGGCTGCCCTCTCGTAGGAAATTGACTACCGCTTTTGTCGCGGCGGCCACGATCGGCCGTTCGATCTAGCCCTGAACTACTCGCATCCGGACGCCAAGTCAGGCAAAGGACCGACATTGCAGTGATTGGATCCAAGACCGCAGGAGTTCGTCGAGCCGCTTCACATCAATAGATTTCGATTTCGACGAGTTCTACGGGCGTCGTGCCTTCATTCTTGAGGATGAGGCGTTCCCTTGTGTCGAACCAACGGAAATGCCCTGGCTCGAAATCCCAGAGTTTGGGCGCCTTTCCTTCGGAATGCTCACTTATTCGACCACCGGAGATCGCGAACAATACAGATCTTGCGGGTCGCGTGAAGGACTCGGTCACCTCCCCTGGATTGAGGAGAAAGCGGTAGACCCGTCCCCTCGTATTCTCCAGTGCGACTTGAAACGGGGGGTCAGAACGCTTCGGGGGGATCTGCACGCCCACCGGCATAGGGCTCAACAATTCGATGTCTACAACGTGGAATGGAGTGTCGGCCGTCGCCGTCACACGATGGACGTAGGGCTCCTTTGAGTCGGAGGCAAAGGCAACATGGCCTGCGGGAATAGTGAACGTTGCGGGCGTCCCTCCCTTCTCCTCGTTCATCGCCTCGGTCGCTCTGAATACGACCGAAAACGTGTCCGCTCGATGCTCATGCCACATTGTTGTCCTCCCCTTCGGAAGCACAACCTCATAGATGCGCACGTTTCCATTGTCGAATCGAATTCGATGATTTGGCTCCGCCGTCAATGGAACGACGCGATCGGGCGATTGAGCTTGGCCTGTCCCGGACACCAACAGCGCCAAGAACAGGATTACCGTAGCTGGCCCAACGGTCCGCATCACCGACACGCAAAACGATCTTGCAACATGCTGCACGCGATCGCGGTTAGACAATATCGCGCGATCTCCGTCGCTCAAGTTCCGCTTTCAATTCGTTTTGCAAGAGTCGATCGGGTCCAAAAAGACGTTTGCTACCCCAGAGGGCAACAAGCCCAGCCAAGCCAACGCCGGTCCCAATCGGAAATGCAGGGAGAAGGGCGACGCAAAGCACCATGTTAAGGACGCGAGCCCATGGCTTGTATCGCCAGATTCCGAACGCTGCAAGGACCGCAAGAACGACGAATACGGAGTAGATGGGTACAGAAGATGATGTGTTAGACGGGGAAATCGCAATAACGGCGACGGAAAGCGATATGGCGAACACCCAGAAAAGAAGAAGGGCTCGGACGCTTTGAGAGCGGTGGTACAGGCTCTTCACTTCCTTTGTTGAGAGGGCGGCCAGCGCGCTTCCACCACCGCCAATGTCGGGCTGTCGGGCATTCTGCGGTGGGGCCGATTTGTTCTGTTCAGGCATCGCGCATATCCGGCATGTCCTCCAGCGAATATCAGGCGCTCGATATCGGCTTGATCTGCCACTCACTGCCTTGCCCAAAAGGCACGTTGCAATTCGGGCAAGCCGCAGAATCGATTGGAATCTTTTCTTCGCAGTTTGGACAGAGACCTACGTTCCTGCGGCTCACCGATTCATCCTCCTCAACTTGTTCGGCCTGCACTGGCTCAACCCCGTGCTGAACCAGGATACGGTGAACCACTTCGGTGAGGGTTTCCTCCAGCCCGCTCGGGTTTTCCACGAGTTGCGATGACGATGAATCGGGATCCATTTGCAGCGCCCCGGCCCTAAGGTCTTGCAAGCGAAGCCCCAGCGCGGTCACGCGCTCGATCGTGGGAGGGTGAGTGTCCGTCGGGTGGGAGGTCGATTGATTAGCCACCTCGTCAACGAGTTCAAGCTTCGCTGAAGACAGGGCGGTCTCCGCAAAGAACTCGCTGATATTCCTGTGTGCAGTGCCTTGATTCAACGCCTCGACGACTTCGCTCTGGATTTTGGCCCAAATGGGTGCAAACGCACCGACCTTGAGCAGGGACGTTGCCATGGCGTGCGGCGAAGAAACAGACGCTCCCGCCCTGTCCGCCTCCAATTCGCGCTCGCGCCCGATCGTTCGCTCGGCCTTTGCGAACTCGTCCACGAAGAATGCCAACATGGCACGTGCGGGAAGTAGCGCTACTGTGCTCGTTCCCTCACCCTCAGTTTGCAGCGCCATGAGGGCTTGTGTCGTGCCAGCATAAATGGGATAGAAGCGCAGGCTGAACTTCGTGTCCTCTCCGCGGAAATGTCCGAGTTCGTGGCCGACCACAGCAGCCAATTCGTCGCGCGAGAGAATTCTCATTAATGGCAAGGACAGATATAGCGTTTCATCGCTATGGGTCATCGCGGTGGGCACCACGGTCACGTCGGCTGAGGTGACATAGAAGCTCGGGTCGAGTCCGAGGACGATCTGTCGCGGCGGTTGAGCCCCGAGTTTCTGCGCAAGATCTGTCACAAACTCCCAAAGCTTCGGCTGCTCCTCCTTGGAGAGAGCTTGCCCGATGACGCCTGACTGCGCCCGACGGGAAAGCGAAAGACCGGCGTTGATCATCTTGAAGGCACCTACAAGCGCTCCAATTCCGATGCCGCCAATGATGACAAAGTGAACACGATGTATGAGGGTCGCTTCCAGGATATATGCACCGTAGGTGGCAATCGCACCGTGCACGATGATCAATGCAAACAGAACGAAGAGGACCAGCTTCAGTCCGGGCGCAAACAGGGTGACCAGCAGATTGCGGTTGGACGAAGCGAGCCGTGCAGCCATTACGATGACGAGAAGAAGGGCAAGCCCGACAACCGCTGTGACGAAGCTCGCCTTCTGAAGGACCAGCACGCTGGAATACGTGCCGCAGGCCCCTTCCTGGCGTCCATCCGGTGTCGAGCAGTACCAACTGAGGGTAAGGCGTCCGGCTCTAACGGCATCCAAACCCTTCTCACCCAGTTCGCGATGCACGGCCTGCGCCCACTCACGATCGAATTTCCACTGGATGAACGATCCGACAAGCCATCCCGCGAGGGGAATCATGCCGATCAACGCAATGACAGCGACCGTTCGCCTCATATTCGCCCTCCCGTCCGGCCAATATGTATCATTGGTTACCCATTCTGTGATGGAGAAGTAGATGAGGGCTATGGTCGCTTAGACCTTGGTATGGCGTTGCTGGGTGGCACTATCGGCCACAACGTTTCGCATGAAGGTTTGACCTCTCAAGGGCCCTTCATAATCGACCTCGGAAATGGCGCGCGTTCTGTTTACTGCGCTCGCGATTGCGTCGTAGAGGGTC
>Ga0209640_10003287_pt1 | contig 14132 bp, 10 predicted proteins | sample RifCSP10_1_FD_184018 | JGI IMG/M metagenome (GOLD analysis project Ga0209640, IMG submission 184018) | Soil microbial communities from Rifle, Colorado - Rifle CSP2_sed 10_1 (SPAdes) (version 2) | ecosystem: Environmental > Terrestrial > Deep subsurface > Rock core/Sediment | place: Rifle...
GCTGACGGGCGATACCCTCATGACAGTGGGGTTTCTCATCATGATGGTCATCCCTCTCTACGAAATGTGGGTCTTGAAACAGCCGCTGATGGCAGGAAAGCACGGGAAAGAAGCATGAGCTAACACTCCCTGACGCTCGACACAGTCTGCGGCCAGAGGTTTTTCACCCAGAGCCCAAGATCACGTTGTGGTCTTGGGCTTTTTGTTTTTTGGAGAAATGACGATGGAACAATACATTTCTGAACAGATTCACCCTGGGATCATCACGATACAGGGAATGCTCCAAAAGATCGACCGCCTCCGACTCCCTCTGGCATCACGCCGTGACGTCGAGAGCATCCTCGTTCGCCAGGTCGGCAGGGAAATCGATCGCGCACTCCCCTGGCAGGCTGGTCACGGCCGCCGCACGGCTGCGATCTCGTTGTTGGTCGGACAAGCAATCGGCCTGGCCCCAGGCGAGTTGCACGATCTGAAACTCGCCGCCCTCCTCCACGATATCGGGCTGTTGATGCTTCCTCACCACCTAACCATCGGGGTGAACCGGCTCGATTCAGAATCCTATGTCACCGTGCAGAATCATCCTCGACTTGGCGCCACACTCCTGGAACCGTTTTTCTTTCTCCGAGAGGCTTCTGTCCTCATTGCCCATCACCACGAACGATGGGACGGATCGGGCTATCCTTATGGCATCAGGGGACGATTCATCCCCCTTGGAGCCAGGATTCTAGCTATCGCCGACGCGTACGACGCGATCAAAGTACCAGACGCAGATCCTGCCGTCCGAAACCAGGTTGCGCTCAGAATTCTCCGGGTCGCATCCGGCACCCAATTCGATCCCGAGCTCGTCGCGGTCACCGTCAAGGCCGTGCTCCATCAGGATCGTCAGGAGGGGCAGCCTGTCTGGGGCGAAGCGGAATGAAGGACAGAGGGATTGGCTAAGTCATCGCCGGTGCTCCGCACGCCGGCACCGGAGTGGAGAGAGTAGCCCCCACTCCTGGGACGCGGAAGCCCTCACTTCCTGCTGAGGACCCCCGTTCCTAATCCGTCGGCATGGTGCGACCGAAGAAGCATACATTTCCGTTCATCTGTCTTCACACTGAGGAGATTTTATCATGACGTTCTTGAGTGGTAGTGGCGCAGGGCGACGGTTCATAACAACGGCGGTCTTCTGTGCGATCTCGGCCATCGTGTCCGACAGTCCCATCGTTCGCGCGCAGGAAGGGCCTGCCGATCCGCCGGAAATCACGATCGGAGAGCGCTTGTTTCTCGAAACGCGATTTGCCCAGTTCTTCAAACAATTTCTTTCCGGTGGAGCAGGTGTCAATGATCCCTTACCCGTCGGCGATCCCGTCATGAATACGACGGTCACCGTCGGCGAGCCACTTTCCGGCCCGTTCGCCGGCCTGTCGATGAACTGCCGGGCTTGCCATTTGGTCGATGAGCATGTCGAAACGTCCGGCGGGACGATGCGCACGTATGCCGACTTTGCCAGGCGCAGCCCCGTACCGGCTCGCGAAGACGGCGCGACGACCGCGCCGCGCAATTCGCCTGCGCTGGTCAACGCCACGCTCCCGCGAACCGGCGGCCTCTTGCTGCACTTCGATGCCGAGTTTGCTACAACGGCGGATCTGATCAAAGACACCTTCACCGGACGCAATTTCGGCTGGTTGCCGGGGGAACGGGCGCTTGCGATCACCCATCTGGCCCGTGTCGTTCGAGAAGACAACGGAACCGGGGCACTGGCGCAAGATTTTGGCGGCTTGCCCTATGCGGTCGTTCTGACAGGGAGCGACCCCACTATTCCGGAAGAGTTTCGCCTCCCCGAGGAGTTTCGTGTCAATGTCGCAACGGCATCGGATGCAGACATCTTCCGCGCGGTCTCGACATTGGTTAGCGCATACACTGAGGGGTTGGTCTTCTCACAGGATGAGACGGGAGCATTCAACCTGTCCCCATACGATGTGTTTCTGGAAATGAACGGCCTGCCCCGCAAGCCGGCTGCTCGGGAGACCACTTCGGAATACAGCCGCCGATTGCTCACGCTGATCGAACGACTGGAGCGCGACAGCCGCCTGTCCTGGGTGACACACAACCCGCACAAGAAACATCGGCGGCACCACCGGCACCTCAAATTCGTGAAACGAAACCCCGCCACGGAAGATGGCAAGTTTCAATTCCACGACCAACCCTTCAAATTTGGACGAGAAGAATTCCAAGGACTCAAGATCTTCTTCGCTGAGCCCTCCCACGTTCCATCACTTTCAGAAAATCTGAAACGCGGGAAAACCGGTAATTGCATCGCCTGTCATCAGGCGCCGACCTTTACGGATTTCCGTTTTCACAATACCGGCACGACCCAGGCGGAGTACGACCGCATTCATGGATCCGGGACGTTTACCCATCTCCCCATCCCAGCCTTGCGTGAACGCAACGCCAACCACGATCAATATCTTCCCGCAACAGAGCAGCATCCACATGCGCAAGGACCGTTCCGAGAGGTTCCGATGGCGGGCAATCTGAACCTCACCGACCTTGGAGTCTGGAACGTGTTCGCCAATCCTGACTTTCCCGCCTCCCAGCACCGTATCCGCCGCATCCTCTGCGTCGATGCGCTCACCGCCGGCTTACCGGGACTGAGCGTTCCCTCAGCCCAAAGCAACGACACGCTCGATCGCCTGATCGAAAGCGTCGCGTTCGCAGGACGCTGCAGCGAGCAGGCCCTCTTGCCGATCAGCATGGCGGTCTTTAAGACACCCGGGTTGCGGGATCTCGGTCACTCGGCTCCCTACATGCATACAGGTCAGTTCGATACACTGGAGCAAATCGTCAACTTTTATCAAGTCTCTTCCGATCTCCAGCGCGCCGACCGTCTGCGCAATGGAGATCGAGAGCTCGTCGGCATCCGCTTGACCGATCAGGATGCCGGCCCTCTGGCGGCCTTTCTCAGAGCGCTGAACGAGGACTATGAATAGGATGGTCTTGCGCAGTTAACGCTATTGCGTGCGTTGCCGGTGCCCGATACACCGGCAACGGAGTGGGAGTTGTGTCTTCCCACTTCGCGGGCGGGGGCCCTCATTTCCTCCTGAGATCCCCGCCTCACCTTCTTGAATCGTTGCGCCGCTGATCGAATCACTGATCCGCGGCCTAGGCCAAAGGACAGAAAGTCCAGAGCCCATGGTTGTTCAACAGCCATGGGCTTTTATTTTGACGGTACGAAGAAGCATTCGTGGATTCACAGCACCAGAGTCAACCCAATGACCGAGACGTTCGCTGTCTATGCGGCCAACTGATTGCGCGCCGGACTGACAACGGAGTGGAAATAAAATGCAAACGCTGCCGCCGCGTGATCCTTATCCTGTTCAAGACGATCGCCGGCAACGCGTCGCCGCGTCTGCCCTGATCGACCTATGGTGAGATCCGATCCCGCCTCTGGCGGTATCGAACGGCCAGTGAACTGCAGTCCAGAGCCCACGACGGGACACCCGCACGGGGGTCTATGTTTTTTCATGAGCCAGGCAGTTCTCGGTACGAAAAAGATGAATCAACCCGTGCGATACAACATGCCGCTTCGATGACAAGAACGACGAATTCCACAATTCTCCCCGATCGGCTTCGCGACCTCACGGCCGAGCTCCGCCGACACGCCCCCGAATCGGCCGATCGACTCGCGCGCGCCAAAACGGAGCACGAGTTCCTGGAGGTGGTCTGCAAACTATTCAATCTGACCTCCGCGCTCACGCCCGATCATTACTCATTGCTCCGCCCGGAAGGTCTTTCAAAACAAATCACGGTATTTATCAGCAGCAACCTCCACAAAGGACTGACACTCAAACTATTGGCGCAGTTTCTGGGCTACTCGGAGAAGTATTGTTCCGATTTGTTTCAATCGACCATGGGAGAATCGTTTTCCGGTTATCTCAAACGTCGACGAACTGACACCGCTTCCTCGTTGCTGTCGACCACCGACAAGTCTGTCGCAGAAATCGCCGCCGTGCTTGGATTCAGCGACCAATTTTCCTTCAGTCATTTCTTCAAACGATCGACCGGTCGATCTCCCCGTGAGTTTCGGACAGATCGCGGTCAGCGCCGCCCCCCGCAAACCAGCCCCTCGTCCTCTCGGGAAAAACGATGACCAACACGCCTATAAGAGATGCGGATGTCTCTGTCCTGACGCTACCTCCTGAGGATTCGCCGCCCACTCGCCGACCACGGCCATGGCTCAGATGGCTTACGGCAGGAGTCACCGCCAGTTTCTTTCTGGTGGCCTTGTATTGGTATGTGCCCTTCCCATCATCTCTACCGGAAGTAGACACAACACCCGTGCGTCTCGTCGGAGGACATGTCCACGCCTCTCCTCTCACCGCAAGCGGCTACGTCGTGGCGCAGCGCCAGGCCTCTGTCGCTTCTAAAGGCACCGGTCGGCTCGAATATCTCGGCGTCACAGTCGGGAGCCATGTTGCGGCAGGAGACGTCATTGCGCGAGTCCAACAAGACGACGTCCAGGCCGTTCAACATCAGGCTCGTGCACGCCTGGATGTGGCCAAAGCGGCCCTGACGAACGCGCAAGCGGAACTGCGGGACGCCCAACTAACCTACGCTCGCGCCAAAGCCTTGCTGCCCAAACAGTTCATTTCGCAAGCCGAGTTCGACACCGCCTCGACCAGGCTTCGACGAGCGGAAGCAGCCGTGCGATCATCCTCAGCCGCCATTGCAGCAGCGGAAGCGGATGTGCAAACCGCTGACGTGATGTTGGAGAACACGCTGATTCGGGCTCCATTCGATGGAACGGTCCTCAAGAAGTTCGCCGAAATCGGTGAAGTCGTCGCGCCCATGGCCGGCTCTGCCGGTTCACGTGGAGCGGTGGTCCTGATAGCAGATATGACATCGCTCGCGGTCGAGACCGAGATTTCTGAATCTTCGATCACGCAGATCGCGCAGGGCCAATCGGCCGATATCACTTTGGACGCGGTGCACGGCAAGCACTACCCCGCAACAGTTGAACAGATCGTGCCGACGGCGGATCGATCCAAGGGCACGGTGCTGGCCAAAGTCCGCTTCGTCGAACTTGACGATCGCGTACTCCCGGAAATGAGCGCCAAAGTATCGTTCACACCGGCCGTTCAACCGCATGATTCGGCACAACCTCGGCTGTTCGTCCCTTCGTCCTCACTGGTGCAGAAAAATGGTCGGCTCACGCTCTACGTGCTCGAGGACGAGACCGTGCGGGAAGTCTCCGTCGAAGAAGTGTCCAAGAGCGGTGGAGACAGCGAGGTGCGCGGAATGCTGACGGCTTCAGCACAGGTGATCCTTGCGCCATCGTCATCGCTGCAAGCCGGCATGCGAGTCCGTTCCCGAGTGCCCTAGTGAGAGGAGCATCAGCCATGAATCAGCCTGTTGTTGAGTTCCAACGTGTATTCAAATCCTATTTTCGAGGGGAGCAAGAGATACCGGTCCTGAAAGATTTCTGTTTGTCCGTTCCACAGGGACAGTTTCTTGCGATCATGGGGCCGTCTGGATCAGGCAAGACCACGATCCTCAATCTGGTCGCTGGCCTAGACCGCCCAACGCAGGGAACCATCCATGCAGCCGGTATTGCAGTTTCGCAGCAAGGAGAAGCGGATCTCGCTCGATGGCGCGCCCGGCACATCGGCTTCGTGTTCCAGTTCTACAATCTCATTCCGGTGTTGACGGCCGCTGAAAATGTAGAACTGCCTCTCCTATTGAGCAAACTGGCAAGACGCGAGCGGTTCAAGCATGTCCAAGCGGCCCTCGGTCTTGTGGGATTGAGCGATCGGATACATCATTATCCCCGTCAGTTGTCGGGAGGTCAGGAACAGCGCGTCGGAATCGCGCGCGCCATCGTCAGCGATCCCACAATCTTATTGGCGGATGAGCCCACCGGCAATCTTGACCGAAGCGCAGCCCAAGCCATCATGGCCCTCCTCACGCGGCTTCATCAGGAACTCAACAAGACGATTCTCATGGTGACCCACGATCCGCAAGCCGCGGACTACGCGCAGGAGATCCTCCATTTCGACAAAGGGAAGGTGGACTAGCCCATGACCCTGGGGACCTTGATCGTTCGCAATCTTCGACGACATACCTTTCGGGTTACATTGACGGCATTCGGCATCGCCACCGTCATCCTTGCATTCAACCTCATCGTCACGACGGTCCGTGCGTGGTACGCGGGCGTCGAGGCTTCCGTCCCAAATAGACTGATCTCCCGTCATGCAGCTTCGCTTTCCATTCATCTCCCGCTCGCCTATCGGGATCGTATCGCTACGCTGGATGGAGTGACCGGCGTCACCTACGCCAACTGGTTCGGCGGTGTGTACCGAGATGCCAAGGGCTTTTTCCCTCAGTTCGCCGTCGAACCGGCTTCGTTTCTGGATCTTCATGCCGAGCTGTCGGTGACGGAAGAAGAGCGCCAGGCCTTCCTCAGCGATCGTCGCGGTTGTGTGATCGGCCATCGGCTTGCGGCACTGTACGGTTGGAAAGTGGGTGATGTGATCGCCCTCAAAGGCACCATCTACCCCGGAGACTGGGAGTTTGTCGTACGAGGCGTGTATCGCGGCGCCGACGCCGCCACGGATGAGACCTGGATGCTGCTGCGCTGGGATTACATGAACGAACGCCGACAACAAATAGACCCGGATCGGGCCGGCACGGTCGGCTGGTACGTTATCCGAATTGCCGATCCTTCCCTTGCCGGAAGCGTGAGCAGGTCGGTGGATGCGGAGTTCGCCAATTCCACTGCGGAGACCAGGACGGAAACCGAGCAAGCGTTTCAGGCGGGCTTTGTCGCTATGTCCGGGGCCATTATCGGCGCGCTGAAACTTCTGGCAATCGTGCTCAACGGGGTTACGCTGCTGGTACTCGCCAATACCCTCGTGATGGCCGTGCGCGAGCGCACGAAGGAATTAGCCGTACTGCGGACGCTCGGCTTTCGACCAAGGCACCTGACTGCGCTGGTGACGGGAGAAGCCCTGCTCATCGCAGGACTAGGATCGGCTCTCGGCATCGCGATCACTATTCCAGCCACGTATATCTTCGGTGCACTCGTCGCAGCCAAACTGGGGAACTTTTTTCAACATCTGACCTTGTATTCAAGCACATTGTTGCTGAGCGCCTCTGTTACGCTGTGCATCGCCGTCTGCGCAGCGGCATTTCCCATCATGACAATCTTGCGCGACAAGATCGCAGAGGGCTTACGTCACGCCGGATAGGGTCTTAATCTGTGAAACTTCTCTTGGCCTACAGTGTTCGAAACGTCTGGGTCCGTAGTAGTACGACGGCGCTGACCATAGGAGGGCTGGCATTGGTCAGTCTGATTCTCCTGGCGGTCCTCATGCTGGGCAACGGATTGAACCGGGCGCTGGTCGAAAGTGGTTCACCCGATAACGTCCTGCTGCTGCGCAAAGGCGCGACCACTGAGATCGCGAGTGGGATCTACCGCGACCAAGCGCACGTGGTGCGCATGCTCGCTGGAATCGCGCAGACCTCTGGTGGTGAACTACTGGCCATTCCTGAATTGGTCGTCTTGATCAGTCTTGCGAAGAGTGGGGCAGAAACTCCTGCGAATGTCGTCGTCCGGGGGACACAACCTGAAGCATTCATGCTGCGACCACAGGTTCGCCTGATAGCGGGACGCGCCTGGCAACAGGGCACGACAGAGATCGTCATCGGCGCGCAAATCGCGAAGCGCTTTCTCCTTGGGGGGCTCGGCTCTCAACTGCGCGTGGGGAAACGAGAGTGGCTCGTCGTCGGCATCGTGGAGGCGCAGGGGACGGCATTCGAGTCCGAGATCTGGGGAGACGTTGACCAACTCATGGCGACCTATGGACGGGACTCCTACTCTTCATTGACGCTTCGCCTACCCGACCCCTCCGACTTTCAGCGTATCGAGGACGCCATCGGATCGGACACACGTCTCCTACTCCAAGTGAAGCGCGAACGCGACTACTATCGGGAAAAATCTGTCACGATGGCCACCTTCATTCGTCTCCTCGGTTTCACCTTCACCCTCATCTTCGCGTTCGGAGCCATTCTGGGAGGCACGATGACGATGTATGGCACCGTCGCCTCCCGTACCAGAGAAATCGGCATGCTCAGAGCGCTGGGGTTTCGCCCGCGCCAAATTCTCACGGTGTTTCTTTTCGAGGCTCTCATGCTCGGAGACTTGGCCGGCCTGCTGGCAATCGGGGGAGGCACAGCACTGCAGTTTGTCACGCTCTCGACGATGAATTTCAGCACGTTCTCGGAACTCGCGTTTCGCCTGACACTGACCCCTGCATCCGCTCTGATTACGATGGCGTTCGCGCTGAGCATCAGCATGGTTGGTGGGATCCCCCCGGCGATTCGGGCCGCCCGTCTTCCTGTGACTGCCGCGTTGCACACCCCAGGTCGGTAGCGCTTATTCTCTCCCACCCCAACTGCCCGCTCTTTTCTTTACAGCGTATATGGAAAGTGAGCATACGAATCTGGCGGCCAAACATGGTCACGACAAGCACAGCCGGTATATATGATATTGAGAATTAGTATCAGTCAAGAGCGTGCGGCTCATACCACAGATCGCCAACTGGAACGCGTATCTCATCATGGTGACCTCGCCCACCTATCAACCGCGCCATCTGTTGTCAGCCTGGGGCGTGTCTTTCTGCATTCACGCAATCGTGCTGGCAAGCGCAGTCGCCTTCCTTCACGATCTTCCCCGATTACAGCCTGCTGTGTACCGCATGGAGTTCCTTTTAACCGACCCCAAGAGCGTGGCTGACGCAGCTACGTCTCACGAAGCAACCACCGTCACCGAACACTCCTCACCGACAGCGCCATCCCGTTCTCGCGCGACCAGCACCTCGTCCATGCACGTAATCGAGCAACAGCCTCCTACCGAAACTTCGATCGTTCAGCCGGCAGTGAACCCCGTCACCCCTGCCGCCGTGGAACAGCGAGAAATGAGCCCGTCGGCCACGACGAGCGATTCCACTCCTGTCGCAAGTCCTACCTCGAGCGAGCGACATGTTGACACCCTACCCCCTGTGATCGAATCTCGTAGACCCGCCACCATGAACACCTCCCGAGCGGTTGAGCGCCCGTTCATGACCGCAACCCCACAAGTTGCAACAAGTCCTATCCCTATCGCGGAGACAATTACCAAGAGTCTCCAAGGTGACGTGGCGTATCCACCGTCTCCTGCATCCGGGATCTCCCAGAATGCAGCGGAGACTGCCGGCAGCCCCTCATCAAATTCAGCGAGTTCGCTCTCTTCATCCCCCGATGAGCATTCTGTCTCATCGCAACCGACGGAACAATCTTCCGTCACCACGTCACAAACTGCTTCTCAGACCACCGACGCTTCATCTCCTCCGTCACAAATGGATTCAGGTTCCCCTGCCGCCACTCCGCAACGAACTCTCGTGATGAACCATCCCGCCATTGCGCGGACCATTCCATCAAGGCCGGACTATGGATGGCTGAAGGACTTACTGAAACGTCGAATCATGAGCTTGCAAGCCTATCCTCGCCTGGCTCGCATGCAGGGATGGGAAGGAATCGTCGTCGTCCGGGCTACGATCAAGAACGACGGCAGCTTGCTCGATGCTGTCGTGACTGAAAGCTCGGGATACGCTTCTTTAGACGAAGACGCGCTGAAGCTCATGCAGCGAGCCTGTCCCATTCGCCTACAACACGACCTTGGTCAATCACACATCGAAGTGTTGATCCCGGTTCACTACAGACTCGAATGATGAAGAAAGGAAGGAACTCCATGTACAAGCAAGCGATATCGGTCATAGCTGCAGTGGTGATACTCGGCGCGAGCTGGATGCCAGCCAGCGCCGCCGCCCCATCGAAGATCGGTTTCCTCGTCGTCGCTCCCGACCGCGGCTTTCTCGGTAATCAGGAGGTTCGATCTCTTGTGGACGAGTTTAAAAAATCCTATACGGCATCGCTCGCGTTGGTCGGGCGAGACTACACCGGTGTGGAAAGCGAATATGCCGCATACCTCACTCGTGCGGCCCAGGAACTGAAGCAAGCCGGCATTACCGAGATCGTTGCGATTCCCCTGTTTCTCTCTGAAGCCGATCCGCTGCTCAAACGAGTCATGCCGCTGCTACCCGCCTACACCGACGGGCTTCCTGTTCGTTGGGTCCACGCCATGGCGCACGATTATCTCATCGGCCAGATCGTGCTCGATCGTGTGGAGGCCTTGAGCGAACACCCAGAATCGGAACGGTTGATCGTTGTCGCAACCGGCGCGCTCGACAGCTCTAGTGAGACGGCGATCAGACGTGACACCGAAAAGCTCGTCGGATATGTCACTCGGTATAAGCATTTTCGGGAAGTCGAGGCGGTGGTCTACTACGATCGCGAAGCAGAAAATGCAGAGGAGAGGAACGCGGAGATCAAAGCACACCTGTTGGCTCAGATGGCCCAGCAAGGCCGCACCTTGCTGGTGCCTGCGTTCATCGGGCCCAAGTTCGACCATGCCATGTCGCTGACCAACTGGCTGGATGGTCAATTCAAGCAGACGCACGTCGCCTACAAGCCGGAAGAGCTGCTCCCTCATCCAAACGTTCTGCTCTGGCTGAAGAAAACTGCCAATCGTGAAGCACCTCTGACGGCGAGCCAGATCGGTGTCGTGATCATGCCGCACGGATCGACCCAACCGTGGAACGATGCCGTGGAGACGACGATCCTACCCCTCATGGCGAAATATCCCATCGAGATGGCCTACGGCATGGGCGACCCGCTCATCATTCAAGATGCCGTATCACGATTGGAGCAGCGGGGAATCAGACGCATCGTCTTCGTCAGAATGTATGCATTGGATCATCAGATGAAGCCGCTCACGGACTATATCCTTGGCCTGAGCGAGCACGCCCCGTCCGATAGTCACGGCGCAGGTCATGAACATTCAGCGACGGCACCACTACAGATTCGCACCGCTGCGCTGTTTTCGACTTTCGGAGGGTACGAGCAGAACCCAGATATCGCACAGGTTCTCCACAAGCGGATTGCCGAACTCAGCAAGGACCCCGCGAACGAAAGCGTGCTTCTGCTCGCGCATGGTGAGGCCACGGACAAAGGCAACGACAAATGGCTGGCCGTCATGAACCAGAACATCGACCGCCTCCGGCAGGACCCCCACTGTGCCAAATTAAAAACGATCAAGGCGCTGACGGTCCGCGAAGACTGGCCCAAAGAGCGTGAGAAGGCGGTCGCCGGCGTGCGTGCCACCATTGAAGAAGCCAGCAAGCATGGACGCGTCCTGGTGATCGCCAACCGGTTGTACGGCTCAGGCCCCTACAAGAAGATGCTCCACGGATTGACCTACGAGATCAACGAGAAAGGACTGGTCGATCCCATTCTGACCCGTTGGCTGGAGGACGGCATGACACGCATGACGGCTGAGCTGATCCCGTCAAGGAGCGAACAATCTGCGCATGTGCATCCCTAGGCCACGGACCCTCCGATGAGAGAGCGGCTTCACCTCCCTAGCGGGTCGTTGGAGTTACGGGGGTGGAGCGAGACGAGCGATGAAGAGCCAAGAATTATGCGGTGGACTCAGAAATACAGAGCGCACTTAACCAAGATGCGGCTACGAGCGTGGGCGATCTCGCTCAGTCGTCGCAAGGGAGCCGCATTATGCAAACGACTCTTGGATGACAAAAGGGCACGATGACCGCTCTGCTTGTCAGCGCGTTTGGTGCACATTCCACAATTTCAATAGACCGAGACAAAGGATGCCCATATGAACAGAATTGAGAAGAACCGATTCGCTTTCAATCAAACATTCCTCGCCGTGCTGGCTATCGCACTCGTACAAACCGGGTGGGCCTTTCAGGTACATGCCGAAGAAGAAACAACGGCGCCGGCCCTTGCTCTTCCAGGAAAAGACTCCGCACAACCAGAGAAGGACTCCGCACAACCAAAATCGTCTGCGTCGCCGTCCTCATCTAAAAACAGCCTCCGAGTGGACGACATCGTCATCACCGGTACCTGGACCCCTCACGCACAAAAGGATTCGCCGGTAGAAATCGAACGTGCCACCGACAAGATGCTGCAGCAGGCGGGGGCGACAAATATTCGGCAAGTGTTGGAGGACGTGCCTGCAATAGAGGTCCGTCGAACCGGAGGGCGCTTCCAACAGTTTCAAATTCAAGGCCTCGAAAGCATTCACACGCTTGTGTTGGTCAACGGACAGGAACTGATCGGATCGACAGAAGGCGGCACATTCACAGAGGACCTCTTGGCATCTCCCGAGATCGAATCGATCGAGGTTGTGAAAGGCGCGGGGTCTGTTCAATACGGGAGCGAGGCCATAGGAGGTGTCATCAACATCCGTACGCGACGAGCAACAAAACCGCTCGCCGCCACAGCGTTCGGCCAGTACGGTCGCTTCAACACAGTCACGACATTTGCGGCTCCTGAATTCCGCACTGCCGACGGGAAGTTCGGCGCATACATCTCGGCCGGGGGCTCCAAATCAGACGGGGTTGATTATATTCCAAGCACTCCCGTCACGAACGGGATTCCGAATTTTGCGACAAAGAATGTGAGCGGTCATTTCGACTACGCCTTGTCCAATTCGTCGAAGCTCTCTCTTTATACCCGCTACACCGACAACGATCGTGTCAGCCGCGGAGGCGCTACCGCCACTTCGACCAGAAGCGAGACGACAAGTAACAACGAGCGCGCCCAGACGGTCCTCCTCTGGGATTGGAACCCGGATGCGGTGTCCACCTTTAGCCTGTGGGGTCATTACCAGACCTTTCAGAATGACTCAAGAACAAATACTTTGGGTACCGGAGTCCAGACCAGGATCTCGAGGTTTACTCAGGAACTCTGGGAACCGCAATTCCAATACACCAGACAGATCGGGCAGCAACATCTCCTGACGTTGGGCGGCGAGCATGATATCCGGAAAATCACTGGACTGAACTTTGCCAGCCCAACTGCGCTCAAAAGCCTCACGGAATCGGCCGGCTGGCTTCAGGATGAAATTTCTGTTCTCCCCTGGATGGATGTCGTATTGGGCAGTCGCTACACCACCAATAGCGAAGCCGGAGGATTTTGGAGCCCACAAACTACGTTGTTGCTCAAACCCGGCAACCTTCGAGGCCGTTTTACCTATACACGAGGGTTCCGAAGCCCTGGCCTATCAGAACTCGGCGCCTCCTTCGTCGAAGGAGGGTTTTTCGGTATTGTCGGAAATCCTAACCTCGCTCCTGAGAAATCGACAAATTATACCGCCAATGTTGAGTACTACTTCGAACGCGCCAAAATCGGCGCCTCTTTCTTCAGACATGACGTGAATAATCTGGTCCAGTTCATCGTCGGTACGTGCTCGGCGGCTGAGGCGGCAAACCTCGGCGTGGCGCCAAACTTTTGCCAAAAGCCGTTCAACACTGCCTCCACTCGAAGCCAAGGTTTTGAACTCGAAGGAGGGATCAGGCCGCTGGACTGGCTCTACCTTGAAACCGGATACATGTATGTCGATGCTCAGGACCAAACGACCGGCGATTACCTCTTCGGACGGTCGCGACACGCGTGGAAAACACGGGTCAACGTCGAGTACGAGGAATGGACCCTCACGGCCAGACTTCGGTACTTCTCCTCGTTCGGGTTCGCCGATGCAAATGGCAATGGGCGCATCGATCGAAACCCAACCGAAGTTGCTCCGTCGAATGTTCAGATCGACATGCGACTGGCTAAGACGTTGAAGAGCGGAATCGACATCTACGTCGGTGCCGACAACGTCACCGAGTCGCTGGTTCAGGTAGGAGGGGTCGCTCCCCCATCTGGCGCGGCTCTCTACTACGTGGGCATGCGGATGGCGATGTAACCGATGACTGACTCCCGCACGAGAAAGAAAGCGTCCCTTGATGGGCTGGCCCCCATTCATACCTGTTCCTATTAAGAACGCAACTGGTTGAAACGACGGAGGTGGCATATGACTTTCAAAATACTCGCAGTCCTTACTCTTGTCATCGCGATAGCCCCGTGCGGTACGCATGCGGCGGTGAACGATTCGTCACCGCATACAAACAAGCAAAAAATCGGAGTATTACTCATCAATCATGGCTCCCGTTCGGAGACGTGGCGTAACGGGCTGTTGCAACTCGAAG
>Ga0209640_10003288_pt1 | contig 14129 bp, 13 predicted proteins | sample RifCSP10_1_FD_184018 | JGI IMG/M metagenome (GOLD analysis project Ga0209640, IMG submission 184018) | Soil microbial communities from Rifle, Colorado - Rifle CSP2_sed 10_1 (SPAdes) (version 2) | ecosystem: Environmental > Terrestrial > Deep subsurface > Rock core/Sediment | place: Rifle...
GAGCTGCTGCGCGAGATATTCATCACGCACCGGCAGAACTACCGGAAGAACATCCGCTATCACCACGCCCAGGCCCTGATCGGGCAGGGGCTGCTCCTGAGCGAGGGTGAAGACTGGCGCTACCAGCGCCAGATCACCCAGCCGGCGTTCCACCCGGGGTACATCAATGCTCAAGTGGGCTGGATGCGCGACGTCACGCACAAGTATCTCGATCGCTGGGAGACGGTAGCCGACAGCGGCGCGGCCATCGATGTCGAGCCCGAATTCGCCCGGCTCGCCCAGCTGCTCGCCGGGTACTACAGCCTGGGACCGGGTTTCGCAAACATCGCCACGCGGTTCTGCGATACCGCCGCCGCCATCAAGAAGCAATGGCCGGTGGCGCCGCGCAGCGTGCTGGGTCTGCTGAAGCCCAAGCCAAAGGCGCAACTGAAGCGCTTCCGTGAAACGCTCGCCGAGCTCGACGATTGCCTCTACGGCTACCTCTCGGAGCGTCGCAAGTCGAGTTTCGAGGACTGCGGCATCCTGTCGCTCCTCGTGAAAGCGGGGCGCCGGGATGGCCAGCCGTTCAGCGACCGGGAATTACGCGATCAGCTGTTTACGCTTTTTTTCGCGGGCCACGAGACCTCGGCGACCGCCCTGTGCTGGATCCATTATTTTCTCGCCCGGCACGCCGATGTCCGGCAACGCTTCCAGCGCGAGATCGACTCCGTGCTTGGAGGCCGCATGCCGGCGCCCGAGGACCTGGCCAAGCTCGAATATACCGAGCAGGTCGTGCAGGAAGCGCTGCGCGTGTATTCGCCGATCCACGCCATCTCGCGGGTGGCGCTCGTCGACAACACGGTGGGGGGCTATCTGGTGCCCGCCGGCACGACGATCTATATCTCGCTGTATGCGACGCATCGGCTGCCAAAATACTGGCCGGACCCCGAACGATTCGATCCCGAGCGCTTCACCCCCGAGCTATGTGAAGCCCGGTCGCGGTTTGCCTATATTCCGTTCGCCGCCGGCCACAGGAACTGCATCGGTGGCGTGCAGGCGATTGTCGAGCTCAAGATGGTCCTCGCGCAGATCGCGCAGCGTTACGTGCTCGACCTCGTGCCGGGGCAGATAATCGAGCCGGCGCCGGGAACCACGATGTATCCCCGCTACGGCATGAAAATGACGCTGCGCCGCGCGGCGGCGCGTCAATGACCCGTCAGCCGTTTTCGCCTTCCCGGTAGCCGAATCGGGTGCCGGCGGGGAAACGCAATCCGAACACTTCCGCCAGGACGGATAGAAGCTCGTCATCGTCCGCAAGCTCGCGGCGCGTGACCCTCCCGCCGCGGTCGAGGGTAAGCTCCCGGTTGCGGAGCCGGTAGCGCACCTCGGGCGTCGGCAGCTGCACGGTAAGCGTGCGCACGAACCTCGAATCCGGGTGTGTCGCCGTGTAATGGTTCGCGGGCTCGAAATCCACCGCGAGCTGAGGCTCGAGCGAAAACGCGTAAAGGTCCGTCCACGCACCATTCCGCAACGACTGCAGCGTCCATTCCCCGTTCGCTTCGATTGCGCGGTAGGTCCAGCTGAACTGGCGCGCTTCCCGGCTGCCGACAAACGGCACCGGCAACAGCAGCCCTTCGAGACCGAAGCCGACGTCCGCGAGCCACGTGGCGCCCGGCATGTCGATCCGCAGCAGGATATGGGTGCGCGGGAGCTTGCGCCCGCTCGGGTAGATGACGCGCGCAGCGAGATGAGTCACCGCGAACCCCAGGCGCTGCAGCACGGCGGAGAACAGGAGATTCTGCTCGAAGCAGTATCCCCCGCGCCCGCCCGCCACGAGCTTCGCCTGCAGGCTGGCGAGGTCGAGCGCGATCGGGCGCCCGAGAAGGATGTCGAGATTCTCGAACGGAATGTGCGTCGCGTGCGCGAGATGAATCGCTTCCAGCACCGCGGGGACCGGTTGCACGCTGCCGGAATAGCTGATGCGTCGAAGGTACGCTTCGAGGTCGATGGCCTCGGCGTGCCCGGCATCCTGCGTTACGGCGGCTGCGCGTTTCATGCTCTAATGATAATCGAGGAGTGCGGGCGAAGAGGGCGCGTTTCGTGACGGCGGCGGAGATCATCAAGGGCATTTCGCTGTTCGAAGGACTGGCGCCGTCCGAGATCGAAGGCGTGCTCTGCGTATGCGAGCGCGCGCAGTTCGACCGCGGGGCGTGCCTGATTCGCCAGGGGCAGCCGGCCGACAGCGCGTTCATCCTCGAAAGCGGCTCGGTGGAGGTCATGACCCGGCTGCCGGGAGGAGGGGAAACGGGTGTCGCCACGCTGGGCCCGGGCAGCGTCATCGGCGAGATGGCGCTGCTCGACAGCGGGCTGCGGTCGGCGACCGTGGTCGCGCGCGAACCGGCGGCCGGCTATTTCCTCGAGCGCGACGGCTTCCACATGATGCTGGCGCAGCGCAACCGCGCCGCGTGCACGATCCAGATCCGCATTACGCAAACTCTGTGCCGGCGCTTGCGCGAGCTGAATGCGAAGATCGTTGCGAGCGACGCGCCGGAGAGCGTCGCGCCCGCCGCTGACGCAGCAGCGGTATCTGCGGCGGCCGGCAAGCAGGGGCGCCCCCCGTTCGACTACCGCGTGTTTCTGCCCGTGCTGCCGCTATTCCGGAACTTCAGTGCCGCGGAGATCGGTGCGGTCGTGGAACTCGCCGAAGCGCTGGAGCTCGGGCGCGGGCAGCTGCTCTTCCGCCAGGGCGAGGCGAGTACGGCCTGCTACATCGTGGTGCGCGGAGCGGTGGAGGTTGCGGGCGTGCAGAATGGCCGGTACCACCGTGTGGGCGTGCTCGGGCCGGGCCGGCTCTGCGGCGTGAACGCCCTGATCGAGGGCCGGCCGCACAGTATGAGCGCGGCGGCGCGCGAGCGCGCGACGCTGCTCGGGATCGGGAAATCGGCATTCGACAGGCTGTTCACGGGAGACGACCGCGTCGCCGCACGGTTCCAGCGCGCGATCGCCCACGAGCTGCTGCAGGCGCTCGCGCGCACCAACAACCATCTCACCCGCCTCATCAGCCAGTCGCGCATCCGCGACGGGCGCAAGGACCGGAAGCAGGCGGAGGAGCTTCAGCACGCGCTGGCGACCGAGGACTGCCGCACCGCGTGACGGGGACAGAGGTGATAAGCGATAGGTGATAGGTATCACGCAGTCATCGACGTCAGTCGAGATAGCGGATCTCGACCGTGGGCCGGCCCGAACGCGTATCGGCGTAGATCATCGAGTACTCGGGTACCTCGAGCCAGGTCGAGGTGTCCCGCGTCAATGGCTCGGAGGCGATCATGATGGAATCCGCGGTATCCGCGCCGCCGGTCATTTTCCATTCTCCGTCGTGGAAGCCGTACTCGGTCCCCGAGGTGTACCAGAGAGAGAGAAAAGTCAGGTTCGCCTCGTGCACTTTCGCCGGGTCCTCGGTGCGGTAGCAGCCGAAATCGAAGCAATAGCGCACCGCCGCGATCTGTTCGCCCGTGGTGAGGAACAGGTTGACCGAGGATGAGGTGGCGATACCCGCCCGCGCGCGCGCCTCGCGAATGATCGCGAAAGACTCGCCTACCGCGCGCACCAGGTCGTCCGCGGAGCAGGCGCCATGCGGATCCGCGAGGCGGGATACGATGAGGGCGTAGATCCACTCGCTGTCGGTGGTGCCGCGGATCAGGTTGGCGACTTCGGGGCGGATCGATTCGAGCAGGATTGGCTTCATCTCGGCAAAGCGCGCGAGGTCGCCGTTGTGCGCCAGCGCGAGCCGCACGCCGGGGAACTGGAAGGGGTGCACGTTCTGCAGCGAGATCTCGACCTCGGTGTTGTAGGCGACGCCGCGCACGTGGCCGAGCACGCAGGTCGGGCGGATCTTCTCGGCGAGCGACTTCAAGTTGCGGTCGAACACCGGCAAGGCGGTCGAGGCGTAGCTGTAGGGCTTGAGGGGATCCGGCGAGCCGCGGTCCCACGCCCTCATCCCGAACCCGGCGAGATTCAGCAGGTGCAGCATCTTCGGCATGAACGACTGCTTCACCAGCGCCGAGTCGGGCTGGTAGAGCAGGTTGTCGAGCAGCACCGGCTGCCCGAGGTAGGCGAGGGCTCTGCACATCTCAGGCAGTGGCCTTCTCGCGGTACTGGTCGTAGGTGATGCCATCCGCGAAGAGCGACGCGATCTCCCCGGCACTGTAGCCGAGACCCTTCAGCACTTCGGCGCTGTGCTGGCCGAGCCACGGCGCGGGCGTGCGCGAGCGCGCGAGCTCGGCACTCGCCTTGACGGGGTTGCCGATGATCTTCATGCGCCCGATCCGCGGGTGGTCGATCTCGGCCACCATGCCGCGCGCCTTCGCGTGCTCGTTCTCGAACGCCTGCACGTAGTTGAAAACCGGCCCCCCCGGCACGCCCGCGGCGTCTAGCTTCTTCACCCAGTGCGCGGTCGGCTGCGTGGCAAACACCTTCTCGATCTCCTCCTGGAGCGCGTCAATGTTCTTCAGGCGCGCGGCGCGCGCCTTGAAGCGCGCATCCTCCATCAATTCCGGGCGCTCCAGCACGCCGGTGCAGAACGCCGTCCATAGCTTCTCGCTGTTGGCGCCGACCGTGACGTAAGCGTCCTGCGTGCGGTAGGCCTGGTACGGCGTGGAGCGGCGATGGCGCGTGCCAGTCGCGATCGGAATCTCGCCGCCGCCGAACCAGGCGCCGAACTCCCAGAACGTCCACGCCATTCCCGCCTCCAGGAGCGAGGTCTCGAGGTAGACACCTTCGCCGGTCTTCAGCCGCTTGATGTAGGCGCCGAGGATGGAATAGAGCGCGGTCGTGCCGGCGGCGATGTCGTTCATCGCAATGCCGACTTTCGCGGGCCGCCCGCCCGGCTCGCCGGTCATCGTCATGATGCCGCTCATGCCCTGGGCGATGATGTCGAAGCCGCCCTTGCCGCTATAGGGACCGGTCTGGCCGAAGCCGGAGATGGAAGCGTAGATAATGTCCGGATTGACCGCCTGGATCGCCGGGTAGTCGATGCCTAGATTGCGGGTGACGCCGGGCCGATAATTCTCGACCAGGATATCGGCGTCGCGCGCGAGCTTCATGAAGACGTCCTTGCCGCGGGCGTGCTTGAGGTTGAGGGCAAGGCTCTTCTTGTTGCGGTTCAGCACCGCGAAGCAGTAGCTCTCGCCGTTCACCTTGGGGTCGAAATGCCGCGAGGCGTCGCCCTCGGGGAAGGTCTCGATCTTGGTGACTTCCGCCCCCATATCGGCGAGCATCAGCGTGCAGTACGGGCCCGCCATCACCGCGGTGAAATCCAGGACTTTCACGCCTTCCAGGGGCAGGGCCATGGGTTAGCTCATTGAGCGCGCCGGGAGAAGCCCGGCTCGACACCGGCATCCAATGTGTGGTGGAATTGTATCGCGCCGGAGGTTTCGCCGGCAGCATCCGCCCCAGGCGTGGCGCAACATAAATCGAAGGAGGTAGTCATGAAGCGATACATCAGCATTGTCGTCCCGGTCGTTCTTGCCGCGCTGTCCGCCCCACTCATCGCGTTCGCGCAGGCCTACCCCACGAAACCGGTTCGGGTCATCGTGGTATTTCCGCCCGGCGGCTCCAACGACGTCACGGCCCGCATCGTGTTCGCGAAATTGCCGCAGATCATGGGGCAGCAGTTCCCCGTTGATAACCGCGGCGGCGCTTCGGGCACAATCGGCGCCGCCGTGGTCTCAAAAAGCCCCCCCGATGGCTACACGATCATGGTGCAGTCCACAACCCACATCGCCAACGCGTACGCCTACAAGGGCAAGCTCCAGTACGACACACTCGGGGATTTCATCGGCGTGACTCCGCTCGCGAGGCAGGTGGGAATGCTCGTCGTGCATCCGGCGATGCCCGTCAAGACGACCCGGGAGCTGATCGCTCTGGCGAAGAAGCGGCCCGGCGATATCACCTACGGATCCGCGGGTCTGGGCAGCTACACGCATCTGGCCATGACGATGTTTAATTCGATGACCAAGACCAATATATTGCACGTGCCCTACAAGGGCGGCGGCCCGTCGTCGGTGGCGCTCATAGCCGGGGAAGTCCAGAGCAACATCGGCACGATCGGCTCGCTTTTCCCGCATATCAAGTCGGGAAGGGTGCGGCCGCTGGGCGTGACCTCGGCGAAACGGGTCGCTCAGTTTCCAAACGTGCCCGCGATCGCGGAAGCGGTTCCGGGATATGAATTTACCGGCTGGGTGGGTTGCTTTGTGCCAAAAGGGACGCCCAAGGCGATCGTCGACACCCTCAACGCCGGGCTGAAGAAGGCGCTGGCCGATCCCGATGTTGCGAATAAGCTCACTGCCCAGACGCTCGAACCGATGTACATGACATCGGCGGAGTTCACCGCGCGCCTGAAGGACGACTATGAGCGCTACGGCAAGCTCATGACGGCGATCGGAATGAACTAGCCCGGCGCAACACGCCACAGGGCTCGCATGCGTTATTGGAGCCGATTTTCCCGCGGGTTCTGTGGCACTCCTCCTTCCTGACGCCAGCGGATGGACCTTGGAATTCGGGGAGAGACCGCGCTCGTCGTCGGCGCGAGCGAGGGGATCGGCTACGAGAGCGCAAAGGGGCTGCTGGAGGAGGGCGTGCGCGTCCTCATCTGCTCGCGCAGCGCAGACAAGCTGAAGAGTGCGGCCGCCGCGCTTGAGAAAGCGGCGGGTGCGAAGGTTCCCTGGTTTGCCGCGGATGTCACCCGGGCCGGCGATGTTGGCCGGCTCGAAAAGTGGCTCGGGCAGCAGGCTACGGTGCTCGACATCCTCGTCACCGCAGTCGGCGGCAGCCAGCGCGCGCGGTTCGAGGAGCTCGACGACGCGGCATGGCTCGCCAACTACGAATTCAACGTGCTCGGCGCAGTGCGTGTGATCCGCGCCGCGCTCGATAACCTCAAACGCGCCCGGTCCGGGCGCATCGTGATACTGGGCGCGGCCGGCGCGCGCATGCCGTATCCGAATCAGGTCGTTTCCAACGTGCACAAGGCGGGGCTGATCGCGCTGGTGAAGACACTCGGCGCCGAGTTTCAGCCGTTCAACATCCGCGTGAACTCGGTGTCGCCGGGCCGCACGCTGACCTCGCTCTGGATCACGCGCGCGGAGAAGCTTGCGAAGGAGCGCGGAACGAAGCCCGAGGACGTCATCCACGAGTTCAGCGAGGAAATCCCGATGAAGCGCTTCGGCCGGCCCGAGGAAATCGCTGCGATGGTGGTGTTTCTCGCGTCCCACAAGGCCAGCTACGTCAATTGCCAGTCGATACTCGTCGATGGCGGCATCGCCCGCGGGCTGGTCTGATTAGCGAAGCCTTGAGGTCACACCCTCGACCAGCTCGTTGAGGGTCGCGAAGACGCGCACGCCTGCGGCTTCGAGCGCGGCGCGCTTGGCCGCGTAGGTGCCGTGGCTGCCGTGCACCAGCGCTCCGGCGTGGCCCATCGTGACGCCTTCCGGCGCGCTGCGGCCGGCAAGGAGTGCGAACACCGGCTTGGCGAAGCGCTTCGCCGTCAACGCCTGGGCAAATTCTTCCTCGTCGGTGCCGCCGATCTCCCCGATGACGAGCAGCGCCCCGGTTCGTGAATCGTCTGCGTAGAAGGGAACGAGGTCGGCAAAGCGCGTGCCCTTCACCGGGTCACCGCCGACGCCGACCCACACCGACGTCCCGATGCCTTGCCGCGAGAGCCGGTATCCGGCTTCGTATGCAAGTGTCCCGGACCTGGACATGAGCCCGAGCGGGCCGGGCGTGAGCGAATCATCCGGCAGAAAGCCGAGCTTGGCCTCTCCCGGCACCGCCATTCCGGGGGTGGATGCGCCGACCCAGACCGTCCCCGATTCCCGGCAGAGCCTCCAGGCCTTGAGCGCATCGTGCACCGGCATGCCCTCGGCCGGCGTGACGAGGTAGAGGATGCCGGCGGATACGGCGTCGCGCATGGCCTCCAGCAACTGCATCGCGCCCACCAGCAGCACGCTTGCCCGCGCGCCGGTTTTTGCCACCGCCGTGGCGCAGTCGGCGAAGACCGGCACGCCATATGCTGTCCGTGCCTTTCCCCCGGGTGACACGCCGCCCACGATATTCGTTCCGTACTGCCGCATGAGACGGCTGTGCAGCAGGCCGGCGCGGCCGGTGATTCCCTGCACGATCACCGGTGTCGATCGATCGATGCGCGGGTTGATCATCGCTCGAGATGCGAGCGGACGGCGATGAGCGCCGCGTCGAGGTCGGTGTGGAGCGCGATACCCGCCGCCGCAAGCACCTCGCGCGCGGTGGACAGGCCATAGCCGACCAGCCGCGCGACGACCGGCACCTTCAGCTGCGGCGCCGCGGCAAGCGCCTCGACCAGCAGCCGCGAGAGTTCGCCGAGATCGGTGATGCCGGCGAAGATATTCACCAGCAACACCTTGACGTTCTTCCCTTCGCCGATCCATCGGAGCACCTGCGTGAGCCGCCTCGTCTCGCCGCGGAGCCCTCCGGTGCGGATGTCGAGAAAGTTGTAGGACTTCAGTCCCGCCGCGCGCAGCTCGTCGATCAGCATCATCGAGAGCCCGGCGCCGGTCGTGAGCAGCCCGATTTCTCCGTCCGTGTCCACCACGACGTAATCGAAGCCGTGCTCGTGCTTGCGCGCCACATCCGGATAGGCGGCGGCGCGGGCCCTGAGGAGTGACTCCAGCTCCCTTTGACGAGGCAAGGCATTGTCATCGGTGACGACCCTGGCGTCGCCCGCGAGCCAGCGGCCGCCGTCGAGCACGAACAGGGGATTCACCTCGATCAGGAGCGCTTCCAGTTCCAGGAACGCATGCGCCAGCCGCTCCCCGACATCCCGCGCCGCCGGTCCAATGTCTGCCGGAAGTTTTTGCGCGAGCCGGCGCACGCATTCCGTGATTGACCGCACATCGGGCTCGGCGACCTCGTTCTGGATGCGGTCGCGGGGAACCTGCTCGATGTCCATGCCTCCGCTTGCGGAGAGCATGACGCGCACGCCGCCAGCGGCCGCATCGAGCAAAAAGCCGATATAGACCTCGTGCGCGGCGTCGATCCGCTGCTCGACACGCACGGACTCGACCGTTCGCCCCTTGGGCGCTGCCTGGAAAATCGCGCGGGCTTGCTCGCTGACTTCCCAGGGCGTCGCCGCTTTCCGGATGAGGCCGGCCTTGCCGCGCCCGCCGGTGGCGATCTGTCCCTTGACCATCCATGGCCCGGGAGGAAGGGCGGTCGTGCTTGCGGCGTCGGCGTTTTCAATGAGGCTTCCCGCCGGCACGGGAATTCCGCGGGCGGCGAGAAGCTCTTTTGCGTCATGTTCCAGCAGGTACATGAATCAGTTACCGGTGACGGGTGCCAACCCCCCCGGCGCTTCGCGCCGCTCCTCTTTGCTCCACTCGTCCCGCTCAGTAGCCCAGCCGGCGATCGACCAGATTCTTCAGCCGCTTGCCGGCCAGGAACCGTCCGAAGTTCTCGAACCAGAAATCGAGCAGCCGGTCGATGTAGCGCGGGTCGTCGCAGCTCACGTGAGGCGTGACCACGAGGTTGGGCGTATCCCACAGCGGCGAGTCGGCGGGAAGCGGCTCCGGCTGGAACACGTCAAGTACCGCGCCGGCGAGCGTGCCTTGTGCGAGCTTCTCGCGCAGCGCGTCATAGTCCACGACCGGCGAGCGGCCGATGTTGACGAAGCCGGCCTCCGGCTTGAGGAGGTCGAGTCGCCTGCGGTCGAGCAGGTTCCGCGTCTGCGGCGTAAGCGGTGTCGTGACGATGACGAAGTCGGCCATGGGCAGTACGCGATCGATGCGGCTGACCGGGTAGACGGCGTCGGCCGGGCGCGCGGCCTTGCCGCTGCGGGTGACGGCAATCACTTTCGCGCCGAGCTTCTTCGCGGCGCGGCCCGCAGCCTGCCCGAGGTCGCCGAAGCCGATGACGACAGCCGTTTTCCCGGCGACCGGCGTGGTATAGACCGGCTGCCAGGCGTGATTGCGCTGGGCTGCAATCATCTGCGGCAGCCGCGCGTTGAGAATCGAGATCGCCATGGCACACGAGTCCTCCGCCTTGGGGCCGTGCGCGCCGCGGTTGCTGGTGAGCGCGATGTCGGCGGGGAGCCAATCGAGCGGAAGCAGGCCGTCGATACCGGCGCCGGTGTTCTGGATCCACTTCAACCGTGGCGCGCGCCTCCGTAACTCTTCCCTGGGCGGGTTCGAGTTGATCATCACGTCGGCCGTCTCGAGCGCCTTGCCGATGATGTCGCCGTCCCAGCCGAGGGTGACGCGGAGCCGTTTCGCGAGCGCCCGGTGGCGCCTGGCGGCTGCCCGCCAGCGTTCCTCGGTGAGATGAAAGAGGGCGGGGCGCTTGCGGAAGCTTTCCAGGTGCAGGTGCAGGATGTCTTTTCTACTCGTCACCGGATTTCGGCGGCTTCGCTGCGAATGCCGAGCCGCGCACGCACATGCGGCCCCGCGCGTCCTGCCAAAGCTTCTCCTCCGCGTGCAGCCGTCCCATCGCGCGCGTCACCGCCTGAAACTCGTAGTCGGCGAAGTGCTCGGCAATTTCCTGGTAGTACTTCGGCTCGGCCTCGATCAGCTTGAGGATCCTGCCCGCGAGCTGCGCGGCGACCCGGTCGTCGTGGCCGGCTGCCTTCGGCGCGGCGTCGGCCTTGCCTTTGACGTAGTCGGCGATCTTCGCGCGATCCGCGTAGGCGTAGGCGATGCGCTCGAAGCGCTCGCGCGGGATGCCCTCGCCGATGGTGGCATCGATGCCGACTTTGGCCCCGGTCGGCACCACCCCCGGCGGCATCACAGGAAGGCTGGGATCGAGAGGTTTGGCGCGCGCGCCGGGAATGATGATGACGTCCTTGTCGCCCTGCACGCGCGTCGCGATTGCCCACTCGACGTCGGTCGCATCGAAGACATCGATGTCGTCGTCCACCACTACCACGTGCTTGATGTCCTGCGCGGTCAGCGCGGCGAGGAGCGCGTTCTTGCCTTCGCCGGCCTGCTTCCGAATCGAGACGATGGCGTGCCAGAAGCCGCAGCCGCCGAGCGTCACGTTGATGTCCTTCACCTGCACCCCGGCATTTTTGAGAGCCCGGCGGATCGCGGTGTAGCGCGTAGGCGCCGCGAGCCAGGTGTTCTCCCACGGCATGTGCAGCGCGTAATAGATCGCGTCCTTGCGCCGAGTGATCGCCTTCACCTTCACCAGGGGATTCCAGTGCAGCCCGCCCATCAGGCGCGTGAACTCGGCGAAGCGGCCTTCCGGATGGGTCCAGCCGGTCGGCAGGATCTCGGCTTCCAGCACGATCTCGGCATCGGCGAGGCACGGCAGGTCGATGGTCTCGCACGCCGCCAGTTCGACCGGCGCGCCGCGGATGCCGCCGGCGATCGCCATCTCGTCCACGCCGAGCGGCGCGCGGAACCCCGAGCCCATGACCTCGAAGGGGTGAGTGCCGATCGAGATCGAGATCGGGCAGGGGCGCCCGGCCTCGTAGGCGCGCTGCGCGAAGAGCCGCATGTTGTTCGGCGTGACGATGTCTATCCCCGTCAGATTCCGCTCCTTCAACATGAAACGGTACATGCCGGAGTTGAACTCGTATTCCGGGTCCTTCGCGATGACCACGCCCGCCGTGATCATGGGGGCGCCGTCGTAGATCGAGGACATCGGGATCGGCAGGCGAAACAGGTCCACCTTGTCGCCGGTCTCGACGACTTCCTTGTGGCGCGCGGTCTTGACGTACTTCGGCGGAATCGGGTGGTCTATGCCTTGCTGCAGGCGCTGCTCGATCTCCGGGTAGCTCGCGCAGCCCATCGAGAGAATGGCGCGGTTGCGCGAACGGATGATGCCGGAGACGACCGGCATGTCGTAGCCGAGGACGTTGTGAAAGAGGAGCGCGGTTTCCGCCTGGTCCACCAGCGTGGCAATGTGCCGGATGTCCACCGGCTGGCGGATGTCCGTCAGCTCCTTCTCCGCGCGGAGCCGCTCGAGGAACTGCCGGAAATTCTCCTGCCGGACGTCGGGCTTTTCCATCTTCATTGCGGCTGCTCCGGAGCGCCCTTCATGCCCTGCCAGCGCTTGATGCGGGCATGCTCGACCCCGAAGAGATCGAGCACGCGGCCCACCGTGTGATTCACCAGGTCGTCCACGCTCTTTGCCTGGCTGTAGAACGCGGGCACCGGGGGATAGACGATTCCGCCCATTTCGGTCACCTGCACCATGTTGCGAAGGTGAGCGAGGTTGAGCGGCGCTTCGCGGACGATCAACACCAGGCGCCGGCGCTCCTTGAGTATTACGTCCGCCGCGCGCGAGACGAGATTGTCAGAGAAGCCGAGCGCCACGGCGGCGAGCGTCTTCATCGAGCACGGCGCGATCACCATGCCATGGGTGATGAAGGACCCGCTCGAGATCGAGGCTGCCACGTCACGCACGTTGTGCACCACGTCGGCGAGCTTCCCGAGGTCCTTGCGCGTCAACTTGTGGTCGTACCAGGCGTTGAGCGCTCCGGCATCCGAGACGATGAGGTGCGTCTCCCAGCCGCCGATCGCGCGCAGCATCTCGAGAATGCGCACGCCGTAGATCGACCCGGTCGCGCCGGTCATCGCGACGATCAGGCGCTTCTTCCGGGCCCGGGACTGCCTTTTCGCGGCGTTCATAGGCAATGAAGCCTATCAGAATTCACGCCTTTGGCGGAGCGGTGAGATACGTGCCGCGACCGCTTGCCACCAACTCCCCGTCCTTGTCGTAGAGATACGCCTCCGCGGTGGAGTACTGGCTGCCCATGCGCACGACGCGCGCCTTCGCCGTGAGGTCGCCGGGCATCGCCGCCTTGTGGTAGTCCACGCGGATGTCGATCGTGGGCACGGGGCGGCCGAGTTGCGCCGCGATCGCGTAGTCGGCGGCGACGTCGATGATCGCCGCGAGTATGCCGCCGTGCGTGTAGCGGCGCTCGGGATTCACCACCCACTCCTCGCGCCATGCGGCCCTGATCTCCACCCCATCCGCGCCCGCCTTCAGCACGGTGAAGTTAAGCCACTTGTTGAACGGCCCGCGGGTGATCAGCTCTTGCAACTTCTCGACGCTGACTGATTGTTCGCTCATGCGCACTACGCTCAAAACGGGTTCTACAGGGTGATTTCCAGATACTCGCCCGATCTTACTGAGGCCAGCGCCGATACGATGCCGGCCACGTGAGCGCGTAGCCGCGGCCAACTTGTCGTGGGCAACACCAGAACGGCAAGCTTGTGGCCAGTCAACGATTGCTGTTGGCGCAGATTCTTGTCGGTGGTCACCAAGACATCAAAGCGGGCCTCGGCAGCCGCGAGAAGTTCCCCATTGGTCAAGCGTGACCATCCGAGATCAAACGCAGTTTCGACTTGATGTCCGGAGAGATGCTGCCTGAGAGGAACCGGCGTGCCCTGATCGAACAGGATCCGCATTCGTACCGCAACTCAGGCGGTCTGAACGCTTCGAGCTGCGTGCTCGAGAACGGCGTCGATCTGCTCGCGAGTGACCCCGGGAAACCATTCCAGAAACTGGTTGACGGTAGCACCGCCTTCGAAATTTTCGAACAGAGCGCTCACCGGAATCCGGGTACCGCGAAATACCCACGCCCCGCTGAGCTTTTGCGGGTCGCGCTCGACGGCCTTACAGGTAGTCCAGTCCAGCATTCCAATACTCTACTTTGAACGCGTCCGTGGAGCAATGAAGGTACCGTTGAAAACCCATTGACGCAGGCGGGCTTGGTCTATCTTGTTGGTGCCGGCGAGCGGCAGCTCCTTCAGGAAGAACACGCGTCGTGGGTGCTGGTAGGCCGGGCCGTTCGCGAGCACGAACTGCTTGAGCTCGTCCTCAGTGATATTGGCGCCGACGCGCGGCACGACGAATGCGTACGGCACCTGGCCCTTCAGCTCGTGGTCGAACGGCATGACCAGCGCCTGGTGCACTGCCGGATGGCGTTGGAGCAGTGTTTCGATTTCGCCCGGGTAGATGTTTTCCCCGCCCGAGACAAACATGTCGTCGGTGCGGCCGACGAAAAAGTAAAAGCCGTCGGCGTCGCGGCGGCAGACGTCGCCCGTGTAATACCAGCCGTCGCGCAGCCGCTTCGCGGTCTCCTCCGGAAGATTGTGATAGCCGAGGAGGCTGCCCGG
>Ga0209640_10003289_pt1 | contig 14128 bp, 12 predicted proteins | sample RifCSP10_1_FD_184018 | JGI IMG/M metagenome (GOLD analysis project Ga0209640, IMG submission 184018) | Soil microbial communities from Rifle, Colorado - Rifle CSP2_sed 10_1 (SPAdes) (version 2) | ecosystem: Environmental > Terrestrial > Deep subsurface > Rock core/Sediment | place: Rifle...
CTACCCCTCCAGGGGCGCTAACGCGTCCAATTTTGATCCCGTCAAAATTGTCAATTCCGTCATCCGGCACCATTTACCGTTCCATCGATCATTGAAGTTATTGTTGTTTGGTTGATTCCATGGCTTGACGTTTGGCATAGGCAGCAAGCTGTTCCGGCGTCGCTTCCTTATCGTATTTCTTCTTCCATTCCGCATAGGGCATGCCATAGATAATTTCCCGGGCCTGGCCGTCATCCATGGTTATACCTCGTGCATCGGCAGCGGCTTTATACCATTTTGACAGGCAGTTCCGGCAAAAACCGGCCAGGATCATCAGATCGATATTCTGGACTTCCGTACGCTCCCGCAGATGCCGCACCAGTGTACGGAAAGCGGCCGCTTCAAGTTCAGTTCGCAAATGCTCGTCCATCATTACCCTCCGGATAAAAACTCAGTATTTATTGAAAATCAATTTATTGTATTATGACTGCAGACCGAGCGGGAGAGAAAATACGATTATGTCCTGTTTCAGCTGCATGTTTAAATGGAAGTTTGCTAATGTAATGCAATTATTACCACTCGTTTTAGCAACCATTTCTTCGTGTTTTTCGATAGTTAACCCCAATATTGTTCTGGCTGATGATGGATACAGCCTGGAAATCATTAAATCAGAGCGGGAACTTCGGCTGAAACGTGGCGAGCAAACCTTGCGGACCTTCCGAATAGCTTACGGTAAGGGGGATAATGGTCCCAAAAGGCATCTGGGGGATAACCGCACACCGGTAGGTTATTACCGGATCCTGGATTTTAAGCCGGAAAGCAAGTTTTATTTTTTCATGCAGATCGATTACCCGAACCTGCTCGACGCCTGGCACGGCTACCAGGATCAAGTTATCTCTTCAGCCGAATTCAAACAAATTGCCCTGGCGTTCAAGAACCATGAAATGCCCCCGCAAAATACCAGCCTCGGCGGCTACATCGGCATCCATGGCGTGGGGGAAGACACGAAAGAAAGAATGAAGATACATCAATCAGTTAACTGGACCGAAGGCTGTATTGCTCTCGCTAATGAGGAAATCAATCTATTGCGCCAGTATGTCACGAAGGGGACACCGGTCTTTATTAAAAATTAACCCTCTTAGCTGCAACAGTCAGCACTCGAAACCGTCTCCCAGCTCTATACTTACAATCTCCTTCACAATAAATCTGTAACACTATGTAAATAGTATAGTTATTATTCAACTTGCCGGTTTATTTAAGTAATTCTTTAAGTACACCGGAGTTGACGTTTCCGGAATAATTGTTAAAGTAAAAATATTCATAATTCAATAATATGGATGGATATTTTAATGTTTTATTTTATAAGGATAAGCGTGTGTATCGTATTACTGGTCAATGCCCCGGTGGGCAAGGCGTGGGATACCTTAACCGATGATCTGGATCTGACCTGCAACCAGATCGATATAACCACCCTGAACTGTAGTTATCGTCCCCTCACCCCAGTATTAATTCAAAAAGTCAGTGCCTATGGTGGCCAGGAACCCCTTAACATTACGGGGCAAACGACTTTTCCGGGGTCCAGCACAACGGCTGCTATTCTGTTCGTCGTCGATACCAGCGATCCGGCCAGGCAACACGTGATTGAAAAAAATATCGAACATATCGAAAAACTACTGCAGGCTGGCCAACCCTATCATCGATTCGGTCTTGCCAGCTTGGATAAGGAGTTGCTGATTGAAGCCCCCATAGGTTCATCGCAGTCAGAAATTATCGCCGCCGCCAATAGACTGCGAGCAACAGGCAAAACGACCGAACTCTACCGTAATGTCAGTAAAGCGGTTGCGGCGATCGCCGCGGGGACGGCAAATAGAAAAGCTATCATCCTGTTTTCGGACGGACAGGCGGAAGATCGGGCTTATTTTCATCAGGACGTCATCAGGGCCGCACGCCGGGCTAATGTCATTATCAATAGCCTTGGCTATCCTCGCACAATAGCCCTCTCGGTTGCTTTACAGACGATCCGACGGCTCAGTGAGGAATCCGGCGGTATCTATGTCGAGGCGGATAATAATTTCAATCTGCCTGATGCATATTTACTTGACCCTTATAGCAATATCGATCGAGGCGGTGAATTTATAGTGGACCTGGCACCGGTTTTGAGCGCTGCGACGACCGCAAGCACTGAAATCACGCTGACACTGGAATCCGCGGCGAGAAAATTCAACATCCAGGTCCCGATCACGAATCAAACAAATACAAACCCTGCCCGGACTGCCGCCGCTGCCACCAGGCAGGCAGATTCGGTTCTGCAGCAACCACAACCAATCAGGATAGTCGCGCCGGTCCAGGAACCACAGGAAATCGATGTGTGGCTCTGGTACGGCATCCCGGTAGCATTCCTGATTCTGATTGTCCTGACGCTTATCATTCTTGCCGTCACCTACCAGCAACTGAAAACACCCAAGAACAATGTCGGCAAAGCCAGCACAACAATCTTTAAACCCTATGCCTATCTGGTGGTCCAGGACGAATCCGGAATACGTTATCCGATCACGAACACGACCTGGCGCATCGGCAGGACCCGGGACAATGAATTGCCGCTTGATGACAAATCCGTTTCGCGCCGGCATGCCGAGATTCAGCGCTACAGCAATGGCAAGTTCGTTATATTCGATGTCGATTCCCTGAATGGCGTATTTGTCAATTCCGAACAGGTGAAAAAGAAAAAGCTGGAAGAAGGCGACATTATAGAAATCGGTGATATTTATCTTCGTTTTACCACCCGCCCGGCTGATTTTCCGGTTGAAGAAGATACAGTAATGCAAAACACCCGGACACCGTTGGCACACTGATACAACAACGCAGATCTTTATACCGGGAAGATTTGTTCCATACCTTCCCAGCTTAACTGCCAGCATGGCTCACCCCCATTTCCCACAAATTCCTGATCGATCCATTTCCCGGGGACAGCCGCCAAGCTGCCATCGATATAGAGCAGAGGGATCCTGTCCCGTAACCACGGCGGCACTCCCTGGTCCTGTAACAACTTCTTCAGCTCATGATGATATTCACGACCGGCTGGTTGTATCGTCTCGCCGCCTGACCGGTATCTTATTTCCACTCTCTTATTGCTACAGCAATTGGCTTTTAAGCCCGGTCCCTGGCCAAACCTGGCTACCAATCTGCCGTGGGTTATCATTAAGGGTCGTTCCAGATCCCAGGAGATAATTTGCTCCGGATTATGTTTGCTAAGGGGCTTCATCGCATAGAGATACTGCCGGTAGCGCCTGACTTCGGCACCGGGCCAGGCTACACATGGCGTGGCACCAGGGCCTGAATTGATAACGTCATCGATGATGTGATGAATCTGCCCTGCATCCGGCAATGGCAGCTGTAACATATGCAACCAGTAACGAAGCACATTCTTCTGTCTGGATAAAGTCAGACTCTTGAGCCCGGTGGTATTTAATTTGGCCAGACTATCTCCTTCGGCTATCATTGCCAGATCCAGCCGGGCCAGCTGATCCTGTAATTCAGCAGCCTCGGCCTGGTGATGCGCCGCCCTCGATAAGGTTGTTATCACGCCCGGCCAGTGCCGTTTAATCACCGGTAATAACTGATGCCGGATATGGTTGCGATCAAATCCGGTATCCTGATTGCTCTCATCTTCGATCCACTGCAGGCCAAATTGCAATGCGTAACGCTGCAGCTCCAACCGGGAAAAATCCAGTAACGGCCGGCAATGCCAGCCCAGACTGAAGGTCTGTGTTACCGGCATGGCCGACAAACCCGCCGGACCTGCGCCGCGAAACAATTGCAGGAGCAGGGTTTCCGCCTGATCGTCCTTATGATGGGCAGTTAACAATATCCGCCCCGTCCCGATGTGCTCGGCGAGGGCTGCGTAACGTTTGCGCCTGGCCCATGCTTCCGGGCTTTCTCCCGGCGGACACCTGGCGTCTACTTCAATCACCGCCAGCTCCAACCCAAGAGTTGCGCATATTTCACGATTATGTCGTGCCCATGACCCGGCATTGCTACTGAGACCATGATTGACATGAACTGCCGATACTGGCGCCATTAATTCTGTTTTCAGTCCGACAATAGAATGCAGCAAGACGTGGGAATCTATCCCGCCGCTGAATGCAATCACGTATCCCTGGCAGTCCGGCAGAGATTTCAGGACAACAGATAGTTTGGCGCTGGAAAAAGTTGATGCCGGCAATGGTTTATTGAACGAAACCCATGGTACGTAATTTTTTCCGTCTTGATTCGACCAGTTCTTCTCTCCCAAACATCTGCAATCTGGCAAGGTTACCCGAAAGTGCCTGCTTGATCCTTTCCGCGATCAGATCATAATCCCGATGCGCCCCCCCCAGCGGCTCCTCAATCATTTCGTCGACCAGCCCCAGTTCCCGCAACCGGGCGGTAGTGATACCCATGGCAACAGCGGCTTCCGCGGCCTTCTCGGCGCTCTTCCATAATATTGAAGCGCAACCTTCCGGCGAAATAACTGAATACGTGCTGTATTCAAGCATGATAAGGCAGTCAGCGATACCGATTGCCAACGCGCCGCCGGACCCCCCTTCACCTATAACCGTCGCGATGATTGGCGTTTTCAAACCTGACATGACCAGCAGGTTCCTGGCGATGGCCTCACTTTGGCCACGTTCCTCCGCACCGATACCGGGATATGCCCCGGGCGTGTCAATAAAAGTCAACACCGGTAATCGGAACCTTTCCGCCATTTCCATGATGCGCAGGGACTTGCGGTAACCTTCCGGTCTGGGCATACCATAATTCCTGTGTATCCTTTCCTTGATATCCCTGCCCTTCTGATGTCCGATAATCGCAACCGCCGTCGTATCCAGCCGCGCCAAACCTGTAATAATTGCGTGATCGTCAGCAAAATTTCGATCTCCATGCAGTTCCTGAAAATCGGTAAATATCCTGTCGATATAATCCAGGGTGTAGGGCCGCTGCGGATGCCTGGCTACCTGCGCTATCTGCCAGGGGGTAAGGCCTGAAAAAATTGACTGGGTGAGCTCGCGACTGCGTTTTTGCAGGCGGCTAATCTCTTCGTTGATATTTATATCCGCATCGCTACCTAAATAACGTAATTCTTCAATCTTCGCTTCCAGTTCAGCAATGGGTTGTTCGAATTCGAGGAAATTCATCTGTAACCAGTGTTAATTTAAATTTACATTATGATAATCGAGCCTGACATTTTCTTCACCAAGTAAAGTTGTCAGGTCATCTATTAAATGATCATTTATCTCGATACGCCATTGTTGCCCCAGGTCGAGCCGGCCGATAACCCGGCCATTGTCATACTCAATGGATACAGACCTGGTATGGTTTGCATAAGGTAATAACAAGCGCTTGATTTCCGTAATTTTACCGTTAGCCAGCATCGTTTTGTCCAACTTCAGTTTCAGGCTGGCGAATTCATTACGCACCTTATTCAAATCGTATACGGAATCCGCCTTGATGTAATACCCGAAATCATAATAATCATCGGCCAGTGCCTCACCTCGGGCAATAATGAGCTTATCGGTGATCAGCAAAGACCGGTACTTCTGATACGCCTCGGAATACAGGGTCAAATTCACGCGGGCGGTCCTGTCATCGAGGCGTATTTCCGCCATTCGGCCCCGTAAACCCGAGCGTGTTCGAATGTTCTCTATATAGCCGGCGACGATAACCCGGCCAGGTTTGACATCCCGCAGTTGCGTGGTAACGATGCAGGCCAGCTCCTTTTGGTATCTGGTGATTGGGTGTCCTTCCAGATAGAACCCCAAGGTCTCCTTCTCCCCAATCAATCGTTCATGTTCGCTCCAGTCCTCCACAAAGAGAAAAGGTGTATCGGTTCCCGGGTTTGCTGAAGTTGTCCGTTCCCCGGTTGTTTTTATTTCCAGGCCGAACATATCATTCTGACCGGTATTTCTATTCGTGCTGTGTTGCTCTGCCAGCTGCATGGCTTTACCCAGACTCGCCATCATACTGCTGCGCCCCGGCCCCAGTTCATCTGACGCACCGGAGCGGATTAACGCTTCGAGTACACGCTTGTTAACTTTTCTGGCATCCACGCGTTTGCATAAATCAAACAGATCCCGGTAACTACCTGCGCTGTCCCTTTCCAGAATGATGCTATCGATAGCCGACCTGCCGGCACCTTTGATAGCACCGAGACCAAACCGAATCGATACCGCATCGATGACGTGAAACTTGAAACCACTAACATTGACGGACGGCGGTAATAAATTGATTTGCATACGCCGTAATTCCTCCCTGAGCGTGACTATCTTATCGGTATTATCCATATCGGATGACAGGACAGCCGCCATAAACGCGGCCGGGTAATGCGCCTTCAGCCAGGCGGTCTGGTAAGCCAGCAAGGCATAAGCCGCTGAGTGCGATTTGTTAAAGCCGTAACCAGCAAACTTTTCCATTAAATCGAAGATATGCGTGGCGAGTCTGTTGGCTACGCCGTTCTTGATCGCTCCTTCAACAAATATACTTCTTTGCTTGGCCATTTCAGCCGGTTTCTTTTTACCCATCGCGCGGCGTAAAATATCCGCGCTACCAAGGGTATATCCGGCCAGCTTCTGCGCGATCTGCATGACCTGCTCCTGATAAAGGATGACGCCATACGTTGGCTTCAGGATATGCTCCAGGGCGGGGTGCAAATAATCCAGTGAGGCTTGACCGTGTTTCCGATCGACAAAATCGTCTATCATATTCATGGGGCCGGGCCGGAATAACGCCACCAGGGCGATTAAATCGTTAAAATTATCCGGGTGCAGCCGCTTGATCAGTTTTCTCATCCCATCCGATTCAAGCTGAAAAATCGCCGTCGTATCCGTTTTCTGGATCAAGCTTAAAGTCGCCTTGTCATCCAGTGGGATCCCGGCAATATCGATTTTTTGTTCCGGGCCGGTTATTAAGACCTGATTCGCATCTTTAATGGCATTGTCAATGATGGTCAGGGTGCGCAAGCCCAAAAAGTCAAACTTGACCAGGCCGATGGCCTCGGCATCGCCCATGTCGAACTGCGTGGTAGTGACGGTGGATCCCTGTTCGCAATACAGCGGCATGTAATCCGTTAAGGCCGTCTGGGCGATGATAATACCGCCAGCGTGCCTGCCGGCGTTGCGAACCAAGCCCTCGAGCTTGCGGGCCAGGTCGATGAGTATTCTGATCTCCTCCTCCTCCCGGTAGCGCTGCAACAGCAATTCCTCCTCGGCCAGGGCCCGCTCCAGCGTCATATCGAGTTCAAACGGCACCAGTTTGGCAATCTGATCGACATAGCCGTACGGGTGCCCCAGCACGCGGCCGACGTCGCGGATGACAGCCTTGGCGGCCATGCTGCCAAAGGTAATGATCTGCGATACATGATCGCGCCCATAACGCTGGGAGACGTAATCGATGACTTCATCCCTCCTGTCCATACAAAAATCCACATCAAAATCAGGTAACGAAATCCGTTCCGGATTGAGGAAACGCTCGAATAATAAATCGTATTGCATCGGGTCGAGTTCCGTGATTCCCAGGACATAGGCCACCAGTGACCCCGCTCCGGAACCGCGGCCGGGGCCTACCGGAATACCCTGATTTTTCGCCCAGCGGATGAAATCAGCGACGATGAGAAAATAGCCCGGAAATCCCATATTGGTGATGACCGACAGTTCGTGTTCCAGGCGTTGTTGGTATTTTCCCAACTCCAGTTTCTGACCAATACCGTGAGATTGATTGCTCTGCATGCGCTGAATTAAGCCCGACTCCGCTTCATGTCTGAGCCAGGATTCCTGATCATGTCCGTCGGGTACCGGGAACTCCGGAATAAAATAATTGCCAAGACTGAATTCCAGGTTGCAGCGTTTAGCTATGCGCCAGGTATTGGCCACAGCCTCCGGTATGTCCCGGAACAACTCCTGCATTTCCGCCGGTGTCTTCAGATATTGCTGCTCACTGTAGGCACGCGAACGACGTTTATCGTTTAATACCGCACCCTGCTGTATGCAGACCCTCGCTTCATGTGCTTCATAATCATCGCGGGCAATAAATCGTACATCGTTGGTAGCCACTACAGGCGCTGCCAAATCCACAGCCAATTGCAGGGCTTGGCGCACATACAGGTCCTCACCCTGACGCCCGGTCCGCTGTAGTTCGATATAAAACCGATCAGGAAACAGCTGTCGCCACTGTGCCAGGCAAGACTTTGCCGATTCCGGATTGCCATGCAGTATAGCCTGGCCAATATTTCCGTCACGTCCACAGGATAATGCGATTAATCCAGCCGTGTTGTGGTCCAGCCAGGTGATATCGACGTGCGGAGAGCCCTGGATCTGTCCCTCCGTGTAGCTTCGTGTTATCAATCTGGTCAGGATCCGGTAACCGGTGTTGTTTTGACACAGCAGTACCAGATTTCCATTCGGCTTGCCATCCCTGGATATGCGTAATTCGGCACCAATGACAGGTTTGATCCCGGAACTCATCGCCTGTCGATAGAATTTTATCAGTGAAAAAAGATTGCCTTGTTCAGTGATGGCCAATGCCGGCATCGTCGCCCCGACTGCTGCTTCCAGCAGGGGTTCAATTCGGATCAGTCCGTCCAGGATCGAGTATTCCGAATGCAAATGGAGATGTACGAAAGTATCCTGCATTTACAAATACCGCTGCACCGGGCCGAATGATCGCCTGTGTATGGCACAAATGCCATGGGCCGCAAGTGCCTGGAGATGTTGGCGCGTTGGATAGCCTTTATGCTGGGCGAAGCCGTAGCCGGGATACAACCGGTCCATCGCTATCATTTCGAGATCCCGGCTGACTTTCGCCAGGATTGACGCGGCGCTAATAGCTGGAACCGTCTGGTCGCCGCGTACGATGGCCGTGACCTGACAATCGAGTTCAGGACAATGATCACCATCCACCAGCACCAGTTGCGGCGCGATTGCCAGAGCCGCAACAGCCCGCCGCATGGCGAGTAAACTGGCCTGCAGGATATTAATTTCATCAATTTCGCTGATGTCCGCCCGGCCGATACCCCAGCTTAGAGCTTTAGCCTTGATTTCCACCGCCAGTCGCTCCCTGGCTGCGGCTGTCAGTTTCTTGGAATCCTTTAAACCAGCGATGCCCCGTTCAACAGGCAGAATAACAGCAGCGGCGATGACCGGACCTGCCAATGGCCCGCGCCCCGCTTCATCGACGCCTGCGGTCAGCTGCATTACCCGTTCTATCAAGTCAAGTTGTATCATTACGCTCGGCCCAGACTTAATATGTGGCGACTGGCGGTATCCGCAGCGTCCATTAATAATCCCTTATGCAGTTCCGTAAACTTCAATTCCAGTGCTGTCAATGCTTCGTTATCATCCAGCCACCGCAGGATCTCCGCAGCCAGGCGATCCGGGGTACAGTCAGATTGCAAACACTCGGGCACCAGCCGGGCACCTGCCAGCAGATTAGGCAGAGACACATATTGAACCCTGACCAGGGCCTTCAACAGCCAATAGGTAATCCAGTTGAGTTTATAGGCTACCACCATCGGTTTTTTAAACAGCATCGTTTCCAGGGCGATAGTGCCGGATGCCAGCAGCACTACATCAGCAGCCTCCAGGACATCGTGTGAACGCCCTTTAAAGAATGTGATGGGCAGATCATTCAGAGCTAGTTTACGAATGGTTGCGTGCATGGTTGCAATGGAACTATCGTCAATCAGGTTACTGACGAAATGGATATCACTCCGGTATTTCCGGCATTGTTGCGCTGCCAGCAAAAACGGTGTTGCGAGCCGGTTTATCTCCATCGGACGGCTGCCGGGCATCAGGGCAATAATAGTTCTATCCTTGGACAATCCCAGCCTGGCGCGGGCAGCGGCTGGATCAGGCCGCAATGGAATCTGATTTGCCAAAGGATGGCCCACACAGATGGCCTGCAGCCCCCGTTCTTTATAATAGGTCTCTTCGAATGGAAACAGTGTCAGCATCAGATCGACGGACCGGGCAATTTTTTTCAGCCGGTACTCGCGCCAGGCCCAGACCTGCGGACTAACGAAGTGTACAGTTTTAATCCCCATGTCACGCAGGCGTCTTTCCAATTCCAGATTAAAATCGGGAGCATCCACGCCGATAAAAATATCAGGCGGAGAATCAGTAAAGTGTTTAATGAGAGCCCGGCGCATACCGATAATTTTCCGATAATTACCCAGCACCTCTACCAGTCCCATCACCGAAAGCAAATCCATTGGATATAAACCCCGGCAACCGGCCTCCAGCATGCGCGGACCACCAATTCCTTCCATCTCGAGATTAGGCTCGCGTTTAACCAGGGCCTTAATCAAGGCAGCACCCAGATAGTCCCCGGAAGCCTCCCCGGCCACTATGCCGATAAGCAATTTCTTACCCTCCATGAACTCTTGATTAACGCACGATACCCCGGCCGGATCCGGCGATAAAGTTCGCAAAGTAAGCAACTTCCTCGCAATCATCAGCCAGCGGCGCCAGTCTTTGCAATGCCTCTTTTAAAACCAATCCTTCGCGATATACAATTTTATAGGCCTGGCGTAATAATTTGATGGTGTCGGCGGAGAAATTATGCCGCTTTAATCCTTCCTTGTTCAGACCCGATGGTTTCGCAACATTACCGGAAACGATTAAATACGGCGGGATATCTTTAACTACTACTGATGCGATGGCAGTAAAACTGTGTCTGCCAAGCCGGCAAAACTGGTGCACACCGGTAAACCCGCCGAGAATAACATAATCCTCTATCTGGACATGACCAGCGAGCGTGGCATTGTTGGCGAAAATAGTGTGACTGCCGACGCTGCAATCATGGGCGATATGGACATAGGCCATGATCCAGTTGTCATCTCCAACCCTGGTGATGCCACCACCAGTTGCCGTACCACGGTTGATGGAACAGAACTCCCTGATAGTATTGCCGTTACCGATTTCCAGGACGGATTCCGGCTCACCGTGGAATTTCTTGTCTTGCGGATCCTCTCCGATCGAGCAATATTGAAATATCTGATTGTCTTTGCCGATACGCGTCGGACCTTTTATGAAGGTATACGGACCGATATGTGTGCCCTTAAGGATCTCTACCTGCGCGCCGATGATCGTATAGGCATCGATATCAACACCCTCATCAATCCTTGCTTCAGGATGGATAATGGCACTGGCGGCTATCAAACGTCAGGGTCCACGACAGTAGTAAGAAATTCGGCTGACGCGACAATTTTGCCTTCGACCGTGGCTGCGGCTGAGAATTTCCATATGTTTCTGCGTACCGTCAGAAAATCGACCTTAAGCAGTAACTGATCTCCTGGTACTACTATCTGCCGGAAGCGCGCCTTGTCGATACCAACCAGATAATACAACGAACCATCTTCAGGCCGATCCTGCATGGATAAGTTTCCCAGAATCGCTGACGACTGCGCCATCGCTTCTACGATTAGCACGCCGGGCATAATCGGTTTGGCAGGGAAATGTCCCAGAAAGAATGGCTCGTTCATTGTTACATTTTTCAGCGCCGTCAGGTATTTGTCTTTTTCATAATCGACAATCCGGTCGATAAGCAGGAAAGGATACCGGTGCGGCAGAAAATTCTTAATCACGTTTATATCCAGCGGGGCCATGATTTCTCTCTAAGCGCTATGGATCAGATTTATTGATTAATGCTTCCAGTTTCTTCAGCCGCTTTACGAATTCATCAAGATATCTGAATCTGACGATATTTTTCCGCCAAATCCTGTTTTCCATGATATTCAGCCCGGCGGAGTAAACTCCCGGTTCCTTAATGGTATGGGCAACGCCGGACATGCCAGTTATAGTGACGTGGTCCGCTATGCTGATATGGCCGCTAATCGCGGACAGCCCCCCGATCATACAGTGTTTGCCAATCGTAACACTTCCGGCTACGGCAACACATCCAGCTATTGCCGTATGAGCGCCGACAACGACATTATGGCCGATCTGTACCTGATTATCGATCTTTACCCCATCTTCGATTACGGTATTGTCTATGGCACCCCGATCGATGGTCGTATTGGCACCGATCTCCACATCATCGCCGATTATGACACTACCCATTTGCGGAATTTTCAGCCACTTGCCCTGGTCATTAGCTATACCAAATCCATCCGAGCCGATAACGACACCAGGATGCAGGAGCACTCGTTTGCCGATTTGCACACGGTGGCAGATCGTAACGTTGGCAACTAGTCTGGTGCCCATCCCTATAACTACATTTTCATTAACGATACAACCGGGACCAACATAAGTCCCTTCACCTAGCTGTACCCCCTTGGCAATCACAGCGTTTGGACCTATAAAGGCGCCAGGGGCAATGAGCGCCTCTTGACTCACACTGGCCCGCTCGCTAATCCCGGGCGTGAATGGCATTTCCGGAAACATAAACTGGACGGCTTTTATATACGCTAGATACGGATCGGCAACAATCAGAGCATTGACGGGACACAGTTTTGCATCCTCCGGACCAAGGATAACGGCCGCCGCCCTCGTTGAACTTAAGTAGGGGAAATAGCGCCGGTTAGCGAGGAAGCATAAGTCAGCAGGTCCGGCTTTCTGTATGGTTGCAATCCCGGCGATAACGCAATTCGCATCTCCCTGGAGATCCGCAGTTATGGCATCAGCGATTTCCCGGAGCGTATGGGCCACTCAGCAACCCTGTTATCTTGCTACTGCGCTGTTACGTGGCCCTACGGTCATAATCTCCGTCAAAAAACTCCTCAGCTAAAGGATAGAATATCTGGTGTTGCCTGACGGCATTTATTGCTTTGGTGCCGCCGCTGGCGCAGGTGTAGGTGCAGGTGTTTTGGCCTGCAACTGGTCGATTACTTGTTGTGTTATATTGACTCTGGCGCTGGCATGGATGACACCATCATACAAAACGATGTCATAATTATTTTGCTGGGCGACTACTCGCACAGCCTCAATAATATCTTTTTGAATCTTGGAAATTTCCTCATTTTGCCGGAAGTTCAGATCTTCCCGGAACTGGTCCGATTTACGCTTTAATTCCCGGCGCTGCGAAATGATATCCCGCTCCAGTTTTGTCCGTTCCGTTTCGCTCATGATGGCACTGTCCTTGGTCATACGATCTTCCGCATCTTTTAATTTTTTCTGCATGACCACTAACTCCCTGTCTACAGGCTCGAATTCCTTTTGCAGCTGTGCGCGCATGGCAGCAGCCTGCGGCGACTGCTCCATCAACTGCAATTGATTAACCACACCGATTTTATAATCTTCAGCGGCAACCGACGCCACCAAACCCAAACTCATTACAGTCACTATCATAAACTTACGAATCGTTTTCAAAGGCTTGCTCCACTGTTAAGATAATGTTTAAAAAGAAGTTCCAAAATTGAATTGAAACATTTGTATTTCATCGGTGGGCTGCGTATTAAAGGGCTTCGCCCAACTGGCGCTCACCACACCGAAGGGCGACATCCAGGTTCCCCCGAAGCCAAGTGAGTACCGTAACTCACCCAGATCGATATCCTGTTTTCTACGTAGCAACGGTCCAAAAGGATCAACTGGATTGATTCTGCTGGTATAGCCATAAATATTACCGGCGTCAAAAAACATGCTCAGCCGGACGGAATCAGCGGCTTTCTTTATAAATGGCACGGGAAACAGCAGTTCCGCACCACTCACAACTTTCATATAACCTCCCAATGGATTACCAAACGAATCCCTCGGGCCCAGCGAGTTCTCCTCCAACCCCCTGACAGATCGCGGTCCTCCACCATAATAGTTCTCGAAAAACGGCAGACTATTGGTACCGCCAAAGCTGTTGCCATATCCTACCTCACCTTTCAGGGAGAATACAAACTTCCTATAGACCGGTCTGAAGTATTGGCCCTTGTAAGAAAGTTTGTAGAATTCCAGCGAATTACCTAAAGACGGCACGGATATCTCGGTGGAGACGCGGTGTTGCATACCCCAGTCCGGGAAGATGACATTATTGCGGGTATCGTAGGCAAATGCCGCGCTCAGTCGTAAGACATCGAATTTATTGCCTTCCCGGTTGATGAATTCCAGAACTTCGCGGGCGAAAAATCCATCCTTGGATAGCTTGGTATTTTCATAATTCAACCCGGCGAAAACAGTATTATTCTCGGAGACCG
>Ga0209640_10003292_pt1 | contig 14116 bp, 9 predicted proteins | sample RifCSP10_1_FD_184018 | JGI IMG/M metagenome (GOLD analysis project Ga0209640, IMG submission 184018) | Soil microbial communities from Rifle, Colorado - Rifle CSP2_sed 10_1 (SPAdes) (version 2) | ecosystem: Environmental > Terrestrial > Deep subsurface > Rock core/Sediment | place: Rifle...
GCCGCCGGACCCTGCGACCAGCCGGTGGCCGAGCATCCGCTCGGCCTCGGCCATCCCGCTCTCGGTGAGGGTGACCGTCTTGTGCTTTTCGTCGACGAGGAAGTCGCCGGTCGTCTCGAGCTGCTCGCGATCCTCCGCCTTGACGTTCCCCTGCGTGACGGCGCCCTTCTTGAGCTTGGGAATGATCCGATCGACCTCGTAATACAAGTCGGTGGACTCTTCCGCCGGGCCCGAGATGATGAGCGGCGTCCGCGCCTCGTCGATCAGGATGCTGTCGACCTCGTCGACGATCGCGTAGTTGTGCGCGCGCTGGACCATCGACGCCAGCTCGAACTTCATGTTGTCGCGGAGGTAGTCGAACCCGAACTCGTTGTTGGTGCCGTAGGTGATGTCGGCGCCGTAGGCCACCTGCCGCTGCGCGTCGGTCAGCTCGTGCTGAATGACGCCGACGCTCATCCCGAGAAACCGGTACAGGCGCCCCATCCACTCCGAGTCGCGGCGGGCGAGGTAATCGTTGACCGTGACCACGTGCACGCCCTTGCCGGCCAGGGCATTGAGATACGCCGGCAGCGTCGCGACGAGCGTTTTGCCCTCGCCCGTCTTCATCTCGGCGATCTTGCCGCTGTGCAGCACCATGCCGCCGATCAGCTGCACGTCGAAGTGCCGCATGTTGAGCACGCGGCGGCCCGCTTCGCGGACCACGGCAAAGGCTTCGACGAGGAGGTCGTCCAGCGACTCGCCGGCGGCGACCCTGGTGCGGAATTCGGCCGTCTTGTCCCGGAGCTGCTGATCGGTGAGCGGCAGTGTCCCGGGCTCGAGCGCGCCGATCGCGGCCACGCGCGGCCTGAGCCGCTTGAGCTCACGTTCGTTCTGGGTACCGATGATCTTCGCGAGGAGCTTGCCGATCACAGAAAGGTATCCCTCGATTGTAGCCGGGGGCTACCGTCTCAGCAAGGAAACCGCAGATGGCAGGGAACTTAGCGGCCGCGCGGCCGCTGCGTGAGCAGCTGGAGCGGGTTGACCAGCCGCCCGTTGGCCACCACCTCATAGTGGAGATGGTAGCCCGTCGTCCGGCCCGTGGCGCCAATCTGCGCGATGACGTCGCCGCGCCCGACCTTGGCGCCGGGCTTCACCTGGTATTTCAGCAGGTGTCCGTAGCGCGTCTCGAGGCCAAACCCGTGGTCGATCACGATCAGATTGCCGTAGGCACCCTGATAGCCCATGTGGCGAACGGTTCCGGCGGCGGTCGCGTAGACCGGCTGGCCGCGCTCGCCGGCAATGTCGAGGCCCGAGTGATAGTCCGGCCCGCCCGTGATCGGATCGCGCCGGGGCCCCATGGTGGAGGACAACCACCCGTAGGCGGGCCACATCGACGGTGTCGCATTGGCCAGCGCGTTGCGCCGCTCGACGTTGCGCGCCACCACGTTGAGACGATCCTGCAGGCTTTCGAGCAGCGTGCGCAGCGCGCCAAACGTATCGTCGGGCGCCGTGAGCGCGGTGAGCGTGGTGGCGTACGCGAGGTCCTGATCCTTGCGCGCGCCAGCCGATGTGCCGCCCATGGCCCGCGACTTGACGAGCGCCGGGAGGCGGTTCATCGCCTGCGCCAGGCTCGGATCAAGAGCGGAGCGGGCGCTGAGGTCGGAAATGGCCAGCTGCAGGGATTCGATCTGGCCCGCGAGCGCGTCGGTGGCTTCGCGGTAGTTCGCGTTTTCGATCTGAAGCGCCCGATGGTCGGCCCGCAGCTCGGCGACGTCGCTCCAGCCCTTCCATGCCGCGCCGAATCCAATCAGGATCGGCGTCGCCAGGAGGATCGAAATGGCGATGGCGGCCGGACGCAGAGAGAGCGTGGCGCGGCGCACCGCACCCGAGCTGCGATCGGCCAGAAGAATCGTGTAACGCCGTGACGGCATCAATCTCAGCAAAAACTGCAATGATGGCTGCCTGGGAGAGCTGGACAGCGAAGCCCAGAGGCTATCACAGCGGTATTCAACTCTTCAAAGACAAATGGCCGGAAGGCGAAGAAACACCAAAGCGGTTCTGGAGGCCATCGGCGCCGCCGTGCTGTTTTCGACCGGGGGCGCCGCCATCAAGGCCGCGGCATTTTCGGGGATGCAGGTGGCTTCGATTCGCTCGGGCATCGCCGCCCTCGTGCTGCTGCTCTGGCTGCGCGGGCGCGTTACGTGGTCGGCGCCGGCGCTTGGCATCGCCGTCGTGTACGCGGCCACGCTGACCCTGTTTGTCACCGCGACGAAGCTCACGACCGCGGCCAACGCCATCTTTCTGCAGTCGGCGGCCCCGCTCTATATCGCCGTCCTCGCGCCACGCCTGCTGGGCGAGCGATTTCGTCCTCGGGATCTCGGCTTCATGTCGGCCGTCGCGGCTGGCCTCGCCTTGTGCGTCGCAGGGGGCGCCGAGGCGACGACCACCGCGCCGGACCCTGCCACGGGGAACGTGCTTGGCGCGATCTGCGGGGTGACGTGGGCGCTCACGCTGATGGGCCTCCGGTGGGGCGCGCGACAGCACGCCGGCACGGCGATATCGGCGGTGGTGATCGGGAATCTGATCGCGTTCCTCGTCGGCCTGCCGCTCCTGTGGCCGGTTCCGACGGCCTCGGTCGGTGACTGGGCTGCGCTCGGATATCTCGGCGTCTTTCAGATCGCGGGGGCGTACATCCTGTTGACCAGGGCGGTGGGCCACCTGCCGGCGCTGCACGTCTCGCTGCTTCTGCTGCTCGAGCCGGTGCTCAATCCGATGTGGACGTGGCTGCTGCGCGGGGAGACGCCTGGTGTGTGGACGCTCGTCGGGGGCGCGATCATCGTCGCGGCGACTGCAGGCCAGGCTGTGAACGATACGCGCAGCACCGCGGCGTAGCGCGCGGCAGTCCGACACTTCCAGATAAAGGCACAGCGCTTTCGCTTCGCTTTCGAGCGCAGAGAAACTGTGCAAACTCGATTGTGGTCATCTCTTCGACCGCCGTAGGATTCCCCGAGGCTCGATTTACCGCCGAGCGCCACCGAGGTTGTGATGATCTGGGCTTGATCCGATCTCGTTGCGTGATTCGCGGGTCGTGTTCGTAGCCCCTGCCCATCGTCACTCCACCAATCGATACTGGAGCGCCTCCGCAACGTGGTCGGTGCGTACCTCGCCCGACCCCGCCAGATCGGCAATCGTCCGCGCGACCTTGAGTACGCGATCGTAGCCCCGTGCGCTCAGGCTGAGACGCTCGATGGCCTTGCGCAGCAGCGCGCGCCCGGCCACGTCCGGCGTGCAGAAGGTCGAGACGGCCGCCCCTCGGAGGTCGGCATTGATGCGCGCGCCGTGCGGGCCATAGCGTGTCTGCTGCGCAGACCGCGCGGCGCAGACGCGTTGCCGCACGATGGCGGTGGGCTCACCGGCCTGCGCCTCGGTGATCGCGTGCACCGGCACTGCCGGTACGTGGACGATGAGATCGATGCGGTCGCGAAGCGGGCCCGACAGTCGCCCGCGATACTTGGCAATCTGCGACGGCGTGCAGCGGCACGCGCGACGCTCGTCGCCGAGGAACCCGCAGGGACACGGGTTCATCGCGGCGATCAGGACGAAGCGCGCGGGGAAGGCGGCCGTGCGCGCGGCGCGGGCAATCGTCACCCGCCCCTCTTCGATCGGCTGGCGAAGCACTTCCAGGACGCGGCGATCGAACTCCGGCATCTCGTCGAGAAACAGCACGCCGTTGTGCGCGAGCGAGATTTCGCCGGGACGCGGAATGGCGCCGCCGCCCACAAGCGCGACGTTCGAAATCGTGTGATGCGGCGCGCGAAATGGGCGCGCACTCAGCAGCCCGGCGCCGGCCGGCAGCGTGCCGGCAACCGAATGAATCGCCGTGCACTCCAGGGACTCCTCGAAGGTCAGCGGCGGCAGGATGCCGCCCAGCCGGCGCGCGAGCATGGTCTTGCCCGCCCCGGGCGGACCGCTCAGCAGGAGATTGTGGCCACCGGCCGCGGCCACTTCCAGGGCCCGCCGCGCGAGAAGCTGCCCCCGAACGTCCGAGAGATCCCCGTCAGAAGAGACGTCTGTGGAGACGACGGGGCCGCTCCGGGACATCTGTGCCGGGCGCGACGCGCGCTCGGCCCGCTCGGGGTTGTTGAGCGCCTCGAGCGCCTCTGGAAGCGAGCGCGCGACGCACACGTCAAGGCCCTCGACCACGCACGCCTCCGCGGCGTTGTGCGCCGGGAGGAGCAGCCGGCCGATGCCAAGCCGGCGCGCGGCCAGGGCAATCGGCAGCACGCCGCGAATGCCGTTGATGGCGCCGTCGAGCGACAGCTCGCCAAGCACCACCGTGTCGTCGATGGCGCGCCGCGTGAGTTGACCGGACGAGGCGAGCAGGCCCAGGGCGATCGGGAGGTCGAACGACGACCCCGCCTTGCGCACGTCGGCCGGCGCCAGGTTCACGGTGATCCGATGCGGCGGAAACGCAAAGCCGGAATTCCTGATGGCGGCGCGGACGCGGTCGCGGCTCTCCCGAACGGTGGCGTCCGGCAAGCCCACCATCGTGAAGTGGGGCAGACCGAACGACACGTCGACCTCAATGTGAACAGGGTAGGCCTCGATGCCGAACACCGCGGCGCTGCGCAGGCTGGCGAGCACGCGGCCGATGCATGCAAGACGGCGCGCCACGACCCGGATCGCAGAAACACGCTGGTTTCCGCACCGTGGCCGTCGCGGGCGGCAACGGGTACGCCGAAATTGCCACGCCGGCGGAGGCGCACCCTGTTCGTAACTGCCATCCGTCCTTGAGTTTAGGTGCGCTGGCGGGTATTCTCTGAGCATCTCCCGCTTGATTCTCGAGGAACCTTATGTTCGATGCGCTGAAAGGCCTGGCCGGCGGCGGTAAGGCACAAAAGCAGTACGAAGAGCTCCAGGCCCTGATCGACACGGCCAGGGAGGAACGGAGCGCGCTCAGCACCATGCTCACGCAGGTGACCACGCGCAGCGCCAAACTGATCGAAACGGACCAGGCGCTGGAGCGGGTCGACGCCACGGCCGCCGCGGCCGCCGGCTCGCTCGACGCGCTGGCACGGCGGATCGAGACGCTCGAACAGCGCGCCACGGCACTAGCCGAGGTCGAAACGCGCGTCCAGGCGCTCATCGACACGGCCACCACGGCACAGCGACAGGCCGAGAAGCTCACCGCGCCCGACGGCGAGCTCGACAAACATCGTCAGCAGATCCAGGAGCTATCGGCGCAAGCCCGCGACGCGCAGGCCAACATCGAGGCCTTGAAGCAGGAACGCGCGGCCCTCGAGGAGTTCCGGCATCAGCTCCGCGCCTCCCACGCCGAGCTGAAAGACGTCAGGCAGTCGGTCGATCAAGCCGTCGCGCTTCGCGGCGAGCTCGACCAGATACGCAGCGTGGCCGGTCAGCTCGCTCACGAGTACGGCAAGTTTCGCGACGACTCACGCGAGGCGCGCGAGGACGCGGCAACCGCCACAAACGCCGTCAGGGACGTCGAGCGGAAGCTCGGACGGCTCAATCAGCTCCAGGAGTTGAGCCAGGCCACCGAAGAGAAGCTCGCGTCGGTCAACGCGCTCGCCGAGCACGTCAACCAGAAGGCGCGGGCCCTTGACGCACAGAAGCACGTCATCGACCGGGCGGTTCTTGAAGCCAGTCGTCTCAACGACATGGTGTGGAACATGGACGCCCAGATTTCCCGGCTCAATGAAGGCGTGAAACAGGCGGCGCGCAGCGAGGAGACGCTCGCACGGATCGACCAGCTCGTCGGTGAAACGAACGCCAGGCTCGATGCGGCGACAACCATGCGCGATGAATTCCTGCGCGAGACCGCGCGCATGGAAAAGGACGGGCACGCGCTCGTCGACGTCATGCGCAGCTCGGTCGAGCGGCTTGCGCTCGAGAAACGGGAATTCGAGGCCTTCGACGAGCGCCTGCGCGCACTGCGGGACTCCATCCAGGACGCCGAGCAACGGATGGAGGCGCTGGGCGTGCGCGAGCGCCAGCTGGCCTACCTGCCCCAGCGGATCGACGAGTTCAGCAGGAGCTTCGAGAGTCTGATGAACGAGGCCGACGAGCTGGGACGGAAGCAGGCCGGTCTCGACGCCCTCCAGGAACAGCTCGCGCAGGTCCAGGATATGGCCGCGCGGGCCACCGCGCAGTCCGAGGGTCTCAAGCAGAGCCGCGCCGAACTGGAGGCGCTGCGCCGGGAGATTCAGGATTTTCACCAGTCCTATACCGGGGCGGCGCAGTTGCGGGACAGCCTCGCCGCGGACCGGGCGGCACTCGAAGCCTTCGGCGAGCGCCTCTCGTCCTTCCGCGCCCGCACGCCGGAGATCGAGGCGGCGATGGAGGCCATCGCCGGCAGGCTCGCCCAGCTCGACGAGGGGATGCGGCAGACCACGAGGCTCGGCGGTATGGCGGCCGACCTCGCAGCGCAGCTCGACCGCGTCAACGATCGGATTCAGTTCGTCGAGATGGTCGAAGGACGACTCAACGCGCTCCACGACGTCGCGTCAGAAGTGGACCGCAAGCTGGCGGAACAGCTCGCCCGCCGCGCGGAGCTCGAGACCCTCCGCTCCCAGTGCGACGGCGTCATCGCCCAGATGCTCGACGCGCAACAGAAGATCGAAATGGTCGCGGCGCTGCAGGGCAAGATTCTGCCGATGGACATCCGGATCTCGATCCTCCAGGACCGCATCGATAAGACGGGCGAGCGCGTCAAGCAGGTCCAGCGCGACGAGACGGACGTGGCCGCGCAGGAGGCGCGGCTCGTCGAGCTGCTGGACACGAGCCGAGCGCTGGCCGCCGACGTGGCCGAACGGACGCAGCAGATGCAGGCGCTCAGCCAGGAGCTCGCACGCTCCGGCGCCGTGAGAGACGAGCTGGTCGAGGAGCTCGTCCGCGTGCAGGCGCGACAGCGCGAGGCCATCGCGCAGGCGGATGCGGCCGAGGAGCAGCTTCGCCGCGCCGAGGGGATGTACAGGATGCTCGAGCAGCGCCGCTCGCAGCTGACCTTCTCGGAGAAGAAACTCGTCGATATCGAGGCTCGAATGGCGGAGCTCGCGCGGACCTCAGCCGAGATCGATCAGCGGATGAAGGCGCTTGGCGATCGCGAGGCCGTGGTGGAGGCCGTCAAGGCGGAAGTCGACGGTGTGCACGCGATTGCCGCGCAAAGCAAGGCCGACCTGCAGTACGTCACCGGTCACCGCGACGACGTGGCGGCACTTCGCCGGCAGGTGCACGAGTTGCTGGCGCTGACGGCGGCCACCGAGGAGAGAATCGCGGCCATCGAAGCCCGTCGCAAAGACGTTGACGAGGTGCAGGCCAAGACCACGCTCATTACAAACCTTCTGGCCGACGTGCAGGTCAACCTGGAAACGGTCAGCGAGCAGAAGGCGATGGTCGATCATCTCACCGAGCAGCTGGCGAGCGTGCAGTTTGTCATGCAGGAGGCGCAGAACACGCTCCGCATGTTGAGTCAGGAGCGCGAGCTGGCCGAACGCATCGAGCAGAGCATCAGGCAGTTGCGCGCGCGCGCCGGGTCCACGCCCGACGAAGGGCGCCAGTCGGCCTAGTCGGTGGCCGTCGCGCCGGTGAAGATCGTCAGGCGCTGACCCACCAGGATCGTAGTGGTCCGCAGGCGGTTCCACGCCTTGAGCGATGCCACCGTCGTTCGATGGACCCTGGCAATCGACGACAGGGTGTCGCCCCGTTTGACGCGATACGAGACGGAGGAGGGAGGTCGCGTCGGGGTGACGTCCGACGTGTTGCTGACCGCCACGACGGCGGCCACCGGCTGCGGTTCCGGCTCGGCGGCGGGCGCCGGATTCTCCGGCCGCGTGGCCAGGAGCAGGGCAGGCGCGCGCGGCACGATCAGGCGCTGTCCCACCTGGAGCCGGGCCCGCGTCGAGAGGTAATTCGCCTCGGCAAGGTCCGTCCGATTGACCTTGAGCGTCCGCGCAATCGACAGCAGCGTTTCGCCCTTCTTCACCGTATGCCAGTGGAGCGGCGCCAGCTCATCGGGATCGGCCTGGGCGAGCTGCGCTCGAACGATGTCGGCCGTGCCCTCCGGGACCTTTAACTCATACTCCGGCGCGCGGACGGGGGTCGTCCACCGGCGCAGTTCGGGATTGAGGTCCTGGATCGTTTGAATCGGCGTGTCGACCCACTCGGCAACCCGGCGCAGATCGACGGCCGTCGGAAGCGTGACCGTTTCGAAGGGACGCGCCTCGAGTGGCTGAATGTCGAGGCCGTAGGCAGCCGGGTTCCGCGCCACGATGATCGCCGCCAGGATGAGCGGGACGTAATTCCGCGTCTCCCGCGGCAGGTAGCGCGTCGAGGCGGCCAGCTTCCAGAAGTCGGTGCGCCCCGAGCGCTTGATGGCCCGCTGCACCCGTCCTGGCCCGCCGTTGTAGGAGGCCAGCGCCAGGTGCCAGTTGCCGTCGAACATCTCGTGCAGCGTCTTGAGGTACTTGGCTGCGGCCCGGGTGGCCTTTTCCGGCTCCGCCCGCTCATCGATGTACCAGTCGTGGGTAAGCCCGTTCTCGAGCGCCGTCCCACGCATGAACTGCCAGATCCCCTTCGCCTTGGCGCGCGAAAGCGCCGTCGGCTTGAACGCGCTTTCGACAAGCGGCACGTACGCCAGATCCAGGGGGAGCCCTTCGGCCCTGAACACGTCCTGGATCATGGGCAGGTACTGCACGCTCCGGCTCAGGCCTTCCTCCAGGAAGGACTTCAGCCGGCCCGTAAACAGCTCCACGAACGATAAGACCTTCGCATTCAGCGGGATGTCGATATCGTGGACGATGGTTTCGAGGTCGGTGGCGACCGCGTGCTTGGTCTGGAACGTCGGCGCCGGCACTTCAAAGGTCGTGATCGTGAGGATCTCGTCGATGCTGGCGGCCACGTGACCCTGCTCCGCGAAGCCGTCGCCTTTGGCCAGCGCCGTCACTTCATACGCGCTGATGCGCTCGACCAGCCGGTCGAAGTGCTCGCGGATCCGCGGTTCGGTGCGGCCGCCAAACGGCGATTCCAGAAGGATTTCCAGCGCGCGGTTGAACTCGGTCTTCGCCGAGGCGAGGTGACCGAGCTGCAGCTCGCGCTGGCCGGCCTCGAAATGCCGGGTAGACGCCGAAATCAGCTCGAGAGCCGGATCGGGCTGCGGCGCGGGTGGTGGAACCGCTGCCACAGCGGTCGGCAGGCTGGGCTTGGAGGGCGTCGGCGACACCGTCGAGGGTGTCGGCACCCGTGCCGCACAGGCCGCCATGGCGAAACCGAGAACGCAGATGACCCCACTCCAGGCATATCGCGGGCTCAGCATCAGGCGACACTCTACCATTCCCGCGATCGACGGTCAACAATAAGTCCAGCTAAGTCAGCAGTTATAGCTGATCAGGCAGGAACACCCTGTGGGCGTCGCCCAGGTCGCGGGCCGAGGGCGTCAGGATCGTCCTTTCGCCGACGCGTAGTTTTCGCCCCCCTCTGATGGCCTCCCGGACGTCCTCTTCGCAGATGAAGTCGGCGATGGCCTCCTTGGCGGCCTCCGTGGCGGGGCGGGCCTTTTCGGGCTCGGGTCGAACCAGATAACCGCGTGAGGCGAGGAACTGGTCGACGCGCGCGGCCAGGGCTTCGGCCGGTATCCCCTCGGGCGCCGGGCGGGCAGGGGCCTGGGGCAGGGCACGCCCAGCCGCCGGTCGAACCTCGTACGCAAGGCGTTTGATATTCAGGAGATGTCGCGGCGAGATGTTGTCAGAGGTGATATTGCCGCCCCAGCCGCCGCAGCCGAGCGTCATGGCCGGATCCAGCCCGGTGGTCAGCCCGATGGAGCCGTGGGTGGTCGGCGTGTTCACGCAAATGCGAAACGCGGGCTTCTTGAGGCCGAACTGAAGCACGATGTCGTCGTTCCGCGAGTGAATCGACATCGTGTGGCCCATGCCGCCGTAGCGCAGAATCTGGATGCACCGCTCGCACCCCTCCTGCCAGTCCTTGACGACGTACCAGGAGAGGATTGGCGCCAGCTTCTCGATGGAAAGCGGGTAGTCGCGTCCGACACCGGCCAACGGCGCCATCAGCACGCGGGTGCCGTCGGGAACGGCGAACCCCACCTGCGACGCGATGTACGTGGCCGGCTTTCCGACCAGCGCGGGATTGGGCAGGCGCTGCGGCGTGACGAAGGCCTTGCCGAGCGCCTCGATCTCGGCCGGCGCCATGAAATACGCCCCCTGCGCCTGAAACTGGCGGCGGACCTCTTCGGCGATGGCCTCGTCGACGACCACCGAGTTCTCAGACGAGCACAGCACTCCGTTGTCGAATGTCTTGCCGGTGATGATGTCGCGGACCGCCTTCTGGATGTCGGCGCTGCGCTCGACGTACGCCGGCGCGTTGCCGGGGCCGACCCCGTAGGCCGGCTTTCCCGCGCTGTAGGCCGCGCGCACGAGGCCCATGCCGCCCGTCGCGAGAATGACGGCCACGTCGCGGTGCTTCATCAGCTCCTGCGTCCCCTCGAGCGTGACCGTGGTCATCCACCCGATGCTGCCGGCAGGCGCCCCCGCCCGGGCGGCCGCGTCAGCCATAACCTCCACCGTGCGGGTGATACAGCGCACGGCAGCCGGATGGGGACTGATCACAATCGCGCACCGCGCTTTCAGGGCAATCAGTACCTTGTAGATGGCGGTGGACGTCGGGTTGGTTGAAGGGACGACGGCCGCCACCACGCCGAATGGCTCAGCGATTTCCACGATCTTCCTGTCGTCGATCCGGCTGATGACACCGACCGTCCGGATAGGGCGGATGAACTCGTACACCCGCCGCGACGCGAACAGGTTTTTTTGCACCTTGTCGGCCACGACGCCGTAGCCGGTTTCTTCGACGGCCATCTGCGCCAGCGCCTCGGCGTGTGGCGTCACGGCGTCGGCCATCGCGGCCACGATGGCGTCAATCTGTTCCTGGGAGAGCTCGGCCAGGCGCGTCTGCGCCTGACGGGCGGCGCGCGCGAGCGCGCGTGCCTCGGAAATCGACGTCAGGTCCTTGTCCGATGCTGGGGCGCGGTCCTCGGCGGCCATGCGGGGTTCCGCCTACGATTTCGGCAGGATTCTTTCGACTTCGGCGTGCGGCCGTGGAATCACGTGTACAGACACCAGTTCCCCGACGCGGCGCGCCGCCGCGGCGCCCGCATCAGTGGCAGCCTTGACGGCGCCCACGTCACCGCGCACGAGGACGGTCACGTAACCGGCGCCGATGTATTCCTTCCCGATGAGCACCACGTTGGCGGCCTTGACCATGGCATCGGCCGCTTCGATCGAGCCGATGAGCCCCTTGGTTTCCACCATGCCCAGTGCGTCTGCGGCCATGTGTGGGGTGAACTCTAGCACGGAACCGCACCGGACCGCGCGGAGTCGGCTGGCGGAGTATCATTTCAGAAACGATGTTCAGCCTATTCGAACGGGTGTTGGCCGTTGTCATACTGGCCGGCGGGGCCGCGGCCTGCGCGCGCGCCGGCGATGACGCGCCGCCGGTCGCCACGCCGTCGATCACCCTCAGCAGCCCGGTGGCGGCGATCGGCAAACCGATTGAGATGACCTATCGGTTTGCCGTCGCGCCGGACGCACCCCCGTTTGCGATGGACTACGCCGTCTTCGTCCACTTCATCGATTCGAACGACGAGCTCATGTGGACCGACGACCATGAGCCGCCCACGCCGACGCGGCAGTGGAAGCCGGGGGCCACCATCGAGTACCGACGGACGATGTTCGTCCCGAAATTTCCGTACGTCGGGGAAACCCGCGTCGAGATGGGGCTGTACTCGCCCCAGACCGGAGAGCGCCTGCCGCTCTCGGGCCAAGCCGACGGACAGCGGGCATACCAGGTTGCGATCTTCGACCTGCGGCTCGAGAGCGACGAGCTGTTTGTCGTGTTCCAGGGCGGGTGGCACGAGACGGAGGTGGGCGGGGAGGGGCCGGGGCGCGAGTGGCAGTGGTCCCGGAAGGACGCGACGCTCTCGTTTCGCAATCCACAACGCGACGTGCTCTTCTACCTTCAAGCGGACCAGCCGGTGGCGGCGGCGTTTGCCCAGCCGCAGCGCGTCGACATCCGCCTCGGGGACGAGGTCATCGACAGCTTTTCCCTGCCCGCGGGGCCAATCGACGTCCGGCGCATCGACCTTCCCGGCAGCCGGCTCGGCACGGCCGACACGGTTGAGGTGACCATTTCGGTCGATAAGACCTTTGTGCCCGCGGACGTACCGGGGCTCGGGAGCAGCGACACGCGCGAGCTGGGCATCCGGGTCTTTCGGGCGTTCGTCCAGCCGATGTAGTAGGCGGTAGGCAGTAGGAGGCAGGCAGCGTTTCACGGATCTGCACCCCACCCGGCTGCGGGAGCCGGCGGACGGTCTAAGTACTGGGCAGAAGAGACTTTCGGCCGACTGCCTACTGTGAACTTCTTATGCCACACTGTTACGATGGAATTTCGCTGTAGGCTTGGCACGCCCGGGGGCGAAGTCGTCCAGGGCATTTACGTCGCCGACAGCGAGTTGCGTCTGCGCAAAGAGCTGGAAGAGAAGGGCTTATACGTCCTCTCGCTCCAGCGGCGCGGCGTCTTTCCCGGCCTTGCCATGGGCGGCGGCCGCCGCCGGCGCATCTCGCGGCAGGAGTTTCTGGTCTTCAACCAGGAACTGGCGACGCTGCTCAAGGCCGGGATGCCGCTCGTCCAGTCACTTGACATCCTGCGGCAGCGCGTCGTGAACACCACGTTCAAAGCCGTGCTGGACGACGTGTACGAGAAGGTCAAGGCGGGCACGTCGCTGTCGGACGCGTTTTTGGCGCATCCGGGTCTGTTTCCCGCCGTGTATCCGGCGTCGCTCATGGCGGGCGAGCGCAGCGGCAATCTCGATACGGTCATTCGCCGCTACGTCGCGTATGAAAAGATCGTCGGCACCGTGAAGCGCCGGACGATCTCGGCGCTCATCTATCCGGTCATTCTCGTGGCGCTGATGGTGATGCTCGTCGGCATCATCGTCATCCGGGTCGTACCGGCGTTTTCCGGCTTCTACGCCAACTTCGACCGCGAGCTGCCGCTGTCGACGCGCGTCATCGTGGCGATCTCGAACGGGCTGGTCGCCAACCTGTGGCTGATCGGACTGGGCATCTTCGGGGTGATTGCGGCCGTGGTCGTATGGCTGAGGCGGCCCGGGGAGCGCGCGCGTGTCGACCACCTGCTCCTGTCGGTTCCATGGGTGGGAACGACGGTCCACAAGTTTGCCACCTCGCAGCTGTCTCGAACGCTGGCGACGCTCCTTGGCGGCGGCATCCCGCTCGTCAACGCGCTGGAGATCGCGGGCGGTGCGATGACGAACCGCTTTCTCGGCGCCGAGCTGCAGGACGTGACGCGGCGCGTCCGCGAGGGGGAGAGCTTTGCCGCGGCGCTGCGGGCGCGGGGGGTGTTCCCGGACGTGGCGGTCAAGATGGTGGAGGTGGGCGAGTCCACCGGCGCGCTGCAGGAGATGCTGAACAGCCTGTCCGACTTCTACGATGAGGACATCGACACCGAGGTCGCGCGTTTCATCACGCTCATCGAGCCCATCATTCTGGTGGTGATGGGCGTGGTCATCGCGGGCGTCGTGCTGGCGCTTTACATGCCGCTTTTCGAGCTGAGTTCGGTGCTTGGAGGATAAACAGGTGGCGACGGTCGATCCGAGCAATCTTGTCCAGGCCCCGGAGGATTACTCCGCCGAGGTTGCGCGCGCGCGGAAGCTCGCGGAGCGCTATCGGCTGGAGTTCGTCGACATGGACGACTTCCGGATCGATCAGGAGCTGTTCCGGTCGATCCCCGCCGATCTCATGCTGCGCTACGGCTTCGTGCCGTGCCGGCGCGACGGCCGCTCGCTCGTGATCGTGGTGTCGGATCCGACGGATCTGCCGATGATCGACGAGCTCAGCGTGATTCTGGGCACGCCGGTCAAGGTCTCGGTGGGCGCGCCGTCCGCCATTCAATCCATCCTGAAGAAGAGCGAGAGCTCGCAGCGCGTCCTGGAGGACGCAACCGAGGGCTTCCAGCTTCAGGTGCTGAAAGACGACGAGGCGGGCGAGGAGAACCTCACGGTCGAGCGGCTGACGAGCGACATCAGTCCGAT
>Ga0209640_10003299_pt1 | contig 14100 bp, 11 predicted proteins | sample RifCSP10_1_FD_184018 | JGI IMG/M metagenome (GOLD analysis project Ga0209640, IMG submission 184018) | Soil microbial communities from Rifle, Colorado - Rifle CSP2_sed 10_1 (SPAdes) (version 2) | ecosystem: Environmental > Terrestrial > Deep subsurface > Rock core/Sediment | place: Rifle...
GAAGAACCTCAAGATCCTCACCAACAACCCGAAGAAGATCGTGGGCATCGAGGGCTACGGCCTCAAGGTGGTGGAGCGGCTGCCCCTCGAGGTGCCCGCAACCGACGCCAACCGGAGCTACCTCCGCACCAAGCGCGAGAAGCTCGGGCACCTCTTCTCCTCGTTTCCCGACTAGTCCATGGCCGGCATCGCTCCCAAGCGCCGAGTCGCCCCCGCCGCCCGCGGCCAGCGGTTCGCGGTCGTGGTCGCCCGCTTCAACGAGCCCGTCTCCAAGAAGCTACTCGACGGCGCCCTCGCCGCGCTGGCCGGCCACGGGGTCACCGGCGACGCGGTGGAGGTGCACTGGGTGCCGGGCTCCTTCGAGCTGCCGCAGGCCGCGCAGGCGCTCGCGCGGAGCGGCCGCTTCGCGGGCATCGTGTGCGTGGGCGCGGTGATCAAGGGCGCCACGCCGCACTTCGACTACGTCTGCGCGGTGGCCGCCCAGGGCATCAGCCGTGTCGGGCTCGACACCGGCGTCCCGGTGACCTTCGGCGTGATCACCGCCCTCACCGAGGAGCAGGCGTGGGAGCGGGCGGGCGGGGCGGTGGGCAACCGCGGGGAGGAGGCCGCGCTGGCCGCGCTGGAGATGGCGGGCTGGCTGCGCTCGCTCCGGCGCCCGGAGGGGAAGCGCTGATGGGCCGCCGCCGCAAGGCGCGGGAGCTCGCGCTCCAGCTCCTCTATCAGATGGACGTGCAGGGCGAGGAGCATCCCGAGGCCCACCTCGACGACTTCTGGCTCCGCCATCCGGTTGATCGCGAGGCGCGGGAGTTCGCGGAGTCGCTCGTCCGCGGCACCAAGCGCCACGAGGCCGAGATCGACGAGCTGATCAGCCGCTACGCCGAGAACTGGGAGCTCGAGCGCATGGCGGTGGTGGACCGCAACATCCTCCGCCAGGCGATCTACGAGCTGCGGTGGGCGACCGGCGTGCCCCCCAAAGTCGCCATCAACGAGGCGCTCGAGGTCGCGAAGAAGTTCAGCACTCACGAGTCGAGCCGCTTCATCAACGGGATCCTCGACCGCATCCATAAAGAGCAGGCTCCCGCCTCCTGACGGGAGACCGCCCATCCGCTACGCGGTCATCTCGGACGTCCACGCCAACCTCGAAGCCCTCACCGCCGTGCTGGCGGACGCCGCCCACGAGGGCGCGCTCGGAGTGCTCTGCCTGGGCGACCTCGTCGGCTACGGGGCCGACCCGGTCGCGTGCGTGGAGACGGTGGGCGAGCGGGCCAGCGCCATGGTGGCCGGCAATCACGAGCACGGGGCGCTCGGGCTGCTCGACCTCACGTGGTTCAACCCGTGGGCCAGGGCGGCCGCGCGGTGGACCGGCGAGCGGCTCGACGAGAGCCATCGCGACTACCTGACCGCGCTGCCGCTGGTCCGGACCGTCGAGGACGCCACGCTCGTGCACGCCAGTCCCCGCAGCCCGGAGGACTGGGACTACCTCGTCTCCGCCGAGGACGGGCTCGCGGTGTTCGGCGACTTCGGCACGCGCCTCTGCTTCATCGGCCACTCACACCTGTCCGGGGTCTGGTCGGTGGGCAGCGGCGGCCCCGAGCACCACGGCCGCCTCGACACGCCCGAGGCCCTGGTGCGGCTCGACGACGGCCGACGGTACCTCGTCAACGTGGGCAGCGTGGGCCAGCCGCGCGACCGCGACCCACGCGCGTGCTACGCGATCTGGGATCGCGACGCCCGCTCGGTGACGATTCGCCGGGTGACGTACGATCACGCGGCGGCGGCCGCGAAGATCCTCGCCGCCGGGCTGCCGCGGGCTCTGGCCGATCGGCTCGCGCATGGGAGCTGAGCCGGAGGCGAGCCGGGGCGGCGCCGCCGTTCGGATCACCGTCCTCGCCGCCGCCGGCGTCCTGGGCGCGCTCGCCTTCCCCAAGACGGACTGGTCGCCGCTGGCGTGGATCTGGCTCGTTCCCGCACTGGTCTCGGGCGCGATGGGTACCCGCCGCGCGGCCCTGCTGGACGGCTGGCTGGCGGGCACCGTGTTCTACGTCGTCCTCCTGCGCTGGCTCGAGCACACCTTCCAGCACTACAGCGCGATTCCCTGGCCGGTGACCTGGCTGCCCATCGCGGCGCTCGCCGCCTACTGCGGGCTCTACGTGGGGGTGGTCGCGTGGGCGGTCGCCGGGCTGCGCCGCCGGCTCGGCGCCGGCCCGGCCCTGGCGGTGGCCCCGGCGCTCTGGGTCGTCGGGGAGTGGCTCCGGGGCTGGCTGATGGGCGGGTTCCCCTGGGGCCTGCTCGGCTACTCACAGCACGCCCAGCTCCCGGTGATCCAGATCGCCGAGCTGGGGGGCGTCTACGCGGTGTCCTTCCTCATCGTCGCGGTGAACGCCGCTCTCGCCGCGCTCTTCGCGCTCGGGCCGCGGCGGGCGTGGCCGGGCGCCGCGATGGCGGGGCTCCTGCTCGCGGCCGGGCTCGGCTTCGGCGTCCACGCCCTCGCCCGGGCGAGCGCGAGCGGCCCGGGCTCGGTCGAGGTCGCGGTCATCCAGCCGTCGATCGAGCAGACGATCAAGTGGGATCCGGCGCGCCACGCCCAGATCCTGGACCTCTACGAGGGGCTCACGCGCGAGGCGGCGCGGGGGCGGCCCGCCATCGTGCTCTGGCCGGAGACGGCGACGACCATCTTTCTGCGCGGCGATCCGATTCTGCTCGAGCGGCTGCGGCGCCTGGCGGAGGAAGTCGGCACACCGCTCCTGGTCGGCTCGATCGACCGGCGGGAGGGACCCCGCGGGCAGTTCCTGAACAGCGCATTTCTCCTGACCGGACAAGGGATTAGGGCCAAGTATGATAAGATCCACTTGGTTCCGTTTGGAGAGTACGTCCCGCTCGCGGGTCTGCTCGGCTTCGTCAAGGGGTGGGCGGAGTTCATCTCGGAGTTCGGCGCCGGTGACACCGAGACCGTCTTTCCGCTGCCGGGCGCGCCCTTCGGAACCGTGATCTGCTACGAGATCATCTTCCCCGAGCTGTTCCGGGGATTCGTGGTCGGTGGATCCATGTTCATGGCCAATATCACCAACGACGCGTGGTTCGGGGAGACCAGCGGCCCCTGGCAGCATCTGGGGATGCTACCCCTGCGCGCGATCGAGCATCGGGTGGCCATCGCGCGTGCCGCCAATACCGGCGTCTCGGCCTTCGTGGAGCCCACCGGGCGGATCGGCCCGTTGCTGCCGCTGCTCGAGCGCGGCGTGCTCCAGCGACGCATCCCGCTGCGCGCCCAGACGACGCTCTACACGCGATTCGGCGACTGGCTCGTCGTGGCCTGCGCCGCCCTGGGGGCGGCCGCCGTCGCCCTCGCCCTCTTCCGGAGGTCACCCGCGTCGTGCTAGGGGAGCTCAAGCGCGACGTGGCGGAGCTGGACAAGCGGCTCGACGACCTCCGAGGGCATCTTTGACCTCCCCGTCAAGGAGACCCGCCTCGCCCTGATCGATACCGAGATGTCCTCACCCAGCTTCTGGGAGGACACCCGCAAGGCGCAGGCCCTCGTGCAGGAGCGCGCGGAGCTGGCGCGCACCGTCGCCACCTTCAAGGATCTGGCAGGACGCGCCGAGGAGACCCGCCTGCTCTGGGAGATGGCCACCGAGGCCGGCGACGAGACCATGACCGCGGAGATCCAGGAGAGTCTCGAGCGGCTCGGCCGCGAGGTCGAAGCCTTCGAGCTGAAGGTCATCCTCTCGCGCCCCCAGGATCGCAAGAACGCTATCCTGTCCATCCATCCGGGGGCGGGCGGGACCGAGTCGCAGGACTGGGCCCAGATGCTCATGCGCATGTACCTGCGGTGGGCGGAGCAGGCCGGCTTCAAGGCCGAGGTGGTGGACCTGCTCGCGGGAGAGGAGGCCGGCATCAAGTCGGCCACCATCGAGATGAGCGGGGAGTACGCCTACGGCTATCTGAAGGGCGAGACGGGCGTGCACCGGCTGATCCGCATCTCGCCGTTCGACGCCTCCCGGCGCCGGCACACCTCCTTCGCGTCGGTCGCGGTGATCCCGGAAGTCGAGGACGTCGAGGTGGTGGTCCGGGACGAGGACCTCCGGGTGGACGTCTACCGCTCCTCGGGGCCGGGCGGGCAGGGGGTGAACACCGCGGACTCCGCGGTGCGCATCACGCACCTGCCGAGCGGCCTCGTGGTGGCCTGCCAGAACGAGCGCTCGCAGCTCCGCAACCGGGACACCGCCATGCGCATCCTCAAGTCGCGGCTCTTCCAGATCTACGAGCAGAAGCAGAAGCAGGAGCTGGCCGACCTGACCGGCGAGAAGAAGGAGATCGCCTTCGGCAGCCAGATCCGGACCTACACGTTCGCCCCGTACCAGATCATCAAGGATCATCGGACCGGGGTCGAGGTGGGCAACGTGGAGGCGGTGATGGACGGAGGTCTGGACCCCTTCATCCGCGCCTACCTGACCGCGGCCCGGCCCGCGCCCCAGCCGTGATCGCCCGCGCATGACGACGTCGCCCGGTCTGCCGCCCGACGCCAACGAGCAGATCCGCCGGCGCCGCGAGAAGATCGAGGCCTGGCGCACGCGGGGGGCCAACCCCTTCGGCGCGCGGTTCCCGGTCACCCACTGGGCGGGCACGCTGCAGGCGCGGTTCAAGGACGCGGACGAGGCCCTGCTGCAGAGCGCGGGCGCGGTCTCGCTGGCCGGCCGCGTGATGGCGATGCGCCACCACGGCAAGAGCTGCTTCGCGGTGCTGCGGGACCAGTCGGGGCAGATCCAGCTCTATGCCCGCGCCGACGTGCTCGGCCCCGCCTACGCGGCCTTCGTGGATCTCGACGTCGGGGACTTCATCGGGGTCACCGGGGAGCTGTTCCGCACCCGCACCAACGAGCTGACGGTGGGGGTGAAGCAGTTCGAGTTCCTGACCAAGGCCCTCCGCCCGCTGCCCGAGAAGTGGCACGGCCTCAAGGACGTCGAGACGCGCTACCGGCAGCGCTACGTGGACCTGATCGTCAATCCCCAGGTCCGCGAGGCCTTCGTCATGAAGAGCCGCCTCATCGCCGTGATGCGCGCCTTCTTCGACGCCCGCGGCTTCCTCGAGGTCGAGACCCCCATGATGCAGCCGATCCCGGGGGGCGCCGCCGCCAAGCCGTTCGTCACGCACCACAACGCGCTCGACATGCCGCTGTATCTGAGAATCGCGCCCGAGCTGTACCTCAAGCGCCTGGTGGTGGGCGGCCTCGACCGCGTGTACGAGATCAACCGCAACTTCCGCAACGAGGGGGTGTCGACCCAGCACAACCCCGAGTTCACGATGCTGGAGTTCTACCAGGCCTACGCCGACTACCTCGATCTCATGCAGCTCACCGAGGAGCTCTTCGTGTACCTCGGCCAGACCCTGCTGGGCCGGGACGAGCTCGTGTACCAGGGCGAGACGATCCGGCTGGCCCCCCCGTGGCGCCGGCTGGCCTTCTTCGAGGCGCTCAGTGAAGCGCTCGCGACCCCGGTCAGCCCGGAGACCGACCCGCGCGCGCTCGGCGAGGCGGCGGCGCGTCGGGGCGGCTTCGCGACGGACCGGCGGACGCAGGGCGTCCTCCGGGGCGGGGAGGGCGTGGTGCCGCTGTGGAAGGAGATCTTCGACACGCTCGTCGAGCCCACGCTGGTGCAACCCACCTTCGTGGTGGACTTCCCGATCGAGCTCTCCCCGCTCTCCAAGCAAAAGGCGGGGGAGCCGCGGCTGGTGGACCGCTTCGAGCTGTACATCTCCCGGCGTGAGATCGCCAACGCCTACTCCGAGCTCAACGACCCCATCGACCAGCGGCGCCGCTTCGAGGAGCAGGCGGCCGAGCGCGAGCGGGGCGACGAGGAGGCGCACTGGATGGACGAGGACTTCGTCCGCGCGCTCGAGTACGGCCTGCCCCCCACCGCGGGCGAGGGGATCGGCATCGACCGGCTCGCCATGCTGTTCACGGACGCCGCCTCGATCCGCGACGTGATCCTGTTCCCGCACCTCCGGCCCGAGCGGAGCGGTGGAGAGGGCGCCGACGGCGGCGAGGAGGCCGGCGCCTGATGCTGCGCCGCATGCCCTTCGAGCTGTTCCTGGGGCTCCGCTACCTGCGCGCGCGCGGCCACCGGACCAATCTGTCACTCTTCGTCTGGATCGGCATCGGAGGCGTCTTCCTGGGCGTGAGCGCGCTCATCGTCGTGCTCGCGGTGATGACCGGCTTCCAGGACGGCATCCGCGACAAGATCATCTCGGCCAACCCGCACGTGCTGATCATGCAGGCGGGCGGGCGCGGGGTGGCCGACGGACGCGCCCTCGCCGAGCGGGTGGCCCCGATCCCGGGCGTCGCCTCGGCCACGCCCTTCGTGCTGCAGCAGGCGCTCTTCACCTCGCCGAGCGGGGGCGCCACCGGCGGCCTCCTGCGCGGCGTCGATCTCGCCACCCCCGCGGTCCGCCAGGCCATCGCCGCGCAGGTGCGGTTCGGCCGGATCGAGCCCCTGCTCGACGGCCGGGAGCCCGCGGTCCTGTTGGGCCGCGAGCTGGCGCGGAGCCTGGGGGTGGCGCCCGGCGACCACATCACCGTGATCTCGCCCCAGGGGGCGATGACCGCGGTCGGCCTCGTGCCCAAGATGCGGCGCTTCCTCGTGGCGGGCTACGTCGAGGTCGGCATGTACGAGTACGACGTCTCGCTGGCCTACACGACATTGGCCTTGGCCCAGGAGTTCGCCGGTCTGGCCGACCGCGTGACGGGCGTCGAGGTGAAGCTCGCCGATCCCTTCGCGGCCAAGGAGGTGGGACGGGCGATCGCGGCCCGCCTCGAGGGCGCCTACTGGATCCGCGACTGGATGGACATGAACCGCAACCTCTTCGCGGCCCTCCAGCTCGAGAAGCTGGCCCTCTTCGTGATCGTCACAATCATCGTGCTGGTCGCCGCCTTTGCCATCATCGGCCATCTGATCTTGCTGGTGGCCGAGAAGCGGAAGGAGATCGGGATCCTCAAGGCGATGGGCGCGGGCGCCGGCAGCATCGGGACGGTGTTCCTGGTGGCGGGGATGCTCATCGGGGCCGTCGGGACGGTGGCGGGCAGCGCCTTCGGCCTCCTCCTGATCTGGGTCCAGAACACCTACAAGATCATCCGGCTGGCCGGCGACGTCTACCAGATCAGCTACCTGCCGATGAAGCTGACCGGCTCGGACTTCGCGATGATCGTGGGCTCCACCCTCGTGATCTCATTCCTCGCGACCCTGTCGCCGGCCCGCCGGGCCGCGCGCATGGATCCGGTGGACGTGCTCCGCTATGAGTGAGCCGCTGGTCGTGGCCCAGGAGGTGGAGCGCGAGTACCGCCTGGGACCGGAGCCGGTCCGGGTCCTCCGCGGCGTGAGCCTGACCGTGAACGCGGGGGAGAGCGTGGCCATCATCGGCGCCTCCGGGGTGGGCAAGTCTACCCTGTTGCATCTGCTCGGCACGCTGGACCGCCCGACCGCGGGGCGAATCCTCTTCGACGGCGAGGACGTCTCCTCGCGAACCGACGCCGCTCTCGCGCGGCTGCGCCGCACCGAGGTGGGCTTCATCTTCCAGTTCTACAACCTGCTGGGCGAGATGACCGCCCTCGAGAACGCCATGCTGCCGGCGCTGCTCCAGCGGGCGAGCGTGCCGGAGGCGCGGGAGCGCGCCGCGGCCGCGCTGCACGAGGTCGGGCTCGCCGACCGCCAGGCCCATCGGCCGGGCGAGCTGTCGGGGGGCGAGCAGCAACGCGTGGCCATCGCCCGCGCACTCGTCGGGCGGCCGCGGCTGATCCTGGCCGACGAGCCGACCGGTAACCTCGATCCGAAGACCAGCGAGGTCATCTGGGATCTGTTCCTCCGGCTCCAGGCGGAGCGCCATCTCGCCTTTGTGATCGCCACGCACAATCACGAGCTGGCCCGGAAGGCCGACCGGGGCTACCGGCTGGTGGAGGGCCGGGCGGTACCCTGGCCGTGATTGCACGAGTTTCAAGGGGTTACGGGAGTGTGACGGAAGCTGTCACAAGAAAGGGCTAGGCCCGGGGCGCCGGAAGGCATATACTGATCGCAGGTTTAGGGAGCATCGGGGTGAAGTTGGGGCCCCCGGCGAGCCGTAACCCGAACTCGAGAAAGGCGCGAGGTCACCCACAGTGTTCGAGCGATTCACGGAGCGGGCGCGTCGGGTCATCATCCTGGCCAGAGAAGAGGCGGGACGGTTCCGTCATGACTTCGTCGGGACCGAGCACATCCTCCTCGGGCTCATCCGCGACGGCGAGGGCATCGCCACCGCGGTGTTGCAGCGCCTGGGCCTGCGCCTGGAAACGGTGAAGGCGGAAGTCGAGCGCGCGCTGGCCGGTTTCCCCAAGACGCTGACCTTCGGTGAAGTGCCGTTCACTCCGCAGGCCAAGCGCGTCCTCGAGCTCTCGATCGAGGAGGCGCGCCAGCTTGGCCACAACTACATCGGGACCGAGCACCTCCTGCTGGGCCTGATGAAGGAAGGCCAGTCCATCGCGGCCAAGATCCTCGAGTCCCTCGGCGCCCGGCTCGACGAGGTCCGCCAGGAGACCCTCGCGCTGCTCGGCGACCAGTACTACCCGCGGCCGAAGAAGCGCTCGCAGACCCCCGTCCTCGACGAGTTCGCCCGCGACCTCACCCAGCTGGCCCGGGAGAGCAAGCTCGACCCGGTCATCGGCCGGGAGACCGAGATCGAGCGGGTCATCCAGATCCTCGCCCGGCGCACCAAGAACAATCCGGTGCTGATCGGCGAGCCCGGCGTGGGCAAGACCGCCATCGTGGAGGGCCTGGCCCAGCGCATCGTCGGGCACGAGGTGCCGGACGTGCTGGCCCAGAAGCGCCTGCTGCAGCTCGACCTGGGCGCCCTCGTGGCCGGGACCAAGTACCGCGGCCAGTTCGAGGAGCGGCTCAAGGCGGTCATGAAGGAGATCCGGCAGTCCGAGAACGTGGTCCTGTTCCTGGACGAGCTGCACACCCTGATCGGGGCCGGCGCCGCCGAGGGGGCCATCGACGCCTCCAACATGCTCAAGCCCGCCCTGTCCCGCGGCGAGATCCAGACGATCGGCGCCACCACGCTGGACGAGTACCGCAAGTACATCGAGAAGGACGGCGCGCTGGAGCGGCGCTTCCAGCCCGTGATCGTGCGGGCACCCTCGGTGACCGAGGCGGTGGAGATCATCAAGGGGCTGCGCCACAAGTACGAGGCGCACCACCGGGTGAAGATCACCGACGGGGCGATCGACCTCGCGGTGAAGCTCGCCGACCGCTACATCACCGACCGGCAGCTTCCCGACAAGGCCATCGACGTCATCGACGAGGCGTCTTCCCGGACGCGACTCATGGCGCTCACGCCGCCGCCCGAGATCAAGGAGCTGGGCAAGGAGGTCGAGCGGGTTGTCCGCGAGAAGGACATGTACCTCGAGGCCCAGGAGTTCGAGAAGGCCGCGTCGCTCCGGGAGAAGGAGAAGCTGCTGCGCGGGCGCGACGAGGACATGAAGCGCGAGTGGGACAAGCGCAAGGGCAAGGGCCCGCAGACGGTGAGCGAGGAGGACATCGAGTACATCGTCTCCCGCTGGACCGGCATCCCGCTCTCGAAGCTCGAAGAGAAGGAGTCGGCCAAGCTGGCCCGCATGGAAGAGGCCCTGCACGGACGGATCGTGGGGCAGGGGGACGCGGTGACCGCGGTGTCGCGGGCCATCCGCCGGTCGCGCGCGGGCCTGAAGGACAGCCGGCGCCCGGTGGGCTCGTTCATCTTCCTGGGCCCGACCGGCGTGGGAAAGACCGAGCTGGCGCGCGCCCTCGCCGAGTACCTCTTCGGCGACGAGAACGCCCTGATCCGGGTGGACATGTCCGAGTACATGGAGAAGTTCTCGGTGTCGCGGCTCCTCGGAGCGCCTCCCGGCTACGTGGGTTACGAAGAGGGCGGCTTCCTCACCGAGAAGGTCCGCCGGCGCCCGTACTCGGTGGTCCTGTTCGACGAGATCGAGAAGGCGCACCCGGACGTGTTCAACATGCTGCTGCAGGTGCTGGACGATGGCCGCCTCACCGACTCGGTCGGGCACGTGGTGGACTTCAAGAACACGATCCTCATCATGACCTCCAACCTCGGCACCAGCTTCATCGGCAAGCGGGTGTCACCCGGCTTCCTGCCCGAGGGGGAGGACAGCACCCACGACAAGATGAAGGAGCGGGTGCTCGATGAGCTCAAGCGGGCGTTCCGGCCCGAGTTCATCAACCGCATCGACGACATCATCGTCTTCCATGCCTTGAGCAAGGAGGACATCACGAGTATCGTCCGGATGATGATCACCCGGATCAACACCCAGCTGGGCGAGAAGAGCATCCAGATCGAGCCCACCGAGGCCGCCCTCGACCTGCTGGTCGAGAAGGGGTACGATGCGACCTACGGGGCCCGGCAGCTCCGCCGCACCATCCAGAAGCACGTCGAGGACCCGCTGGCCGAGGCCATCGTGCGCGGGCAGTTCGCCGAAGGGGCCCGGATCGAAGTCGATGCGCAGGGGCAGGATCTCGTCTTCCGGGAAATCCAGGTCGCGGAGCCCCGGTTGGCGCTCGCGGAACACTGAACCCAGGCACACGAACTCACGTCCTTGATGACCGCTCGGGGGAGATACGCTCTCTCCATTTTTTTTGCCCTGCTCCTGGGGCCCCTCCCGGCGCTTGCGCAAGCCCCCACCCCCGCTGAACGGCCGATCCTCGTCAAGGAGATCGCGGTCCAGGGCAACCGGCGGGTCCAGGAGGCGGTCATCCTGGGCCGGGTGGGCCTGAAGATCGGCAGCCCGTTCGTGGCCAACCGCACCGCCGAGGACATCCGGGCGATCTTCTCCCTCGGCTTCTTCGACGACGTCCAGGTCCGGGTGGAGGACTTCGAGGGCGGGGTCAAGCTCACCTACGTGGTGACCGAGCGGCCCTTCGTCCGCGACGTCCTGTTCTCGGGCAACAAGAAGCAGGACGCGGCCACCCTCCTCGAGAAGATCGACCTCAAGCTGGGCAGCGTCTACAACCCGGTGGAGGTCAACCGTGCCGCCGACAAGCTGAAGGATTTCTACGAGCAGGAGGGCTACTTCGAGGTCGCCATCACCCCGGAGGTCGAGAAGCTGGCCGACGGCGACGTCACCGTCACGTTCAAGATCGCGGAAGGCCGCCGCATCACGATCGAGCAGATCGTGATCGAGGGGACCCAGGGGCTCACCCCCCGCGAGGTCCGGGGCGCGATGGACACCCGGGAGCGGGAGTTCTACGTCCTGCGGGGCACCGTCCAGCGGCAGCGGCTCGACGAGGACGTCGACCGCATCATCCAGCTCTACAACGACCACGGCTACGTGCAGGCCCGGGTGGAGAAGGTGGAGACCGAGGTGGACCGGGACAAGGCACACGCCATCATCCGCATCGTGGTGGTGGAAGGCCCCCAGTTCAAGGTGGGCGGGGTGGACGTGACCGGCAACTCGGTGCTCCCGCACGAGGAGATCCGCAAGCGCATCCTGCTCAAGTCGGGCGACGTCTTCAACCGGAGCCAGCTCCGCGACAGCGTCACCGGCATCACCGAGCTGTACAGCGCGATCGGCCGGGCGTCCGCCGACGTCGGCCCCGCCACGATGCAGGACATCCCCAACCGCCTCGTCAACGTCGTGTTCGAGATCGTGGAGGGCCCGGAGACCTACGTCGAGCGCATCAACATCACGGGCAATACCCGCAGCGAGGAGAAGATCCTGCGCCGCGAGATCCCGATGGCGGAGGGTGATCTCTTCACCAGCCAGAAGCTCGCGCGGGCCAAGCAGCGGCTCACGAACCTCAACTACTTCGACAAGGTCGACGCCAAGACCACCCCCGGCTCGGCCAAGGACAAGGTCGTCGTCAACATCGACGTGACCGAGAAACCCACCGGGATCTTCTCCATCGGCGGCGGCTACAGCTCCCAGGACGGCATCCTCGGCACCCTCGATCTCTCCCAGCGCAACTTCCTGGGCAAGGGCTGGGAGGTGTTCCTCCGCCTCCGGGGCGGCGAGCGGCTGCAGACCGGGACGATCGGCTTCACCGAGCCCTGGCTCTTCGACCGGCCGCTGGCCGCCGGCTTCGACATCTTCAACACCCGGCGCATCCTGCCCGACTACACCGTCGATTCGCTGGGAGGGGACATCCGCCTCGGCCATCCCATCGGGGAGTACTCCCGGTGGAACGCGATGTACCGGGTGAGCCGGGACCGCATCAGCGACGTCAACGAGCTGGGCAGCCCGGAGCTGGTCTCGGAGGAGGGCACCCGCCTCACCTCCCTGGTCGGCCTGACCCTCTCGCGCGACACCCGCGACAACATCTTCGATCCGACCCGGGGCAGCACCATCTCGCTCGGGACGGACTTCGCGGGGGTCGGGTTCGGCGAGCGGTTCGTCCGGAGCGTGCTCACCACGACCTACTTCCAGCCGATGCCCTGGCTGGACCACGTGCTGAGCTTCCGCCTCATGGCCGGCTACGCGTTCGGCTGGGACGACAAGCCCCTGCCCCTGTTCGAGCGCTTCTACCTGGGCGGCTCGAACTCCCTCCGCCAGTTCAAGTCGCTCCAGGTCGCTCCCCGCGACGGCTCGGGGACCCGGATCGGAGGCAACTCCGAGCTCCTGGGCACCATCGAATACCAGATCCCGCTTTTCTTCGGGATCAAGGCCGCCTTCTTCTACGATGTAGGTAACGTGTGGGGCCCCGACATCTCGAGCGGCACCAAGATCGACGTGACCGACCTGCGGCACGGGGTGGGGGCGGGGCTCAGGTGGAACTCGCCGTTCGGCCCCATTCGGGTGGACTATGGGATCAAGCTCGATCAAAAGAAGGGCGAGAGCCTCGGAAACTTCAACTTCTCCGCGGGCTCTTCGTTCTAGCTGAGGAGGCAGGGATGATGCGACGGACGGCAGGGTGGTGGGCGGCTGCGGGCCTGGCGCTCGTGGTGGGAGTCGGCGGAGCGGCCTGGGCGCAGGCCCCGACCCCGGCGCCGGCCTCGAACGGGCGCGTGGCCATCGTGGACGTCCAGCGAATCCTGGCGCGCTCGGTGGCGGGCGCGGCCGCGCGGGAGGCGCTCGAGAAGGACAAGGCGGCCATGCAGCGCCAGCTCGACGGGCACAAGACCGAGCTGGAGAAGATGCGCGACGAGCTGGAGAAGAAGGGCCAGCTCCTCTCCGCGGACGCGCGGCGCGAGAAGCAGGACGCGATGGAGCGCAAGGTCCGCGACGTCCGCCGGCTCGTGGACGACCTCCAGGCCCAGCTGCAGAAGAAGGAGGACGCGCTCCTGCAGAAGGTCCTGCAGGAGGTGGCGGGTCTGATCCAGCGGCTGGGGAAGGAGAAGGGCTACTCGGTCGTCATCGAGCGGCAGCGGGCCGGGGTGCTGTTCGCGGCCGTCGATGCCGATCTCACCGACGACGTCCTCAAGGCCTACGACGACCAGACCAAGAAGGCCACGAAATAAGTGAGCGACGGCACCTCGTTCACGCTCGGCCGGCTCGCCGACGCGCTCGGGGCGTCGCTCGTGGGTGACGCGGCCCGCGTGATGACCGGGGTGGCGCCGCTGGAGACCGCGGGCCCCGAGCACGTCTCCTTCCTCACCGACCGCAAGCACCTCAAGCAGGCGGAAGGTAGTCGCGCGGGCGCCTTCCTGGTGGCCCGGGACGTGTCCGGGCTGCACGGGGCGCTGTTGCAGGTGGATCACCCGCAGCAGGCCCTCATCGCCCTGCTGGAGCTGTTCCATCCGGAGGCGCCGGCCCCGCCGGGCGTGCACCCGGCCGCCTGCGTGGCCGAGGGCGCCCGGATCGACCAGGCCGCCTCGGTGGGGCCCCTGGCGGTGGTGGAGACGGGAGCGGTGATCGGCCCGCGCAGTCGGGTCGGCGCGCTGTCGTTCGTGGGCGCCCGGGCAGTGCTGGGGGAGGATGTACGGCTCTATCCTCGAGTAGTCGTGCGCGAGGGCGTCCGCGTCGGCAACCGCGTGATCGTCCACTCCGGAGCGGTGCTGGGGGCCGACGGCTTCGGCTACGCCTTCGACGGGCGCGCGCACCGCAAGATCCCGCAGGTGGGCGGGCTCCGCATCGAGGACGACGTGGAG
>Ga0209640_10003300_pt1 | contig 14099 bp, 16 predicted proteins | sample RifCSP10_1_FD_184018 | JGI IMG/M metagenome (GOLD analysis project Ga0209640, IMG submission 184018) | Soil microbial communities from Rifle, Colorado - Rifle CSP2_sed 10_1 (SPAdes) (version 2) | ecosystem: Environmental > Terrestrial > Deep subsurface > Rock core/Sediment | place: Rifle...
ATTCTGGATGGTCGCCGCCGCGTCGCTTCCGGGCTCCGAGATCGTTATAGACGGCGTGGGACTGAATCCAACCCGCACCGCCATCATCACCGTCCTGCGGCGGATGGGGGCTGACATCGCCGTCGAGGGCGATCCCGGCGAGCCCGGCGAGCCTGCCGGCCGCGTCGTCGTCCGTTACGGCCGCCTGGCGGCCGCGGAAATCCTTCCTGGGGAGGTGCCCGGACTCATCGACGAGCTGCCCGTGCTGGGCGCACTGGCCACGCATGGCGGTGAGCTGCGGGTGAGCGGCGCCGGGGAGTTGCGCGTCAAGGAAAGCGACCGGATTTCGGCGCTGGCGGACGGCCTGCGCCGCATGGGCGCCGACATCGACGAGCAGCCTGACGGGTTTCACGTGCGCGGCCGCCACCGGCTTCGCGGCGGCGAGGTCGATGCGCGCAACGATCACCGCCTGGCGATGGCGTTCGCCGTCGCGGCCCTCGGCGCCTCCGGCCCGACCACCATCCACGATGCCGGCGCGGCCGCGGTCTCGTACCCGGAGTTCTTCTCCGTGCTCGAATCGCTGCGCGCGTGACGGCGGACAAGCTGTATCTGGTCGGCTTCATGGGAGCGGGTAAAACCACCGTCGCGCGCATCCTCGGCCGCCGCCTCGGGTGGCGCGTCGAGGACATCGATCACCGCATCGAGGCGCGCGAACGAAAGACGGTGGCCGCCATCTTCGCGCAGCACGGCGAAGCGTACTTCCGGCAGCTCGAGCGGCAGGTGCTCTGCGAGCTGCTGCCAGAGCGCCATGTGATCGTCGCCACGGGCGGCGGCACCTTCGCCGAAGCCGACAATCGCGCGCTGATGCTGGCCGACGGATCGGTGGCCTGGCTGGACGTCCCGCTCGAGCGCGTCGTGCAGCGCGTGCCGGCGGACGGCCGCCGTCCGCTCGCCTCCGATCGCGCGCAGATGGAACTGCTGTACACGCGGCGCCGGCTCGCCTACGCCGAGGCGCACGCGCACATAGACGCGTCGAGACCGCTTCCCGAAGTCGTCGAACGCCTGCTGGAGTGGATCGGGTTCTGATGAAGTACCTGATCATCAGCGACATCCACGCCAATCTCGAGGCGCTCGAGGCCACGCTGGCCGCGGCGGGCGCCTGGGACCGGGTGCTCGTCCTCGGCGATCTGGTGGGCTACGGCGCGAATCCCGACGCGGTGATCGAGCGCGTGCGCGCGCTGCCCGCCGCCACGATCATTCGCGGCAACCACGACAAGGTGGGCGCACAGCTCGAGAGCGTGGACAGCTTCAACCACCTTGCGCGCTACGCCATCGCGTGGACGTCGGCGACGCTGACGCCCGACAACAAAAGCTGGCTCGCCGCGCTGCCGGCGGGACCCGCGGTCATCGACGACCTGGTCGAGATCTGCCATGGCGCGCCCTTCGATGAAGACGTGTACATCTTCGACGAGCTCGACGCGCGGCGCGCGTTCACCGTGATGCAGCGCCCGTTGTGCCTCTACGGGCACACCCACGTGCCGGCCGCCTTCCGCTTCGACGGCGACATGACGGCGCTCGGCCCCCCCCGCGGACCGCGGTTCGACCTGACGCTGGACGGTGCACGCTACCTGGTGAACTGCGGGGCGGTGGGACAGCCGCGCGACGGAGATTCGCGGGCGGCGTTCGGCGTGTTCGAGACCGACTCGCGCACGCTCAGCGTGCTGCGGGTCCCCTACGACGTGGCGACCGCCCAGGCCAAGATCATCGGCGCCGGCCTGCCTGAAGTGCTCGCGCAGCGTCTCGCCATCGGACGCTGACACGAACCACAGAGGCTCAGAGACACAGAGCCACACGACTCTCTGTGTCTCTGTGGTTCGTTACTGGGATTTGGGATTTGGGGTTTGGGATTTGGCGCTTTGCTTCCGCAACTGCGAGGCGTAGGCGTCCGCCGCGGCGCGCGAGCCGAGGATCCATCCGACGACAATGCCCACGAGCAGCACGCCGGGAATGTAGATGAAGTGCGCGGCAGTCGGCATCAGCCCCTGCCGTTGTGCTTCAGGTCGGCGTCGAGCCGGTCCACTTCGCGCTGAATCGCGGTCAACCGGCGCGAGACCGACACCAGGTACCCGAACAGCATCAGCAGGACGAACGCGTAGGCCCCGACGAGCAACGGTGCGGCTGGCAGCCGCTCTTGTGGCGGAAGCTGGTCGAGTGGAACGAACTCTTCCTGCTGCTGCGGCTGCGCTCGCGCCAGAAGCAGCATCCGCTCCCTCGCCACCTGCCCGGGCGCCACGCTTGGGATGGACAGATGCAGCGGCGGGAGGGCCGGAGGCGGAACCGCTTGCTCCCGCGCTCGAATCGAGGCTGAGCCAGCGGTGACGATCAACACAGCGGCGGCCATCCGAATCAGCGTGGTCATAGGCGTTGTTCGTCCAGAGCAAGGTAGATGTCGTCCAGCCGCGACTGCTCGAGCGCCACGCGGACACGCAGTTTCATGAGCAGCACGAACAGCATCAGAAACGCCGTCAGACAAAAGAGCAGCGGGAACCCCATGGAGAACGGCAGCGTCGGCACCACCGTGGTGGCTGGATGGATGGTGCGCCAGTAGTTCACCGAAACGTAGATGAACGGCACGTTGGCCATGCCAAACAGCGCCAGGCCAGCGGCAAGCTTCTCCGACCCGGGTCCACCGTACCTCCGAAGGATCAGGTAGGCCCACGCGATCATCCAGCCAACCAGGCTCGAGGTGATTCGCGCGTCCCACACCCACCACGTCCCCCACGCACGCCGGGCCCAGAGTGGTCCGGTCACGAGCGTGAGCAGCCCGAAGAGCACCGCCATCTCCGCCGACGCCCACGCGGTCCGATCGTACCTGGCGGTGCCGGTAGCAAGAAACCGAGCGCTCGCGACTCCACAGATCAGGCTCGCCGTCAGGAACATCCACGCCGACGGCATGTGGTAGTAGAAGATCTTCTGCACCAGCCCCATCGTCGACTCGTACGGCGCGTTCGCAATCACGAACGGCGAGACGACGAACATCAGGCCACAGACGAGAACGGCGGGCGAAAACCACTTCGGCATAAGATCTCCCGCTAATCCGTCATCACCGGCTCGAACGTCCAGAGCGCCAGCGTCACGAACACGACGTCGAAGGCGACAAGCAGGGCCAGCCAGAACTGCACGAGCGACGCATTGAAGTCGGGCTGCACCAGCGCCAACGTGGCGCGGACTCCGGCAATGATTACCGGAACCGTGATTGGATACAACAGCACTGGCAAGAGCACGTCCCGGCTACGCGCGCGCACGAGCATGGCCGCAAAGACGGTCCCGACGGCCGCAAACCCAATCGTTCCAGTCGCAACCACCGCGGCAAGCCAGAACGGATGGGCGAGCAGCCGGGCCTGGAAGAGCAGCGCCACAAGCGGCACGAGCACGGCTTCGGTGACCGCCAGCAAGACGACGATCCCGGTGAGCTTCCCCAGGTACACGGCAGGCCTCGGCGCCGGCGCGAGCAGCAGGGCGCGGAGCGTTTCGGCCTGGCGTTCGCGCTCGAAGGTTCGCCCGAGCGCCAGATTCCCAGCAAACATGATCGCCATCCACAACACTCCCGGACCCACGCCCTCCGCCGCCCTGCCCTCCTGAACGAGGGAGAAGGCGAACACGAGCACGCAGGCCACCGCGAAGAAGAGCGTCGTGTAGGCGATCTCGCGGCTGCGCACCTCCACGGTCAGGTCCTTGCGGACGATCAGCCAGATCGCGCGAAGCATCAGAAGAACCTCATCGACCGATCACAGCTCGATACGTTGTCCGCAGTCTGTCGGGTCGGGCCACGGTTTCAACCGCCCGCCCGTCACGCAGGAAGATGGCGCAGTCGAGCAGGCCTTCCGCAAGATCGAGATCGTGCGTGGCCAGAATCACGATGGCCCCGCTCGCTCGCAGCGCGTGGAGGCGGCCGACGAGCGCCCCGGTCGATGCATCGTCGAGTCCGGTGAACGGCTCGTCGAGTAGCGCCAGGCGCGGATCGTGGATGAGCGCCCGCTCGAGGGCAACACGCTGGCGCATGCCGCGCGACAAGCTCGACACCGGGTCGTCGGCCCGTGCGGCCAGCCCCGCCCGGTCGAGCGCGTCGCGGGCCTGTGCAGCGGGGTCTGCGATCCCGTAGAGGCCCGCGAAGAACGCGAGATTCTCACGTGCGGTCAGCTCCGGATAGAGGAAAAGGTCGTGGCCCAGCACACCAATGCGTGCCCGCAGCGAGGGTCCCGCCGCTGCGTCGGACTGGCCGTACCGAATCGTGCCCGACGAGGGCCGCAGCAAGGTCGCGAGCATGGCGAGGAGGGTTGACTTGCCAGCCCCGTTGGGACCGAGCAAGCCGAGAATCGTGCCACGGCCCGCCTTGAACGTGACACGCGACACGGCACGCCGCCGTCCGAAGTGCCGAGACACTTCGTCGGCGGCGATCTCATTGAAGTCGAGGCGGTTCACGCGACGACGCCCTCGCCGCCTCCTTGCGGCCCGGCGTGAGCCTCGTCGAGTTCGCCGTACACCTCGTCGAGCTCGGTCAGGATTCGGCTGCGGCGTCGGACCTGCGCCTCAGTCTCAGTGCCGCCTGCTCGGCGCTTCGACTCGATCTGCGCAAGCTGTCCGAGCAGCGTGTCGCGCCGAGCGACCATGGCCTGCTTCGACTCGCCAGGCCGCTTCTGGCCGGTGACCGAGAGCCACACACCGAGCCCGGCGAGTCCCACAGCCAGACCGAGTGCAACCATCCGTGGCGTCCGGCTGTGAGCCGGCAACCCTGAAATAGTCACCGTCATCGTGTCTCCCGCGGCCAGCGCCGGTCCATTGCCGAGCACGTACACTTTCCCGTCCTCGGTCGGCACGTCGCTCGTCCGGGCAAACTGCGGCGACGACAGACCCAGGTTCCCGACTTTCTGTACGCCAACGATGACCTGCGGCATGGCGACAGGCCACACCTGCGAGAGGGTCAGCTCGGAGGTCGAGTGCGGCATCCGAAACGCCACCTGCACCGACGTCGTCCCCGAGGCAAACGGACCGCCGACGGTGATGCGGTCGGCGGAAACGACCGCCGACGGCGAAGAACCCTCGAGTGAGGTGGCGCCCGTGGCACCAGGGGGAAGGTCGATCACGAGCGGGCCCCCGATGTCCACGCGCGTGCGGGCGCTGTTGACGATCTCCAGCAAGTAGTAGACGTCCAACTGGTCGTTGTTGAACTGCACCAGGACGCGCGTGTTCTCGCCAAACACCACGATGCCCTTGGTGGGAGGCTCTGCCGCTTCTTTCGCCTCCTCCTGCTTCTTTCGCTCCACGGCCCTCGCGATCCCAGCGACGAGGATCACACGAAGCCCGCCAGAGGTCGGCACGGCGAACGGCTGCGAGACCATCGCTTCGCCATCGAAGGTCGCCTCCGCCGTCGCCTGTCCACCCGCTGGCAGCCCCGTGAATTCTGCGCGCCCTTGGTCGTCGGTCGTCTCCGTGCGGGTTGCGCCGCCAACGGTCAGTCGCACCTGCTGGCCAGGCATGTTGTTGCCAATGGCCTCTCGGACCACGCGAACCGTCACCGTGCCGTTCGGAAGCTCCGGCGCAGGAATCGCGCGGCCGTGAATCAGCGACGGATCGGGCATCTCTTGCGCCGACGCACCCCCAGCTGGCACGAGCATAACGGCAACGCCCAGAGCCCAGAGCCTAGAGCCTAGAGCCGTGAGCCGTGAGCCCTGGGCCTCTCGCCGCCTCACGCCCCCGCCTCCAGCGCCTTCCCACACTGCTTGCAGAATCGCGCGTCGGGGTCGTTGTGCGTACTGCACGAGGCGCACGACGCGAGAGGTCGGGCGGGTACGCCTTGCCCCACGTCGCGGGTCGCGGCAACGCTTCCCGCGCCCACCCGCCTGGCAATCTCGCGATCGATCTCTGCCCGGTAGCCCACGCTCGCGTCGAGCTGCCGCATGAGTCGCGTGGCCCGCGCGCGCAGGCGGCCGCTCATCTCGGCGAAGTCTCTCTCGGACACCTTGCCCATCGCCCGATCGAACTCGAGTTCCTTGATCGAGCGCAGCGCCAGCGCCTTCTCCCGCTCGAGCCCGGCACGCGTACGGCCACCCAGCAGTTGCGGGCCTTCGATCGCCGTCTTCTGTGTGAGCGGCAGGAACATGTTCAGGGCAGCGATGCCGACCGCGGCCGCGGCGAAGATGGTGAGACTGATGAGAATGACCGCAGCCGGCGACTCGCCTCTGGCCATGAACACGGCGATCGTCGCGCCAATCAGTCCGGCCAGCGTGAACAGCTGCCAGGGGAGGAAACCGGGGTCCCCGCCGCGCACGTCCGCGCCTCCTGCCGCCCGGGATCGCGGCTCAGTCGAGGTCTCGGAGCTCATCGTCCAGGCGGGCGTCGAGCGCCGGATCGACCATCACGTCCGCGCCGCCGGCCACGGCCACCGGGCGCGACCAGCGACGAGCGGTCACGACGATCGTCACGAGGCCAGCTGCCCCGAGCAGATACGGAAGCAGCCAGGCGAGCCGGTTGAAGCCGCTGTCGGGAGGGGACATCAGAATCTCGCCGCCCATGTCGCTCACGAACGAGGCGAGAATCTGGTCGTGCGACTGGCCCTGCGAGATGTACTCACGGAGCCGTGCCATCTGATCCGCTTCGCCGTGGCAGTTCGCCATGCCGCAGAAGGTCAGCGACCGGCGGCATCCGCAGGTGCACATCACCTCGCTCCGTACTCGTTCCTCGAGCTCGGTGAACCTGACGCGCGGAGCAACCTCCTGCGCCAGCACAGCTGACGGCCACAGCACCAGGGCCAACAACAGCAGCGACGCCGTTGCCGCGCCGGCCGGCACCTTCGCATCCGCGAACGCAAAGGCGCGTTCCGGCAGCAGCGCGATGAAGGTACCGAACGCCAGCATGCCGAAGCCGAACCACAGCCAATTGACGAGCGGATTGACCACCACCTCGACGCTCGCCCGCTGTTCCGCCAGGTCGAAATCCGACATGACGATGTAGAGGTCTTCGGAGAACGATCGCCGGATGGCCACTTCCGTGGTTGGGGCATCCTCGTGCTTGCGGAAGTACCAGCGCGCCGGGTACATCCTGGTCAACTCGGCGCCGTCACGGAACACCGTGGTCTCCCCGGTGACCATCTGCTTCCGGCCGTCGTCGGTGACCTTCAGGGCGTCGAACCGCACGGTGAAGTCCCGGACCGTGATCTCCTGCCCTGGCGTCACTTCGACGGTCTGCTTCTGTTTGAAGCCTTCCCCGGCAAAGCCGAGGAACATCAGCACGATGCCAACGTGGACGAGATAGCCGCCATACCGGCGCTTGTTCCGCCCAACCAGCCCAATGAGCGCCGTGAACAGGTCGGTGCCGGTCGTCTGCTGCCGGACGCGCGCACCGCGCCAGAACTCCTGCGCCACGGTGCCCAGCACGAAGCCAGCGAACGCGAAGCACAGCCCAGAACTCCAGACGCGCACGCCAAGCGCCACGACGCCGCCGCCAACCAGCAGACCGGACGCGGTCGGAAACAGGAACTGGTCGCGGAGGTTGACGAGGGCGGACTTGCGCCACGCGAGCAGCGGCCCAATGCCCGTCAGGAGCAGCATCGCCAGTCCGAGGGGGATCATCCACTGGTTGAAGAACGGCGGGCCGACGGTAATACGCTCCCCGGTCACCGCCTCACTCAGCGTCGGGAACATCGTCGCGAACAAGACGAAGAACGCGCTGAAGAGCAGGATCCAGTTGTTGAACATGAACGCCGCCTCGCGCGAGAGCCACGAGTCGAGCTCGTTACGCGCGCGCAGCAGCGGCATCCGGTGGATGACCAATCCGAAACTGAGGACGAGCGTGGACACCATGAAGATGGTGAACAGGCGCGTCAGCACGGGATCCTCGCCGAAATTGTGCACCGATGTCACGATGCCTGACCGCGTCATGAAGGTGGCGAAGAGCGTCAGGAGGAACGTCGTAATCACGAGCGCCACGTTCCAGACGCGCAGCATTCCGCGCCGTTCCTGCACCATCACCGAGTGCAGAAACGCGGTGGCCGTGAACCACGGCAGCAGGCCCGCGTTCTCCACCGGATCCCACATCCAGTAGCCGCCCCACCCGAGTTCTTCGTACGCCCAGATCATCCCCAGGCCCAACCCGACCGACAGGAGGAGCCACGAGATCATCGTCCAGCGGCGGACGGCCCGCAGCCACGAGTCGTCGAGGTAACCGGTGATGAGCGCCGCCATGCCGAAGGCGTACGGAATCGTCAGGCCGACGAATCCCGAGTACATCGTCGGCGGGTGGATCACCATGTAGAAGTTCTGGAGCAGCGGGCTCAGGCCCGTGCCATCGGCCGGACTCTCCGTGAGGAACGTCTCGAAGGGGTTCTTGTGCACCACCATCAGGAGCAGGAAGAACATCTCGACGACGGAGATGACCGCCACGACATAGGGGATGAGCTCCCGGTGGCGTTCTCGGTTGATGTACACCGCCACGCTGCCGAAGAGCGACAGCAGGAACACCCAGAACATGATGGAGCCATCGAGCCCGCCCCAGTACGACGTGATCTTGTAGAAGAGCGGGAGCGCCGAGTCCGAGTAGCGCTGGACGTATTTGACCGAGTAGTCGCCGGTGACGAATGAGTAGACGATGACCGAGGAGGCGGCCGTCATGATGGCGGCCACCAGATAGAACGCCCCTGTGCCGCTCTCGATCAGGGCGCGCGACCTGCGCCGCGCCCCCGCCACCGAGATGGCCGCGGCGTAGGCACAGCCGACAAACGCGGCGAGCAGGAGGTAGTAGCCGAGTGCGGACATCGGCGTTACGGTGCTGTCGAGAAGTTAGGAGCTTCCTCGTACTTCGAGGGGCACTTCGCGGTCATCTCCGTCGCCATGAAACCGGTCGGGGTCAGCGCCCCCGTCAGCACGACCTCCGCTTCGTCTTTGAACGTATCCGGCACGACGCCGGTGTAATACGCGCGGAGGGTCTGGCCGTTCCGCTGGATGTCGAACTGATACTCAAGCCGATCCCGCTTGCGGCCGATCGAGCCGGGCACCACGTAGCCGTGCACCTGGAGCTTCTTCCCTTCCCAGGCCTGAGGGCTTGCCGCGACCTCGTCGACGTACTTGTAGTACTGCATGCTCTCGCCGAGGGTCGTGTACAACAGGACCCCGAAGACGGTGGCGAGGACGAGCGTCGTGGCTCCAATCTTCGCGACTTTGTGACTCATAGATAAGGACTTTCGGTTCGGAAATTACTGTCAGGATAGCAGTATTCCGGCCCGGGCGCACATCTGGTACACGAGTGCGACGGGCAAGCCCACCACGTTCGTGTACGATCCCTCGATTCGCGTCACGAACCGCGACGCGAGCCCCTGAATCGCATAGGCCCCGGCCTTGTCCACCCCTTCTCCGCTGGCCACGTACCAGTCGATCTCGTCGGTGGTTAGCGAGGCGAACTCGACCTCGGTGACCGCCACACGAGTGTCGGGGTACTGTCCGGCTTCGGCCGGACCGTGGCGTTCGCCCCCCGCCGGACCAACGAGACATACCCCGGTCAGTACCCGATGAGCGCGACCGGAGAGGAGGCGAAGCATCTGTTTCGCCTCGGCGGGGTCGTCCGGCTTCCCGAGAACGCGCCCGTCCACCACGACCACCGTGTCAGCGGCCAACACCGCTCGCCCGGGCGCCTGGCCGGCAATCGCCAGCGCTTTTTCGGTGGCCACGCGACGCACGTAGTCATCGGCGCCCTCGCCGGGGCGCACGCGCTCGTCAAGGTGGCTCTGGCGGACCTCGAATTCGAACCCGGCGGCCGCAAGCAACTCAGCCCGTCTGGGAGACCCCGAGGCCAGAACGATTCGCGTCATGGCCGTCTCATGCACACTTCCTTCATCTTCCTACACGTCCCACGCGGCCGTGCCGATAACCGATCAGGAACCACCGATTCTGTGGATCCACGGAGTACAATTCGGGACATGCACCGGCGTTCGACCCGGCTCGTAGGTGCGGTGGTGGCGGCCCTGCTCGTCACGGGCGGGCTCGTGAGACCGGGCCTCGCGCAGCAGGAGAACCCGCATCGAGTCGTTGCGATTGGCGACATCCACGGGGCGTACCGACCACTGGTCGAGATCCTTGGAAAGGCCGGGCTACTCGACGATCAGGGGCGGTGGGCAGGCGGCGACGCGACGCTCGTCCAGACCGGGGATTTCACCGATCGCGGCGCCGCCATCCGGCCGGTGATAGATCTCCTGATGACGCTCGAGCGACAGGCCGAGGCCGCCGGCGGCCGGGTCGTCATCCTACTCGGCAATCACGAGACGATGAACCTGACGCGGTTGCTTCAGGATGTCTCGCCGGAGGCCATCGCCAGCTTCGCGGACGAGCGGTCGGAGCAGCGGCGGAGCGACGCCTACAAGCGGTTCGATCGATTGATCCGGTCGCGACGGCGAGATCTCGGGCGCGACCCGCCCGGGGTGCTCACCGAAGAGGCGTGGATGAAAGCGCACCCACCGGGGTTCATCGAATACCTCGACGCGTTTGGACCAAAGGGCGTGTATGGGCGCTGGCTGCGTGAGAAACAGGTGATCGTCAACGTGGACGGCACGGTTCTGATGCACGCGGGCGTGAATCCCCAGCTCACCACGTCGACGCTCGGCGGGATCAACGCGCGCGTGCGCGACGAGATTGCCCGCTTCGATGCCCACTCACAGCGCCTCGTTGATCGAGGCGTCGTGCTGCCGTTTTTCACCTTCTACGAGGTGCTCGAAGCCGCACGAGCGGATCTCGACGATTGGGTCAAGCGACAGCAGACGTCCTCGCCACTGCTCTCGCCGGGCGCCGAGGGGCAGTACGCCAATATGCTCGTCGACCTGCTCGAGATCGGTAAATGGTCCATCGTGCACGCGGACGGTCCGATGTGGTTTCGTGGCTTCGCGTCCTGGAGTGCGGCAGAGGGTGCGCCGCTCGTCGCCAGGTTGCAGGAGCGCTACAAAGCGAAGCGGTTCGTCGTGGGACACACAGTGTCCGGCCAGCACGAGATCCTGCCCCGATTCGACAACCGCGTCTTCCTGATCGACACCGGGATGCTCTCGGAGGTGTACCGCGGAGGACGGCCCTCAGCCCTCGAGATTACGGGTGACCGGGTCGAGGCCATCTACCTCGACCGTCGGGTGTCGATCGTCGATGGGCCGGGGCTCCGCGTCGCGGACGAAGCGCTCGCAGCGGGTCGCTAAGGCACGGCGCTCGACTGCCCGACCGACACGACGACCGTGGGGCCGACCGCGATCGCCGGCCCGAAGATTTCCACCTGCCGGCCGACAAGCGTCGTCAGCCTCGTATACGCGTCGGCGTTCTGTTTATCAGTCGTCAAGTACACCAGGTCGTCGCTCGTCAGCAGCCCCAGCGAATGACCGCGCTCGACTCCCCGCCGAGCGTTCTCCGCGTGCGTGCCCTTGTAATCGGCGAGTGCAACCACCTGCCCGATCCACATGAGCGCCGACGCCGGGGGAAGAAAGACGGGGGCCTCAATCGCATCTGCCGCACGCCGGGCGAAATTCCTGGTCTGCGTGTCGGCTGACGGACGAATCGTCTCGACGCCCAGCGTCGCACCTCGGACGAACGCCTCGGATTCACCCTTCGCGGCCACAAGCTTGCCGATGGCCTCCTGCATCAGGTCTCGACGCTCGACAATGGCGCCGATCTCCTCCTTGGTCAGCCAGGCGCCGAGCGCTTTGGTCAGCGTGGCCTGGTCGATCTGCTTCATCCGAGCCCAGAGGTCGCGATCGATCCGCGTCATTTCGTGGGCCAGTTTCTTGCCGGGCGTGAGGGCGCGTGAGTGGTCGATGAGGAAGATGTTCCACGAGGGATCGACGAGCCAATTGCCCAGATTCGGATCGATGTTGTAGATGAGGTTGTCGAACATCTTGGCCCGAATCATCTGGAGGTTCCACATACTGATGTGGGTGGGCGGCGGCGTGGGCAGCCCGCCCAGGTCGCTGAAAGTTTCGGCCGGCTCCAGCCACATCTTTGCCGAGCCCGACTCCCCCGCGATGCGCCGCTCGACCGTGACCGGCACCATCTTCAGGCCAAGAAGCTTGTCGAGCTCGTAGGCGGCGACCTCCGCTGCGTAGCTTTCCCGGTAGCCACGGTAGATGCCGGGCTTGACCGGCTTCCACACGAAACTCGTGACCGGCCCCCCGGGGGGCAGGTGTGCCCGCTTCGGGTTCGTGACACCGGTGCCGATGTCCACGACCCGAACTGGCTCCGCCTGCTTCAGATACTTTTCGATTTCCTCGACGTGGTCGATCCACCCCGTGGCACTCACCGACTGGGCCGGCGCGGACTGGGCCTGGGCGACCGTCTGGAGGGAGGTGCGCGCGGGCGCGCAGGCCAGACAAACTGCGAACGCCAGCAGGATTAACCATCGACGTGCTCGCATAAGGCACTCCTCTTCGACTGTGCGGTTTCAGTATAGCTCGTTGGCACCTCGAGATAACGGCTCGCCAGGGGTGTCGGCAGGGCCCGTCACGCCGACCGTGCTATTGTGCCGCGGTGATCCCCCTTCGCCAGGTGATACCCGACGCCGTCGCCGAGGTGATTCGACGGGCGCCGCTGAGCCCGGAGAAGGTGGCCTTCGCGTGGCAAACGGCGGTCGGGCCCGCGGTCGCCAAGGCCACGACGGTCGAGTTCGTAAACGGCGTGTTGTACGTGCGCGCCAGGGACGCCGCCTGGCGACGGGAGGTCGAGCGCTCGGCAGCCCTCATCAGGTCCAGACTCGACGCGCTCGTCGGCGACGGCGTCGTCCGCTATATCAAGGTCCGCCCGGACCGCTAGACCCGGAGCTCCTTGTATAGAACGGAACGCCCGAACGATCCGAACGCCCCGAACGATTTAGAATTCCCCCATGCCCGTCATCGTGTCCGCGGCCCGCCTCCCGACCGGCAAGTTCCTGGGAGCGCTGAAGGGCTTCACCGCCCCCCAGCTCGGCGCCATCGTCATCCGCGAGGCGGTGCGCCGCGCGGGCATCGACCCGGCGTCGGTCGAGGAATGCATCATGGGGAACGTCGTCTCGGCAGGCCTCGGGCAGGCGCCAGCCAGGCAGGCGGCGCTCGGCGCCGGGCTGTCGGACGCGGTGGCCTCCCTGACGATCAACAAGGTGTGCGGCTCCGGCCTCAAGGCCGTCATGCTGGCAGCACAGGCCATCAGCGCCGGCGACGCGGACACGATCGTGGCCGGCGGCATGGAGTCGATGAGCAACTGCCCTTACCTGCTGCCGGGTGCGCGGGAGGGATTACGACTCGGCCACGGGCAAGTCGTCGATTCGATGATCAATGACGGCCTCTGGTGCGCGTTCGAGCAGTGGCACATGGGGAACGCCGGCGAGGTCGTGGCCACCGAGTACGGAATCGACCGGCGGGCGCAGGACGAATTCGCGCTCGCGAGTCACCGCAAAGCCGCCGAGGCCACCTCCGCGGGGCGGTTCCGCGCCGAGATCGTACCCGTGACGATCCCCTCCAAGAAGGGCCAGCCGATCGCCTTCGAGTACGACGAATCGGTTCGTCCGGACTCCACCATCGAGGCGCTCGCGGCCCTCGGTCCGGCCTTCAGACCGGACGGCACGGTGACCGCCGGCAACGCCCCCCCGGTCAACGACGGTGCGGCGGCGCTCGTCGTGATGTCCGACAGGCGCGCGCGCGAGCTCGCGCTCACCCCAATGGCGCGCATCGTCGCTCAGGCCGTCAGTGGGCTCGCCCCGAAGTACCTGCTGATGACGCCGGTCGAAGCCATCCGCCGGGTGCTTACCAAGACCGGATGGGCGCTTGGGGACGTGGACCTGTTCGAAATCAACGAGGCCTTTTCCGTCCAACTCGTGGCCGTCCTCGGGCAGCTTGGCCTCGATCCAGCGCGAGTCAACGTCAACGGCGGCGCGGTGGCGCTCGGCCACCCGATCGGTGCAAGCGGCGCCCGCATCCTCACGACGCTCCTGTACGCGCTGCAGCAGCGGAACCTCACGCGCGGTATCGCCGCGCTGTGTCTCGGCGGCGGGAACGGCGTGGCTCTGGCGGTGGAGAGGGGATGAGCTGGGTGCGAAGGTGCGAGGGTGCGAGGGTGCGAGGGTGCGGGGTTGGC
>Ga0209640_10003302_pt1 | contig 14098 bp, 11 predicted proteins | sample RifCSP10_1_FD_184018 | JGI IMG/M metagenome (GOLD analysis project Ga0209640, IMG submission 184018) | Soil microbial communities from Rifle, Colorado - Rifle CSP2_sed 10_1 (SPAdes) (version 2) | ecosystem: Environmental > Terrestrial > Deep subsurface > Rock core/Sediment | place: Rifle...
CGGCCGCCAGCTCTACCGCCAGTCGGGATTGACCCCTGCCGACATCCAGACGGCGACCATCTACGACCACTTCACGCCCCTCGTGCTGACGCAGCTCGAGGAGCTGGGGTTCTGCGGTCGGGGCGAGGCGAAGGACTTCATCTTGGATGGCAACATCGAGCTGGGTGGCCGGCTCCCGATCAACACCAACGGCGGACAGCTGGGCGAGGCCTACATCCACGGGATGAACGGGATCAGCGAGGCGGTGCGTCAGGTGCGGGGGACGGCGGTCAACCAGGTGGACGCCGTCGAACACGTGCTGGTGACGGCCGGGACCGGCGTTCCGACGAGCGGACTGATCCTCGGCACAGACAGGTGAACCACACACGCATGAACACACACATGGACACACACACAACGTCTCGTCACGTCAGTGTGTGTGAGTGTCTGCCCGGCTGACGCCGGGCAGACACTCACACACACTCATCGTGAAGACACCGTGAAGTAGCGAGGGAATGGAGCAGAACATGGGACGACCGGTGATCGTGGAGGCGGTGCGCACGCCGATCGGCAAGCGCAACGGCCAGTTGGCGGGGATGCACCCCGTCGAGATCCTCGCCGCCGCGCAGGTGGAGGTGGTCAAGCGCGCCGGCGTCGAGCCCTCGGTCGTCGAACAGATCGTCGGCGGATGCGTCACCCAGGCGGGCGAGCAGGCCGCCAACGTCGCCCGCAACGCCTGGTTGAGCGCCTCGATGCCCTACGAGGTGGCGGCCACCACCATCGACTGCCAGTGCGGCTCGGGCCAGCAGGCCAACCACTTCATCGCCAACCTCATCGATGCCGGCGCCATGGACGTGGGCATCGGCTGCGGCGTCGAGGCGATGACGCGGGTCGGCCTCGGCGCCAACGTCTACGGCGGGCCCGGCATCCCACGTGTCGACCCGTGGCCGTGGGACCAGGCGTCCGACCAGTTCACGGCGGCCGAGCGCATCGCCACGAATCGCGGAATCACGCGTGACGAGGTCGACGCCCTCGGGCTGCGGTCGCAGCGCAACGCCGCGCAGGCGTGGGCCGAGGGACGCTTCGACCGCGAGATCGTGTCGGTCGAGGCGCCGGTCCTCGACGCCGACGGCAACCCGACCGGCGAGAAGCAGGTCGTGAGCCACGACGGCGGATTGCGCGAGACCACCGCCGAGGGCCTCGCCAAGCTCAAGCCCGTGGCGCCCGACGGCATCCACACCGCCGGAAACTCCTCGCAGATCTCCGACGGCGCGGCCGCCGTGCTCTGGATGTCGGAGGACGCGGCCAAGGCCCACGGACTCCGTCCCCGGGCGCGGATCGTCGCCCAGGCCCTCGTCGGATCCGATCCCTACTACCTCCTCGACGGACCGCCCGACGCGACCAAGCGTGTCCTCGCTCGGGCCGGCATGACCCTCGACGACATCGATCTCGTCGAGATCAACGAGGCGTTTGCCTCGGTCGTACTGTCGTGGCAGCGGGTCCTCGACGCCGACATGGACAAGGTCAACGTCAACGGCGGCGCCATCGCCCTCGGCCATCCGGTCGGGGCCACGGGAAGCCGCCTCATCACCACGATCGTCCACGAACTCGAGCGGCGCGACGTCCAGTTCGGGCTCGTCACCATGTGCTGTGGGGGAGCGCTGGCGAGTGCCAGCATCATCGAGCGGCTGTCGTGAGCCCCGACGTCCCGGTGCCCAAGGGATACGGCGGTGCTCCGCAACCCACGAAGGGGGACGCCCCGAATGCGCCCCGCACCCACCACGACGTGTTGCACGGTTGGGACGTTCCCCTCGACAAGGTGGACGTCGAGAGGATGCGGGCCCGGGAACGCCTCGCCGCCGAGACGCGCCGGCTCGTGGAGGCGGTGGCGCTGCTCGATTTCACGCAGGTCGACGTGACGTCGGTCGACGCCATGACGGCAAGCGTGGGTGTCTGCGCCGATGCGGTGCTCGAGCATCCCAGCCTGCTCGCCTACGGCGGATCGGCGCTCGGCCCGGCCGGGGCGTCGGCGCTCGACCAGCGCAGCCCGATCAGCGGCGTGGCCAATCCGATCGCCCCGCCCATGACGGTCGACTTCGATGGCGAGCGCGCAACGGGCTCGGCGACGTACGGGCCGGCCTATGAGGGCCCGCCGTTTCACGTGCACGGCGGCTGGGTGATCGCCGCGTTCGACGAGCTGCTCGGCGTGGCGCAGGTCGCCGGTGGCGGTCCGGGGATGACCGGCACGCTGACCATCCGGTTGCGCCGTCCGACGCCGTTCAACGTGCGCGTCGACTACGAGGGATGGGTCGACCGGGTCGAAGGCCGCAAGACGTTCTGCAAGGGAGAGGCGCGCATCGACGGTGAGGTCGTCGCCGAGGCCGAGGGCATCTTCATCGCTCCACGCAGCTGGGTCGAGGCCGCCAGCTCCTAAAGGTCAAGAGCCGTCGGTCTGAAGGGCGACTTGACCTTTAGGAAATCGACGCGCGGATGCCGTGGGCGCGATCGAGCCATCCGCCCCTGGACCCGATCTCGTCGTAGATTGCCAGCGCCCGGTCGATCGACGAGACATCCCTGGTGACCTCTCCTCGCCGCAGCCACGCCTCGGCTCGGCCGACCGGAATCGGATACAGCGTGAAGATCTCGATCGAGCGCTCGAAGTGGGCGACGGCGACGTCGGGATCGGCGGCGGTCCGGCCCAACTCGTACTCGATCTGGCCCTGTAAGCCCCGGTAGTCCTCATTCGGGAGCAGGAGACTGATGCACTCGGCGAGGAGGTCCCTCGCTTCGTCGAGTCGCCCTAGGTCACAGAGGATGTCCGCCAGCGACCATCGCCACCACACCATGGCAAGGACGTTGGAGCCGTCGGGGATGTATGAAGCGGATTGGCGCGCGAGCCGCTCTGCCTCCACAGGTTTTCCCTGGAACTGCAGGGTCTGTGCCGTGTTGAGGGCGGAATAGCCGGATCCCCAGCGGTCGCCGGTGGCTCGGCTCTTCTCATGGCGGTCGGACCAGAGCGCGTTGGCAGCGTCAAAGTCACCCCGGGCGAACCGCGCAAAGCCGCCTGCGACGTCGCCCAGCGGGATCTCGTGCGCCAGCACGTCGACCTCGTCGAGTCGACCCTGCAGGATCAAGGGTGGGACCCCCGCCTGCTGGAGCGCGCTGCGCAGTCCGGGCGCGCCGTCGAGCCGGCCCGAACTCAACTCCAAGTCGATCCACTCGAGCGTGTCGACTGGGTCCTGCAGCGGGTTGGAGATGCCATTGCGCAGCCAGGCGCCGAGGAACGTGAGGATCGGTTGTCCCAACTCGACGGCGCGCCCGTGTCCCTCGGCGAGGAGCGCCTTGCCCGCCCCGACCTCGCCGAGCTGGGCACGATGCCAGCCCTCGAGCAGCAGCGCGTTGGCGTAGACGACCTCCGCGCCGAGGCCGTCGGCGATCTGCCGTGCCTCCTCGGCAGCCGCCAAGCCCGCAGGGGCGTCGGGAACGAAGGTCATGGCGGTGGAGCGGCCGATGAGGGTGTAGGCGAGGGCGACGGTTGATCCGCCGGGTCGCAGCGCCACCTCGGCGGCGTCGACGTTGGCGAGCGCCCTTGGGATGTCGACGCGCTCCGGGAACGTGGCGAGGTTGCGGGCAATCCGTGATCGCACCTTGGCGGCCCGGTAGGAGTCGCCACTGTCGTCGTAGATCTCACGGGCTCGCTCGAGTTGGTCGAGGCCTTTCTCCCAGTCGTGCGCGGTGGCGTACATCGCGTCCCCGAGCCACTCGAGGAGCCGGGCGCGTTCGGTCGGCTCGCCGCCGTGGACGTCGAGAAGATCGAGGGCGGCTTCCCAATGCTCGCTCGCCTCCTCCCAGGCCAGGCGCGAGCGAGCGTCTTGCGCAGCGGCGAGGCACGCGGCGACACAGCGATTGACGTCGGCCGCGGCGCCGGCGTGCCGGTAGTGCACGGCGAGGGCGGACGGCCGTGCGCGACCCGTCGACTCGAGGGCCTCCGCCGCCCGCAGGTGGTATTGCTGACGCCTCGCCAGGCTCAGCTCCTCGAGCAAGGTCTGGCGCACCAAGGCGTGGGTGAACCCATAGCCGGCCTGCTCGCCCTCCATCTCGGCGAGGAGCGCGGCAGTCTCGGCTTCGTCGAGCGCGTCGATCACGTCGCTCCCGCACATCGCGCTCAGCACCGACACATCGAACACGGGGCCGAGCACGGCCGCGTGCCCGAGCACCTTGTTGCAGGCGTCGGACAGGCGCGAGAGGCGGCGACCGATCACCTCCCGCACTCCCTCAGGGATGCCGAACTCCTCGACCGAAGTGAAGCCGCTCGTCCACCGGCCGTGTTCGTCGGGGTACAGCGCGCCGGTCTCGATGAGATGGATCAGCACCTCCTCGAGGAAGAACGGGTTGCCCTCGGTCTCGGCGTGCAGCGCCGCGGCGAGGGCCTGCGCCGGGGCTTCGAGATCGTGGCCGGCGGCCGCCGACATGAACTGCTCCACCTCCTCACCCGACAAACCGCGAAGGGCGAGACGGTCCACGCCGGGTTCGCGCCGGAAGTCGGCCAGCATCTCCGAGAGGGGATGTGAGCGATCGAGGTCGGTGTCCCGGTACGTGCCGAGGATGAGCAGCCGCATCGGTTCCGGCGATCGGAGGAGATGGCGCACGAGCAGGAGCGTCGGCTTGTCGGCCCAGTGCAGGTCGTCGAGGATCAGGACGACAGGGCGGTCGCGCGACGCGGCGCCGAGCCAGGCCGCCACGGCGTCGAAGACGCGGATTCGTTCGGTGTCTTCGTCGGCCTTGAGCGCGTCGGGAAGGCCGTTGACCCGCTCGGCGAGATCAGGCACGAGGCGGACCAGGTCTCCTGCGTAGCGCCCGAGGTGGTCGACCACCTCGTCGCCAGGACAGTGATCGACGAAATGACGCAGCGCTTCGACGATCGGCTGAAACGCGTGCCCGAGTTGGTCGTCGCTTCGCCCCGCGAGCACGATTCCGCCGTCGGCCTGGGCGGTCAACGCCGCCTCCGCGGCCAGGCGGGTCTTGCCCACGCCCGGCTCGCCGGCGATCAGCACCGCCGAGCGGTCACCGGACATCGCGCGCTTCCACGCCGTCGCCAGTGATTCGCGCTCGACCGGGCGCCCGATGAACGGGAAGGGTGATCGGGTGCGGAGGGTGCTGGGCAGAGGGAAGTCGGCCGCAGGGCTCGCCCAGGCCACGCGGTACGCCGTGACGGGCTCGCTGAGCCCCTTGAGGTCGAGGTCCCCCATGTGCGAGAAGGTGTGATCACCCCGGCCGCGGGCGAGCACTCGCACGACGTCGGAGCACAAGATTTCCCCGCCCTCCGCGGCCCCGCACAGGCGCGACGCTTCCACCACCGGCTCACCGAAGCAGTCGCCGTCCTCCCAGGTGACGTCGCCCGCGCTGATTCCCACCCGAACGGTCAGGGCGACGCCGTCGCTCCGGCGGTTGAGGCGCTCGACCGCCTGCTGGATCCCGACCGCGGCAGCGATGCCATCGGCCGCGCCCGCGAACGTCGCCATGATGCCGTCGCCGAGGCCCTTGACCACCTCTCCGCCCGCGCTCGCGACGACGGCCTTGAGGGCGTCGTCGTGGCTACGACGCAGCGACTCGGCGCCGTCCTCTCCGAGGCGCGTGCGGACCTCCGTCGAACCGACGAGATCGGTGAAGAGAACGGTCGCCGTGCCGCTGCCGCCGGGGCTCACGCCACCGAAGATTAGAGGGCGCCAGGGGTGATGGCGTCGGAGAGGTCGTAGCGTGCTTCAGCTTGACGACCAGCGCCTCGGCCTCGGCTGGTCGTAGCCGACGGCGCCGTCCCGTGGCATAGATTTCGCCGGTGGCCGACGCGTGCGTGTTTTGCGACATCGTCCGCGGCGATGTGGCGGCCCATACCGTTCACGAAAGCGACGACGTGGTCGCCTTCCTCGACCGGCGGCCGCTGTTCCATGGCCACACGCTGGTCGTCCCTCGAGCCCACCACGAGACGCTCGCCGATCTCCCGCTCGAACTGATCGCGCCCCTCTTCGCTTTCGTTCGGCGCCTGACGACGGCCGTCATCGAGGCCACCGCGAGCGACGGTGCGTTGGTCGCCCAGAACAACATCGTGAGCCAAAGCGTGCCGCATCTCCACGTCCACGTGGTTCCGCGGCGGTTCAAGGACGGGCTGAAGGGTTTCTTTTGGCCGCGCCATCCGTACGCCTCCGACGAGGACGCGGCGGCAGTCGCCGACCGGATCCGCGAGCGCCTCAGCGCCTGAGGAAGGGCAGCCGTCCGGGTGAGCGGGCCCGAGGTGACGAGCCAACGCCCGCCGCCGGCCGCCGTGCCGACCAGCGTGCGAGCAGGATGAACCCGCCGAAGCGGCCCCACATGGGTCCCTCCGCACCGGCACCAGCAAGAGCCGCTCGGTGGACCCCATTAGGCGGTCGTCAGTCGCTGGCCCGAGACGCCGCACGGGCGACCGTGCACCGGCTTTCGCGGCGCGAGGTGGCAACATGGGCCGTGGCGTGGCGTCTCCCTCGGCGGTTCGTTCGTTTCTCGGCCCTCGCGGCTGGGGTGGTCCTGACGCTGACGGCGACGTCGGCGTGTGGCGGGGGCGGCGGCGGAAGTGAGCCGGCGGCGACGTCCACCACCGCCACTTCACTGACGCCCACGACCACGGATCTGCAGCGTCAGTTCCACCCCGAACTGCTCGAGGCCGTCCGTCGGGCGCTCGACATTCTCGTGCCCGACCGGTTCACCCTCGACGAGAAGTCGGTACGCCTCATCGACTTCACCAAGGGCGAGGTGCGGTTCACGACGCAGAAGGCGATCGGCGAGTTCGCCCGATCGCAAGGCGTCCTCGGTCTAGGCGCCGCCGACTTCTGCGCCAACAACTGCTTCGAGTACTGGGGCATCATCACGTGGGCCTTCCAGAGCGAAGACGGCGCCCGGGCGACCTTCGAGCGCTTCCCTGACGCCGAGAACATCGTGATCGACGACGCCGCCAAGGTGAATACCCAGGGCGAGGCGTACGGCGGCGGCTACCTGGGCAACCTCACCGTCGAGACGTATCAATCCGCCGACGGGGTTTCCACGCTGTTTCTACGCGGGAGCCTCGTCGACGGCAACGCGATCCACTACGTGTCCGCGGTGGTCGACGTGCCCCCGGGGCAGACGTTCGACGGGCTCGGCGAGATCCGTCGCGTGATGCGGGGGCTCCAGGACATCTATCCCAAGCTCCTCGCTGAGTACCTGCGCATCGGGGGCACCGACGAGGCCCCGACGACGACGACCAAGCCCGAGGGGTTCGTCCCCGGCAGCGCAGTCCCCGGAGAGGGATAGCTCCCTCCCCGGGGTGCACCGTCCAAAGGCCGTGCGGAACACGCACCCCTCAGGCGACGGTGACGGCGACGGTGTAGACGTCCGATGCGCCGAGCGAGACGGCGCTGATGGATTCGAGTGCTGTGGGTGGATTCCGACGTTAGGGTGGGATGCGTGCAAGCGCCCTCGGACTGGAAATCGATGTCGAGGATTCGAGTAGCCCTCGTCGACGACTATGTCCTGGTTCGCAAGGGGATGAGCGCCCTCCTCGCCGGGGCCGACGACATCGAGGTCGTGGGTGAGGCAGGCGACGGCGACGAGGTGCTCGAGCTCGTCGAGCGCGTCGCCCCCGATGTCGTGCTGATGGACCTGCGCATGCCTCGCGTGGATGGCATCGAGGCCACGCGCCTCTTGCGCGCCGCACGCCCCGATGTCCGCGTGCTCGTGCTGACCGCGTATCCCGACGACCATCGCGTGCTCGACGCGGTACGAGCCGGCGCGTCGGGGTATCTCCTCAAGGACGTCGAGGAGGACGACCTCGCGGCTGCCGTCCGGGCGGTGCACGAAGGGCGAGTCCTCGTGGCCCCGGGCCTCGCCGACCAACTGGCGGGGGGCATCGTTCGCGATGAACGCGAGCGTGCGCTCACGCAGCGCGATCGCGACGTCCTCGGCGCACTTGGCGGCGGGATGTCGAACCGCGAGATCGCCGACCTCCTCGAGGTGCCGGAGAAGACGTTGGAGGACCAGTTGAGCGCGGTGCTCGCCAAGCTCGCCCTCGCGGACCGCACCCAGGCCGCGTTGTACGCGGTGCGGCACGGCTTTCAGGCACCGCCGCGCCGCCGCACGGGTTCGAGCGCCTCGACGTAGGCGGCGAGGCGCTCGGCGACGTCGAGGGCTGCCTCGACGTCGCGACCGCGGGGACTCGGGCGGATCTCGGAGATCCGGCGCCACGGCCATCCGTCGGAGTCGGGGAACTCGCCGGCGACGGCCACCGTGCCGAGCTGGCGTCGCCACGAGCGCTCGTTGCCGAGGAGGGTGTCGACGACCGCCTCGTTGCGCTCGACGGCTCGGTGCTCGGCGTGGAATCCGACCTCGAACGTCCCGTCCCGGAGGAACTGCGCTTCGTAGTGCTCGCGGGTTTCGTCGCCGAACCACACCTTGATGTTGATGGAGCTGATGCGGGTGGAGACGGCGCCAAGCTCGGCGGGAACAAAGCCCACCACCGCGTCGGCGACCTGCTCGAAGAACTCGGTGCTCACCGACCCGAGCCTACGAGCGCCGGTGGGGGGAAGCGACCGTCAGTGTCGAGTGGGTGCGCGTCCCCGGCGATGCGTCGTGTGTGGGCGTTGCATCTCACGGGGCGGCCACAGATCTTCCTCGGGCCGCATGACCTGCACATGAGTGCGGTTCTTCTGTGAGCCGTAGTAGCGCTCGGCGTCGATGACGTCGATCATGCCGCGGCGCTTGGCGTCGAGGTAGGCGCGACGCATCATGGCCCGGCGACGCTTGCGCCGCTTGATCTGCTCGCGCCGTGCGAAGAACGCCACGACCAGCCCGAACAACACCATCGTCATCATCTTCTTGAGCGAGGCGAGCAGGCCCCCATCGGACGAGGTCGCGGTGTCGTGCGCGCCCTCCTCGGTCGCGACGGGCGCGGCCTCGGCGCGCGTGAAGCTCGTCGGGGGGAGCACTTCGTTGATGCCCTTGGCGTCGGGGGCGGTGTTGAACCCCTGGTCCAGAAGGGTGCCGGCGTCGCCGAAGTCGTTGCCCGACCCGAGGACGACGGCGATCATGGTGCGGCCGTTTCGGGTGGCGGAGGCGATGAGGGTGCGGCCGGCTGCCTTCGTGTAGCCCGTCTTCAGACCGTTGGCGCCCTCGTACAACGTGAGCATCTTGTTGTGGTTCTCGAGGGTGTGGTGGGCGCCGTCGCCCCCGACGAACTCGTAGTTCGTCTTCGCCACGATCGCCGCGATCTCAGGAACGTGCAGCGCGTTGCGGGCGATGATGGCGAGGTCGTACGCGCTCGCCGTGGTGCCGCCACCGAATCCCTCGTCGCGATCGAGTCCGGCGGGATCGAGCCACCTGCTGTCCTTCATGCCGAGGCGGTCGGCGGTGCGCTGCATCAATCGCGAGAACTCCTCGACGCTCCCCGCGGCGGCCTCGGCGAGCGCGTACGCCGCGTCGTTCGCCGACACCATGAGGAGCGAGTGGAGCGCGTCGTCGAGTTTCCATCGCTGGCCGGGCTGCATGCCGATTCGCATGGCGGGCTTCGAGGCTGCGAGTGCGCTCACCTCGATCTCGTACGTGGGCTGGAGTTGCTCGAGCGCGACAAACGCCGTCATGACCTTGGACAGGCTCGCGATCAGGACGGGCTCGTGGTGGTTGACCGCGGCCAGGACCACGCCGCGATCGGCGTCGACGAGGATGTAGGACTTGACCCCGATCGGCGTCGGCGTCGGCGTGGCCGGCTCGGCGGTGGCTTGGGCGTGCACGGGCGCGGCGAACCCCGCGACGGCGAGGAGCGATGAGAGGGCGAGTGCCAGGAACGGCGCCCACGGGCGTCGTGACATCGGGGAAAGGGTAGGCGCTCGTCGCGGCTGAGGGGAGAATCCCAGCCCGGTCGGCCGGGATCCGTTCGACCCGGGGTCGAGGGTCGCGGCGGCGACGTGAGCCCGAGGGGTCTCGGGGCGCTGTCGCGGTCGATTCCCGTCACGCGCGCAGCGAGGACAATCCGGTTGGTCCCCGCGAGGTGTGGGTGACACCATGACGGCCACATGAGCACGATCACGAGCCGACGCGTTTTGATCACCGAGGAGTTGGCGCCGAGCGCCACGGCGGTGCTCGACGCGGCCGGCCTCGACGTCGACATCCGGGTCGGGCTCGACCCCGCAGGACTCCTCGACGCCATCGCGGGGGCATCGGCGCTCATCGTGCGGAGCGCGACCAAGGTCACTGCGGAGGTGCTCGACGCCGCCGGCGACCTTGTGGTCGTCGGTCGGGCCGGCATCGGGATCGACAACATCGACGTCGAAGCGGCGACGGCCAAGGGTGTGATGGTGGTGAACGCGCCCCAGAGCAACGTCATCTCGGCGGCGGAGCACACCATCGCCTTGCTCCTCGCCCAGGCGCGCAACATTCCCCAGGCCCACCATGATCTGGTGGCGGGCGCCTGGAACCGCTCGAAGTGGGAGGGCGTGGAGGTCCACGGGAAGAGCCTCGGAATTGTCGGACTCGGCCGTGTGGGCGTGCTCGTCGCGCAGCGAGCGCTGGCTCTCGGCATGCACCTCTCTGCCTACGACCCCTACCTGTCGGTCGAGCGAGCCCGACAACTCAATGTGAACATGGTCGACACCATCGAGGAGTTGGTCGCCACCGTCGACTTCCTGACGATCCACTTGCCCAAGACTCCCGAGACGGTCGGGTTGATCGGCAAGGAGCTGCTGGCGAAGGCACATCCCGGCCTCCGCATCGTGAACACGGCGCGGGGCGGCATCATCGATGAGCACGCGCTCGCGGATGCCATCGCGTCGGGGAGGGTGGCCGGGGCGGCCCTCGACGTGTTCGCCGACGAGCCGACGACGGACAGTCCGCTCTTCGCGCTGGACAACGTCGTGGTGACGCCCCACCTCGGGGCGTCGACCACCGAGGCGCAGGACAAGGCCGGTCAGACGATCGCCGAGCAAGTGGTGCTGGCGCTGCAGGGCGACTTCGTGCCATATGCCGTGAACGTCGCCGCCGCCGAAGCGAGCGAGACGGTGCGGCCGTTCCTTCCGCTGGCGGAACGACTCGGCCGGCTGTTCACCGGTTTGGCCGAGCACTCGCCCGACACGTTGGAGATCTCGTATGAGGGTCGGCTGGCGGACTACGACTGCTCCGTGCTCACACTCTCGGTTCTGAAGGGGGTGCTCGCGTCGTTCGTCGAGGAGCCGGTGTCGTTCGTGAACGCCCCGCAGATCGCCCAGGATCGCGGGTTGACAGTGCGGGAAGTGAAGTCGGCGCAGCTCGTGGACTATGTGAATCTGATCGTCGTGCGGGGCCGCGTGGGCGATCGCGACGTCCACGTTGCCGGAACGCTCACCGGGCGCACCGACTCACCGCGAATCGTCGCCATCGACGAGCACAGCGTCGACGTCCCCCCGTCGCGCCACATGTTGGTGGTGCGGAACGCGGACCGGCCCGGGATGATCGGCGTGGTCGGCACGATCCTCGGCCGGGCCGAGGTCAACATCTCCGACATGAACGTGGGCAAGAACCCAGCGGGTGAGGCGGCGCTGATGGTGCTCTCGCTTGGATCGTCGGTGCCGGCGAACGTGGTCGAGGAGCTGCGAGCAGAGCCGGGCGTCCTCGACGCCAAGCCCATCGACCTCGACTGACTCGTGTCTGTGGCGCGTTAGCGGGGCATATCCCCGCTAACGCGCCACAGACAGCTCTAGGACTTGGAGGGGCGGAGGCCGTCGGCTTCGGCGGCGGCGGCGTCCCGGTAGCAGCGGTCAGCCTTGGTCCGGTCGTAGAACTGCCCGCCGGGCACATGGAAGATTCCGCTCTCGAGCTTGGCCTTGACCGGATGCGTCGGAGGACACGAGCCGTCGCCGTTGGGCTCGACCCACTTGCGCACGTCGGCCGGAACCTCGCCGACGCCGATGGACCGCACGGTCGGCGGCTTGCTCGTGGCGGGGGCGCTCGCGGCGACGACGGCCGGCGGCGGCTGGCTCGGGGCGCTCGACGGACGGTCGGCGCCGGCCGGCTTGGTCCCCGCTCGCGGGCGCGGCACGGCCGGCGCGCGGACGGGCTCGGGCTGCCCTGGGGCCGGAGAGGCTCCGAGAGGCCGCGTCGGGGTGGGAGCGGGAGCCGCGAGCGGAGCCTCGCCGGGGGAGCGCTCCGCGATCATCCGGTACACGGCATACCCGAGGCCGGCGAGGACCGAGAGTCGGAAGATGGTACGGAACGCACGTCTGATCATCCTGAGCATCGGGCGAGAAACTAATCGGGACATTGCGGTTTCGCTGTGAGCACGCCAGGCTGGGCTCCGTGCATTTCGCCTTGACACGGTCCGCGGCCCGCCGTCATCATGGCGTCCACATGAACCAGACCTTCCTGGGCCTCCTTCTTCTGTAGCCGGGCGCCGACATAGCGGCGTCCGGGTCAGCCCTCCGTGCCTCCATGGCCGGAGGGTTTTTTCGTGCCTCACGACCGGTTCCGGGAACTTCCCCACCACTAACACCAAAGGAGCGAGACGATGGGTGATCGCGTGATCATCTTCGACACCACGATGCGGGACGGCGAGCAGAGCCCCGGCATCTCTCTCGACGTCGGCGAGAAGCTCGAGATCGCCGACCAACTCGCGCGCCTCGGCGTGGATGTCATCGAGGCCGGCTTCCCGGTGGCCAGCGATGGCGACTTCGAAGCGGTGGAGGCCATCGCCAAGCAGTTCGCCGAGGGCGGTCCCGTGATCGCCGGCCTCTCGCGCACCGCGCTGAAGGACGTCGATCGCTGCTGGGACGCCGTCCGTCACGCCAAGCGGAGCCGCATCCACGTGTTCATCGCGACGTCGCCGATCCACATGGAAAAGAAGCTCCGCATGACGCCGGACCAGGTGAAGGCGGAGACGGCACAGGGTGTGGCGCGCGCGAGGTCCTATACCGACGACGTCGAGTTCAGTCCCGAGGACGGGACCCGCTCCGACGTCGACTTCATGTGCGAAGTGCTCCAGATCGCGGTCGACAACGGCGCCACGACCCTCAACATCCCCGACACGGTCGGCTTCGGGATCCCCGAGGAGTTCGGCCGAATGATCTCCTACATCCGCGATGTCGTGCGCGGCGACTACATCATCTCGACGCATTGCCACAACGACCTGGGCCTGGCGACGGCCAACTCCCTCGCCGGCGTCGCCGCCGGTGCCCGCCAGGTGGAGTGCACGGTGAACGGTCTCGGTGAACGCGCCGGCAACGCCGCCCTCGAAGAGATCGTCATGGCGCTGCGAATCCGGCCCGACTTCTTCGGTGGCGCCGAGACGGCGGTCAACACCGAGGAGCTCGCGCGCGCGTCACGGCTGCTGTCCCGACTGACCGGCTACCCGGTGCAGTTCAACAAGGCAGTGGTCGGTCGAAACGCGTTCGCCCACGAGTCCGGCATCCACCAGCACGGCGTCCTCGCCGACAAGTCCACCTACGAGATCATCGACGCTGCCTCGGTGGGCCAAGAGGCTGCCCAGATCATCCTCGGCAAGCACTCCGGGCGCCACGCCTTCGCCGACACATTGGCCAAGATGGGAATCCGCATCCAGGGCGAGGTGCTGAACTCGGCGTTCAAGCGGTTCAAGGAGTTGGCCGACCGCAAGGTGCAGATCACCGAGGCCGACCTCGAGGCGATCGTCGCCGAGGAGCTCGGCACGGGCTTCGTGCACGGATTCCAGATGGTCGTGCTCGACGTCGTCGGCGGCACGTCACGCATCCCCACCGCGCGGGTCGTCTTGGAACGCGACGGCGAGAAAGTCGAGGCCGAGCGAACCGGCGACGGCATGATTGACGCGGCGTGCACGGCCATCAAGCACGCCACGGGCATTGAAGCGGTGCTCACCGACTTCAACGTTTCGTCGGTCACCCACGGCGTGGATGCACTCGGCGACGTCGTGATCCAGTGCGAGTACGAGGGAGTGAAGGTGTCGGGCCGGGGTGTGTCGACCGACGTGGTCGAGGCCTCGGCTCGGGCGTTCCTCAATGCAGTGAACAAGCTGGTGCGGATGCGGGACGTCCCCGCGCACCGCGACTCGGAGCTCGGTCCGTAAGCCGGACTCAGGAAGGCGCGGTGGTGGGGGTCG
>Ga0209640_10003304_pt1 | contig 14094 bp, 14 predicted proteins | sample RifCSP10_1_FD_184018 | JGI IMG/M metagenome (GOLD analysis project Ga0209640, IMG submission 184018) | Soil microbial communities from Rifle, Colorado - Rifle CSP2_sed 10_1 (SPAdes) (version 2) | ecosystem: Environmental > Terrestrial > Deep subsurface > Rock core/Sediment | place: Rifle...
CGAAGCCGATTCGCAGGTCCACTCTGCTATGCCAACATAATCCCTCTGAAAATGGGGAGACTATCGTGCTTGTGAGGCAGCGTACGAAAGTCGTTTGAGCGCCATGAGGATCGCTTCCAAGCTGGCGTTTGGGGCGCGCGGCAGAGTCGGAAGATAAACCGGAAGGGTCCGCTGAAAAGCCGGCGAGGCGCCCCAGAAAGCCGGTGAAAAAATGAAAGAGAACAGAGAACAAAAAATAAATCGCCTGGCCGGGATCTGCTTAGCCACACCGAGATCGAAGCAACCGTGCGCTTCTTCTATGACTTCAACAACGCCGGCTCGCGGCGAGGCGAGGCGGTGTGAGTCGTCTCGCGGGAAATCGCGATACGGCCGGTGCGAATCAGCTCCTTGATGCCGAGAGGCTGGAGCATGTTGATCATCGCTTCGACTTTTTCAACATCTCCGGTTATCTCGATGGTGTAAGTGCTGGCCGATGAGTCGACGATCTTGGCACGAAAAATATCCGCCAGCCGAATCGCTTCGTCGCGATGCTCCGGCTTGGTGTGGACTTTAATGAGCGCCGTTTCGCGGTCGAGAAAGTGAGTTTCCGTCAAGTCGACGACCTTAAGCACTTCAACGACCTTGTTGAGCTGCTTCATGATCTGCTCGATGATCCGATCATCGCCGACGGTGACGATCGTAATCATCGAGGTCGTCGGGTCTAGTGTGGGAGCAACCGACAAGCTTTCGATGTTATAACCTCGGGCACTAAAAAGACCGGCGACTCTGGCAAGAACACCAAACTTATTTTCGACGAGAATCGATATGATATGTTCCATTCGAAACAGTTCATCAGGCCGGAAGAACGCCTTCCCCTTCATCCATCTTTCTCTTATGTGGGCCGCCTTTTTTCGCCAGTTTGAGCTCGGGCGGATCCTCCAGCATCATCTCATGCTGCGCGCCGCCGGCGGGAATCATCGGATAGCAGTTTTCATAGGGATCGGTGTGAATATCCATCAGCACCGGCCCCTTATGCCCTAAACCTGCCTTCAAGACGGGCTCGACTTCGCTCGGCTTGAGCGCGCGCAAGCCAAGAATACCATAGGCGTCGGCGAGCTTGACAAAGTCCGGCATTTTCCCTAGCAGGCTTGCCGAGTACCGGCCTTCGTAAAACAGATCTTGCCATTGGCGCACCATGCCGTGCACGCCATTGTTGAGCAAAACGATTTTCACCGGCAACTTGCGCTCTGCCGCCACCACCATTTCCTGTAGGTTCATCTGGAAGCTGCCTTCGCTCGTGATACAAAGCACCTGCCGCTCGGGATAAGCGATCTGCGCACCGATGGCGGCTGGAAAGCCAAATCCCATCGTGCCCAAGCCGCCCGATGTGAGCCAAGTGCGTGACTGGCTCCCCTTAAAGTATTGCGCCGCAAACATCTGATGCTGCCCCACGTCGGTCGAGACTATCGCCTCGTGCTTGGTCAGATCGTAGAGCCTTTCGATCACGTATTGCGGTTTGATGATCTTGTCGTCCTGCTTGTAGGTGAGCGGATGCGCCTTCTGCCAGTCCCTGATTTGCTCCATCCACGGTGCTCGCGAAGCCTTGATTTGCGCCGGATTGCCGTCCATAGAGCGAAGAATCACGTTGAGCTGACGCAAGACGGCTTTCACGTCACCGACGATCGGAATATGGGCGTGGAAGGTCTTCTTGATCGACGTCGGATCGATGTCGATATGAACCACCCGGGCTTCCGGGCAAAACTCCGAGAGCTTGCCGGTAACGCGATCATCGAATCGCGCGCCCACCGCAATGAGAAGATCGGCATGGTGCATCGCCATGTTGGTGCAGTAGGCCCCATGCATGCCGAGCATGCCGAGCGAAAGCGGATGCGTGCCGGGAAAGCTTCCCAGGCCCATGAGCGTCATCGTCACCGGGATTTGCGTGATCTCCGCCAACTCGCGGATCTCATCGGCGGCGTCGGAGAAAACCGCGCCGCCCCCCACGTAGACGATCGGCTTCTTCGCCTTCATGATCTCTTCGGCGGCTTGTTTGATTTGGTTCTTATTGCCGCCCACGGCGGGATTGTAGCCGCGCAAATTCACTTTATCGGGATATTTGAATTCGGCTTTTGCCGTGCTCACATCTTTGGGGATATCGACCAAGACCGGGCCGGGCCTGCCGCTGCAAGCGATATAAAAAGCTTCTTTAATAATTTGCGCCAAATCGTTGACGTCTTTGACGAGCACGTTGTGCTTCGTGCACGGCCTGCTGATGCCGACGTTGTCGGCTTCCTGAAACGCATCGTTACCGATTAAATCGGTCGAGACCTGGCCGGTAAAGGCGACGAGCGGAACTGAGTCCATGTAGGCATCGGCCAAGCCGGTAACGATGTTGGTCATTCCGGGACCGGAAGTCACCAAAACAACCCCCGCTTTTCCGGTAGCTTTGGCATAGCCTTCGGCCATGTGAGCCGCGCCCTGTTCATGGCGCGTAAGTACCAAATCGATGTCTTTGCGCTGGCACAGCACATCGAAAATCTTGAGCACCACGCCGCCCGGCAAACCAAACACCGTCTTGACACCTTCGTGTCTCAAGGACTCACAAAATATTTCAGCTCCGGTCACTTTCATCAGCGAACTCCCTACAGAGCCGCGCCAGCTTGGCGATGTCTTCCGAGAATCTCCATCATTCGATCTTTGCCGACGAGCTTCAGTTTTTGAATTTTTTTCATCTCCACCTGTTCTTCCGGTGTAAGATGATGCTTGTGTTGAAAATCCGCGAGTCTCTTTTCGAGCTCGCGATGTTCCTCGTAAAATTTTTTTAATTCCGGATCCTTATCCAGAAGGGAGACAATCGTCTGTTCGTCCTTCAATTCCATACGGCGGCCTCCTTTTTTTGATTTTTTAAAACTTTCAAGCGGGCTCCAAACTAACTTACGGGTGCGGCTTTGTCAACGTGGATTGGACGATAACTATTCGACAATAGACTGAATTTTAGACTAAATTGTTTCGTTTGCTCTCGCCTTCCGATCGCCGCAAATAAACCGGCGCCAAGGCACCGAGATCATCGAGCGCAGCAGCATCGGGTCGCCGATCCGCAAGCAGCGCCACCTGAGCGGCCATCGACGAATAACCAGCACCGGCCGAAATCCGCACCGACGGACCGAAAGATTCACCGATTTCGCGCTCGTACGCTTTCGCGCCGCTGCCGATGAGCAGCGCGCGACCGCCCGCCGTTTGATGCTTGCGCACAAGCTCGACCGCCGTTTGGAGCGAGACCGCAGCGTCGGGAGTCAGGCGCGTTAAATTGTTCTGGCTGCGCCGAAAGAGCGCCAAATAAACTTCACTTTTGCGGGCGTCGAGCATGCAGCCGATCAAACCTTCGAAGTTCTGTACGCGCGCTGCGCCGGCGTGCAACGTCGATACGCCGACCAGCGCCAGGTTCGATTCGTACGCCATACCTTTGGCCGTCGCTAAACCGATCCGGAGTCCGGTAAACGAGCCCGGACCGATCGAGACTGCTATAGCGGATAAATCGTTGAAGGTGATTTCCGCCTTGTCGAACAGCGACTGAATCAGAGGGAGAATAACTTCAGCGTGATGGCCGATCGGCGGGCTAGCCGGCCCGCCTTGAATTTCCTCAACCAGCAATTCGCCATCTTCAACTAACGCCACGCTCGCGGTCGGTATCGCCGTATCGATACCCAGAATTCTCATCCGCCGACCTGCTTCTCGAAAAACCTTAGGATGTCGTTATAGAAGGCGTAAACCATGAGCAGGGCCAGCAGACAGATCCCCACTTGCTGCGCCATTTCACGATACTTTACCGAGACCGGTTTGCGAATAATCGCCTCGACCGCAAAGAACAGCAAATGGCCGCCGTCGAGCACCGGGACCGGCAATAAATTGAGCACTCCCAGATTGATGCTCAAGACCGCCAGGAAAGCAAGAAAACTGCCGAGCCCTTCCTGAGCTTGCTGCCCGGCCATTTGCGCGATCAAGATCGGGCCGCCGATGTTGCGCGGCGACACGTCGCCGGCAATCATCTTATAGAACGCCAACAACGTGAGCCTGGAGTACTCGTAAGTTTGGTAGATGGCCCGTACGACGGCCAAACCGGGCTTGCCCTTCTCGATACTGACTTGACTGCCGATGCCGATCATCCAATCCACTTTGGGCTCGCCAAATATCGTCTGACCTTCTTTTTTTGTCGGCTGCACGGTAACGTTGATATTCTCGTCGCCGCGACGAACCTGCAGATTCAGCGGTTTGCCGCCGCTGCCCTTGATTCTTTGCGACAGCTCTTCCCACTCATTGACCGGCACGCCTTCGATCGCGACGATTCGATCGCCCTTCATGAGGCCCGCGATTTCCGCCGGGGAGTCTTTCTCGACGCCGCTAACCTGGGTCGACATGACGGGCACGCCATAAAACGTAAAGACCACCATCAACAGCAAAACGGCGAGCAGCAGGTTGAAACCAGGGCCGGCGAACACGATCGCGGTACGCGTAAGCAAACTCTTGTGGGCAAACGACCGGTCGATATCCGTCTGCTGCACCTGTTCGTCAGGATCCTCGCCGATCATCTTGACATAGCCGCCAAGCGGAAAAGCGCTGAGCGCATATTCAGTCTCACCGTTCTTTTTAACCCAGAGTTTCGGACCAAAACCGACCGAGAAGGTCAGCACGCCAACGCCCGATAGCTTCGCCACGATGAAATGTCCAAATTCATGGAACACGATCAACAAACCGAGCCCGATGACCGCTGCCGCGATCGAGTAGATCAAGTTTTCCATCCATTTAACTCCTTCGGCGTTAGCTAATTGATGAGCGACGATGCCTCTCGCCGCGCCCAGCGGTCGACTTCCAGGATTTCGCCGATTTCTCTCGCATGCCGGCTGGGATGTCGTTGCATCGTCTTAGTAATTATACGATGAATTTCACGAAATCCTATCCTGCCGCTTAAAAAAGCCGCTACCGCAACTTCGTTTGCGGCATTGAGAACTGCCGGCATCGTGCCACCCTCACGCAGGGCTTCATAGGCAAGGGACAAGGCCGGAAAACGCCTCTTTTCTACCGGGAGAAAGCTCAGTTCGCCATGCTGCGTCAAATCCAAAGGCCGCCAACTGCCCTTCAGTCGGTTGGGATAGGACAGGGCGTAGGCGATCGGGATCCGCATATCGGGGATGCCCAATTGCGCGATGATCGCGCCGTCTTGATAGCGCACCATCGAGTGAACCACGCTTTGGGGATGGATGACGACCTGGATGGAACCGGGATCCATGTCGAACTCCCATCGCGCTTCGATGACCTCGAGCGCCTTATTCATCATGGTCGCCGAGTCGATGGTGATTTTTTGACCCATTTTCCAGTTGGGATGCTTTAACGCCTGTGTCACGGTCACCTTCTCCAATCGACCTAGGGGCGTACGCAGAAACGGACCGCCGGACGCTGTCAGAATGATCTTATCGACGTCCGCGCGCTGATTGCCCTGCAAGCACTGAAAGATCGCGCTGTGCTCGCTGTCGACCGGCAAAAGGCTCACGCCTTTTTTTTTGGCCGCATCGACAAAGATCTCACCGGCCATGACCAACGCTTCCTTGTTGGCGAGAGCGATGTCCTTGCCGGCAAGAAGCCCGGTGAGGCAAGGCATCAGACCGGCTCCGCCGACGATCGCAGCAAGCACGACGTCGACTTCCGGGGCAGTCGCGACGCGCGACGCGCCGTCCTCGCCGAAAAACAATTCCACCTTGTTCTTGCCGAGCAGACGGCGCAGCCGCGGCAAGTCTTCTTCGTGTTGGATGGCGACGCACTTGGGTGAAAATTCTTTGACTTGCTTGGCCAGCAGCGCTAGATTTCGCCCGGCCGCCATGCCGTGGATCGTGAAGTGATCAGGAAACTCACGCACGAGCGCAAGCGTGCTGACCCCGATCGAGCCCGTCGAGCCAAGCAACGCGATCGTTTTCACGGATGAAAGACCTTCAGATAAGTACTGGTAAAAACGGCTGGAAAGATCAAGCTGTCGAGTCGGTCGAGCAATCCGCCATGGCCGGGCAGGAGCCGGCTCGAATCCTTGACCGAAAATACCCGTTTAAGCCAGGATTCGAATAGATCGCCGAGCTGGCCTAAGATGCCGAGTATCAGCGCGAGCACGATCATCTCGAACCAACTAAACTGGTCGAAGAGCAACATCGCCCCGGCAATGCCGGCAAACATGGCACCGCCGAGATAGCCCCAGGCGCCCGCGACCGTCTTACCGGGACTGATCTCGGGCGCCAGTTTTCGATGGCCAAAGGTCCGGCCGACAAAATAGGCGACCGTATCGCCGATCATGATCACGAACAATACCCAAAAAACCCAGGCTCGCCCGTGCGCGTGACGAAACACGACGACCCAGTGCGGAAAAAGAAACCCGGCATAGATTCCGCCCAGCAATGTGAAGAGTAGCCGATTGAACCGTTCATTCAACGTGCCCGGCGCAAACAGACCGATCGAGAGGAGCATCACAAACAGAGTGCCCAGCCAGGACGCGAAGTCGAGGCGCTCGTCGAGAAAAATCCCCGTCGATAGAAACAGCCCGAAGGCGATGCCAATGCCCTGATCTTGCCAGCGCCGTGGAAACGCGATCGCGAAATATTCGCGCAGCGCGGCCGCAGTGAGAACAAACAGCACGGCTGCGAACAGCCATGGCGGGCTCCAACCGATCAGCCAAACCAGCAACGGTATGACCACCGCCGCGGTGCCGATTCTCAGGCTAAGATTGGCGTCCACCGGCCCCGATCGACGGCGTGATCAGCTCGCTGAGCTGTTCGTCAGTGCGGCCAAATCTGCGCCGGCGCCGCTGGTACGCGAGCAATGCCTGGAGATACTCGGACTCACGGAAATCCGGCCATAGAGTCGGCGTAACATAGAGTTCGCTGTAGGCGATCTGCCATAGATAGAAATTACTGATACGCATTTCGCCGCTGGTCCGGATCAAAAGATCCGGGTCCGGCAGCCCCGCGCTATCGAGATAGGCGGTCAACGTCTGTTCGTCGATCTGTTCCGGGGCGAGCCGACGATCGCGCACCTCGCCGGCGAGGCGCTTCACCATGCGGACGATCTCGTCGCGGCCGCTGTAACTGAGCGCGAGAATGACCGTCATGCGCTGGTTTTCCCGGGTCAATTCGATGGTCTCATCCAGCGCCGTCTTGACACTGGCGGGCAAGCGCGATCTGTCACCGACGGCCACGAGACGAATCCCATAGCGCATCATCTTGGTGCGCTCGCCGGCAAGATAATGCTCCAACAGGCCCATGAGAGCATCGACCTCGTCGTGCGGCCGGAACCAATTTTCCGTCGAAAACGCGTAAAGCGACAAGTAGCGGACGCCGAGCTTGCGGCTCATCTCGACGATGACGCGCACCGAAGTTTTACCGCGCCGGTGCCCCTCGATTCGGCTCTTGCCGCGCAACTTGGCCCAACGGCCGTTGCCATCCATGATGATCGCCACGTGTCGAGGCAGGCGCGCCTTGTCTAGACCGTCTAGCTCCATCGCTGCCGGGACCGAATCAGATTTGTGGATGAGATTTTCAAGCGCTGCCGGCGGGATCGCAGATTAACTCGCGGAGTTGACCATACTTGTCCTAAACCGCCATGACCTCTTCTTCTTTGGCCTTGACGACTTTGTCGATGCGCCCGATGAAATCGTCGGTGATCTTCTGCACGCGGTCCTGGCCGTGCTTGGCGTCGTCCGCCGTAATCTCTTTTTTCTTTTCCGATTCTTTGAGCTGTTCGATCGCGACGCGCCGGTGATTACGCACCGATACCCGGTACTCTTCGGCGACCTTTTTCACATGCTTGACCAGTTCCTTGCGCCGTTCTTCGGTCAATTGGGGAATCGGAATACGGATGATTTTGCCGTCGTTGCTCGGTGTAAGGCCGAGGTCAGACTTGAGAATGGCTTTTTCGATTTCGCCCATGGCGCTGCGGTCGAAAGGTTGAATCACCAACAGCCTCGGCTCGGGAGCGCTAAGAGTCGCCAATTGATTCAACGGCGTGCTCGCCCCGTAATAATCGACGACGATATGTTCCAGCAGTGCGGTTGAAGCGCGTCCCGTCCGCAGTTTGGTGAGCTCCTTTCGCAGCGCGGCCACTGAACCGTCCATTTCTTTTTGCAACTGGTTAAAAATGGCTTCGTTCATCGCTTTCCTCCGCTGACCAGAGTACCGATCGGCTCGCCGGAAACCACCCGCTTGATGTTTCCTTTCTCCATCAGATTAAAAACAATGATCGGCAGATTATTATCCATGCACAGCGAAATCGCAGTGGAATCCATGACCTTCAGCTCGCGATTCAAGACTTCGATATAGCTGAGCTCTTCGAACTTGACCGCCGCCGCGTTCTTAACCGGATCGGCATCGTACACGCCATCCACTTTGGTGGCTTTGAGAATCACCTCGGCGCCGATTTCCATAGCGCGCAGGCTAGCGGTCGTGTCGGTCGTAAAATAAGGATTGCCAGTTCCACCGGCGAATATAACAACTCGGCCCTTTTCCAAGTGGCGCGTGGCGCGCCGCCGGATGTAAGGCTCGGCGACCTGGCGCATCTCGATCGCCGACAAGACTCGAGTCGAGACACCCGTCTTCTCCAAGGCGTCTTGCAGCGCGAGACTATTAATCACGGTGGCCAGCATGCCCATGGTGTCGGCGCTGGCCCGGTCCATGCCGATTTCGCTCGCGAGCGCGCCGCGGAAAATATTGCCGCCGCCGATCACCAGAGCCAATTCGCAGCCGAGTTCTTTGACTTCTTTGATTTCCTGAGCGAAAGCGCGGACGGTGGCGCCGTCAATGCCGAAATTGAGCGGGCCGGCGAATATTTCGCCGGTCACTTTGAGGATGATGCGTCGATACTTGGGCGCGCCGTTATCCATGCGGTTCACAGTGAGGAACCTTATTCTTTGACCGCTCCTTCACCGAGATGATAGCGCGCAAAGCGGCGCACCTGAATGTTCTCACCGAGCCGCGCGATCGCATCGTTGATCACGGTCGAAATGGTTTTGTCGGGATCTTTGATGAAAGACTGCTCCAGCAAACAGACTTCAGAGTAAAAGCGGTCGATCTTACCCTCGACGATTTTGTCGATCACTTTCTCGGGCTTGCCGGTCTCCAATGCTTGCTGCCGATAAATTTCCTTTTCTTTGTCGAGTTCCGCCGGGGAGACGTCCTCGCGCCGAATGTAGCGGGGGTTGGCCGCGGCCACCTGCATGGCGATGTCCTTGAGCAGCGCTTGAAACTCGCTCGTGCGCGCGACAAAATCCGTTTCGCAGTTGATCTCGACGAGCACGCCGATCTTGCCGCCGGGATGGACGTAAGCGCCCACCGCTCCGTCGGCCGCCGCTCGGTCGGCCTTCTTGGCCGCGGCCGCCAGGCCTTTTTGCCGCAGGTAATCGATCGCTTTTCGCACGTCGCCCTCGGTTTCAGCAAGGGCCTTCTTGCAATCCATCATTCCCGCTCCGGTCTTTTCCCGAAGCTCTTTAACAACGCTAGCGCTTACTTCCATCGCGTTTAGACTCCTGCCGCAGCGGGAGCCTCGGGCCCTCCACCGGTCATGTCGGCCGTCGCTCTCTCCTCTTCTTTGCCCCGCGCCATCGACTGCTCGTGAATCGTCTTGCCTTCGATGATGGCGTCCGCGATCACCGAGCAAAACAGGCGAATCGCCCTAATCGCGTCGTCGTTGCCGGGAACTTTGTAATCCACCAGATCGGGATCGCAGTTGCTGTCGATCACGGCGATCACCGGCACGCCGAGCTTGCGCGCCTCTTTGACGGCAATCTCCTCTTGTTTCGGATCGATAACGAAAATAGCGTCGGGCAGCTTGCGCATCCCCTTGATCCCGCCGAGAGCTTGTTCCAGCTTGGCCTTCTCGCGCGTCAGGCCAAGCATTTCTTTTTTCGTCAGGGCCTCGACGATCTTGGGATCATTTTCCATTTCTTCGATCTTGCGCAAGCGGTCAATGCTTTGCCGAATCGTGGCAAAATTGGTCAAGGTTCCGCCGAGCCAGCGATTATGCACGTAAAACATGCCGCAACGCCCGGCTTCCTCCTTGATCGCTTCCTGGGCCTGCTTCTTGGTACCGACAAATAGAATATGCCCGCCGGAAGCCGACAAGTCCCGCACGACGCCTTCCAACTCTTTGAACATCGTGACGGTTTGCTGCAGGTCGATGATGTGAATGCCGTTGCGGGCGCCAAAAATGTAGGGTTTCATTTTCGGATTCCAGCGGCTGGTTTGGTGTCCGAAATGAACGCCCGCCTCCAGCAGTTGTTTCATTGAAATATCGCTCATCGTCTCTCCTTTGGTTTTCCTCCCCTGTCGTCATTTCCGCACCGCACCTATGAGGCACCACGGTGGGGATCGGACAGGGTGTGTAATGGTTCTCGTGAACGGACGTGCGCGCCGGCTAAGCCGCAGCGCCATCACCCAGAACGCCAAAATTTAGCAAAGAGTCTGATTATCTTGCGTTTTTAACAGAGTTCATTTACCGACGCAAGATTGATGGAAAAGCGGGAGTCTTACTGGCTCATGGACTCGAGAAATTCTTTGTTGGTCTTGGTTCCGTGCATTTTGTCGAGCAAAAATTCCATCGCGTCAACGACGCTAAGCTGCGACAGAACCTTGCGTAAAATCCAGATGCGATTGAGATCCTCTTTCGCAATTAAGAGCTCTTCTTTGCGCGTGCCGGATTTGTTGATATCGATTGCTGGAAAAACCCGCTTGTCCATCAGACGCCGGTCGAGATGGATCTCCATGTTACCGGTGCCTTTAAACTCTTCAAAAATCACTTCGTCCATACGGCTTCCCGTATCGATCAAAGCAGTCGCGATAATCGTCAAACTGCCGCCATCTTCGATGTTGCGCGCGGCGCCGAAGAATTTCTTCGGTTTGTGCAGCGCATTGGAATCAACTCCGCCGGAAAGAATCTTGCCGCTCGGCGGCACCACGGTATTATAGGCGCGCGCGAGCCGGGTGATGCTATCGAGCAAAATGACCACGTCTTTTCCGTGCTCGACCAGACGCTTGGCCTTCTCGATGACCATTTCAGCGACTTGCACGTGGCGCGTCGCCGGCTCGTCGAAAGTCGAACTGATGACTTCGCCGTCCACCGACCGCTGCATGTCGGTCACTTCTTCGGGCCGCTCGTCGATCAGCAAGACAATGAGAATGACTTCCTTTTGATTGTACGCGATCGCCTTCGCGATGTGCTGCAGCATCATGGTTTTGCCGGTGCGCGGCGCCGCGACAATGAGACCGCGCTGCCCCTTGCCGATCGGCGTCAATAAGTCGACGATCCGGGTCGTGTAATCATCGGGCTGGCATTCGAGACGCAGACGTTCATTGGGATAGAGCGGCGTGAGATTGTCGAAAAGAATTTTTTCCCGGGCTCGCTCCGGGTCCTCGTAATTGATCGTTTCCACCTTGAGCAATGCAAAATACCGTTCCCCCTCCTTGGGCGGACGGATATGACCCGATATGATATCGCCCGTTCTGAGGTTAAAGCGGCGAATCTGACTCGGTGAAACGTAAATGTCATCGGGACCGGGAAGATAGTTGTAGTCGGGCGCGCGCAGGAAACCAAAACCGTCGGGCAGCGTCTCTAAAACACCCTCACCGTAGATGTGGCCGTTTTGTTCTGTTTGGGCTTGCAGGATTGCAAAAATCAGCTCCTGCTTACGCATATTCGCCGCGCCCTCGATATTGAAGTTTTTGCCGATCAGGGCGAGGTCGCTGATCTTCTTTTCTTTAAGAGCCTTTAGATTGAGACCGTTATCTTCAACAGCCTCCGGCTCAGCGATGCGAGTTCTACCACGAACCATACACTACGATTCTCCTTTCATCTGAAGCAGTGCCCGAAGGCAACTTCCAGGTGCGCGATTGTCGGTGCAATCTACCCAACTACGCTACCCTGCCTAGGATGCGCCGCAAATTTTACCGCAGCCGACACTGGCAGTTACAGACGGTATGTGGCAGGCGCATGTCAGTACGACAGGACTACAATGCGGACGAAAATCTCTCTTTTGAAAAACAAATCAAATTGAACGCTTAAGGTCGAGTGAGCTTTTTATTCGTGTGGGGAATGACTCAAAGAGTTCTATCGAATGAAAACTATCTGAGGTGAATAGTATTTTAAAGACGACGGCTTGTCAACCCCCGGTGCGGCGATGAACGCCTTTTAACCCTGCGGTCCCGCGCGTCGCATCCCGCAAATGGCGCAGCAATCCCTTTAAATCGTCGGGCAACGGGGCGACAAACTCCAACCGATTGCCGGTGCGTGGGTGATCGAAAATCAATTTATCGGCGTGAAGTGCTTGCCGTGGAAAAGACTCGACGAGCGGGTCGCCAAGGGATTGACTCGCGCCCAATTGACGTTTGCGGCCGTAAACACGGTCGCCGACCAGGGGATGCCCTAAATCCGCTAAGTGGACGCGAATTTGGTGCGTCCGCCCGGTGCGTGGGCGAAGCCGCAACAGAGTCGCGAAACCGCACGGCGGCGCTCCGGCACCGAACGTAAAGCGCTCTTCAACCGTCCATTCAGTTACGGCTTCGCGGGCACGATTTAAAAAATGCATGCTCGACATCTTCTTTCTGTCCGAGCGATGGCGCCCAATGGGCCGATCGATGATTCCGCGCTCCTTCGATACCCTGCCGCGCGCGACGGCGATATATTCTTTTTCGACCCGACGTTGTTTGAATTGTCGCACTAAACTTTGATACGCGAAGCCATTTTTAGCCACGACCATGACACCGGAGGTGTCCTTGTCCAGGCGATGCACAATCCCGGGCCGACGCACGCCGCCAATCCCGTCGATGTCCGGACAATGATGCAACAGCGCGTTGACCAACGTTCCGCTCCAATGACCGGCCGCGGGATGAACGGTCATTCCCGCCGCCTTATCGAGAACGATACAATCCGAGTCCTCGTACAGCACCGCCAGCGGCAGCGCCTCGGAACCGATCCCGGCATCGCGCGCCGGCCATAGATGAATGTCAATCCGGTCATCGGTTCGGATGCGCGCGCTGGATTTGGTCTTGGCGCCGTTGACGGTAATCTGTCCGTCGTCGATGAGTCTCTGAATTTGTGCACGGCTAAGTCCTTCTCCCGCGTTCGTGGCCGGGTTGAAACACCCCGCCAGGAACACGTCCAGGCGCGTCCCCGCCGACTGCGCGTCGACCCGCACTTGTCGAGTTCGGACCTCATTCATGAAGCCATCGAGGAAATTGCAGAAACGATCTTTAGATCGCGAAAGATCGCTTCGGCGTTTCCGATGTCAGCGCCGATTTGCGCGACCAAGTCCGGCACGGAAGAAAATTTTTTTTCCGCTCGAATCCTTTTGACGAAGGAAAGACGAACCGCGGCGCCGTAAATCTCCTCGTTGAAATCCAGGATGTAACTTTCGAGCGTTCTGGGCCCCTGGCCAAAAGTCGGATTGAGCCCGATGCTGCTGACGCTGAGCAGAGCTCTTTCACCCAAATGAAAGACCGTCGCGTAGATTCCGTCCAGCGGCAACACTTCGGTCCGTGCAGTGATGTTGGCTGTTGGAAAACCTAAATCTTTACCGCGCCGATGGCCTTGCGTGACTCGTCCGGAGACGAAATGATAACGGCCCAAAAGCGGCTTCGCCTCGTCCACTCGGCCGCCGCCGACAAGCTCGCGGATGCGCGAGCTGCTGACCCTGTGACCATCAACCAGGATCGGCTCGACGACCGAAACTTCGAAACCAAGGCGGCCACCCCAGCGAAGTAGATCGTCGACACTGCCTTTTCTAGCTTGTCCGAAACGCAGATCTTTGCCGACCCACAGTTTTTTTGTTTTCAGCCGATCCACCAGAAGCCCGTGCACAAACTCCTCCGGGCCAATCTTAGCGAACGACAAATCGAAAAGTTGCACGACCACAACGTCGACGCCGAGTTCTTGCAGCAGCTGCATCTTATCTTTGTGCGCGAGAATCAATTTCGGCGCGCGCGCCGGCGCCAGCACTTTTAGAGGATGGGGCTCGAACGTCAAGACCACGGAAGGAACGCCGAGCTGTTTGGCGTCCACGACGGCCCCGCCGATCAACGCCTGATGGCCGAGGTG
>Ga0209640_10003305_pt1 | contig 14090 bp, 15 predicted proteins | sample RifCSP10_1_FD_184018 | JGI IMG/M metagenome (GOLD analysis project Ga0209640, IMG submission 184018) | Soil microbial communities from Rifle, Colorado - Rifle CSP2_sed 10_1 (SPAdes) (version 2) | ecosystem: Environmental > Terrestrial > Deep subsurface > Rock core/Sediment | place: Rifle...
GCGGCTCCGGCGAGTTCCAGTCACGCGCGCTTATGCCGTACTTGAGAAAATATATTCCCGACGATCACAATGGAATTCGTGAACGGCACGTCGGGACGAAAAGCGGCGAACTATTTCTACACGGCCAAACCCGACGGTCTCGAGATCGCGTCCGCCGGCGCCATGATTCCAGGGCCAATTCTCGGCTTGCCGGGAAGCAATTATGACATTGACAAGTTCCCCTACATCGGCTCGACGGAAACGGGCAATCCCTACGTCTTTTTTACCAGCAAGGCAGCCAATCTCGACAGCCTGGACAAACTCCGGCGCACGCCGGGCATTCGCATCGGCGCCCACTCCGTCGGCCATTCCGTTTATGTCACGGCGCGCATGTTCGCTTATTTTCTCGATTTCAAAGATCCGAAGTTTGTCGTCGGCTTTAACGATCCCGAGATGGACGTGGCGCTCAAAAATGGCGAGCTGGACGGCAGGACAAGCAGCAACGTCGACGGCGTGCTCAAAGATCTCGGTGATCGAGTGCAATTTCACGCGACGATTTCGAATCCGAAAGGCCGGTTCGATCCGCGCCTGCCCGGGCTTGCCGATCTCGATCAGTTTTTGAGGAACGACAAAGAGCGCAACGTGATCGATCTTCTGCGCGCCTTTCAGGTGCCGCGCTGGCCGCATCATTTATCGCCCGGCACACCTCCCGAACTGGTTCAGATTCTGCGAGAGGCGATGGAAAAGACTTTCAAGGACCCCGGCTTCCGGCAGGACTTCATGAAACTGATGGGGCGGGAACCGACGCCGCTGACCGGCGAAGAAGTGCAAAAGGCGGTACGCGAGTTGCCACGCGACGCCGAAGTAATCGCGCTTTACAAAAAGCTCGCCGATGCCGGTCCGCTGCCGTCGCGATAACGTTAGCGCTCACATCTTGATCTACCCGTTTTAGGTCTCGGCCGAGGGATGAGCGGAAAATCTCGGGCCAGCGGATTGTCGCCAGGTCGATAGAATTTGCCGGCGGGACGTTTACGGTACTCTTGCGGTAGGGCGCGGAGCTTAGAAACGATTGTGTTGAATCGTCCTGAGCTGATTGTCGATGCGGGCGCAAGCGAATCGGCGCATGTATTCTTCGGCTTCCAGCGCGGTCGAAAAACTCCGCTGGCTGGTGAACTCAAAGTTCTGCCCGTCCGTAAAGTCGATATGCCCGTGCCACGTCCACGCGTCGGTCTCGCGGTCCTTGCGGACTACTCCGACAAAAGTCTGATTGCGATGAGAGTCGGTGATCTTGTACCTGGAGCGTTCCTCTTGATTATTTCTCATGCCGATCACATTAGTGCTTGGCGACTACATTAGCAAACAAAATATTTGCGGTTTTTTGTGACGGAATTTATCTAAGCTCCGGCGCTGGAGACACGATCATGGATGGCCGTTTCTTCCATTGAGCAGGGCTCGGCCGCTGGCTGTGAGCGTGACCTCTGGATCCTGGTTGGACTCCTGACGATTAAGTTGAATGTAGCCGTCGATTATCGCGTCCTCCCAGATGGTTTGCCTCGGGCAGTGGCTCTGCCATGCTTCCATTGCCTCGCTGTACGTCCGAGGACGGTTCGAGATCCAGGACAGAAACTCAATCATCAACAGGTTCGCTGATTCCCCCATGACCCACCCCTTAAGCTGGAACATTATAGTGCCACGGCTCTGGGTCTTACAATCAATATCCGACAAAACCCGATAAAGATTTGCAAGTGCTGAACGAAGTCCCCGGTCCGAAATTCAGTCCTCCAACGTCTACCGAAGCGCCGTTTATTCGCCCTTTGGTTCTGCTCGAACGTACAGTTTGAGGGGAGCCCTGTCGAAATATTGGAACAGGGCCGGACACAGCCAACCCTCCATACTAAACTGAGGAGAATAATACCAATTGCCGCCGTACTCTTCCCGCCGCCAGCTCAGCTCGACCGTGTAGCCGGGAAACGGAGTCGAAGAAAAGAGCAGGCGAAATCCTTCTTCCGCGTCCGGAATTGAAGCGACTAAGCGATCAATCATGGTGTCGATACCGGCAACGAAAGGTTCTCGGGTCAGGCCCACCCGAGGATCATCGAACACCCACATTCCCTCATACTTGTAGGGTGAGATTACGCCGATGCTATTCATGGGCTAATTTTCCAGTCGTGCTATGACGCTGTCCGATTGAAACAGTTTCCCTATTACTTTGCCAGCTTCGTTGAAGCTTCACTTGCCGCCGGTGTCTTCGGAACTATGTACGGCTGCCACCCCCTGTTCCAGTTCAAGTACTCCAGAGCCGTGAATCTCTTCTTGTAATCGTAAGCGAACGACTCGCGGTAGGCGTAGCCCGGATAGTAATAGCGACACCCGCGCTCGCGTGAAAATTGGATCGAATGGAGAATCATCAAGATCCCCAAACTCCTTTTTGCCTCTGCCGGGTCGAAGATCGCATAAACCGCCGAAGTCGCGGTCTCTCCCAAGTCCAGAAATGTCACCGCGATGAGTCTGTCGGCGTGATAAATACAGAGCTCCAAGTTGACACAAGGGACTGAATCAGGAACGGGCGACAAGAAGTTGTCAAGCGAGGTGGGAACGTTCTCTTTGAAGCGCATCCGGTGTTTCAAAAAGAGAGCTTGTTTTTCCTTATCGACGAAGGTCGGGCGAATGAGCATCCTCGTGTTGCTATTCTTGACCAGGACCCGCCTCTGACTGCGTGTCACAGCGAACCGCTCCAGATTGATCCTCAGGGGCAAAACCGTGAATTGCTTTCTTCCATGGACGGCGGTCCGATAACGAAAGAACAAGACGCCGAAATGACGCCATCCTTCGGCCCAGAATTGATCCATTTCCCCCGGCGAGGCAGCCGGGTAAAGGAAGCTCTGATCGTTGTTTGGGGAAGTCATAGCCATGAGAATCGGGCGGACACAGTGACCGCGACAGCAACAGTGTATCGTGTCCAACTACAGATTCAATTTCTTTGTGGGTTTAAGGGAGATGGAGATTCAGCAGTGAGCGCGACTTCGATTTGTGAAATCGCCTCAAAAGCACGGTTCCACCGGCTTGGACGACAAATCGCGCATCATCCGGATTGCCGCCGTGACCCCCTGGTAATAGCCGGGCAGGTGACGGATGGCGCGATAGCCGAAACGCTTGTAGAAAAGTTGCGCTGCTTCGTTGTCCGCGCGCACTTCCAGCGCCACGCTGAATATGCCCGCGACCACGGCGCATTTTTCGAGCCACTCAAGAAGTTGACGCGCAATGCCCAAGCGCCGATAGGGCGGAGCCACTGCCAGGAGATCCAAATGTGCGGTATCGTCCCCGTAGCGCATGATCGCAAAGCCGACAATTCGACGATGGATACGCGCGACGAGCACGTTAACATTCGGATCGCGAATACTCGCCGCGACCCGCTCGGCCGTCCATCTCCAGCGCAATCCGTACTCAATCAACACCCGCGACATGTCGGCGATGATCGAAGCATCCGCCGGTCGGGCCAATCGTAACAATACCTCGGAATGTCTCATGGATTTCAGGTCTTCCGATCCCTATCCTATCAGGAATTAAATTGTTGTCAGGATCGCCACCATCGACATTAGGGCCATCCGTCTAGCGGGTGGATGAACTCCGCTGCGCATCATTCCTCCGGCTTGAAATCGAGCATCCCTTGAATCTCCAGGCCTTCGATCTCTTGCAGAGTTTTTCCGGCGATGCCTTGGAGATCACCGTACATACCGACTGTGGCTTGCATGACGCGGTCGATCTGCTCTTCACGCTTTGCCCACTGGCGGGTGATGGCCTTTTTCTCGCGGTCGAGATCTTCTTTCATGGATGAGAAAGCTTCGACAATCGCTTGAACACGCTGGCGAAAGCGCGGGCCCGTGAGATAGCCGTAAACCATCTCCATCTTGGTTTGCTGGCCTTGAGAAGCCTGGCGCGCACAGGCGACCTCAATCAATGTTTGTCGCAGTGAGAACGCCACCGGCAGAGCGACTTTGGGATCGGCAACCCAGACGCCTTCGAGGTAGCCGAACGTCTCCACATCCTTTGGCAAAGCTTGGCTGATGATCACGGCGATCTCGGCTTTGGCGGCGCGCTGATCTTCGCGCAGCTTGGGCAGCCAACCGTCACTCCAGTTCTTCGTCCGTTTGGACTCCCACAGGATCGTGCCGCAAATCTGGTTGAGGGGGCCGAAGACGCGCTGAAGCACATCGCCGCCGAATTCGCCCTTGGGAACAGGTTGGATCGTGTCGCGGGGAAATTTCGCGGTGAGCAGTGCTTCGAGCTCCAGTTCTTGAACTTCTCCTTGAAGTTGCTGCGATCCCTGTTCGGCGCGGCGTTTGAGATCTTCGATCTGTCTCTGCATGGCGGTGATGGTTTGATCTTTTTCCATTACTTTAAGTTTCAACTCTTCCTCAACTTCTTTCTTGGCTTTGTCACGTTCGGCGCTGAGATCGGCCTGAACTCGTTTCTGGATCGTTAAGTCCAACTCGCGCTTGGCGTCATCCAGCTCGCGCTGCTTGCGGATCAGCTCCGCTTGGGCTTTCTGTGCCTCGGCGAGCTTTGAATCTCGCTGTCTCAAAACTTCCTGCAGCGTGTTCAGTTCCCGAATCTTCTGATCCAGGTCGTCACCGAACGCGAGCTTGGCTTTCTGGCCTTCTTCGGCAGCGATGCGCGCGCGCTCGAATTGAAGCTTTTGCGCGACTTGTTGATCAAGGCTTTGTTTGGCTTTCTCCAGGGTTTCCGCGCGCTCGTTTAATAGTTGCTCGCGCTTAGACATGTCGGCGTCTTTTTGCGTGAGACGTTGCTCGTAATCGCGCCGGACGGATTCGAGCAGCGGAGCGGCGAGAGATTCGGTCAGTTTGATTTCAACCTTGCAATGCGGACAGAAGACTGTGGGTTCGGGCATGAATCACTCCCTCGATCGTGTTCGTGAACGCGCCGATATTTGCCGGAGCTTAGCTAAAACCGGGGAAAGTGCCAAGTCATGGCTGTGAGAACAGATGGGTGGAGGGGTGAGGAGTGGCGTCAGTGCGAAATCACTGCAGGAACAAATTTACGGCAGCTTGTTATCCGCCGCGTGGCGCGCGTAAACGTCGCTGCGGCGGTTCTTGAGCAGCGGCAATTTCTCACGGGTCTCGCGCAGCAGAGTGAAATCCAACTCGATGATTTCCACGCGTGGTTTTTCGTCGAGGTCGACCACGGTGCGGCCGAGCGGATCCGCCGCCATGCTGTGGCCGATGTAGATATTTCCGGCCTGATCGGGCGCGATGACGTAACAGCCGTTTTCCAGGGCTCTGGCTTTGATCATCGTCTCCCAATGCTGCACTTTTAAATCGCCTTGCACCCAACCCGAGGGCGCGATCAAGACATTGGCGCCTTGAAGCGCCAGCATGCGCGCCATTTCGGGGAAACGCAGATCGTAACAAATCATCGTGCCGAACCGGCACTCGCCGGATTGCACCAACGGAGGGAGGTCCTCGCCAGGTTGAAACTTGTCGGACTCCTTGAAGCCGAACGCGTCGTACAGATGCAGCTTGCGATAAATCGACGGGGTGTTGCCGAGAGCGTCGATCCACACTGCGGTGTCGTAGACTCGATTCGGCATACTTGAATTTTCATAGATCGTCGCGACCACGCCGATGCCTGCGGCCTTGGCTGCGGCGCGCAGCGCTGAGACAAACGGGCCGTCTGCCGATTCGGCTACGCGCGCCAACTCTTCAGCGGTCTGACTCACGGGCGAGAACGCCATTAAAAACTCCGGGAAAGCGATCAGCTCGGCTCCGTTACGTTTGGCTTCTTGGATCAGACGGACTGCCGTGCGGAGATTTTCTGACTTCTCCGTGGAGGATTCGACCTGGGCGACGGCGATTCTGTTCATGGCAAGACAATCAAGAACCTTAAAAGTCAAAATGGTTCGATTAGCCTACAGTAATCTGAAGGTGGGCCGGCGCCATTACTCCAACACTCCAGTACTCCATCGCTCCATTCCTCAGTAGTCGAGTTTGTGCCCGGCCTTTTTTTTCTCGATGTTGGCGAGGACTTTGGCGCCGAGGGCGACATCGGCGACGCCTTGGCCGGCGTTGTTCTTGAAGAAGGTGATTTGTTCCGCCTTGGTGCGGCCTTCTTTTTTTCCGGCCAGTATCTCGCCGATCTCAATCAGCTGCTCCCAGCGTATGACGCCGCGCTGGACCGGGTCAAAGATATCGGCTTGTTCGTCCTGAACCGCTTGTTGGATCGACACGATGCCGTGAACCTGGCTGCGTGCCAGCGTGGCGTCGTCGATCTCGCGCCGCTTTGCGGCGGTGAAACCGCCTTTGACCAAACCGACGTTGCTGCCGACTATGGTCGTTACATGCTGGCCGGGCTGGAGCCAACTGCCGTCGAACACCGGCACGCTCGAGTTGGTTGCGGTCAGCACGATGTCGACGCCGCGCACGGCTTCTTCGGGAGAGGCAACGGGCGTGATGTTAAGATTGGTGACCGGACCCATTTCCTCGACGAATTTTTTGCGGTTCTCGGGGTTACGGCTGTAGACTTTGACGTTTTTGAGCCGGCGCACCTGCATGAGTGCGAGCAAATGATTCTGTGCCTGGCCGGCGGCGCCGAAGAGAGCGAGACTGCTGGCGTCGGGCCGGGCCAAGAGATCGGTGCCGACGGCGCTGGTAGCCGCCGTGCGCAGGCCGGTGACGGCGATGTTGTGCGGTAGTTCGGCGCAGGTGATCTCGCCGACGATGATGCCTTTGAGCTCGCCTTCGGCCGAGTCGTAGAGCACGATCACAGGGTGATTAAGGCGCGGGTAGACCTGCTCCTCGGCCATCGGTTTCACCCATTCGCAATGGGTCATCAAGCCGGTGGCCTTGGCCGCAGGCACGCCCCCCTGATGCACGCTCACGCGGACGCCGGTCGGGATGTGAATCCTCCTGCGCGGCGCGTTAAGCTGCGGGTTCTCGCCCCATTCGCGAAAGCCCAAGCGCACGGCTTCCACGGCCTCCGACATGGTCACGACGCCACGGATTTCCTCCGGACTTACCAGGAACGGCTGCATCCCAGGTTCTCCTTCAAATCGTCGGCGCGACTTGCGGGCGCGCGATGAGATTCTCGCCCCAGCGTTTAACGTTGGGATAACGTTCGTCGATGGCAATGCCGTAGCGTTCCTGGCGGGTGTAGAAGGGAATGAACGTAATGTCCGCCAGCGAGTAATCGTCGACAATATATTTCTTGCCCGCCAACTCCTTATCGAGTGTTTGGAGATGTTGATGCATTTTATCGCGCGCCTTATCCGGCTCGCGATTGTGCGCGAGGTCGGATGCCGCAGGATGAACACGGGTGTTAAGAAAATCGATCCAGATGCGCACTTTGGAGCGCTGGAGAAGATCGGCCGGCAGGAGACCGATTTCGGGAAATTTCTCGTCGAGATATTCGTTGATGATCGCCGATTCGTAGATTACGCCGCCGCCGTCGACCAACACCGGCACTTTGCCGTAAGGGTTCCGTTGCACCAGGTCGCTCGGTTTATTTTTGAGATCGACTTCGATGAGCTCGTAGGGAATTTTCTTTTCGGCCAGGACAATCCTTGTCCTGTGCGCGTAGGGTCAGGTGTGGCACGAATAGAGTTTCACGTTGATACCCTCCTCTGGGTTCAATATCAACTGGGTTCAAATCGTTCAAGTCGTTCGACTAGTTCAAATCGCCGGATGAATGTAACAACGCGCGTCCATTCTTCTAAAACGGCTTGAACGTTTTGAACGGATTGAACATTTGAACTGGTTATGGAGTCCGGGAATGGAGCCGATCCTGCAGCGTGTCGCCGACGACATTGAGAGCGAGCACGGTGAGCATGAGCGCCAGACCGGGATAAGTCGTCAAATGGGGCGCAACCAGCAAGAATTGCCGGCCGTCGTTGAGCATCGATCCCCATGACGGAGTCGGCGGTTCGACGCCCAGGCCGAGAAAGCTCAAGCTGCCTTCCGCGACGATCGCCGCTGCCAGGCCGAAGGTCGCTTGGATCATCAGCGGCGGCAACAGGTTGGGCAGCAAATGACGCCCAATGATTCGCTTGGGCCGGCAGCCGAGCGCGCGCGCCGCCTGCACGAACTCCCGCGCGCGAAGCGAGAGAATCTCGCCACGCACGAGGCGGGCGTAACCGGTCCAGCCGATCAGGCACAGGGCCAGGATCACATGATCGAGACCGGGACCGAGAACCGCGGTGAGCGCAATCGCGAGCAGTATGCCGGGAAAGGCCATCAAAATATCGACCAGGCGCATGAACAAGTGATCGAGCCAGCCGCCGAAGTAGCCCGACACGGACCCGATTATGATGCCGATGGCGAGCGAGAGGGTCACGGTGGCGATACCGACGAGGAGGGAAATCCGCCCGCCGTGCAGCGTCCGGCTTAAAATGTCGCGGCCGAGTTTGTCGGTGCCGAGCGGATGATCGCTGGAATAGCGCATCAAATCCTTTTCGAGATTTTGCTGAACCGGGTCGTGCGGCGCGAGCAGCGGCGCTAGCAGCGAACCGGCAGTGAGCAAGATCAACGCCGCGATACCGGAGTAGAACCAGAGTTTAGTCGCCATAGCTGACTCGCGGATCGATCAGCTTGTAGAGCAGATCGGTGGCGAAATTGATCAAGACATAAGAAATCGCGATCACCAGCACGCAACCTTGCACGAGCGGGTAATCGCGCGTTTGAATCGCCTGCACGGTCAAGCGCCCGATGCCGGGCCAGCTGAAAATCGTCTCTGTGATCAGCGAGCCTGCGAGCAGGCCGCCGAACTGCAGGCTCATGATCGTGACGACGGAAAGCAAAGCGTTGCGCAACACGTGCTTCAGCCAGATTTGTTTTTCCGGTAATCCTTTGGCGCGGGCGGTTTGAACGTAGTCCTGATGGATCACCTGCAGCAGGCTGGCGCGGAGGATGCGCACGAGGATCGCCGACATGCCAAGACCGAGAGTAATCGCGGGGAGCACCAGATGATCGAAGCCGCCGCGTCCCGAGACCGGAGTCCAACCGAGCTCGATCGAAAAGACGATCATCAGAAGCGGGCCGAGCCAAAAATTGGGCAGAGAGAGACCGAGCAGGGAAAACGTCAGGGCCGCGCGATCGATCCAACCGCCCCTGCGTATCGCCGCCAGGGTGGCGAGCGGAAACGAGATCAAGAGCGCTGCGATCATGGCGCACAAGGCGAGTTGTAGCGTCGCCGGCAGGCGCGAGCGGATGATCTCGCCGACGCTGGCCGGTTCGTAAAGCGAGCGGCCGAGGTCCCCGGAGACGAGATTGACGAGAAACGCGCGGTATTGAGCCGCCAACGGACGGTCGAAGCCCAGGCTTCGCCGCAGCGCTTCCTTGTCGGCGGCGGAAGCGGTCTCGCCAAGCATGACCTCGACCGGGTCGCCGGGAATCAAGTGGATCAGCACGAACACCAGCGAAACCGCTCCGAGCAAGGTGGGCAGAAACAGCAGCAATCGCTGGAGCAAGAAGCGCTTCACGTGGCGGTGGCTAACCGAGCCTGGCTTTTTTGAGCGAGATCAGATCGCCGTCCGGGTAGGGGACAAAACCGCGCAGCCCGGGTTTCTTTACAATGACATTCTTCCACCACCATAGCGGAATGTAAGGCAGGTCCTCCGCCAATAGCCGTTGCACCTCGCCATAAATCCTTTGCCGTTCGGTGCGATCGAGAGTCGCCCGGCCGCGCTCGAGCAGCCGATCGAGCTCGGGATTATTGTAGCGGCCGCGATTATCCCCATCGGGCGGCACGGCCGTCGAATGAAAGATTTGATAATAAACGTCGGGATCTTCGATACCGACCCACGCGAGCGAATAGAGATGAAAATTGCCCCGCTTAACGTCGCTGAAAAATGTCCCCCATTCGTAGCTGCGCAGCTCGATCTCGATGCCGACCCGCATGAGCTGTTCCTTGAACGTTTCGGCGAGCCTGCGGCGCAGATCGATGTTGGTCGTCTTGAACGACAAGCGAAAGCGCGCGAGCGGCCCGTCGCCGTCGGGATCGGGATAACCGGCTTCGTCGAGCAAGCGTTTAGCGCGCTCAGGATCGTAGGGCCAGCGGCGCGCGCCGCCATCGTAGGCCCAGTTGTGCGGCGAGAGCAGGCCGCCGGCTTCAGTGACGAGATCATTGAGCAAGTGGCGGATGATGGCGTCGCGATCGATCGCGCAGGCGATCGCCTGGCGAACCTTGTGCCGGCGCAAAATCGGGTGTGTCAGATTGACGCCGATATACTGAAAGGTCGTACCCTGGTGCATCTCGATGTCGGCGCCGGTATTTTTCTCGAGCCAGGGAAGCATGTCCGGCTCGAGGTCGTTTTGCATAAAGTCGATGGCGCCTTGCTTGAATTCGAGCACGCGTACCATCGCGTCGGGGACATTCTTGAAAACCAGACCAGCCAATCGGGGACGGCCTTCCCAATAATCGAGATTGGCTCTGAGCGTGACTTTCTCGCCGGATTGCAATGCTTCGACTCGAAACGCTCCGGAGCCCGGCGGCGGCCGATGCTCGGAGTCGACCGCCGCGCTCGACCCCGCCGGTACGATGCCCAGAGTAAACTGCTCGACGAACGGCGCGTGCGCGCCGTGCAAGTGAAAGCGCAACTGATAGGCGCCGCTTTGTTCGACCGCGCGCAGCGGTTTTAGTGGACCGCGCTTGGGCGAGAGAGAGTCGGGGCTCAAAATCGATTCGTAGGTGAACTTCACGTCCGCCGCCGTCAGCGGTCGGCCGTCGTGAAATTTTACGTCTTTGCGCAGCTCGAAAAGATAAGTCCGGTCGTCGAGCATGCGCCAGTCCTCGGCCAATTGCCGCCGCAGCACCGAGCGCTCATCGGAACGCAAGAGCGAATCATAGATGAGATGACCGACGCGCACGGAATTGGCGTCGGTCGAGTAGCGCGGATCGAGCCGCAGCGGATAGCTTTCAATGCCCACCACCAGGTAACCTGGCGGCCGATCGCCGGCCGGCGACCGGCAACCGTTGAAAATAAGCAGCAATCCGAAAATAACTGGGAGAAATGGGCAATGGTAGCGGGCGGGCAAGACAATACTCACGAGAGATTTTGACTGAAAATAGCCGGTTTACTAGGATCGGTCAAATTTTTCCGGCGCTCTTGAATTGCAGTGATTCAGACACGTCGAGTCTCACCATGGATCCGCTGGGCGCCCTCTGCAGCCTGACTTGAAGGCGGTTCGGGTTAGCTTATAATGAGTTTGCCTTATGGACGCGATTATACTTAAGTTGACGGCCCTTATCTATTTGCTTGCCGCCGGCAGCTTCTTCCATTATTTGTTTCGCGGCGAAACGGCGGCGCGCTTACCGACGGCGCTGCTGCTTTTGGGATTCGTCATCCACTCGATCGCGCTTGCCAGCCGATTTTTTCAAGAAGGATTCGCCGGCGTCGCGATGATGGGCCATGCTCTTCTGTTCAACGGATGGCTGATGGTCGGGATTTATCTGCTGATTCAGATCAAGTATCACCTGTCGATCCTCGGCGGCATCATCGCGCCGCTTGCTTTTCTCATGACGTTTGCGGCGTTCGCCGTCGGGAAGGGAGCCGCCGAAATACCGCCGGCTCTGCAAACTTACTGGCTGCCGGTGCATGTGACGCTGGCGTTTCTCGGCAACGCGGTGTTCGCGCTCGCTTTTGGCGTGAGCCTGATTTATCTGTTGCAAGAACGCCGCCTCAAACACAAGAAGATGACCGCGCTGATGAAACGCTTCCCGCCGTTGGAATCCCTGGACCGTCTCAATTATATGCTCTTGGTCTGGGGTTTCCCCCTGATGACTCTGGGAATACTGACCGGCAGCCTGTGGGCCGGAATTCACTGGGGTAACTACTGGTCATGGGATCCGCGGCAGATTTCCTCGGCGATCGCCTGGCTGTTCTATGCCGCTCTGCTGCATGGGCGGATTACGGCGGGACTTAGAGGAAAGAAGGCCGCGCTTTTGACAATGTTCGGATTCTGCGTGGTGCTTGGGTACTTCCTGTGGGGGGACGCGCTCTTCCCCAGCCGGCACGGAGGCCGGTTCGAATAACGCGTGCAGAAGGAAATCGTCATTGTCGGTCTGAACCACCGCAGCGCCCCCATTGAAGTGCGCGAGAGCGTCGCGTTCGAACACTCCTACGTCCGCGACGGGCTGGCGCGGCTGCGCGCCTATCCGACGATTCTTGAGGGCGTCATTTTATCGACCTGCAATCGCGTCGAAGTCGTTGCGGCCGCTTCGGATGGCCGACTGGCGTTCAGTCACATCAGCGAGTTTCTCGACGACCAGAAGGCGCAACGCCACGCGGCGTCATTAGACGACCATATTTACGTTTATCAAGGCGCCGACGCGGTACGCCATCTGTTTCGCGTCGCCGCGAGTCTCGATTCGATGGTCGTGGGCGAGCCGCAAATTCTCGGCCAGCTCAAACAATATTACGATGCCGCGCAGCAAGCCGGCACGGTCGGCGCGATCCTGCACCGGCTGTTTCATCGTTCTTTTTCGGTTGCGAAACGAGTGCGCAACGAAACCGCGATCGGCAGCGGCGCGGTTTCGATAAGTTCGGTGGCGGTCGATCTAGCCAAGCGCATCTTCGACCGGTTCGACGACAAGACGGTGATGTTGATCGGCGCCGGCAAGATGGGCGATCTCATGGCCCGGCACCTGCAGAGCCATGGCGCGCGGAGTTTGATGGTGACGAACCGCACGTTTGAGCGGGCGGTGGCGCTCGCTGAAAGGATTCAGGGGAGCCCGATCCGTTTCGAAGATTTCTCTCGCTATCTCAAGTTGGCCGATCTCGTGATCGGCTGCGCGGGCGCGGCGGACGTGTTGATCGATGCCACAACGGTGGAGCGGGTGCTGCGCGAGCGGAAGCAAAAGACGATGTTTTTTCTCGACATCGGCGACCGGCGCAACTTTGACGCCAAGATCAACGACCTCGACAACGTCTATCTTTATAATATCGACGATCTGAAGAGCGTCGCTGAGGACAACCGGCTGGAGCGCTCCAACGAGGCCGAGAAGGCCGAGGGAATTGTGCGCGAAGAGGTGGCCAGTTTCGTGCGCTGGATGGACTCGTTGGAACAGGTGCCGACGATCACCGCTTTGCGCCATCGATTCGAGGAAATTCGCCGCCGGGAGATCGAAAAATCGTTAGGCGGAGGTCTCAAAGATCTGTCCGCGCAGCAGCGCGCCGCGCTCGACGATTTGACCACGGCGATGATCAACAAGCTGCTGCACGGCCCGATCTCGCAGCTCAAGAAAAATGCTTCGGAAGACGGCGACGACACGACGCTCTACGTGGCGGCTTTGAAGCGGCTTTTCGATCTGGAGAGGAAATGAGCCGCATCCGAATCGGCACCCGCGGCAGCGCTCTCGCGCTGGCGCAGTCGAATTGGGTAAAGTCGCAGCTCGAGCAGCATTACCCGGAGACCGAGGTCGAGCTACGCATCATCAAGACCAGCGGCGACCGATTCGTCGACACGCCGATTCAGAATCTGGGCAATAAAGGCGCATTTACCAAGGAAATCGAGGATGCCTTGCTTGGCGGCGGGATCGATCTGGCGGTCCATTCGATGAAAGATCTGCCGACTGAATTACCGCCCGGGCTGGCGATCGCCGCGATGCCGAAAAGAGAAGATCCGCGCGATGTCTTGGTGACACGGGAAAGAAACGGCCTGGACGATTTGCCTCCCGGCACGGCAGTCGGTACGGGAAGCCTCCGCCGCAAAGCTCAACTGCTGCATCACCGGGCCGATTTATCGGTCGTGCCGATTCGCGGCAACGTCGATACCCGGCTGCGGAAATTGGACGGAGGCCTGGTCGACGCATTGGTCATGGCGGCGGCGGGCTTGAAGCGTATCGGCCGCGCCGATCGGATCAGCGAATTTCTCGCCGACGAAATCTGCGTGAGTGCGGTGGCCCAGGGAGCGTTGGGCCTCGAGTCACGTCAAGACGATGCGCTGCGCGAGCGGCTGGCGTTTCTTCACGACCCCGCGACCTCTGCCGAGATCGCCGCCGAAAGGGCGATGCTGGATCGTCTCGGCGGCGGCTGTCACGTGCCGATCGGCGCGCGCGCTACGATAACCGGGCGCGAGTTGAAAATCATCGGCGTCGTCGCC
>Ga0209640_10003308_pt1 | contig 14084 bp, 13 predicted proteins | sample RifCSP10_1_FD_184018 | JGI IMG/M metagenome (GOLD analysis project Ga0209640, IMG submission 184018) | Soil microbial communities from Rifle, Colorado - Rifle CSP2_sed 10_1 (SPAdes) (version 2) | ecosystem: Environmental > Terrestrial > Deep subsurface > Rock core/Sediment | place: Rifle...
CGGCACGCCCTACACGGTGCACCCGATCGACATCGGGCACGGCGACCAGTTCAAGCCGGACTTCCTCAAGATCAGCCCGAACAACAAGATGCCGGCGATCGTCGATCGCGACGGTCCGGGCGGCAAGCCGATCTCGGTGTTCGAATCGGGCGCGATCCTGATCTATCTCGCCGAGAAGACCGGCCGGTTCCTGCCCAAGGACGAGCGCAAGTACTACGACGTTCTGCAGTGGCTGATGTGGCAGATGGGCGGCATCGGCCCGATGCTCGGCCAGGCGCATCACTTCCTGCAATACACCGAGGACAAGATCGAATACGCGATGAATCGGTATCGCAACGAGGCGAACCGGCTGTACGGCGTGCTCGACCGCCAGTTGAACGGCAAGGAATGGGTCGCAGCCGGCGAATACACCATTGCCGACATGGCGATCGCGCCGTGGCTGTTCGCGCCCGATCGCCAGGGCGTCAATCTCGATGAATATCCCAACGTGAAGCGTTGGCGCGACAAGATCTACGCGCGCCCCGCGGTCGAACGCGCGTTCGCGGTCCTCGCCGACCGCCGCCGCCAGGGCGGCCATTCCAAGGAAGAGCGCGAGAACCTGTTCGGCGCCAAGCAATACGCGCGGCGGTGAGCCATTTATTAGAGTTGTCCCCCCCGCGAAGCTTGTCCCCGCGAAGGCGGGGAGCAGGGGCCATTGGGTCGCGAAGCGAACCAATCCTCCGGAGGATCGATCCGCTTCGGTTGAGCCGCAACGCGGCTCAACCGATCCCGCTTCCGCGGGAATGACAATTGAGGGATGACCTCAGCGCCGATCGACCTCTACACCTTCCGCACCGCGAACGGACGCAAGGCCTCGATCATGCTGGAGGAATGCGGGCTGCCCTACGCGGTGCATGTCATCGACATCACCAGGGGCGACCAGCACGCGCCGGATTTTCTGCGCATCAACCCGAACGGACGGATTCCGGCGATCGTCGATCCGGACGGGCCGGACGGACGCCCCCACACCGTGTTCGAATCCGGCGCGATCCTGCTCTATCTCGCCGAGAAATGCGGCACGCTGCTGCCGCGCGACACCGCCGGAAAATACGACGCGATCCAGTGGCTGATGCTGCAGATGGGCGGCATCGGCCCGATGTTCGGCCAGGCGTTCCACTTCCGCCACCAGACGCCTGGTGACGCGCCGGCCGACGCGATCGCGTACGGGCGGGCGCGCTACGACGCGGAGGTCGCGCGGCTGTGCGGCGTGCTCGACCGGCGGCTCGCGGAAACCGAATACCTCGCCGGCGAATACTCGGTGGCGGACGTCGCGACCTTCCCATGGATCGCGGTGCACCGCTGGCTGGAGATCGACCTTGCGCGGTTTCCGCATCTCGGGCGATGGTACGGCGAGGTCGGCGCGCGGCCGGCCGTGCGGCGGGGCATGAACGTGCCGCCGCGCGCGTAAGCGCTTGCGGCGCTGCGCCCTCTCGGCGATGGTACGACCCAACACCCGCGGGAGAGCACGCTGATGGCAGCGCCAATCGATCTCTACACCTGGAAAACCTCGAACGGCCGCAAGTCCACCATCATGTTCGAGGAGCTGGGCGTGCCGTACAACCTGCACCCGATCGACATCATGAAGGGCGACCAGAGCACGCCCGCATACGCCAAGATCAACCCCAACCAGCGCATCCCCGCGATCATCGATCCGGAAGGGCCCAACGGGAAGCCGTACCGCGTGTTCGAATCCGGCGCGCTGCTGATGTACCTCGCCGAGAAGTTCAACTCGCCGTTGCTGCCGAAGGAGACCGCGCCGCGCTACGACGTGATCCAGTGGCTGATGTGGCAGATGGGCGGCGTCGGCCCGATGTTCGGCCAGGCGCACCATTTCCGCCGCGCCGCCAAGGAGCAGGTGCCGTACGGCATCAAGCGCTACACCGACGAGACGCGGCGGCTGTGGGGCGTGCTCGACCGCCGGCTCGGCGAGGTGGAATACGTCGCCGGCAAATACTCGATCGCCGACATCGCGATCTACCCGTGGTGCGCGCGCTACGAATGGCAGGGCGTGAAGCTCGATGAGTTTCCCAACGCCAAGCGCTGGTTCGATGCGATCGCGGCGCGGCCGGCGGTGAAGCGCGGGATGGAATTGCCCGCGTAGGCAGGGAGGCGTCGCATGGATTTCGGGCTGAAGGGCCGTAGCATCGTCATCACCGGCGGCGGGTCGGGCATCGGGCTCGCCTGCGCGAGCGCATTCGCGGCCGAAGGCGCCAACGTGACCGCGGGCGACAAGAAGCCGGACGCGCTGGCGCGCATCAACGGGCCGGGCAAGGTGAGCGCGCTCGAGGTCGATCTCGCCACCGCCGATGGGCCGAAGCGCCTGGTCGACCGCGCGCTGGGCGAGCATGGCCGGATCGACGTGGTGCTCAACAACGTCGGCGCCGTGTTCTCGCACCGGCAATCGTTCATCGATGTCGACGATGCGGCGTGGCAGCAGACCTTCGCGCTGAACTTCATGGCCATGGTGCGCACCACCCGCGCCGCCTTGCCGGCCATGGTGCAGCAGGGGAGCGGCGCCATCGTGTCGATCGCCTCCGACCAGGGTGCGCAGCCCGACCCGCGCTTCGTCGACTACGCCGCGGCGAAGGCCGCGGTGGTGAACCTGTCCAAGAGTCTCTCGATCGAATTCGGCCCCAAGGGCATCCGCTCGAACGCGGTGCTGCCGGGCCCGACGCGCACCCCGGCCTTGGTCAACAACTTCACCAACAACGTCGCGCCGCGCTGGAACATGTCGGGCGAGCAGGCGATGGAGCATTTCGTCAAGGATATCCGCCGCATGCCGCTGCCGCGACTCGGGGATCCCGAGGATGTCGCGGCTCTGGTATTGTTCCTGGCGTCGGACCGCGCGAAGCAGATCACCGGCGGCGCATTCCGCGTCGACGGCGGCGCGATCGTAGGAGCCTAAGGCCATGGATACTCTGGAGCCGAAGCAGAACGGCGCAGCGCGCGCCTGGCCGCAGGAAGGCATCACGCGCATCCCGTACTTCGTGTATTCCGACCCGGCGATCTACGCCAAGGAGCAGGAGCGGATCTTCCGCGGGCCGTACTGGAGCTACGTCGCGCTGGAAGCCGAGATCCCGAAGCCCGGCGACTACAAGCGCACCTTCATCGGCGACCGTTCGGTGCTCGTGATGCGCGGCACGGACGGCGCGATCAACGTGGTCGAGAACCGCTGCGCGCACCGCGGCGTGCAGATCTGCCAGCAGCATCTGGGCAACGCGCCCGAGATCATGTGCCCCTATCACCAGTGGACCTACGATCTCAAAGGCGACCTGATCGGGGTGCCGTTCCGCCGCGGCGTGAAGGGCAACGGCGGCATGCCGGCGGATTTCGATCTGGCTCAGCACGGGCTGCGCAAGCTTGCCGTGACGCGGCGCAACGGCGTTGTGTTCGCATCGTTCGGGCAGCCGGAGCCGTTCGAGGACTATCTCGGGCCCAAGCTGATCCCGCTGTTCGACCGCATCTTCGATGGCCGCGAATTGAAGGTGCTGGGCTATTCGCGCCAGCTGACGCCGGCGAACTGGAAGCTGATGTTCGAGAACATCAAGGATTCGTACCACGCGAGCCTGCTGCACGTGTTCCTGCTGTCGTTCGGGCTGAACCGCGTCGACAACCCGACCCGCATGGTGATCGACAAGACCGGCCGGCATGCCTCGGCCATGTCGTGGCGCGGCGAGCAGAAGCACACCGAGGCGACCGCCGACATGAAGTCGCTCCTGGTGGATCTCAAGCTCAACGATCCGACCATGCTGCAGCCGGTGAAGGAGTACGCCGAGTACACGATCTGCGTGATGACGCTGTGGCCGAATTTGATCATCCAGCAGCAGTCCAACACGCTGGCCATGCGCCAGCTGGTGACGCGCGGTCCGGGCCAATTCGAGCTGGCCTGGACGTTCTTCGGCTACGCCACCGACGACGAGGAGATGGTCAAGCGCCGGCTGCGCCAGGCGAACCTGATGGGCCCGTCGGGCTACGTGTCGATCGACGACAGCGAGATGATGGCGCTGGCGCAAGCCGGCATCGCGCCGGCGCCCGAGGAAGCCGCGGTGATCGAGCTGGGCGGCCGCGGCTGGGAGGAAGAGATCCAGCACGGCGTCAGCGAGAACCTGATCCGCGGGCTGTATGACTACTATCGCCAGGTGATGGAGCTGTAGCCGGTGGATACCATCGCTTCATATCGCCAGATGGGCAAAAACGAGCTGCGGCTCGCGCTCGAGGAGCTGTACGCCGACTATGCGGCCTGCCTGAACGACGAACGGTTCGAGGACTGGCCGGATTTCTTCATCGAAAAGTGCCTGTACAAGATCGTGCCGCGCGAGAATTTCCAGCGCGATCTGCCGCTCGCCACCATGCTGTGCGAGAGCCGCGGCTATCTGCTGGATCGCGTGCAGTCGATCCGCAAGACCCATGTGTTCGCGCCGCGCGTGGTGCGGCGGCTGGTGAGCGGTATCCGACCGATCGGATGGCAGGGCGATGAGCTCGAGTGCCGCGCCGACTACGCCGCGTTCGAGACGCTGACCGACGAATTCACGCGGGTGTTCAACGTCGGCCGCTATCTCGACCGCATCGTGGTCGACGACGGGCGCCTGAAATTCAAGGAAAAGGTCTGCGTGTTCGACTCGAACCTGGTGCCCAACAGCCTGATCTATCCGCTGTAGAGGTTCAGGCCGCCTCGACCACCTGGGCGACACGCGGCTTGGCCGGGCGCGCCGCGGCCTTGAACGCCAGCAACTCGCGTTTGCAGCCTTCGAGCAGCTCGATCTCGCGGGCGTCTTCGCGGTCGAGCACCTGCATACAGGAGAGTTTCACCTCGACCAGATCGATCAGCGTTTCGAGCGAGCGACGCGAGAGCACCATGGCAGTCTCCTTCCTGGAGTAAGGCGCAAGGTTAACGCGGCGATCTTCGGCCCTGAGTCCTTAAATCTTTTTGAATCGGCTCGCGGAATGTCCCGAAGCCACGCGGCAAATTGTGCCGGGTCGGGTTTGATTGACGTGCGTGCGCTGTGCCGCTAGAACCCAAGCAGCATACGCCGTGGACGCACCCGCTCGGAGCGGAGGGGTGGCCGAGAGGTTGAAGGCGGCGGTTTGCTAAACCGTTATACGGCCCTAAAGCTGTATCGTGGGTTCGAATCCCATCCCCTCCGCCAGCTTTCTCATCTGCGAACCTCGCGAGAGACGCTCAACGAAGATTCGCGGCAAATCGCGCCAAATGGCGCGCTTTCAGGGGGTGAGCTACCGGCGTTCTCAGCTGAGAGACGGCGCTTGGTGGCAGCCTGTCGAGTTTCGCCCCGCCGTCGGCCTCGGCGTTTGCCCGGATTCCCTTGTCCGCGTAGCGCGCGGTCTGGCGCGCCCGCGCGGCAGCGACGCGCTCGGCCACCTGTTTTGATCCCTCCGCCGCCGGCGGCAGCGACAAATCCGCCGGATTCACCGCCGGCGCCTCGACGTGCAGGTCGATGCGGTCGAACAGCGGGCCGGAGATTTTCGACTGGTACTCCTCGGCGCATTTCGGCGCGCGCGAGCAGGCGCGCGATGCGTCGTCCAGATATCCGCACTTGCATGGTTTCGTTGACGCAAGTGGTTGCAGATGAGCCGGGCGCTCAGAGGCATCGAACGATTGTTCGGTAAAGGTGGCCCCTGGACCTTGACTGCCAGCCGTCACGGATCTTCGTCAAGAAAACGGTCGACCAGCCGGTCGGCGCGCGTGCGGTTCGCGATCTCATGAGCACGTTGCAGGTTGCGCGCCCCGGAGGCGAGGTAGAAGCGCTCATACTGCTCGTTGCGACTGCCCAGCGCGCTGCCGGCGAAATCCCAGGCGAGCCGGAAGACGCGCGCCCGCCGCTCGGCGCTCACCCCGCCCACGCCGGGCAAATAGGTGTCGATGAGCCGCCGCAGCGAGGGATCGGCGAATTCCGCCGCGCGCGGTGTGGTCAAAAGGTTGTGCGCGCCCATCAGGCGGATGATCTCGTTCACGCGCGGAAACCAGGCCGGCAGCATCGAGCGCAGCGCATAGAGCGGCCGCACGTCCGGCGCCCAGAAGCCGTTGCCGTGGTCATAGGCGCCCTGCTCGGCGGAGATGATGGCGCTGCGGGCGAACTCGGCGTAGCACCAGATCTCGCCCAGCATCTGCAGCGTCGCCGCATCCTTCGCGTTTGTCGCTTCCGCCATGCGCCAGGCGAGGCCCCAGGCGAATTCCAGCTTCACCCGAGCCCGGATCATGGTCTGCTGCATGATGTTTGGCATCCAGGTGGTGCGCATCACCGAGTTGTAGACGGCGCGGTTGCCGTCGATGAACACGCGGTCGCGCGGCACCTCCACATCGTCGAAGATGACAACGGCATCCTGCTCGTCGAAGCGGCTCGATAACGGATGGTCGAAGCGGTTGGCGCCGGCCGACATGCTGTCGCGGCAGATGAACTTGAGGCCGGGCGTCGACATCGGAATGCAGAAGCATAGCGCGAAGGCCTCGCCGCCTTCCGGCGCCGGAGTTCGCGGGTAGACCGCGATCTCGTCGGCGAACGGCGCCAGGGTGGCAAGAACGCGCGCGCCCCGCACAAGAATGCCGTGTTCTGTGTCTTCCACCTTGTGCAACGGAATGCGATCGCCCGGCTGCGGCACGTCGCCCTTCATCTTGTCGATGTTCGGCTGCACGATGGTGTGGGTGAGCGCGAGGTCGTCGCGGCGCAGATATTTCTGATAGGCAATCAGCCGCCCTGCCCCTGCGTCGTTGCCGTGCGCCGCCCACTCGTCATAGCGGCCCGCGAAGCCGGCGAAAGTGACGTTCAGATAGTCCGGCGTCCGCCCCATCAGCCCGACCGTGAAATCCGCGATCTTCTCGATGCAGGCGTGGCGGCGCTCCAGATCGGCGCGGGAACGCGGCATCATGTGGCTGCGATTGATCTGTTCTCTGGTTTCGAGGTCGGGCATCAGGCACGTATCGGCTTCGCGATGCTGAAGGTCGAAGACTGCAGCAAGCGTGTGCGCTGCACCTGTCAGCGCCGGATGATCGACCACGTCGGTGACGCGCGCGCCATCCACCCAGATCTCGCGCGCGCCGCGCAAACCTCGCAGGTACTCTTCACCGGACCGCGCCATGCATCCTCCTGAATCTTTTATCTGATTCCCGGAATGACCGGGGATCGGTCGGAACGCTACCATCCTGCAGCGAAGCGCGAGAAGCCTACCGGCAGGAATGTCCAGGGACGTCGGTCAGGGCTACTATCCAGGCATGATGAAATTTACACTGAGAAAGCGATGTGCTCGCCCAAATCTCGGCGCGCAAAAATACGCATTGAGGAGATGACATGACCACGGAAATCAAGGCCCAGGCGCCGTTTGAAGCGCCGGTCGTCGATCAGCTCGCAGTCCGGGTAGTGGTGGATTCGTTCTACGAGCGATTCATCCCCAATCCCACCCATCCGTCGGTCGCCATCGAATACGTGCGTGAGATTCCGGGCCGGCAAATGTCGACGCTAGCCGGCGAATGGGGGCTGTCGCTGCACCTCGAATCCGCCGCGGCTGGCGCGAAGGCCCAATACCTGTTGGACTTCGGCTATACGCCCGAGGTGCTCAACCGCAATTTCGACCTCCTCGCGATCGACCCGGCACGCATCAACGGGCTGATCCTGAGCCACGGCCACCGCGACCACTACGGCGGGCTCGCAGGATTCGTCGCACATCACCGCACCCGCATGCGCGACGACCTCGGCCTTTATATCGGTGCCGAGGACGTGTTCCGGGAGAAATGGATCAAGGGCGCGGGCGATCAGATGGCGTCGTGGGGCGCGCTCGACCGCACCGCGCTCACCGCGCAGAAGGTCGCGCCAGTGTGCTGCGGCCACCCACACGCGCTCGAGGGCGCGTTCACCACCGGATACATCGAGCGCAACTCGTTCGAGCGCACCTCGGGCGGAACGATGGTCGCAAGCGAGAATCATTTCACCGACGCCGAACGGCGCGGCAAGCTGGTAAAGGACCAGCATCCCGAGGAACACGCCACTTGCTACATCGTGAAGGGCCGCGGTCTCGTGGTCATCTCGTCATGCGGCCACGCCGGCATCATCAACTCGGTCAAAACCGCGATGGCAGTGTCGGGCGTACCGAAGCTGCACGCCGTGGTCGGCGGCTTTCATTTGAGCCCGGCGCCTCTCGATTACATCGAGCACACGGTGGACGAGCTCGAGGCGCTCAATCCCGACGTAGTGATCCCGATGCACTGCACCGGCGTCAATTTCAAGGAAGCGATGCGCCGGCGCATGCCTGAGAAGCTCATCGCCGCCTATGTCGGGAGCCGCTTTACTTTCGGCGTGTAGCGTCCAAGTGGCGAAGGCGTACAAGTATCGCCAGGTCTTGCAATTCGCAGCCGCGTTCTTGAACGGGCATCGAATGAATCGCTGAACCTGTGCCTAGCGAAAACCTCATCCGATGAGAGATTTTGCCGCGGTCAGGTCGCGCCATGCGACGGAACGCCGACAACAGCCTCCTAGGCGCGTATCAGGCCGATCCTCAGCGACTCAACCGCGGCCGCCGCCATTCATTTCCGCTTGCTCTATCAGTTCGAGCAGTTTTGGCGGCGACATGGGCAGCGACTGCGGACGAATTCCGATCGCGTTGCCGATCGCGTTGCCGATCGCGCCCAGAGTCGGCACCACCGGCACCTCGCCTACCCCGCGCAGGCCGTAGGGGTGGTTGGGGTTCGGCACCTCGACGATGACGGTGTCGATCATCGGCACGTCGGAAGCGACCGGCACGCGATAGTCGAGGAAGCCAGGGTTTTGCAGGCGCCCGTCCTCGCCATAGACGTATTCCTCGTTCAGCGCCCAGCCCACGCCCTGCACCGCGCCGCCCTGATATTGCCCTTCGACTTGCAGCGGATGGATCGCCTTGCCGGCGTCCTCGACGACGGTGTAGCGCTTGACGTCGACGCGTCCGGTTTGCCGGTCCACCTCGACATCGACGATGTGCAGGCCGAAGCCGGGCCCCTCGCCGGTGACGTTCATCTCCGAATGACCGGCGATGGCGCCGTGGCTGGCGGAAGTCTTGGCCGCGATCTGGGCGATCGAAAGCGGCTCGAACACGCCGACGTTCGAGCTGGCCGGGCGGCAATAGCCGTCCTCGAACACGATGCCGTCCTCGGGCACGCTCCAGATCATGGCCGCGCGCCGGCACAATTCCTTGATCACCTTGCGCGCCGAATCGATGACCACGATGCCCGACGAGAACGTCGTGCGGCTGCCGGCGGTGACCCGGTTGTTTCCCATCACGCTGGTATCGGCCAGGCTGGCGCGCACCTTGTCGAGCGGGATGCCGAGCTCCTCGGCCGCCATCATGCTGATCGAGACGCGCGAGCCGGCGACGTCGGACGTTCCCAGCATGATCGTCACCGAGCCGTCGGGCGTCACCGTCAGCGAGGCCGTGGTGTCGCCGCCGCGGTTGAACCAGAAGCCCGCGGCGATGCCGCGGCCCTGACCCTTGGGCACCGGCGACTTGTAGTGATCGCATGCCTTCGCGGCCTGCAGCGTCTCGACGAAGCCGATCGGCCCGAAAGTCTGGCCGTAGACGGTGGTGTCGCCCTGCTTCATCGCGTTCTTGAGGCGGAAGTCGATCGGATCCATGCCGATCTTGCGCGCCAGCTCGTCGACGATGCCTTCCACGCCGAACACGACCTGCGGCACGCACGGCGCGCGGAAGGCGTTCACCTTTGGCCGGTTGGACACTACCTCGTAGGACACCGTCCTGATGTTCTTCAGCGCGTAGCGGGTGAACATCGCCTGCGGCGCGTTGAAGAACATCGAGCCCGTGAATGCGCCGGTCTGGAAGATGAGCTCGGCCTCGGCGGCGGTGATGCTGCCGTCCTTGGTCGCCCCCATCTTGATCCGCGACCGCGTGCCGGAGACGGGACCGGTGGACCGGAAGACTTCGTTCCTCGTAAGCACGATCTTCACCGGCCGGCGGGTCTTGCGCGACAGGACGACCGCCAGGGGCTCGGCATAGAAGCCGGTCTTGCCGCCGAACCCGCCGCCCATCTCGGACTGGGTGACGCGGATCTTTGCCGACTCCATCTTGAGGATGTCGGCCAAACGGTCGCGGAAGACGTGCGTTCCCTGCGTACAGCACCACAGGTCGATCTGGCCGTCATCGCTGCAGCTCGCGACGCAGCCCTGGGGCTCGATATAGCTCTGGTGCATGGGCCGGCTGTCGAACTCGCGCTCGACGACGAAGTCGGCCTCGGCGAATCCCTTCTCTACGTCGCCGATCGCCAGATCGAGGCGCTCGACCACGTTGGTCTGCTTGTTCTCGGCCCCTTTGACGCCCTTGGTCCGAAGCTTCGAGTGCAGGATCGGCGCGTCCGGCCGCATCGCCTCGACCGGGTCGATGACGTGGGGCAGGATCTCGTACGTCACGTCGATCAGCTTCAGCGCCTGCTTGGCGATCGACTCCGAGGTCGCGGCGACCGCGGCCACCGGATGGCCGTCGTAGAGCACCTTCTCGCGCGCCATGCAGTTGCGGGTGAGATCGCCCGCGGGCGATCCCTGCGGCAGATCGGGAAAGTCCTCGCGGGTGATCACGGCCCTGACGCCTGGAAGCGCCTCGGCCTTGGACGTGTCGATCGATTTCAGGACCGCGTGCGGGTGCGGGCTGCGGAGCACCTTGCCGACCAGCATGCCGGGCAGCATCAAATCGGCGCCGAACTTGGCGCGGCCCGTGACCTTGTCGGGCCCGTCGTGTTTGACCGGGCTGGTGCCGACGATCTTCAGCTTGCGATCGGGATTGAAGCCGCTCTTTTCTAGAATGGTCGCCATTTTCAGCCCCTCCTCATTTCTTCGGCCGCCGCCAGCACCGAGCGGATCACCTTGTCGTAGCCGGTACAGCGGCACAGGTTGCCGGCCAGCCAGAAGCGCACCTCGGTCTCGGTCGGATCGGGATTTCTCTCCAGAAGCGCCTTGGCGGCGATCAGGATGCCCGGCGTGCAGATGCCGCATTGCAGCCCGTTGAGCTCCAGGAACTTGCGCTGGAGCGGATGCAGCACCTCGCCGTCGGCCATGCCCTCGATGGTCTCGACCGACTTGCCGTCGGCCTCCACCGCCAGCACGAGGCACGAGCATACCAAATCGCCATCGAGCCTGATGCTGCACGCGCCGCAATCGCCGGTCGAGCAGCCCTCCTTGGTGCCGGTCAGCTGAAGCTCGTTGCGCAGCACGTCGACCAGCGTTTGGCCGGGCTCGCACAGGACTTCGTACTCGTCGCCGTTCACCGTGATCGTGACGTGGGATTTCTTCGCCATCTGTCTTCCTCTCACATAGCTTTGGCGCGTTCGAGCGCCTTCTCGGCCGCCCGCCGCGCCATTACGGCGGCGGTCTTGATGCGGTACTCTTTCGTGCCCCGCTTGTCGGTGATCGGATTGCAGGCCGCGCTTGCCGCCGACGCCATCTTGGTCAGCGCCGCATCGTCGACCGTGCTGCCGATCAAGGCGGCGGCCGCCGCCCCGACCAGAAGCGGCTTCGGCGCGACCGCGCCGAGCGCGACGCGCGCGGCAGTGCACTTGCCGGCTCCGTCGAGCGTCAGGTTGACGCCTGCGCCGACCACGGCGATGTCCATCTCGGTCCGCGGCGTGAGCCGCAGATAGCAATCACCCGAATGCGCCGCGCGCCGCGGAAACAAGAACGAGACGATGATCTCGCCGCGGGCGAGCGAGGTCCGGCCGGGGCCGGTGATGATGTCCTCGACCGCCGCCTGTCGCCTGCCGTTCGGACCGGCGATGCTGGCGATGGCGCCGGCCGCGATCATCGCCGGCACGCTGTCGGCCGCGGGCGAGGCGTTGCACAAATTGCCGCCCATCGTGGCGCGGCCTTTGACCTGGATGGAACCGATCAGCGACACGCCCTCGATCACGCCCGGCCAAGCGGTAAGGAAGGGCTTGTGATCCAGCAGCATCATCGCCGGCACCGCGGCGCCGACGCGGAATCCGCCGTCTTCGTTCGCGATGACGCGCAACTCGGGAATGTTCTTGATGTCGACCAGAAGCCCGGGCTCGCTCAAGCCAGCGTGCATCTGCACCAGCACGTCTGTCCCGCCGGCGAATATCCGTGCATCTCCCTGCGCACGGGCAAGCAGCAACAGCGCTCCCTCGAGCGTATCGGGCGCCGCGTAACCCAAATCGGCCATGTTCACACTCCCTGATTTCTGGTCGTTCGAGAATTGTTGCCGGGATCATGGACGAGACGAGGGGCAAAATCGAGTCTCTGTGCTTACCGAAAACCTCATCCGCAGCTGGCGGGTGTCGATTCGGGCCGACGCGCATAGCATTGGGGCGTGCGTGTGCTCCTCAATCTATTGGTCTATGCGATCGTCGCGCGATTCCGGTCCCGGGCCGCGCTCGGCCTCGATCTCATCGAGCCGCGGCCCCACAGTGTGAAGCAGGCGTTCTCCCGCTTCCGTAGGCGAGACGCTGCGCGTCGTGCGGGTCAGAAGCCGAACTCCCACCCGAGATTCCAGTTCGCGGATGGTGTGGCTGAGCGCCGACTGGGAAACGCCCAGCTTCGCTGCGGCTTTCGTGAAACTGCGCTCTCGTCCGACCGCGAGGAAGGCGAGAAGATCATTCAGATTTCCGCGCTGCATTTATGGCCTCTGCTCATAAGTGCATGCGGATCTTAGAGGCTAATCGCAGCAGCATGCGCGCTTTACATCATGGACACACGACCCGGCTGCAGCGCGGCAGCCTGCCAGCAAGGGACCCATTTCAGGAGGCCGCGTTGACCAGTAATTTTGGGCCAAACTAGAGTGGGGTTTACGCCGTAGCACCAAATTTCGTGAAATTTCCCTGTATTTTCCCCGATTAACAGGAAATTGGCACGAGAGAGCGGTTCGCCAGAAACGGCTGGCCTTGAGGCCGGTCCACAGCGTGAGACGCGGGGCGGCCTTCAGCGCGGGATCGGATTAGAATCCTTTCGGCAGATGCATGCTCCATTTCGCGCGCATGCGGTCGTCGAGCGCCTTGCTCGAACGCGCAACGATCGGAAACGATTTCTTGCGGCGGAACGGAATGCATGCATCGATTACGACTCGCGAATTGCGCCGGTCGGTGTCGCCGTCATAGCACATCGGATCGAGCGCCGAGCTCCAGCCGCCGTGAATGATGTCGATCTGGTCGCGCGGGTCACAACGCGTGCACATCGCCCAGATCACGTCGTTGAAGTTCGTCGGATCGATGTCCTCGTCCACCACAACGGTCCAGCGATTGCAGTAGGCACCGGCGTGGCAATGCGACGCCACCATTCCGGCTTGCTTGGAATGACCGCCATACAAAGTTTTGATTGAAATCGTCAGCATGAACCGGCTCCCGCCGGCTTCGTGCGCCCACACGCCCTTTACCTCGGGGATACCCGCAGCTTCGAGCTGATTCCACACCGCGCCGCAGCGATACGTGCCGAGATAAAACGTGTTGTCGTTCGGTGGCACCGCCGGTATTGCACCCACCAGAATTGGGTTGTTCCGGTGCATGAACGTGGCGATGCGGATCGCCGGCTCTGGCCGGCTGCCGCCCGCGTAGTAGCCGGTCCATTCGCCCAGCGGGCCCTCCTTAATTTCGTCGCCGGGATGAATGAAGCCTTCGAACGCAATCTCAGCGTTCGCTGGAACCGGCAGACCGGTCTTCGGCATGTTAAACACCTCGATCGGTTCGCCGAGGATGCCGCCCGCCGCCTCGAGCTCGTTCTTTCCGTATGGGATCTCGAGGCCGCCGAGCATAAACATCGCCGGGTGACTGCCCGCGATCACTGCGATTGGGCAGGGCTGTTTACGCTCGTGATATTTACCCATAATGATGCGGCCGTGCTTGCCGGGCGACATCATGACCGTTGCCACATCCGGCTGATGCGACTGCACGCGGTAAGTCCCGTAGTTGATCCAGCCGGAGTCCGGGTCTTTCATCACCACCAGGCATGCGGTGCCGATGAACGGTCCGCCGTCCTGTTCATGCCAGACCGGAGTCGGAATCTTCTGAATGTTGATGTCCTTGTCCTGAAATACGTTCTCGAGCAACGGACCGC
>Ga0209640_10003309_pt1 | contig 14081 bp, 10 predicted proteins | sample RifCSP10_1_FD_184018 | JGI IMG/M metagenome (GOLD analysis project Ga0209640, IMG submission 184018) | Soil microbial communities from Rifle, Colorado - Rifle CSP2_sed 10_1 (SPAdes) (version 2) | ecosystem: Environmental > Terrestrial > Deep subsurface > Rock core/Sediment | place: Rifle...
GGGCGGCGACGCTTTCCATGATTCCGACGACGACCGGCGCCGCCAAAGCGCTGCACCTGGTCATTCCGGAGTTGAAGGGCAGACTGGACGGCTACGCCATGCGCGTGCCCACCCCCAACGTCTCGGTGGTGGACTTGACCGTTACGACGGAAAAGCCGGCCACCGCCGATCAAGTGAATGCGGCGATGAAGGCGGCGGCCGAGGGGCCGATGAAGAGCATCCTCGAATACACCGAAGAGGACCTGGTTTCCTCGGATTTCAAAGGGAACCCGCACTCGGCCATCATTGATGCCCACTTCACCAAGGTCGTCGGCGGCAATTGCGTCAAAGTCCTGGCCTGGTATGACAATGAGTGGGGTTATTCCTGCCGCCTGCGCGACCTGATCAAATTTCTGGCGACAAAAGGTTTTTAGGCAATGAACGCTGCTTGTGAGGCGGCGCGCTTCGTCCGTTTTGTCCTCAGTAAACGCCAGGAGACGGGGACCACCGGTGCCGAAACTTTCTGTTCGTGAGCTGGACCTGAAGGGCAAACGCGTTTTCATGCGCGTGGATTTCAACGTTCCCCTCACGGCGGAGGGCGACGTGGCCGAAGACACCCGTATCCGCGCCTCGCTCGAGACCATTCGCTACGCGGCGAGCCAGGGGGCCAGGGTGATTTTGGCCTCCCACCTGGGCCGGCCCAAGGGTAAGCCCGATCCGCGGATGAGCCTCCGGCCGGCGGCAACGCGCCTGAGCGAATTACTTGGCCAGCCGGTTACCTTTGCCGAAGACTGCATCGGCGCTCCCGCGCAACTTGCAGCCGCCGCTTTGCGCCCGGGCCAGGTCCTCCTGCTTGAAAATCTTCGCTTTCACAAAGAAGAAGAGGCCAACGACGCCCATTTTTCTCAAGCGCTGGCAGGTCTCGCCGATCTTTATGTCAACGACGCCTTCGGCTCAGCCCACCGCGCCCATGCTTCCACCGAGGGCATCACCCGATTCGTGCCCGCGGCCGCGGCGGGCTTTCTCATGGAAAAGGAGCTGACCTATCTCGGCAAGGCGATTTCCCGGCCAGACCGCCCCTACGTGGCCATTCTCGGCGGCGCGAAGGTTTCCGACAAGATCGAAGTCGTGGAAAATTTGATGAAGCTCACCGACGCCATGTTGATTGGTGGCGGCATGGCCTATACGTTTCTCAAGGCGCGAGGCATCCCGGTGGGCAGGTCGCTGGTCGAGGACGACAAGCTCGACCTCGCCCGGAAGGTCCTGGACGATGCCGCCAGACGACACTTTCCCTTCAAGCTGCCGATCGATCACGTCGTCGCGGAAAAGCCCGACGCCGCCCCGAGCGGCATGGTGCCCGTGGAAAAGACTCCCGCGGACCAGATGGGTTTGGACATCGGCCGCCAGACGATCAACGAATACTGTGGCCGCATCGCCGGCGCGAAAACAATTGTCTGGAACGGCCCCATGGGTGTTTTTGAACAACCTCAGTTCGCCCGCGGTACGATGGCCGTAGCCGAGGCAGTGGCCAAATCCGGCGCGACGAGCATTATTGGCGGGGGCGATTCGATTGCCGCGGTGCAGATGGCCGGCGTGGCCGACCGCATCACTCACATTTCCACCGGAGGCGGCGCTTCGCTTGAGTTTCTGGCAGGCTACAAGCTGCCCGGCGTGGAAGCGCTCACTGACAGATGAGGCGGGTGCCCAAGGCCATGTCATGCTGAGCGCAGCGAAGCATCTGAATCCGGATTCTTGGCCAGTCAGGACGGGCTCACAATGACGACAGGAGAAGTGTAGTGCGACGCCCGGTCATTGCCGGCAACTGGAAGATGCACAAGACGCGCGTGGAGACCCGCGGGTTCTTGCTGAAGCTTCGCCCGCTTATCGCCCGTTCGACTCACTGTGATGTGGTGGTGGCGGCGCCCTTCACCAACCTGGAGACAGCCATTGATGCGGCGCGCGGCTCCGACATTGCCGTCGCTGCCCAGGACGTTCACTGGGAGAAGGAAGGTGCCTTTACGGGTGAAGTTTCCGCCGGCATGCTGGCCGAGCTGGGCTGTGAATATGTCATCGTGGGCCACTCGGAGCGCCGGCAGTATTTCGGGGAGACGGATGGAACCGTCCAGAAAAAAACCATCGCCGCCATCGAGGCCGGGCTCGTGCCCATTACCTGCCTCGGTGAGAGGCTTAGCGAGCGCGAGGCAAATCGGACGGAAGTGGTTCTGGATCAACAATTTGTGTGTGCCTTCGCCGCGTTGACGGGGCAGCAATTCTCCCGTATCATCCTTGCGTATGAACCAGTTTGGGCCATCGGCACCGGGCGAACCGCCACGCCGGAACAAGCCACCGAGGCGCACCATTTCTTGCGGCGGCTGGTGGCTCGACACTTTGGAGAAGCGTGCGCCGCTGAGCTGCGCATCCTTTATGGCGGCAGCGTCAAACCCAGCAACATCAAAGGGCTCATGGCGCAGGTCGAAATAGACGGCGCGCTCGTCGGCGGCGCGAGCCTCGACCCGGAGGCCTTTGCCGCCATCGTTAATTTTTAGTGCCGCTCCCACTGCTTTGAGGTAGGCGACTGGGACGCGGGATGGGGAGAGTACCCAGGCGCCTGGCGGGTAGGGCGATGGGGTAGGCGCGACCGGCTCTCGCGATAATGGGAACGGCTGGGGAAAGGATCACAAGACCGATGCAGGAAAAAGTCTATTGGGTTTTGGCGCTGGTGGTGGGGGTGGGGTTGATTTTCCTCGGTTGGCGCTATCCCTACGTGCTGAGCACATTTCATATTCTGCTGTGTTTTATCTTGATCCTGGTTGTCTTGCTCCAGAGCGGCCGGGCGGCTGATCTTGCCGGAGCCTTCGGCGGGTCAGGCAGCCAGACGGCTTTCGGCCCGCGCGGCGCGGCGACCTTTCTCTCCAAGGCCACTACCTACGCGGCCATCCTTTTCATGGTGACTTCGCTGGCTCTGGCGATCAAGGCTTCGCGGCCGACCGCCGGCTCCGTCTTGGAGGGGGGCACGCAACCGGCTCCGGCAGCTCCCTCGCCGGCGCCGACGGCTCCCGCTCCTTCGCCACCGACGCCCGGTGCGCCCTCTCCCACGAAGTAGTTCGGCGGTGATCGCGGCGGACGGTCTTTACAGCTCTTTTCTCGTTGGCTAGAATCGTTCGTGTTCGCCCTCCTTGCGGTCGTGGCGGAATTGGCAGACGCACCAGCTTGAGGGGCTGGCGGTAGCAATACCGTGTGAGTTCGAGTCTCACCGACCGCACCAACACCAATCCCCTTGCATCGCCCCTTGGCGACATCCGCTTACCGCCTGAGAAATGCGCGTTCCGCGGATGAATACGCGGTCTCCCCGGGCGCTTCCATGGGGTGACGGTGTGGCGGCGTCGAGGAGCAATAGCTGAGCATTGGCCGGGAAATGGCCGAGCAATGGCCAGCAAGTGCCGAGCCAGTAAAGAGCAAGCGACCAGCAAGAATGGGCGGCTGTGGTCGGTCGGGAAAGACGTGGTTGCCCTCCAAGCACAGGGACATGGTAAACCGAACCGCTCCCATGAATTCGGCCTACTGAGTTTCGACTCCAGCCAAGCGGAGTGGCTCGCCGACGTTGCGACGGAGGTCATCCCAGAGGGAATCGGGCAGGGAGAAAAAGACTTCAACGACACGCGGGTCAAATTGGGTGCCCGCGCAACGACGAATTTCTGCCTTGGCAGCCTCAAGCGAAAGGGCTTTGCGGTAGGGGCGGTCGGAGATCATAGCGTCAAGGGTGTCGGCCACCGCAAAAATGCGCGCCCCCAGAGGTATCGCCTCGCTCTTCAACCCGCGAGGATAGCCCGTCCCATCAAAACGTTCCTGATGAGCGCGTACGATTTCGGCGGCCTCCTTCAAAAACGGAATCCTCTCCAGGATGCGGTAGCCGATATCGCAGTGTTTGCGGACGATATTGATCTCTTCGGCAGTCAGGCTGGTCGGCTTTCGCAGGATCTCGTCCGGGATACCCATCTTGCCGATGTCGTGGAGAAACGCCGCCCGAGCCAGGACGCGCAGCTCTTCGGCCTTGATGTCCATCGCCTTGGCCATGGCGATGGTGAAAGCAGTGACGCGCTGGCAGTGGCCCTCCGTCTCCGAATCCTTCAAGTCCAGCGCCCCCCCAAGCGCCTCCAGCGTATAGTCGTACGATTTTTCAAGCTCCCTCAGGGCCATGGAGAGCTGGCGAGTTCGCTCCTGCACCAGTTGTTCCAGGTTGCGCTGGTAGTTTTGGTTTTCAAGGACCAGGCGGCGATGTTCCAGCGCCCGTTGCACGCTCAAGTAGAGCTGCTCTTTCTCGAACGGCTTCAGGATGTAGTCATAGGCACCTTTGCGGAGAGCGTCGAGGGCAGTGGAGATGTCGTGCACGGCGGTGATCATGATCACCGGCACGTCCTCGTATTTTTGCCTGATCCGCTCCAGCAGTTTGAGGCCGTCCATTTCCGGCATGACCACGTCGCTGAGGACCAGGTCATGGCCGTTGCGGGCGAGAGATTCCAGGGCATGCAGCGCGTTCGCGGCAGCGCTGCAGTCATAGCCGACCGCTCCCAGGAGAGTCGTCACCACTTCCCGGATGGCTTCTTCGTCGTCAACGACCAGAATGCGGGCATTGGGCATCAACAGACAACTCCTCGTCCGAACCAGCTATTATAGTGTAAACGTCAATGCCCGCTTGCGGAATTACTTGTTTTTTTTGGGCAGAAAGGGGAGAATGTGCCCAGCCTTCCCTTGCTGGTAATCCGCAGCACATCCCAACGCACGAGCGGCGCTGTCCCCGTGTGCAGAGGAGGCCCTGAGGTTGGCGCAACAGGGGTTGTTGGCCGTCTATTTCTCGGAAGCGTCGGCAATCTTTGTCCTTCTGCTGACGCTGATTCTCCTTTTTCGTTCCTACCGCGAGCGCTATTTCGCGGCTTGGATTTTCGGTTGGTTGATCTATTTTGCCTACTCTCTGTTTGCTCTGCTGAACTACTGGCAGCCTCGCCCCTTATGGCTCCTGCTGGCACGCATCGGGTTCTTCGCTGGCACCCTGTTGCTCCTCTACGCGGTCATCGAATATCTGGGTTATCGCCGCTTTGCCTTTGTGGTGCCGGCCTTCGCGGTGATCGGGGCCGTTTGGTCCCTGCTTCAAGCGGAATATCTGGCCGATCGGTTTTGGGCAGCCACCGTTACCACTCTCCTTCACATGGCGCTCTTCCTGCTTGCTGGCTCTCTCCTGGCCTGGCGCAAATGGGGCAGCGCCAATCTGGGCGACAAGATTTTAGCCGCCGCCTTTTCTCTCCATGGGATTCATATGGTGGACTCGCAGTTCTGGTCGGAACAGACCGGACTGCTCTTGCGCGTCTCGATCAATGGCTGGTTGGAGGTGGCTCTGGGCGTCGGCATGGCAGTCCTCGTGCTCGACGATGCCCGCGCCCGGGCCGAGCGTCTCAACCGCAAGCTGAATCGCATCAACAGCATTACCGCCGTCGCCAGTCAGTCCCTTTATCTGGATGAGATGCTCCGCAACAGCCTCGACCAGATTTTAGAAACCATGGCCTTCAAGCATGGCATCATCCGCCTGGTCGAAGAAAGTCCGGAACGGGCCTTGGTGGCCCGCGTCTGGCGCGGGTTCCCGGAAAGCTTTATGCAGCGACGCCGTGCCATTCCCTTTTCCGACCCCATCGCCCAGGCCATGGAGCGGGACCGTCCCCTCGCCGTTTATTTCGACGACTCCACTCCGACGCCGCTCCGGCAGATCCTCGGCGAGGCTGGCGTTCACTCCGCTCTTGTGGTCGGATTGCGCGCCAAGGACCGAGCCCTCGGTCTTCTTGGCATTGCCTCGATCGATGCCTATGTTTTTACGACGGAGGAGATCGACTTCCTCCACTCGGTGGCCAATCAGATCGGGGTCATGGTGGAGAACGCTCGCTTGTTCAGCCAGGTGGTCAATGCTCAACTGCAATGGATGAATACCTTCGACTCCATCCAGGATCCGATCTTGGTCCACGACAGCCAGAACGTCATTCGGCGAATCAATCGCGCCTTTGGCGAGCGCATAGGCCGGACTCCGTCGAAAATCGTCGGCAGAGATATCTCGGAAGTATTCGGCACGGGCCGCAAGGCAGCCTGCCGTTTTTGCATGGCCCTCGACGCCGGCGAGGAAATCCACGAAGCTGCCCTTGGCGGTCACTTCCTCGTTTCGACATCGCGGCTGGCCGACAAGGAAGGCCAGAACGAGTTTGTTCATGTCCTCCGCGATATTTCCGATCGCAAGGGGATGGAAGAGCGCTACCTGAACCTCTTTCACAATGTCCAGGAAGGTGTATTCATTTCGACCCCGGCCGGACGCTTCGTTGATTTCAACGAGGCCTTCATGCGGATGCTCGGTTACACCCGCCGGGAAGAACTCCTCGCCGTGGACATTGTGAACCAGCTCTACGTTCGCCCTGAACAGCGCGAGGCATTGAAGAAGCTCCTTGCCGAAAAGGGCAACGTCATGGGCTACGAACTGGACGTGAGGAAGAAGACGGGCGAACTCATCGCCCTGTCGGAATCCAGCTTCGCCGTCCGCGACGTCTCAGGAAACATCGTCGAATACCAGGGCTTTGTCCTCGACGTGACCGAACAGAAACGCACCGCCGAAGAAATCCGCCGGCGCAACCGCGAGCTTTCGGCTCTCAACTCCATCGCCAGCACTCTCTCCCAGTCGCTCGACCTCGATGAAATTCTAGGCAAAGTGCTCCGCCAGGTGGTCGAGCTCTTTTCCATGGACACGGGGGCCATCTATTTGATGCCTCCCGGCACTGCTCTCCTGGAGCGCAAGGCGGTTCTCGGACTCCGCTCCGAATTTGCTCATCGCTTCCCGCCCTTGCGCCTGCCGCCGGACCTCCTCGATCACCTCACCAGAGCGCACACGAACGTCCTGACCATGCAGCACCTCCCCTTCGTCCCGCCCATTTTCCGGGAAATTATGGACAAGGAAGGCTTGCATACGACTTTCCTGGTAATTCTCTGGTCGAAGGATAGAATCGTCGGCGGCCTGGCGGTGGGCAGCCGCTCGGTGCGAGAGTTTTCGCCAGCTGACCTCAGCCTGCTAACCGCAGTCGCCAACCAGATTGCCGCTGCCGTGGAGAAAATCCGTCTCTATGAAGAAACTCTCCGTGCCTACGATGATCTGCGGCATACCCAGGAACAGTTGCTGCAAAGCGAAAAGATGGCTGCTGTCGGCCAGCTCATCAGCGGCGTGGCCCATGAATTGAATAATCCGCTGACCGCTATCCTGGGTTACAGCCAGCTCCTGCAGAACAATCCCGAGGTGGGACCCAAGGCCAACGAATACACGGAAAAGCTGCTGCGCCAGGCGCAGCGCACCCACCGCATTGTCCAGAACTTGCTCAGCTTTGCCCGCCAGTCCAAGCTCGAACGCCACCTGGTGGATATCAACCGCGTCATCGAAGACACCATCACTCTCCGCGAATATGACCTCAAGTTAAACAACGTGCAGGTGGACCGGCAACTGGAAGCTAAACTCCCCGCCACCACCGGCGACCCTCACCAGCTTCAGCAGGTCTTTCTCAATATCCTCAACAACGCTTGCGATGCCATCCAGCAGAAGCAAAACGGAAAGGGCAAAATAGAAATCCGCACCTTCTCTCGTGACGGCCACATCATCGTCGAATTTGCCGACAACGGTCCGGGGATCAAGGATCCTTCCAAGGTCTTTGACCCCTTCTACACCACCAAGGCGGTGGGCAAGGGGACCGGCCTCGGCCTGAGCATCTGCTACGGCATCGTGGGCGAACACGGCGGGGAAATTTCCGCCGAAAACCGCAAGCCTGCGGGCGCCCTGTTTCGCGTCAGGCTGCCCATTCTTACCGGCGGTGCCAAACCCGTCGCGGCAGCGGCTTCCTCCCTCCAGGAAGTCCCGGCCGGCGCCCGCATCTTGTTGGTGGACGACGAAGAAGCCGTCCTCGAATTGGAACAGGAGATCCTGAAAGGCAAACTGTTCTCTGTCTTGACGGCTCGTTCCGGACAAGAAGCCCTGGCAGCGCTCGAACGAGAGACGGTCGATCTGGTCGTGACCGACCTGAAAATGCCGGGGGAGATCTCAGGAAAGGACCTGTTCTTCTGGATTCAGAAACATCGTCCCCAGTTGCAGCAACGCTTTGTCCTTACCATGTCGGATGCCAGGCAGGATGAGGTGCGTTCTTTGGTCGAAGAGCACCACATACACTATATTCAGAAGCCTTTTAATGTGACTGAATTTCTGGCAGTCGTGCAGCGCTCGCTTGCCTCTCCTCTTGAACCCGCCCCCGCCCATTAACGACCGGCTGCTTTCGCCTTGGCCTTTTTCCCCTTCGGTTTCTCCATAGCCTCTGTCCAGGCATCCATCATTTTATAGGCCGGGTGGCGCTCGGCGACGCGTTGGAGCGGAAGCGCAAGCTCGGGATAGTTCCATTCTTTCCGCCAGGACTCCACCACGGATTTGAACCTGTACCAGGTCCCGACATGCTCGAAGTTGGTGGCCTGGAAAAGTTCTTCGTTGAGCAGCCCCTTATCCACCAGCGCGCAAACCAGCTCCCAATAGCCAAAGACCTTCCCGACTGCCTTGCCGCCAGTCGAGCCTTCCGGATAGCGCTTCTGAAAATCAGCGGCGTTCTTGAATTTGAGCGTCTTCACCAGGTCGCGGGCCTGGCGCAGTTGCGTTTCGCGCCGCATGTCGTAGATTCGCAGCAGCAGATCGGCGTCATGGTAATTGGATGGCTCCATAGTGATCTCCTCTCTGGTCCCCGGATCGGGTCATGGGACAGGTAGGCACATCCAATACCACAAGCTTTGGCCCATAGGCAAGCCGGGGAAGCGACAGGCAGCCCCGGGAAGAGCTTTCGCGGTTTGCCTGCTCATTTGTGCAGCTCAAGTCGTCAAAGTCATGATAAAACTTGGCCGATGATTCGGGTGCCCCGCGAGCGGATTGCCCATTACGAAACCTCGAGCCGCCTGGAGTGGCTTGAAGCCAACGGCCTGGGCGGATTCGCGTCGGGAACGGTGGCCGGGGCGCACACGCGTCGTTATCACGGCTTGCTGGTGGCCGCGCTTGAGCCGCCGCTCAAGCGGCACGTGATGCTCTCCCGAATCGAAGAATCGCTCCTTATCGGCAGCCAAACCTTTTCCCTTTCCACCAACCAGTTTCGCTTCACGATCTCGCCGGAAGGTTATCGCCATGTCGCCGAGTTTCGCCTGGACCCGTTTCCCACGTGGGTTTACAAAGTCGAAGGCGTGCGACTCGCCAAAAAGGTACTCGCCCTGCACGGACGAAACGCCACCCTGATCCGGTATGAATTTGAAGGAGCGCCGGCAAACACCCGGCTGCTCATCCGGCCGCTGGTGGCGGCGCGCGAGTTCCATTCCCTCGTTCACGCGAACGAACGAATACGAGGAGAGCCGGAGGGCGGCGAGGCGCGTCTGGTTTTGAAGCCCTATCCGGACTTGCCCGCCATCCATCTGGCGCACAATTTTGACCGTTTCCTCGCGGATCCAAAGTGGTACCGGGGCTTCGAATATTTGCGCGAATTCGAACGCGGGCTGGATTGGCATGAGGATCTATTTCACTACGGAGTCTTGGAAGCAACCTTGACCCCGGCCAAGCCTTGCCTGTTCGTTTTGGCCAGCCTGGAGCCGGACGTGGACGTGGCTGATGCCGGCGAGGCGCTCGAACGGGAGGAGCGCGCCCGGCGGCAAAAGCTTGCCGCCCTCTGCTCGGCCGAAGGCGAACTGGCCCGGGAGCTTTCGCTGGCGTCGGATGCGTTTGTGGTGAGCCGGAGCAAGGGCGGCAAGGCAATCCTTGCCGGCTATCACTGGTTTTCCGACTGGGGACGCGATGCCATGATCAGCCTGCCCGGTTTGTTGCTCGCCAACCGGCGTTACCTTGAGGCCCGCGAAATGCTGGCATCCTGCATTGGGGCTTGCCGTGGCGGGCTGCTTCCCAATCTGCTTCATGAGGACCAGGGTTCGCCTGTCGATCGGCCGGGCACGGCCGAGTACAACACGATCGACGCCACCCTGTGGCTTTTTCATGCATGTCATGCCTATTTCCGAGCCACGGCCGACTGGCGATTCCTGCGCGAGGAGATCTATCCGGCGCTCAAAAGCGTGATCGAGGCGCATCGGCGCGGCACGCGCCACAATATCCGCATGGATCCGGAAGATGGCCTGCTCAGTGGCTCGAGCGAGGCGGCGCTGACGTGGATGGACGCCCGCGTGGGCGCTCGGGTGGTCACACCCCGGCGGGGCAAGCCGGTCGAGGTCTCAGCGCTCTGGCACAATGCTCTCTGCGTCATGGCGGAATTTGCCAGCAGACTTGAGTACAACTCGGATGTCACCAAATTCCGCAGCATGGCCGAGCGAACGAGAAATAGTTTTCGACGGAAATTCTGGAATCCGGATCGTCGTTGCCTCTACGACGTGCTGGCCGCCGATGGGCCGGATGCCACCATTCGGCCCAATCAGGTGATTGCCATCGCTTTGCCTTTTTCTCTGCTCTCGCCGGAGCAGGAGCGGGCCGTACTCGAGGTGGTTCAGGCAAAGCTCCTTACTCCCTGCGGGCTGCGCACGCTCGACCCGGAAGATCCCGGCTACCAGCCTCGCTATCAGGGTAATGTCGAACAGCGCGACTCGGCCTACCACCAGGGAACGGTCTGGCCATGGTTGATGGGACCTTTCCTTCGAGCTTATCGCCGCGTTCATGGCGACACCGGGGCCACCCGAGAATTCGTCGGCCAGGCGCTGGCTGGTTTCGAGGATCATCTCGGAGAAGCCTGCCTGGGCAGCATTTCCGAAATATTTGACGGCGATCCGCCCCACGCGCCGCGAGGAGCTGTCGCCCAGGCCTGGAGTGTGGCGGAGATCTTGGACTGCCTCGTGGAAGAACAGCGCGGCGGAAAGCTGTCCGCCGCGGAGGGAGAAAGGTGAATCGGGCCGTCGCGAAAAGGCTTGCCTTGAGCGTGGGTGGCGAAAGGATGAGGTCCATCGCGCTGCTCTCGGTTCTTGGTCTTGTTGCTTGCCAGGGGGCGGGCAGCCGCAGCCAACTCGACTGTGCCGGTTGCCACGTTCAGATTGCCGGGGACTGGCAGCAATCGGCGCACGCCCGGAGCTGGTCGAGCAGCGAGTTTCAAAAGCGCGCTCAGGGAAGGATGGCGGAATGCGCTCCGTGCCACGCCCCGGACCTAATCATGAGCCGCGAGGCCGGCAAGCCTCCACGCACGCGCCCGATGGCGCGCCAGCGCGGCGTGGATTGCATCGCGTGCCACCAGGATGCCCGGGGAGCCATGCACGGCCCGTTTGACGCCATTCCCTCGCCGCACCCCTCCCAGCAGAACATGGCGCGGATGCGCTCAGTCGAGTTTTGCGCCTCGTGTCATGGCCAGAACGATCGCTACGATCAAATCACCGAGTGGCGTCAATCGAGCCTGAAGAAAACGGGCGTCACCTGCCTCGATTGCCACATGCCGCTCGCGGAAATGCCGCTGGTCGAAGGCGCTGACTACGGCCATGCGCCGCGGCGGCAGGTACCGCGACATCTTTTCCTCGGCCCGCTGGACCCGAAATTTCTCTCGACCTCCGCCCAGTTGCGTTTGAAGGTCGAAAAGGGAATTGTGGAGGCGACGATTGACAACGGCTTCATGCCGCACACCCTGCCCGGCGGCGGCTTCAGTCAATTCTGGCTGAGAGTCAGCGTGCGTCACCCTTCAGGCCGCGTCGTGATGCAAAGGGAAGAACGGTTGGACTACGATCGAGCCAACCGCATGCGAGCCGGCGAGGTGCGGCGGTATCGGTATCCCTTGACAGATCGAATGAAAAATCAAATGAGAAATCCAGTTCACGGCCGGGTGCGGGCCGAACTGCTCTACAAACGTTACGCCGACGCGGACGATTCGACCGCGCTCTTGGCGCTGGCCCGTGAGATGGAATTTTAGGGGATGGCAAGAAACTCGGCTCGGCGAGACAGTGGGCTCGTCCAAATGCTCAGCGGCGTCGCTCGTAAGGGCGTTCGGCTTCGCTCTCAGGCAGCGCGTCAAATCGCTCTTTGGTTTCGTCAAACTTGCCGTTTTCTTCGCCCACCGCGTTGTGAGGGAACTGCTTGAATGGCTCTTCGGCGGGAATCCGCTCGACCCAGCGCTGGAAGCTCAATTTTTCGTGGTGCGAGAAATCGAGCCGGAGAAGCAGCCGAATCTTTTCTCCGCCGTTGCCCGGCCCGGCGCGCTCGATTTTCCACTGAAGCTTTTCGCCAAGACGAAAAACGTGCCGCCAGTGCTCCACCTGGCGCCGGGCATGCTGCGCGGCTTCTTCGTTCGCGCCAAAGTCAAATATCAGATAGGATTCCGCCACGAAGGAGATATAACGTCCGCGCGCAGGAAAAGTCAAGGAAACGGCGAATCGCCGGTGGCGGGCCGCGGCCGAAAAAGCCATCCCGTACCTCGCGACCCCTGAGAACAAATGAAAACAAATGAAAACAAAATGCGCAGAGGCCTTCTGACTCTCATCTTGCTTATTTGGGCTTTCCTAACTCCCGGCAGCAGTCTTGAAGGAGTTGTATCCTCTGCCTGCTTAGCCTCCTCTACTTCCTCTGCTTCCTTTACCTCCTTTACCTCCTCTGCTTCCCCCGTCCGCGCCGAAGCCTATCGCATCGAGGTTGCGTTCTCGCCGGCGGAGGGAAAGTTGCAAGCAAAAGTCTCACTCGATCTGCGGGCGGTTGAGCCGATGCGAGCGATGGAGCTGGAACTGGCACGCTCGCTCGAAATTCACTCGGTTGAAACCATGGAGGGCCAGAAGCTGAGGTTCGAGCGGAGCCGGCTGGCGCTTTCGCCGAAGCTGCTGGTGGATTTGGACAAGCCGGCGGCAGCCGGAGACAAAATTACGCTGGTATTTCGCTATGGCGGAAAAATCCGCGGCGGGCTTTTGGATTTCGTCCGGAGCGACGGGATTTTGCTGCGAGACGATGCCCGATGGTATCCGGCGGTGGATCTGGCTGCGTTCACACAACTCGAAACCAGGATCACGGTGCCGGCCGGGTGGGAAGCGGTGAGCTCGGGCAACCTCGTCAGCCGCGAGGAACACGGGAAACAGGTGACTTTTGTCTGGCAGGCCGGCTCGGCGGTGTCATCGCGGTCCGTCGCGGCAGGCCCTTACCGGGAACAGCGTCTTCGGCAAGGCGCCATCACTTATGCGATCCACTTGCCCGGGCAACACGCCGAGCGAAGCTCCTGGCTGCTCGGGCGCGCCCGGCGCATTTTGGAGTTTTATGCGGCGCGATTCGCTCCCTACCCGCACGCGTCTTTCTCGCTGCTGGAGGCTCCCATCGAATCTCATGGTGCCGCAGGATATGCGGCGGCAGGCTTCTCGGCGATCAGTCCGGAAGGGGTGGAGTTCGATGGAGCGGCGCTCTACAGCCCTGAATTCTTGCCGCACGAGCTGGCTCACCAGTGGTTCCCCAACGAAGTGACCCTCGCGGGCGCCGAGGACGGATGGCTGGCCGAGGGGCTGGCGCAGTATGCGGCGCTGCTCTATCTCCGCGAGACCGATCCGCCGCAGGCGAAATTGTTGGTCGAGCGTTCGCATCTCGGCGCGCTGGCGGTGGACCCGCTGCGGCCGATTTCCGCCGGACTGAAACTGTTTTCGACCGATGGCGCCTCCATCGCTGACGCGACGCTCTACCAGCGCGGGCTGCTGGTCTTCACCACGCTCGAAACGGTCATCGGACGGAGCCGGGTGGAGCAGGCGTTGCGGGAATACTACGCCCGCTATCGCGGCCGCGCCGCTTCGATCGCCGACTTCGAGAAAATTTGCGAGGAGGTTTCTCACCGCGACTTGAAGTGGTTTTTCGACTACTACATTCGCGGGACCGGGATTCCGACCATCTCTCTCGACGTGCCGGCGAGTTCGCCGCCGGGCGAGTTCCAGGCTACCATCCGCATTGCCGACGTGCCGGCGAATTTTAGCGTTCGGGTGGACTTGCCGCTGGCGACTTCGACGGAAAAAATAGACCACTCGGTGGCGACGATCGGTTCGGCCACTCCCTTCACGATTACCTATGGCGGGACACGGCC
>Ga0209640_10003310_pt1 | contig 14080 bp, 11 predicted proteins | sample RifCSP10_1_FD_184018 | JGI IMG/M metagenome (GOLD analysis project Ga0209640, IMG submission 184018) | Soil microbial communities from Rifle, Colorado - Rifle CSP2_sed 10_1 (SPAdes) (version 2) | ecosystem: Environmental > Terrestrial > Deep subsurface > Rock core/Sediment | place: Rifle...
CACAAAAGGCGCCCATTCCAGGTCCGAGGCGAGGCCGGAGACCTTGTTGATTTCCGCCGCGACTACCGCGATACGTGCCAGCGCAGCGCCAGCCAGTGCCGCGAACAACAGGCCCAGCGCCAGGCCTTCGCGCCCGCTGCGGCCGTACTCCAGCGCCGCGGAAAAACTCGCCATCAGGATGCAGCCCCATGCGCCGCCCGCAGTGAACTGCGCGGCGAGCAGGGCATCGAGGTCCCGGACCAGCACACTCGCCAGCGTGGCGGCGGCCCCGATCAACGCGGCTGCCGCGATCACGGGCAGCGTCCCGTAACGCCTGGCAAGCGCCGCCCCCGGGAACATCGCAAGATTGAAACCGATCCAGAACATCGGTATCAGGTAAGGCAAACGCTCCGGAACGGCGACGCGCAGGTACTGTCCGGCGCTGTTGAGCGAAAAGTGGAGCTGGAAACCGAGCGCGAGCAGCAGGCACCCCGCGGCAAACACCCACGAGCCGGCGGCGAGCCGTACCGACGCGGTTGGCGGCGGGGCCGGCTGCCGCGACAGCGCGCGTTCGACCCAGATCAGTCCGACGGTCGTGGCGAGCAACGTCAGGCTCGAAGCAGCGAACGGCAGGCGCGGATCGAGGTTCTTCAGCGTGATCCCGAGGTACGGCGCAAGCGCGCCGCCGACGGCCAGCCCGGTCAGCATCAATGCGTTCATCCACGGCACGCTGGGCGCCGCGGCGTGGCGGCTCAAAAGCACCCAGGGCGGGGCGCGCAGGGCTGAAGAGGTCGCCGTCCACACCAGGATCAGCGTGAGCAAAGCGGCGGTCGAAAATTCGCCCCAGCCTGCGGTATACGGGATCAGCAGAAAAGCGACGCACGAAATCGTCGTCAAGCCGATGATCAACGGGCCGATGCGCCCCAACATGCGCCCCGCGCGATCCGCCGCCACCCCGGTGACGACGTCCATCACCATGAAGGTGAACTGATCGAGAATCAATATCCATGGAACATAGCGTCGGGACAGCCCCGCGGTCTCCAGCAGCTCGGGCAGAAATATGACGTACAGAGTCCAGCACGTGACGAACAGGAACTGGACGAGCGCCAGATAGAGCGCTGCCGCGGAGGGCGCGCGCGGGGTGACCGCATCAGACATGGGTTGTTAAGTTATTTCGGTGTGCCGCTTGCGGCACACCGCTGGATTGATAGCAGGAAGTTCCTGTTGAGGTAGCGGAACAGAGAACTCACAAATTGGCCTCATAACCGCCTGCCATCCCACCGCCGGGGGAGGGGAAGTGACTAGCGAAGAGCGTGGACTGGCCCCGGATCGTGATTTTGGGGCGGAGAGTATCCAATAAGGTACGATTATGTCAATTTGGGGGCGGCTTGCAAGCAAAAACGAACATTTCCTCCCGCTTGGAGTAACGGGGCTTTAAACTCATTGGGCGGAAGGCACTTGCATTACCGCCCGATTTGTTCGGCTAGCGTCTCAACCCTCTGGACCAAACTCCGGATCTCACCGAATCCTTTTTGCCAAAATGCTGGGTCGTGAAAATCCACTCCTAGAGGTCTGAGAAGCGCCTCGGGGTTATCTGAGCCCCCTGCCTCCAGCAGGGTAAGGTATCGAGGGACGAAATCTTTGCCCTGTTCTCGGTACATGCGGTAGAGGGAAAGGACCAGAAGCTCGCCGAAGACATAACTATAGCAGTAAAAGCGCGTATGGATGAAGTGGGGGATATAGGACCAGCCCCAGCGATAGGCCGGCCCCATCTCCACGGCGTCGCCATAGTATTTTTCGTTGGCCTCAACCCAGAGCACCCCGATGGTCTCGGGGGTTAGCCGCCCCTGGCTCCGGCGTGCGAAGACTGCCTGCTCGAAGCGGGTGAGGACATTTTGTCGAAAGACTGTGGCGAAGGCGTCATCGATTTTGCCGGCGAGCAGCCCGAGCTTGACCCGCGGGTTCGACTCGTGCTCGACGAGGTAGTGGAACACGAGCATCTCGCCGAATACAGAGGCGGTCTCAGCCGTTGTCAGCGGCATGTCGTAGTTCAAAAAGCTCTGTTCGCGGCTGAGGTAGCCGTGGAGACCGTGGCCGAGCTCGTGCGCGACGGTCATGACATCCCTCATCGTGTCGGTGTAATTGCACAGGATATAGGGATGGAGCTGCGGAGACGGTGAAGCGCAGAAGGCTCCGCCCCGCTTGCCTTTGCGGACCTCCGCGTCGATCCAGCGTTTGGCGAAAAACTCGGCAGCGATGGAGAGAAAAACAGGGCTGAAGACGCCAAAAGCCTCCAAAATGACCTCCTGGGCCCGGGAGAAAGAAAAGGGGGCAAGCTCTTTTCCCACGGGAGCGTATTGATCGTAGAGCGCGATCCGCGGGAGATCGAGCAATCGCGCCTTCAGGCGGAAATACGCCTGGGCAAGCGGGTAATTGGCCTCCGTGACCTCGATCATTTTTTCCACGGCTACGGCGTCAATCTCATTGGCAAGGTGGCGCTCCATCATGGGGTTAGGGTAGCGCCGCAGACGATCCATCGTGAGGTGGTCCTGAATCATTGTATCGTAAATAAAGCCGAGCGCATGCTCATGGCGGGAAAGCCCTTCGAAGAGTGATTCCCAGGCCCTCTGGCGAAGCTGCCGGTCAGGGTGATGCATGAGGGCAAGGATCTCGCTGAGGGTAAGCTCGGTGGGTTTCCCGTCGCGGTCTAGGGCAAAGGTCAAGGCGGAGGTGATCTCGGAGAAGAGCCGACCGAACGCATTCCGACCGGTGTTGTCTTTTTCGTTGACGATTTTTTCCTCGGGCTCGGAGAGTTTGTGGGGGCGAAAGCGGCGCAGATTCTTGAGATAGTGGCTGTAGTTCTTCAAGGTCGGATGATGGATCAGCCGTGCGGCCACGGAATCATCGAGATCGAGCCATTCCAGCTCAAAAAAGAGCAGCAGGTTTTTCACCTCGGTCGCTCGCTGCTCCACTCTTTGCTCGAGGTCCTGGAACTCGGCTCTTAAAGAATCTGCCGCGTAGAGCAGGCCCGCATAGGTTGAGACCCGGCTCAGAATGTCCTCGATCCCTTCCAGTTCTCGGAGTCCCTCGAGAAGGCTCTCCGGCGCAGGTCCTTGGGGTCGATAGATCGCGCCGCGAAACCGGGAGGCGAAAGCTTCGGCTCGACTGCGGCAGTCCTGTAGCGTCGCTTCGATGCGCGGGTCCTCGTGCGAGGCAAATAGGTCGCTGAGATCCCAGCGAATGCCTTCTGCGGTATTGCCCATAGAGAAAATCCTTCCTGGCCCTCTATTAATCATTTTTTTCTCAGGGAAGAAAGCGTATCACGTGCGCCAGGATGGCGGGGTTTCGGCTGTCGCCACGAGGCCTGCTCCAGAGCGGGAAAAGGTTATTGTAATGGTAAAGTCTATATGTTATATGTAATCGGTTAATATCGCCAATTGATGGTTTGTTTATGTACGATGATTTCTTAGCCAGGATTATTGAGCCCGATGCCTATCTGCCTTCACAGTTCTTCGGCAATCGGGGTTTATCCCGCCAGCTCGATGGCGAGAAGAAGCTCATGCTTGCCATTCTCAAAGACGCGGTGGAATGCCTGGAGAAGTATCGCGGGACAAAGAACACTATCGGCAAAGGGCTTTATCAGAATGCCCTCGAGTGGGTTGGGGACGAGAGCACCGGGTGGCCTTTCTCCTTCAATAACATTTGCGACCTGTTGGGATTTGATCCGGATTACCTGCGCGAATTCTTATTGAAGCGGGAGCAAGGGCAGAAAAGCAAGTTTATTTCCTCCTAGCCCTAATCGCCTCAAGCTCATCCTTGATGAGTTGTCCACGCGCGGTAGTAGGCCCAAAAATCTTTAAGGCGCGTTCCAGGTTCGCGATGGCCAGCTCGTCCTCGTCCGCGAGCCAATGGGAGCGGGCCAAGTAGTAATGGGCGTCGCCGAGCCGGTTCATCTTGCCATAGACCACCCCCAAGTGCTGCGGTGGCTCGGGCCAAAGGGGCGAGAGGTTATGGGCTCTTAAAAAAGCGGCGACCGCCTCCGGGAAATTGGACTCCTTCTCGAAGAGTTCCCCGAGCCAGAGGTAGTTCAGGGGCTCCTTGGGGTCTGCGCTGAGTGCGCGATCAAGGGCCTCGTGGGCTGAACGAAATTCTCCGATCTGGGTATAGAGACGGCCCAATTCCCGGTCGATGCCGGGGCTTTTGGGCTTAAGCGTCCGCGCCCTCTCTAGGAACTGCTGCGCTTCAGGCCACCGAGATTTATACTCGTGGGCGAGCCCCAGCATGTACAGAGCCTCGGCGTTTTGCGGATTCTGGCCCAGGAGGCGTTCGTATTCCCCAATCACCGCATCCGCATCGTGCCTTTCCAGCCGCAGCAGGGTCTGAATTTTTTTGATCGAGTCGGATTCCTCGGGCCGTGAAGCTCCGATCCTCAGGGAATGTACGACGGCGTCCACTCTGGTGACCCGTTCCTGAGTCAGGGGATGGGTCATCAAATAGGGGGGAAGATCGACGGGATTCAGAATCCGCTCCTGATCGATGATCTTGAGGAATCCTAACGCCGCTCGCGGGTCATAGCCCGCCTCGGCCATGTATCTTACGCCCAGGGTGTCCGCTTCCTGCTCCAGTTGGCGGCTGTAAGAGAGCTGCCGCGTTGCCGAGAGGGCCTGACCGAGGACGCCGGCGGCCTGCGCTTGGGCGCCACCCCCGGAGAGAAACACCCCCAAAAGCGCTAGTATGCTCAGAGGGTCTGGCCCGGAGATGCGCGCCATGTGGCGAGATTTCACGTGAACGAGTTCGTGGCCGAGAACGCCGGCAAGCTCATCGGTGCTTTTAACCCTCTCGATCAGTCCGGTGTGAACGTAAATCGATCCCCCGGGCACGGCAAAGGCATTGAGTTGAGAGTCCTCCACTACGAAGAAGCGGTAATCAAACGACGGGGGCCCCATCACGGAAAGGAGCCGGCGGCCAATCCGGTCGACGTAGCGCTCAACCTCTAGTTGGTGGACAAGCTTGAGTTTTTTCTTTGCTTCCCGACGAAATTCACGACTGATGCGTACCTCGTCGTCCTCGCTCATCGGCTTGAGCAGCGGGATCTCGGCAGGGAGCCGAGATCCGCATCCGGTGAATCCCAGGGTCAGGAGAAAAGCGTAGAGAAATTTTCGCACCACCAAACGGATTATAGATGGAGTTTGCCGCTGGGGCAACAGGAGGAAACGTTGACGCCGCGTCCTCGAAACAATATATTCTATAGCCCAATACACCGTGAGGAGGTCAAAATGACCGCTCAATTCCGGATTCCGGCGCAAAGGCTCGCCTGGCGCTGTGACACCTCGCTGCTCCCGTTTACCTGCACCGCTGACATGACCCCCTTGGAGGACTTCATCGGTCAAGCGCGCGCCATACGCGCCATTGAGTTTGGTCTGGGCGTGAACAAACCCGGTTTCAATATCTTCGTCACGGGCCTGACGGGGACCGGGAAGACCAGCATCATCAAGGCCTTCCTGAAAAAGGTCACGGGAGAAAAAAGGATTCCCCAAGAGGATTCTCCGTTCCCGGAAGACTGGTGTTATGTCTATAACTTTATTGACCCCGACCGCCCGCAGGCCGTCAACATCCGCCGCGGCTGGGGCAAGGTTTTAAAGCGGGACATGGAAGAATTGGTTCAAACCCTGCAGCGCGAAGCCAGCAAGACTTTTGAGAGCGAGGAGTTTGCGCGCCAGCGCCAGGCCATGGTCGAGCAGGCGCAAAAAAAACAGCAGGAGATCATGGAACGCCTCATGGAAGAGGCCCGGACGAGCGGCTTTACCCTGCGCTTTTCTCCGTCGGGGATGGCTTTGATTCCTCTGAAGGAGGGGAGGCCCATGCAAGAGGAGGACTACCTCTCGCTGGAGCCGGAAAAGAAAAAGGCCCTAGAGGAAAAACGCAGCGAGATTGAGCGGCAGGTCGAAGAGGCGCTACGGGAGGGGAAGAGGTTAGAGCGGCAAATTGCCGATCGGTTGCAGGCATTGGAACAGCAGGCCGGCGAGTATTTGGTCCGCATCCCGCTAACGGAACTGAAAGAGAAATACCGCGACTACCCCAAAGTGGTGCATTACCTGATCGCGGTCCGCGATCATATACTGATGAACCTGCCGCGCTTCATCAAAGGAGCAGAAGGAGAACGGGCCGCCGCGCCCTTCGCAGCGCTGCAGTCGGTCGAGGCCGCCTCCGATCCCTTTCTTCCCTATCGGATCAATGTGTTCGTCGATAACAGCGACACCCAGGGGCCCCCCATTATCCTCGAGACCAACCCCACCTACCACAATCTCTTGGGGGTGGTGGAGAAGCGCCCCGTGCTCGGGGGATTTATCACCGATTTCACCCACATTAAGGCCGGCTCGATCAGCCGTGCCAACGGGGGCTACCTGGTCCTTTACGATCGGGACGTGCTGGCTAACCCGGGGGTGTGGGAGGCTCTACAGAGAGTGATCAAGAACCGTGAACTCAGAATCGAGGAGCCCGCCACCTTTTTCGGTTGGCTGCCCCCCCAGGGGCTTAGGCCCGATCCGATCCCGACGGATGCCAAGGTGATCATGATCGGCGATCCCCTTCTCTATCACACCCTGTCCTCGTTCGACCCCGACTTTCGCGAGACGTTTAAGGTCAAGGCGGACTTCAATTTCGAGATTGACCGGTCGGACGATAACATTGTGGCCTACGCTTGTTTTATCAGCGCCTACTGCGGGCGGGAAGGACTACGTCACTTCGATCCGAGCGGGGTTGCCCGGGTGATCGAATACGGGGCGAGGCTGGTGGAGGATCAGGAGAAGCTCTCGACCCGCTTTAGCGATGTCGTCGATCTCCTGATCGAATCGAACTATTGGGCGGAGAAGGCGGCAAGCGAGTTGGTCACGGGCGAGCATGTGGAAAAGGCGATCGAGGAAAAAACGTTTCGTCTGAATCTGATCGAGGAGAGGCTCCGCCAGATGATCGCCGAGGGGACCCTGCTCGTGGATGTGGCGGGTTTGGCGGTGGGGCAGGTCAATGGATTGGCCATTTATCAACTGGGAGACTTCAGCTTTGGCAAGCCGTCGCGGATCACGGCCAAGACCTTCATGGGCCGCGGGGGGATCATCAACATCGAGAGAGAGGCCAAGCTGAGCGGGAAGACCCACGACAAAGGGGTGTTGATCCTGAGCGGCTATCTGGGTGCTAAATATGCGCAGGACCGACCACTCTCGCTCTCGGCCAGTCTCTGCTTTGAACAGTCTTACGAAGGCATCGATGGGGATAGCGCCTCATCCACCGAGCTCTACGCTATCCTTTCGAGCCTGTCTGGCGTGCCCATCAAACAGGGGATTGCCGTGACTGGCTCCGTCAACCAGAACGGGGAGATTCAGGCGATCGGGGGCATCAACCGCAAGATCGAGGGCTTCTTTGACGTTTGCCGGATCAAAGGTTTCACCGGAGAACAGGGAGTGCTCGTCCCGCGGGCCAATCTACGTAACCTTATGCTCAGGCGCGATGTCGTCGAGGCCGTGGAGCAGGGGAAGTTTTATATCTATGCGGTTAGTAGCATCGACGAAGGGATGGAAGTCCTCAGCGGCATGGCGGCCGGGGCAAGGGATAGCCAGGGGCGCTATCCTGCCTCGTCGTTGAATGGCTTGGTGGAAAAGCGACTGGAGGATTACTCTGACAGGCTTAGACGTTTTGCCGCGCCCGTCACCGAGAAGCCAGCGGAAGAGGAAGAGGGCTAGACCCGCCTTATCCTTCTCGCCGTTCCGTGCTTTTTGGTTTTTGCCCGAGGCGCACGGAGAGCTTCAACGTTCCGCCCTTGCGAAAGATCGCCAGGCTCACGTCCCTGCCCGCCTCTATCCCCGCAATGAGGCGGGTCAGCTCCCGCGGGCTATCTACCCTGACCCCGTTGACCGCGAGGATCACGTCGTAGGAAAGAATGCCGCCTTTTTCGGCCGGTTGGCCTGGCAAAACGGCGCTCACCAGCACTCCCTGGACGGGCGACAGCCCCAGGGCCTCCGCCCCTTCGAGGCTCAGATCCGATACCCGGACTCCCAGCCAGCCCCACACGATCTTTTCGCCGCTGAGCAGACGCGGGATCACCACCTTGATGACATTGATGGGAACCGCGAATCCCATGTTGCCCCTGTCTGAGGCCATGGTGATCATCCCGACGGCGTGACCCCTGACGTTTACCAGGGGCCCGCCGCTCCACCCTGCGCTGGCGCCCGCGTTGGTCTGGATGAAGTCAAAGCCAGTGGAAATATTTCGTCCGTGCCGGCTGATGATGCCGAGACTAAGCGAGCTTTCGAGTCCGAAGGGATAGCCTAAGGAGCCAACCCATTCGCCCACCTGCGAATGGTCTGAATCGCCCAAGGCAAGCGTCGGCAGTTCATGCCTCCCGGAAACCTTAACCAGAGCCACGTCCACCTCTGGGTCGGTGCCGACCACTTGAGCACGTAGCCTGCGTCTGTCGGCGAGGCGGATCTCGACCTCTCGGGCCCCCTCGACCACATGGTGGGCGGTGAGGACATAGCCTGCGGGGTGGATGATGAAGCCGGAGCCGCGGCTGCTGGCCGGGGGTTGGTTCTCACCGTCCTGAGCCGACGGTGGGTTGAGGCTAACGCGTAGTTGAACGACGGCTGGCCGCACCTTTTCTGCCAGGCGCGCAAACGCGTTCGCCAGCCGCTCAAGCTCCGGGTTGGGGTCGCCGCCGTCTCCCTCCCGCCAGAGAGGAAAAGGCTGTGACCGGGCCTCCTCGCGTGGCACCGAGGCCGCGATCAAGGCGAGCAGTAACATGCCCGCCGTGAGGATCATTCGCCCTGGTTTCATGGTCTTCCTCCGCTTGGAATTTTGACCCCTCTTTTATCTAAAAATGCAACAGAGAACAAGAGGCCGAAGGGAGGAGCAGGAATGCAAGATTGGGGGGGTGGGCCAAAAGGACAATTGCATTTTTGCCCGAAGTGTTATGATATCCTGAGGGGCCTGGGATGGAGACCGTTAGCGGAAAGATCGCTTTAGTCACCGGAGGTGGCCGGGGGATAGGTCGTTCCCTGGCGCTTGCCTTTGCGGCTCGGGGGAATCCGGTAGTTCTCACGGGACGCACCCAGTCGCGCCTGGACCAGGTGGCTGCTGAGGTTGACCGCCTCGGGGGCAAGGCGCTTCCCCTACGCTGCGACGTGACGCGCAGGCCAGAAGTCGAGGCGCTGAAAAACGTAATCGAGAGCAAGCTTGGAACCGTGCAGATCCTGATCAATAACGCGGGAATGGCCCCGGCAGCGGCTTTCCTGGAGATGGAGGATTGTTTGTGGGAAGAGGTTTTCAAGGTGAACCTCACTGGGACCTATTACTGCTGCAAGGTATTTCTCCCGGCCATGATCGCCTCGGGATGGGGGCGCGTCATCAACATCGCGTCAACGGTTGCAAAGGTTGCATACTCCCACATTTCGGCGTATGTCGCTTCCAAGCACGCAGTCCTGGGGTTGACCCGAGCCCTCGCGGTCGAGATGGGAAGAACGGGTGTCACCGTGAATGCTATCTGCCCGGGATACGTCGAAACCGAGCTGACACTCAATAATGCTAAAATGATGGCTGAAAAGACCGGTCGGAGCCTGGAGCAGATCCTCGGGCTTTTTAAACGGACCTCGCCGCAGAATCGCCTGATCGATCCCAAAGAGGTCGCCGAGCTTGCCCTCATGCTTGCCTCCGAGTCAGCCAGCGGGATCACGGGGCAGGCGATCAACGTGGACGGAGGGGCCGTCATGGTATGAAGAGAAAGAGGCATGCAGCGAAAGGAGGGTTCAATGACGTATCAAAGTTTTATCTACGAAGTCGAGGATGGCATTGCGACCGTTCGCCTGAATAGCCCTGAGAAGCTGAATGCTCTGACTTTCCAGACTTATGAGGAGTTGGAAAAGCTGACCGGGGAGTTGGCCCAGGAGGAGGCGGTAAAAGTCCTGGTGCTGACGGGGACCGGAAAGGGATTTTGCTCCGGGGGAAGCGTGCATGACATCATTGGAAAACTGCTTCAGATGAAAGGAAGCGATCTCTATCGCTTCACGCGTATGACCTGCGATGTGGTGAAAAACATGCGCAATCTTAAAAAGCCGATCGTCGCTGCGGTGAACGGGATCGCGGCAGGGGCGGGGGCCATGCTGGCCCTCGCCAGTGACATACGGCTCGTCTCGGATCAGGCCAAGTTTGCTTTTCTCTTCGTCAAGGTGGGTTTGGCGGGAGCCGACATGGGCGCGCTCTACCTCCTCCCCAGGATTGTCGGGCAGGGACGGGCGACCGAACTGCTGTTTCTTGGCGATCCCGTAGACGCTCAAGAGGCCTACCGGATCGGCCTGGCCAATCGCGTGGTGCCGCACGAAAAGCTTGCGGAGGAAGCTTACGCCCTCGCGCGGCGCCTGAAAGACGGGCCGCTTTATGCCCTGGGGGTGACCAAAGAGCTGCTCAGCCGGGAAATGATTATAGACTTGGAGACGGCCTTGGAGATGGAGGCCTTGGCGCAAGCCAGGTGCATGGAGATGGCGGACTTCCAGGAGGGGTATCGGGCCTTTGTGGAGAAACGGCCGCCCCGCTTCAACCGGGCCTGATCGGCTCGTGAGAGGGAATGGTGGATTGCTTTTTTGACCCGGAGCACCTCATTCTGCGTCGCCAGATCCAAGCGTGGGTGGAAAAAAACCTCTTACCTGAGAGCGTGCGTGAGGCAGAGGTCGAAGAGGCGACCCGAGGGCTGGCCAGCCAGCTCGGGCGCGAAGGGTTTATCGCCTATGTAGCACCCAAGAAATTTGGCGGAGCGCGGGAAAAGGTGCAGGCCCGTGACCTCTGCCTTTTGCGGGAGGAGTTGGCCTTTGGCTCCGCCCTGGCGGACACGACCTTTGCCCTGCAGGCCCTCGGCAGCTATCCGATCACGCTGGTGGGAAGTGATGGCCAAAAGTCTCGCTATTTGCCGCCGATTGTCAGGGGCGAGGTTTTGGCGGCCTTCGCTCTGACGGAGCCTCAGGCCGGCTCGGACATCGCCTCGCTGGAGACGCGCGCCGTCAAACGGGGGAAGCAATATTGCCTCACCGGAATTAAATGCTTTATTTCCAACGCAGGTCTGGCCGGGACCTACGTGGTCTTTGCTTCGACGGATCCGGAAAAAAAAGCCAAAGGGGTTAGCGCCTTCATCGTGGAGGCCAATAGGCCCGGGCTGGTTTTGAAAGAGAAGACTCGCCTCATTTCTCCCCATCCGATCGGTGTCCTTGCCTTTGAAGAATGCATCGTTCCGGAGGCCAACCTTCTGGGGCAGGAGGGGGAGGGGCTCAAGATTGCCTTCAGCACCCTGGAAATGCTGCGCTCGACCGTGGGCGCCGCCGCGGTAGGATTGGCCCGGAGGGCCTTGGACGAAGCACTGCGGTACAGCCGAAAAAGGCGCCAGTTCGGGAAAGAGTTGGCTGAGTTTCAGGGCATTCAGTTTAAACTTGCGGACATGGCCACGGAGCTTGAGGCCGCGCGCCTGTTGGTCTACCAAGCGGCGTGGCTGCATGACCACGGGCGGGGAGGTCTCAAACAGAAATCTTCCATGGCCAAGCTTTATGCCACCGAGGCGGCGCAGCGCATTGTCGATCAGGCGCTCCAGATTCACGGCGGGATTGGGGTGGTGGAGGGAACGCCAGTGGAGCGGCTGTATCGCGATGTTCGATCTCTCAGAATCTACGAGGGGACCTCGGAGATCCAAAAGCTGGTGATTGCACGGGAACTATTAAAGGAGACTACAGGCGGTAAGCGTGAGGCGTGAGTTAGAAACTGTTGCCTGATTGGAGAAGTTTATGGATTTTGAATTGTCAGAAGAGCTGATTGCGGTGCGGGATCTGGCCCGTGATTTTGCCGAGAAGGAGATCGCTCCCGGTGCCGCCCGCGATGATCGGGAGAAAACATTCCGTAAAGATTTGATCTTGAAAATGGGTGAGCTCGGCTTTTACGGTTGCGTGGTGCCGGAGAGCTACGGCGGCAGCGGCCTGGGCTACCTCGCGCTGGCGCTGATCACCGAGGAGATCGCCCGGGTCCACAGTGCCATGAGGGTATTCATGAACATGCAGGTCGGTCCGGCGCTGACGCTGTGTCAATTTGGCACCGAGGAGCAGAAGCGGCAGTGGATTCCTGCCCTGCTCCGTGGCGAGAGCGTCAGTTGCTTCGCCATTACCGAGCCCGATGCGGGATCGGATGTGGCCGCGATCCGCACCACGGCCGTTCTGGAGGGCGAGAGCTACGTCCTCAACGGCTCCAAGATATGGATCTCTAACGCCCCGGTGGCCGACACGGCTTTGATCTACGCCTCCACGGACCGGGCGCAAAAACACCGGGGGATGTCCGCTTTCTATGTGGATCTCAATCAGGTCGGAGTGAGCCGGCGCACGCTGGACACACTGGGCGTTCATTGCTCGCCGATCGGGGAGTTGACGTTTGAGAGCTTCCGTATTCCGAAAGCAAGCTTGATCGGCAAGGAAGGAGAGGGGTTCAAGATCTGCATGTGGCAGCTCAACCAGACCCGCCTTAGCTGCGCCGCCGGGGCCTTGGGCGTGGCTCGGGCGGCGCGCGAGGCGGCGGTGAGCTATTGCAATCAGCGGGAACAGTTCGGTCAGAAGATCGGCCAGTTTCAGATGAATCAGGACCTAATCGCCCAGATGGTCGTCCACGAAGAAGCGGCGGGCCTGCTCGTGCATCGTGCCGCCTGGTTGGCGGACCGCAAGCAACCGAACAATCTCGAAACCTCGATGGCAAAATACGCCGCTGCTGAGGCTGCGGCGTTTGCGGCGGATGCCGCCCTAAGAATCCTAGGTGCCTACGGCTACTCGACAGAATTTCCGGTGGAGCGTTATCTGCGCGATGCTAAGTCCTATCAGATCGTGGAGGGCTCATCGAACATCCACAAGCTCATCATCGCCCAGGATGCCTTGGGGTATAGAAAGGCGAATAGGTAGGAACGGACGTGGAAGCAACCTCTCTGTCGAAGCGCGAGATCATCCGTCGGCTCAACACGTCTGCCGCGCAGTTGTATCGGCTCCTGGATCAGACCAACTACAGCAAGTCGGTTGACCAGATGCTTTCTCTGCTTCAGGTGCTTGAGTGCGAAGTCGACCTGGTTGTGCGTGCGAAAACCGCTTGAACCCGAGAAGCACCGCACACCATTCACAAGCTCATCATCGCCCAGGACGCTCTGGGCTATAGAAAAGCGAACCGGGGGGTTAGCCTATCGTTCGTCGCTCCCTCGGTCTGCTTTTTTCTCACCGACGCGTCGTTCAATCTCATCTCAGGTAACTCTGCAATTTTTAAAAAGCCGAAGGCAGACTTGATAATCAGCTAGCTTATGAGGACTAACCCGCCCGCTTCATCTCCTTGGCAAGAAATGTGGTTGATGAGGGATTGATTTGATCCAGCCTGACCGCTATCCGCTGTCTGGCCGATCTCCGAGCAGAGGATTTTCTGTTGACGAAGTATTACACTTGCCTTAGTTTGTATATAAGTGCCTAAGGGGGGATCATGGCCAAGGCGTTAACGTCGCTCCGCATAGACGAGGGGCTCGTGCGAAAGGCCCAAAGAGCTCTGCGTGCAAAGAACAAAACCCAAGCAATTGAGATGTCCCTTCAGGCCGTGGTGGAGATTGAAAAACACCGCAAGCTGATCAAACGCTATAGCGCCAAGGCAAAACCCGGTGACTTCGACCACAGCTAATCTCGCTGTTATCGACACGTCCGTCTACATAGACAACTTAAGGACCGGTCGCTTTCACAGAGAGCTAGTAGAGCTTAGGCTCATTGTTCGCTGTAGCGCTGTCGTTTTGGCAGAGTTATGGAGAGGAGCGAGGTCCAGGGAGATGGTGAAGTTCGTCGATTATCTATCCAAGAATTTTCGCGTCCTCGCGCCTAGTGAAAGAGAATGGATCGAGTCGGGGAAGATTGTCGGGAGACTTGCTAGAGCAAGAGGGTATGATATCCACAAGACACGGGAGATCCATTTTGACGTTTTGATTGCCATGACAGCGAGGAAAATAGGGGCCTATCTTATCACCTGCGATGCGGAAGACTTCACCGCCATTCGCAACGTCGTGGATTTTAACCTT
>Ga0209640_10003313_pt1 | contig 14075 bp, 10 predicted proteins | sample RifCSP10_1_FD_184018 | JGI IMG/M metagenome (GOLD analysis project Ga0209640, IMG submission 184018) | Soil microbial communities from Rifle, Colorado - Rifle CSP2_sed 10_1 (SPAdes) (version 2) | ecosystem: Environmental > Terrestrial > Deep subsurface > Rock core/Sediment | place: Rifle...
TATAACGGATCTGAGTCGGGAACAGTTCCACCAGGAAAGCGGCGATCGGTCCGTACACCATCGTCACGTAAATCATCAGCAGCGTGAGGAGCGCGACCGTCGCCACGCGGTGGACGCGTGCGGGATCCGCGGCAGTCGGGTAGCCGGCGGCCTCGAGCGCGGCGCGGTAGGCGTCGGCGCCGAACCCCTCGAGGCGCTGGCCGGCGATGGTCGTGACGACGGCGTGGCCGGCTTCCGCCGGCAACTGCTCGTAGCTGACGCCGGACTGGGTCAGGAAGTCGCGCGCCTGGTCGCAGGGCGTGGCAGGCTTCGCGAAGACGCGGAAGCGGCAGTCGCGCGCGGCGACCGCGACAGCCGCGCGTTCCTCGAACTCGGCCAGCGCCGGGTTCACGGCATGTGTGAGCCCGTGGAAGATCGGTATGAAGGTAGCGGCTGCCAGCAGGCAGCCGGTCACCATGATCGCCTTGCGGCCGAGGCGGTCGCTGAGCCTCCCGAAGAACACGAAGAACGGCGTGCCGATCAAGAGCGCCGCCGCGATCAGCAGGTAGGAGGTCTGGAAGTCGAGCTTCAGCGTGTTCTGCAGGAAGAACAGCGCATAGAACTGGCCCGTATACCAGACCACACCCTGTCCCGCCGTCGCGCCCAGCAGCGCCAGCAGCACGATGCGCCCGTTGCCCCACCGGCCGAAGCTCTCGGTCAACGGCGCGCGCGACAGCCGCCCCTCCGCCTTCATCTCCGCGAAAACGGGCGACTCCTCCAGCTTCAGGCGGATATAGACCGAAACGCCGAGCAGCGCGACCGACAGCAGGAACGGCACACGCCAGCCCCAGGTGCGGAACGCCTCCTCGCCGAAGCCGAGGCGGCAGGCCAGGATCACGGCGAGCGACAGGAAGAACCCGAGCGTCGCCGTGGTCTGGATCCAGCTCGTGTAGTAGCCGCGCCGCCCGTGCGGCGCATGCTCCGCGACATAGGTCGCGGCGCCGCCGTATTCGCCGCCGAGCGCGAGGCCCTGCGCGAGGCGCAGCGTCACCAGCCCGATCGGCGCCCAGATGCCGATCTGCGCGTAGGTCGGCAGCACGCCGACCAGCGCCGTGGACAGGCCCATTACGACGATCGTGATCAGGAACGTGTACTTGCGGCCGACCCGGTCGCCGATGCGGCCGAACACCAGCGCGCCGAGCGGTCGCACCGCGAAACCGGCGCCAAAGGTCGCGAGGCTCGCGAGGAAGGCCGCGGAATCGTTGCCCGGCGGGAAGAACAGGGCCGAGAAGAACACGGCGAGCGTGCCGTACAGGTAGAAGTCATACCACTCGAACACGGTGCCGAGCGACGAGGCGAAGATCACCCGGCGATGCGACGCATCGATGCCGACGGTCCGGTTCACGGGGTGCTAGACGAGTGCGTCCGCTTTGGCCGCACAGATGAAATCGTTGTCCGACAGGCCGCCGATCGCGTGCGTCGAGTAGCGGATGCGGCAATAGTTGTAACCGATCTCGAGGTCGGGGTGATGGTCCTCGACATTCGCGACGTGGGCGAGGGCGTTGACGAAGCTCATCGTGCGCCAGAAATCCGGGAACTTGAGGTCGCGGCGGATGGCGCGGCCCTCCTCGGCCAGGCGCCAGTCGGGGTGTAGCAAGGTCATCATGCCCGCCGCGGACTTTGCGTCGTGCGGTCGGACGCCCCCCTCGCAGGGCACGCACCGGCGTTCCTTCAGTGATTCCATCAGGCCTCCCGGCGCGGAAAGTGTCGCGCGACGTATTGTTCGACCAGCTCCTGGAATTCCTCCGCGATGCGGTCGCCTTTCAGCGTCACAGTCTTCTTGCCGTCCTCGTAAACCGGGGCGACCGGACGCTCGCCGGTGCCCGGCAGGCTGATGCCGATATTGGCGTGCTTGCTTTCGCCGGGGCCATTGACAACGCAGCCCATGACCGCGACCGTCATGTTCTCGGCGCCGGTGTAGTCGCGGCGCCATTCCGGCATGCGCCGCCGCACGTGCTCCTGGATGCGCTGCGCGAGTTCCTGGAAGTAGCTGCTGGTCGTGCGCCCGCAACCCGGACAGGCGACGACCCGGGGCAGGAACGCCCGCAGGCCGAGGCTCTGCAGGATCTCCTGGGCGATGCGCACTTCCTGGCTGCGGTCGCCGCCGGGTTCCGGCGTCAGCGAGACGCGGATCGTGTCGCCGATGCCTTCCTGCAGCAGCACGGCGATGGCGGCCGTCGACGACACCACGCCCTTGGCGCCCATGCCGGCCTCGGTCAGGCCGAGGTGCAGCGGATAATCGCAACGGCGGGCGAGCTGGCGGTAGATCGCGATCAGGTCCTGCACGCCGCTGACCTTGCTGCTGATGATGATCGCGTCGTGCGCAAGACCCAGTTCCTCCGCGCGCGCGGCGCTCGCGAGCGCCGAGACGACGGTCGCCTCGCGCAACACGTCCAGCGCATCCAGCGGCTCGCCCAGGCGCGAGTTCTCGTCCATCATGCGGGTCAGCAGGTCCTGGTCGAGGCTGCCCCAGTTGACGCCGATGCGTACCGGCTTGCCGTGGCGGCAGGCGGTTTCGATCATGGCGGCGAACTGCGGGTCGCGCTTGCTGCCGCGGCCGACATTGCCGGGATTGATGCGGTACTTGTCGAGCGCGGCCGCGCAGGCCGGGTTCGCAGCCAGCAGCTTGTGTCCGTTGAAATGGAAATCACCGACCAGTGGCACGTCGCAGCCTGCGGCGGCCAGACGCTCACGGATATAGGGAACCGCAGCCGCCGCTTCGTCGGTATTGACCGTGACGCGGACGATTTCCGAGCCCGCCTCGGCGAGCTCGCGCACCTGCCGGGCCGTCGCATCGATGTCCGCCGTGTCGGTGTTGGTCATCGACTGCACGACGACCGGCGCGCCGCCGCCGACGGTGACGCCGCGGATGCGGGCCGCGACCGAGGCGCGGCGCTCCCCGATCACGGCTTCTTCTGGCCCTCGATCCACGCGTCGACGGTGCTCTCGAGGATTTCGAGCGGCACGGCGCCGGTCGCGAGGACCGCGTCATGGAAAGCGCGGATGTCGAAGCCATCGCCGAGCGCAGCGCGGGCGCGCTCGCGCAATTCGATGAACTTCAGCTGGCCGATCTTGTAGCCGAGTGCCTGGCCCGGCCAGGCGATGTAACGGTCGATCTCGTTGACGATGTCGGCCTCGGTCTTGGCCGCGTTCGCCATAAAGTAGTCGATCGCCTGCTGGCGGTTCCAGCCCATGTGATGCATGCCGGTGTCGACCACGAGCCGCACGGCGCGCCACTGGTCGTAGGTCAGCTGGCCGAAGCGCGAGTAAGGGTCCTTGTAGAGGCCGAGGTCGTAGCCGAGCCGCTCGGAATAGAGCGCCCAGCCCTCGACGTAGGCGGTGACGCCGCCGAAGCGGCGGAACTTCGGCAGGTCGGTCTGTTCCTGCGCGAGCGCGATCTGCAGGTGATGACCGGGCGCCGCCTCGTGCACGGTCAGCACTTCCATTTCGTACTTCGGCCGCACCTCCGGCCGGTACAGATTGACGTAGTAGTACCCGGGACGCCTGCCGTCGATGGAGGGGCCCTGGTAATACGCGGTCGTCGTGTTCGGCGCGCTCAGGTCCGGAATCGGGCGCAGCCCGAAGGGCGTGCGATAGAGCTTGCCGAACAGCCGCGGCAGTTCGGGGTCGATCACCTTGGTGATGAACGCGTAGGCGCGGAACAGCTCGTCCCCGGTCTTGTAGTAGAACCCGGGGTCGGTACGCAGGTGGCCGAAAAACCGGTTCAGGCTGCCCTTGAAGCCGACCTCGTCCATCACCTGCTGCATCTCCGCGCGGTTGCGCGCGACCTCGGCCAGGCCGATCGCGTGGATCTGCTCGGGCGTCAATGACGTCGTCGTGTGGAAACGCGCGCGATTGGCGTAGTAGGCCTTGCCGTCCGGCGTAGCCCAGATGCCGACGGTGTCACGGCAGGCGGGCAGGTAATTGTGGCCGAACACGGCCGTGAAGCGCCGGTACGCCGGGATCACCGACTCCGCGATCACCTGGCGCGCGGCGGCCGTGAGGCGCTCGCGCTCGGCCGGCGGGATCGAGTCCGGATACGACCGGAACCGCCCGAAGAACGGGCTGTCCTCCGGCCGGTCCGGGACCTGCTGCGCGAGCTGCGGCTGGACCCGCTCCATGATGACCCGGGGCTGCGTGTGTCCTTCCGCCGCCGCGCGCCGGAGCAGCTCGCCGTACTGGTCGAGATAGCCGGGCAGGGCCTCGAGCCGCCTGAGCCAGGTTTCGTAATGCGCCACGGTTTCGAACGGCATCTGCTCCGCCGTTTCGTTCAGCGACTGGGGTCCCTCGCGTGCGCGGATCTCGTAGTACTCGGGATGAAATCGCGCCGCGGCGATGCGGTCCTCGTACTCATAGCGGAACAGGTCGTAATTGAGCTGGTCGGCGGCGCTCAGCTCGTCGCGCGGAATGCCGGCCAGCCCCACGAGCACCTGGGCATCGGCGGAATCGCGCTTCGCCTTGGTTTCCGGCGAGAGGTCCGGCCAGCGGTCGTCATAGCGCCGGTCACCGCGATAGGTGGCCTGCAGCGGATTGTCGGCCAGGTCGCGTTCCCATTCGCGCTCGAACAGGGCGTTCAGCTCGGCCGCCGCATCCTCTCCGGAGGGGCCCGGAGCGCAGGCCGCGAGCGCGGCGCCCATCAGGGTGAACGACAGGAAAAGCTGGCGGAACATGGACAAAACTCCGGTGTCACGGACGGGCAGGAGCGCGACTATACCCTGTGCCGACAGCCGCTTTCCGCTAGAATCCACCCCGTCGCGATGAGATCCTGCCGGAGAGTCCGCGCACGCGCGGCGCCGAAGGCGCAACCCGCCCGGAAACGCTCAGGCACCCGAACGGCAGGATCTGGCGATCTCTGGAGAGTGGCCCGTACGGGCCCACCGAAGGGGAGCGGAACCGGGAAATCCCGGTACCCAATCTCTCAGGTTTCAGGACAGAGGGGCGGCGGACCCGCTGGGTTCGCCGCCCCTTTTATTGCGGGGCGCCGCCCCGCCCGCGGGAACTGGAACGATGGGACGACGGACACCGCTGTTCGAACTGCACCAGGCCGCCGGCGCGCGCATCGTCGATTTCGGCGGCTGGGACATGCCGGTCGACTACGGTTCCCAGATCGAGGAACACCATGCCGTCCGGCGCGACGCGGGCATGTTCGACGTCTCGCACATGTGCGCGGTCGACCTGCGCGGGGCTGGTGCCCGTCCATTGCTGCTGCGGCTACTCGCCAACGACGTCGGCCGCCTGACGGCGCCCGGCAAGGCGCTTTACAGCTGCATGCTGCGCCCGGACGGCGGCGTGCTCGACGACCTGATCGCCTATTTCCTCGACGAGCGCTGGTTCCGTCTCGTCGTCAATGCGTCGACGGCGGACCGGGACCTGGCCTGGATCAAGGAACACGCGAAACAGATCGGCGTCGCGGTCGTGCCGCGGCGCGACCTCGCGATGATCGCGGTGCAGGGAGCCAGGGCCCGGGAGAAGGCCGCCGGATCGCTGCCCGCGGAATGCCGCGCGGCCGCGGCCGCGCTCGGCGCCTTCTTCGCCGCGCCCGGCGACGAATGGTTTGTCGCGCGCACCGGCTACACCGGCGAGGACGGCTACGAAATCATGCTGCCGTCGGAACTCGCAGCGGACCTGTGGAATTCGCTCAAGGCGGCAGGCGTGCGACCCTGCGGGCTCGGCGCCCGCGACACGCTGCGCCTCGAGGCGGGCATGAACCTCTACGGCAACGACATGGATGAAACCGTCTCGCCGCTCGAGTCCGGCCTGGCCTGGACTGTCGTGCTCGAGGGGACGCGCGACTTCGTCGGCAAGGCGGCGCTCGAAGCGCAGCATGCCGCGGGTGTTGCGCGCAAGCTGGTCGGGCTGCTGTTGCTCCCGCGCGGCGTCCTGCGATCGCACCAGCCGGTCTTCGCGGGCGATGCCGGCCGCGGCGAGGTGACGAGCGGCACGTTTTCGCCGACGCTCGAACGCTCGATCGGTTTTGCGCGAGTTCCCGTGGCCGCGCCCTCCCAGGTCGAGGTCGAGATCCGCGGCAAGCGGCTGCCCGCGCGTATCGTCAAGCTGCCGTTCGTCAGGAACGGCCGCGCCCTGATCGAACTCTGAACGGAGACCGGCATGAGTCAGATTCCGACCGACCTGCGCTACACGAAGAGCCATGAATGGGTGCGCACGCTGCCGGACGGCAGCGTCGAGATCGGCATCACCGATCACGCGCAGCATGCGCTCGGAGACCTGGTATTCGTCGAAGTGCCCGAATCCGGACGCAAGCTGGCGGCAGGCGACGCCTGTGCTGTCGTGGAGTCGGTCAAGGCCGCATCCGACGTCTACAGCCCGCTCGGCGGCGAAGTCGTGGCCGGCAACGGACTGCTCGCGACTCAGCCCGAGCTGATCAATACCGATCCGTATGGCCAGGGCTGGATCCTGCGGCTGAAACCCGCCACCGGCGCTTCGAGCACATCATTGATGACGAGCGATGCGTACCAGGCTGAAGTCGCGGCCGGAGGCTGAGCTTGCCGTACATCCCGCACACCGGCGCGGATGTCCGCGCAATGCTCGACCGCATCGGCGTCGACTGCATCGACCAGTTGTTCGACGAGATCCCGCCGGAGCTGCGCGTCGATTCGCTGCCGGGCGTGCCCGCGCCGCTCAGCGAGATGGAGGTCGCACGCCTCGCCGCCGAACGCGCGGCGATGGATAGCCGCTGCCTCAACTTCATCGGCGCCGGCGCGTACGAACACCACATTCCCGCGCCGGTCTGGGCGCTCGCGACGCGCGGCGAGATCTACAGCGCGTACACGCCCTACCAGGCCGAGGCGAGCCAGGGCACCTTGCAGATCATGTACGAGTACCAGTCCATGATCGCCGGGCTGACCGGCATGGATGTCTCGAACGCCTCGCTGTACGACGGCGCCTCCGCGCTGGCCGAGGCCTGCCTGATGGCGGTGCGCGCGCATCGCCGTTCGCAGTCGGCGCGCATCCTGATGCCGGCGTCGGTCAATCCGGTCTGGCGCAAGGTCGCGCGCGCGATCACCGAGGGCCAGCGGCTGCAGCTGGAAACGCTGCCGGTGGATCCCGCGCGCGGCACGACCGACCCGAAGTCGCTCGAGCGTTACACAGGCCAGGACGTCACCGCGATCGTCATCCAGCAGCCGAACTTCTTCGGCCAGCTCGAGGACATCGAGGCGCTGACGCGCTGGGCGCGCGCGAACGGCGCGCTGGTAATCGCGGCCGTCAATCCCGTCTCGCTCGCGCTGCTGGCGCCGCCGGGTGAGTGGGGCGAGGGCGGCGCCGACATCGCCTGCGGCGATGCGCAGCCCTTCGGCGTGCCCCTGTCGTCGGGCGGCCCCTATGTCGGTTTCATGGCAAGCCGCATCGAACACGTCCGCCAGATGCCGGGCCGCATCGCGGGCCGCACGGTCGATGCCGACGGCCGGCCGGGATTCACACTGACGCTGCAGGCGCGCGAGCAGCACATCCGCCGCGGCAAGGCCACCTCCAACATCTGCACCAACCAGGGCCTGCTGATGACGGCGGCGACGATCCACCTGGCGCTGCTCGGCCCGGCCGGGCTCGAACGCGTCGCCCGGGCCTGCGTCGCGCGCACGCAGGAACTGATCGCGGCGCTGACCCGGATTGATGGGATACGTTGTGCCTTTGCAGGTCCGCGATTCCACGAAGCCGTGCTGCAGTTCGACCGGCCGGTGGCGCCGCTGCTGGAGTCGCTCGCGGCCGAGGGCATCATCGGCGGCCTGGACCTCTCGCGCGATTACCCGGAGCTCGGCCATGCGCTCCTGACCTGCGCCACCGAGACGCGCACGAGCGCGGACGTCGAATGCTACGCAAGCTTGCTCAAGCGCCTGCTCGGCCGCCAGGCTGCGGCCTGAGAGTGGCGTGATGAAGAGAACCGAACCGCTGATTTTCGAGCTTTCGAAGAGCGGGCGCGGCGCGACCGCGCAGTTTCCGCCGGCGGCCGAGGCCGACATTCCGGCCGCCTTCCGGCGCCGCGGCCCGCTGCCGCTGCCCGAGGTCTCGGAACTGCAGGCCGTGCGCCACTACACGCGCCTGTCGCAGATGAACTTCGGCATCGACACGCAGTTCTATCCGCTCGGTTCCTGCACGATGAAATACAACCCGCGGGTCTGCAATTCGCTGGCGATGCTGCCGGAGTTCATCGGGCGGCATCCGCTCGCGTCCGCAGCCACCGGGCAGGGCCTGCTCGGCTGCCTGTTCGAGCTGCAGGAGATGCTGCGTCACGTGACCGGCATGGCCGGCGTCTCGCTGACGCCGATGGCGGGCGCCCAGGGCGAGTTCACCGGCGTCGCGATGATCCGCGCCTACCACCGCGCGCGCGGCGACACGGCCCGCAACGAGATCATCGTGCCGGACGCGGCGCACGGCACGAATCCGGCGACCGCGACCATGTGCGGCATGAAGGTGCGCGAGATCGCCTCATTGCCGAACGGCGACGTGGACCTCGCGGCACTCGACGCGGCGCTGTCGCCGGCGACAGCCGGCATCATGCTGACCAACCCGAGCACGCTCGGCGTGTTCGAACGCCACATCGTCGAGATCGAGAGCAGGGTTCACGCCGCGGGCGGCCTGCTGTACTACGACGGCGCGAACCTCAATGCGATCCTCGGCAAGGTGCGCCCGGGCGACATGGGCTTCGACGTGATCCACATGAACCTGCACAAGACCTTCTCGACGCCGCACGGCGGCGGCGGTCCGGGATCGGGCGCGGTCGGCGTAGGCTCGCGCCTGCTGCCCTACCTGCCGGTGCCGGTGGTCGGCCGCGACGGCGACCGCTACCGCTGGCTCGACGAGCGCGACCTGCCGGAATCGATCGGCCGCCTGTCCGGGTTCATGGGCAACACGGGCGTGCTGTTGCGCGCCTGGGTCTACATGCGAATCCTGGGCGCCTCGGGCATGCGCCGCGTCGCCGAGTTCTCGACGCTGAACGCGAACTACCTGCTGGCAAGGCTCGTCGAGGTCGGCTTCGACGTGGCCTACCCGGGACGCCGCGCCAGTCACGAGTTCATCATCACGCTGAAGCGACAGGCACGGGAGCAGGGTGTCACGGCGATGGACTTCGCCAAGCGCCTGCTCGACCATGGCTACCACGCGCCGACCACGTATTTTCCGCTGCTGGTGCCCGAATGCCTGCTGATCGAGCCGACCGAGACCGAAAGCCGCGAGGAACTCGACGGCTTCATCGAGGCACTCGCCGCGATCCGGCGCGAAGCCGCGAGCGATCCGGCAACCGTGAAGACCGCGCCGCACACGATGCCGGTCCGGCGCCTCGACGACGTGCGCGCCGCGCGTCAGCTGGATGTCGCCTGGAAGCCGGCCGTCGCGTGAGCCACCGTCCCGACAAGCACACGACCGGCCCCTCGCGCCTGGCGCGCGCATTCGCGAGCACCTTCAGCGGTTTCCGCGCGGCCTGGCGCGAGGAAGAGGCCTTCCGTCAGGAGTGCCTGCTCGCCGTCGTGGTAGTGCCGCTCGGGCTGTGGCTCGGCGCCAGCGGTGTCGAGCGCGCCCTGCTGGTCGGGCCGGTGTTCTTCCTGCTCGCGATCGAACTCATCAACAGCGCGGTGGAGGCGATCGTGGACCGTATCGGCGTCGAACGGCATCCGCTGTCGGGCCTCGCCAAGGATCTCGGCTCGGCGGCCGTATTCGTCGCATTCGTCCTGCTCGGCGTCAACTGGCTGCTGGTGCTCGCATGGCGGCTCTGATCTGCGGTTCGCTCGCCTATGACACGGTGATGGTCTATCCGGGCCGTTTCCGCGACCACATCCTGCCGGACCAGATCCACCTGCTGAACGTCTCGTTCATGGTGCCGACGCTGCGACGCAATTTCGGCGGCTGCGCCGGCAACATCGCCTACAACCTGAAGCTGCTCGAAAGCGACGGCCATGCGATGGGCGCGGTCGGCCACGATTTCGGCCCGTACCGCGACTGGATGATCGCCAACGGCATGTCGCTGAAGTTCGTGCGGGTGATCGACGACGAGTACACGGCCCAGGCGTACATCACCACCGACCTCGACGCCAACCAGCTGACCGCATTCCACCCGGGTGCGATGAACCAGTCGTGGCGGCTCGAGATACCGCACGACGCCGGCATCCGCATCGGCGTGCTCGCGCCGGACGGCCGCCAGGGCATGATCTCCCACGCCGAGCAGTTCGCCCGCGCCGGCATCCCGTTTGTGTTCGACCCCGGCCAGGCGATGACGCTGTTCGGCCGCGAGGAGCTCGAGGCCTTCATCGACCAGGCCGCCTGGGTTACTGTCAACGATTACGAGGCGCAGCTGCTGCAGGAACGCACGGGTCTCTCGACCGGAGAAATCGCCGCGCGCGTGAACGCCTACGTCGTGACACAGGGCTCGGAGGGCTCGGTCGTGCATTCCGCCGGTCGCCGCTTCGACATTCCCGCGGTGCGCGCCGCGCAGGTAGTCGATCCGACCGGTTGTGGCGATGCCTACCGCGCCGGCCTCATTTACGGGCTCGCGTGCGGCATGGACTGGGACACGACGGGGCGGGTTGCCTCGCTGATGGGCGCGATCAAGATCGAGACGGTCGGGACGCAGCACCATCGCTTCACACTCGACGGATTCAAAGAGCGCTTTCATGACGCATTCGATTACCGCCTGGACTGACCGCGCGCTGCGCCTGGTCGCGGTCGCGATCACGCTCGCTCCGATTGCCGCGGCGCAGACCGAGGAAACGAGTTCCGGCTGGACTCGCACGCTCGAGCGGATCTCGACGGGCGTGGTCGCGATCCAGATCGATGCGACCCGCGCATTCGACACGGACTGGAACACCTCGTCGCAGGCAACGGGTTTCGTCGTCGACGCGAAGCGCGGGCTGATCCTGACCAACCGGCACGTGGTGACGCCCGGTCCAGTGACCGCGCAGGCGACCTTCATCAATCGCGAGGAGGTCGAGCTGCAGCCGGTTTATCGCGACCCGGTGCACGATTTCGGCTTCTATCGCTACGATCCGTCCAAGCTGCGCTTCATCACCCCGGCCGAACTGCCGTTGTATCCCGCGGGCGCCCAGGTCGGCGTCGAAATCCGCGTGGTCGGCAACGACGCCGGCGAGCAGCTCTCGATCCTGGCGGGTACGCTCGCGCGGCTCGATCGCGAGGCTCCCGAGTACGGCATTGGCAAGTACAACGACTTCAACACGTTCTACTACCAGGCGGCGTCCGGGACCTCGGGCGGTTCCTCGGGTTCGCCGGTAATCGACATCCAGGGCCGCGTGCTCGCGCTGAATGCGGGTGGCTCGACCGGGGCCGCGTCGAGTTTCTACCTGCCGCTGCCACGCGTCGTGCGCGTGCTCGCGCTGCTGCAGGCGGGCCTGCCGGTGAGCCGCGGCACGCTGCAGACGGTGTTCCGCTACACGCCGTACGACGAGCTGCGCCGGCTCGGGCTGCCGGCCGGCATCGAGGCTGCCGCGCGCCGCGCGGCGCCGGCGCGCACCGGCATGCTGGTCGTCACCGAAGTGCAGCCGGGAGCCCCCGCCTACGGGCCGCTCGCGGTCGGCGACATCCTGGTGTCGGCTGGCGGCCGGCCGATCGCCGACTTCGACGTGCTCGGCGAACTGCTCGACGAGCGGGTCGGCGGCAACCTCGAGCTCGCGATCGTCCGCGGCGGTGAATCCCGGACGCTCACGCTGCCGGTGCAGGACCTGTATGAGATCACGCCCGACGAATACCTCGAGATCGGCGACGGCGTGCTGCACACGCTGTCGTGGCAGATGGCGCGGCACATGAACGTGCCGGTCGCCGGCGTCTACGTCGCGAACCCCGGCTACATGTTCGGCTCGGCCGGCATCCCGCGCGGCGCGGTTGTGACCGAGCTCGACGGCAAGCCGGTCGCGAACCTGGACGAGGCGTTGGCGCTGATCGGCACGCTGGGGCATCGCCAGCGCGTGACCGTGCGCTTCTTCACGATGGAGGAGACACGGTCGCTGCAGCTGACGACGCTGCGCATCGACCGCGCCTGGTTCCCCGCGCGCCACTGCGTGCGCAACGACGCGACCGGCCTGTGGCCCTGCGAAGCCGTGACATCGGGCCCGGATGCGCCGCCGCCGGGACCCGGCACGACACGGTTTGCCGAGACCGGCGACCGGCTCGTCGATGCCATCGCGCCGGCGCTGGTGCTGATCGAATTCAGCATGCCGTACTCGGTCTCCGGCGTGACCGAGCGCAATTACCACGGCACCGGCATCGTGCTGGATGCCGCGCGCGGGCTGGTGGCGGTGGACCGCAATACCGTGCCGGTCGCGATCGGCGACGTGCGGCTGACTTTTGCCGGCACCATCGAGGTGGATGGCACGGTCGAGTACGTGCATCCGCTGCACAATCTCGCGGTCGTGCGCTATGACCCGAAGCAGCTCGGCGATACGCCGGTGCGGGCGGTGAAGTTCGCGGGACGCCAGCCTGCGACCGGAGAAATCGTGCATGTCGTCGGCCTGCACCCGGACAACCGCGTGGTGTCGCAGCAGTCCACGGTCGCCTCGATCGGCCCGGTGGCGTTCCCGCTGTCCCGCACGCTGCAGTTCCGCGACGCGAACCTCGAGATCATGCGTCTGGTCAACGGGCCGGACGATTTCGACGGGCTCATCGTCGACCGCCGCGGCGAGGTGCTCGCGTTGTGGTCTAGCTTCGCTTACGAGAACGGGCGCGACCTCGTGCAGCAGAACCTTGGCGTGCCCGCCGGCATCGTGCAGGAGATGCTCGAGTACGCGCGCGACGGGCGGCCGCTGTATTCCGCGGAGGCCGAGTTCGGCCTGTTATCGCTGGCCGAGGCGCGCCGGCTCGGGCTCGGCGAGGAATGGATCGTGCGCGTAACGGAGCACAATCCGCAGCGCCGCCAGGTGCTGACCATCGAGCGGACGGTGGCGGGTTCGCCGGCCGCGGCGCTGCTGCGGCCGGGCGACCTGCTGCTCGCGGTGGACGGGCGCATCGTCAACAGCTTCAGCGAAGTCACCGCCGCCGTGCGCGCGCCCGCGGTCACGCTGACGCTCTGGCGCTCCGGGGCGGAAATGACCCTGCCGCTCAGGACCGTCGAATTGTCCGGGCGCGACATCGAGCGCGTGCTGATCTGGGCTGGCGCCACGCTGCAGGCGCCGCACCGGGCGATGGCGGCGCAGCGCGGCATCCAGCCGGACGGCGTCTTCATCGCGTTCTTCATGTACGGCTCGCCGGCTTCGCGCTACAAGCTCTGGGCCGGCCGGCGCATCACCGAGGTCGACGGCATTCCGGTGCCGGATCTCGATGCTTTCATCCGCGCGGTCTCCGGGCGGCCGGATCGCTCGTCGTTGCGCCTGAAAACGGTCAGCTGGAACGATGCCGTCGAAGTGATCACGCTGCGGCTCGACCGGCATTACTGGCCGGCCTACGAGCTGCGTCGCAGCGACGGCGGCTGGCAACGCGTACCGCTGGAGTGATGCAGCCGGAACCCGCCCGGATCGAGGACGCCGTCCGACGGCTGAATGCGGGCGAGCTGGTCGCGTTCCCCACGGAAACCGTCTACGGCCTCGGCGCGGACGCGGCAAATCCCGCGGCCGTCGCGCGCATCTTCGCGGCCAAGGGCCGCCCGGCCAGCCATCCGCTGATCGTTCACGTGAGCGGGCTCGCCGCCGCGCGCGAGTGGACCGCTTCGATGCCTGAATCGGCACGACGTCTCGCCGAGGCATTCTGGCCAGGCCCCTTGACGCTGGTGCTCCCGAAGGCGAGCCATGTGTTGTCCGCCGTCACGGGCGGCGAGCAGAGCGTGGCGCTGCGCGCGCCGGCGCATCCGGTCGCGCGCGCCCTGCTGGCCGCTTTCGGACGCGGCATCGCCGCGCCGTCCGCGAACCGCTACGGCCGCATCAGCCCGACGCGGGCCGCGGACGTTTGGGAGGAACTGGGCGATCGTGTCGCGTTCGTGCTCGACGGCGGCCAGTGTGAGGTCGGGCTGGAATCGACCATTGTCGCCTGCCTCGGCGGGCGCGTGACGCTCCTGCGCCCCGGCGCGATATCGCGATCGCAGATCGCGG
>Ga0209640_10003314_pt1 | contig 14073 bp, 14 predicted proteins | sample RifCSP10_1_FD_184018 | JGI IMG/M metagenome (GOLD analysis project Ga0209640, IMG submission 184018) | Soil microbial communities from Rifle, Colorado - Rifle CSP2_sed 10_1 (SPAdes) (version 2) | ecosystem: Environmental > Terrestrial > Deep subsurface > Rock core/Sediment | place: Rifle...
AGGCGCGCGTCGCCGCGCGCCCGCCAGGCGGCCACGGCGGTCCAATAGGCGCGGGTGAGCGGAGCGGCCATCAGTGCCCTCCGGCGTGGGCAATCCCCGCGCGTGGGCGATCGGCGCGGCGCGCGACGGCGGCGACAAAACTCCCCGTCGAGTACCGCCAGCGCGTGCGCTCCAGGCGCTGCGCCTCGAGCAGCAGTCGCTCGACGGCGGTGACGAGCGCCGGGATGCGGCTCCACCGCGCCAGACGCACGGCGCCCACGGCCACCATCCGCGGGTTGTGCAGGATCGCCGTCGTCGCCTCGACCTCGAAGCCCGCGGCGGAGAGCTCGCGTCGCAGCTCGTCGACGCGGTAGGAACGGCCCAGGTAGTAGGGGCTCCAGCCGAGCCGGGAGGCCAGGCGCAGCAGCGGATCGAAGAGATTCTGGCGATTGTCGAGCGTGATCACGAGGCGGCCGCCGGCGGCGAGGACGCGCCGGATCTCGCGCAGGCTCTTTCCGAGGTCGGCCGGATCCTCGAAGTGATCGAGGGTGGAGGTGGAGAGCACGGTGGAGAACGAACCGTCGGCGTACGGAAGCGCGCGCACGTCCGCGACCTGACAGAGAGCGCGCGCGGCGCCGAGGCGCCGCCGGGCGCGCTGCACGACCGCGGCGGAGACGTCGATGGCGTGCGCTTCGCCGACCTCGGCGTGCAACGCGTCGAGGAGGGCGTCGGGTCCGACGGCCTCCTCGAAGAGGTCGGTCTTGAGCAGCCGCGATCGTGGCACGAGCGCCCCCCAGTCCCGCAACAGCCGCAAGTGCTCCCGCCGCTTGAGCTCACCGAGGAACGAATCGAGGTAGTGCGCCCGTCCCTCGAGCCGCCGCAAGGCGGCGCCCCAGTCGTAGCGCGGGGCGGGCGATCTCGTCTCGGTCAGGAGCTCCTCCGGTTCCGGAACCGGATGCTCTCAGAAAGCCTCCCGGCGTGCGGGGGCATCCGGTAGCCTGCGGCGGTGGACGAGCGCGTGGGCCCGGCGTGGGTGCTCTACGACGGCGAGTGCGGCCTCTGCGACCGCGCGGTGGGCTGGCTGCTGGCGCGCGACCGACGGGCCGCGCTGCGCTTCGCGCCACTCTCGGGGCCGACCGCGGCGGAGGTGCGGCGACGACATAGGGAGCTTCCCGCCGCCGACGAGAGCTTTCTGCTGGTCGAAGATCCGGGCGGCCGCGACGAGCGGGTGCTCGCGCGCTCGCGCGCCGCGCTCGCTGCCGTCGCGCGGCTCGGCGGTGCGTGGCGGGCGGTGCGAGTCCTGGACCTGATCCCGCGCCCTCTCGGCGACGCGGTCTACGCCTGGGTCGCCCGCCACCGCGGGCGCTGGTTCGGCCGCCTCGCGGCCTGCCGCGTGCCGGCTCCCGAGGAGCGCTCGCGCTTCCTCGATCTCCGTTGAGCGCAGGATCCGCCGCGCCCGGGTGTTACGATCCCCGGGCGATGTCGCGAAAGCGGACGATGTACAAAGTCGTCTTCCAAGCCTCGGGCCAGGTGGTGGAGCTCTACGCCCGCCAGGTCGCCCAGGGGGGGCTCTTCGGCTTCGTCGAGGTCGAGGAGCTGGTGTTCGGAGCGCGCTCCGAGCTCGTCGTCGACCCCTCCGAGGAAGGGCTGCGCAGCGAGTACGGCAACGCCCGGCGGCTCTTTCTGCCGCTGCACGCCATCCTCCGCATCGAGGAGGTCGAGCGCGAGGGCACCGCCCGCGTGCGGCCCGCCCAGGAGGCGTCGGGGGTCTTGACGCCGTTTCCGGTTCCGGTGTGGACGCCGGGAAAGGGCCCCGGGAAGGGCTGAGCGCCGCGCCGCGGGGCTAACCCCCCGCACGGTCCTGCGTAGGAGAGCACGAGCTGGCGCCGCGCCGATCGGGGTGTCGAAGGCATGATTCGGGTCCGCAACCTGCACAAGAGCTACCGCATGGGCTCGAACCGTCTTCATGTCCTCAAGGGCATCGACCTCGACGTGGCCGCGGGTGAGCTGGTCTCGGTCATGGGCGCCTCGGGATCCGGGAAGTCGACGCTGATGAACATCCTCGGCCTCCTCGACCGTTTCGACGAGGGCGAATACCTGCTCGACGGCGTCGACATGGACGGCCTCTCGGAGACCAAGGCGGCCCGGTTCCGCAGCCGCTACATCGGCTTCGTCTTCCAGTCGTTCCACCTCATTCCCTTCAAGACCGCGGCCGAGAACGTCGCGCTGCCGCTCTATTACCAGGGTGTGCCGCGCCGCGAGCGCAACGGCATGGCCGCGGACTACCTGGAGCGCGTCGGGCTCTCGGACCGCGCGCAGCACCTGCCCTCCGAGCTCTCGGGCGGGCAGCAGCAGCGCGTGGCGATCGCGCGCGCCCTGGTCGCCCGGCCCAAGGTGCTGCTCGCCGACGAGCCCACCGGCGCGCTCGACACCGGGACTTCGCGCGAGGTGATGGAGGTCCTGCAGTCGATCCAGAGCGAGGGCGTCGCGGTGATCATCATCACCCACGAGCACGACATCGCCGATATGACCGACCGCATCGTCCACCTCGTCGACGGGCGCATCGATTGGGATCGGCCCCACAGCCGCGGCAGAGGGCTGGAGCGTGACCTCGCGCGCCCGCGGGCGGCGCTCACCGGGGCGGCGGCGAGCGGAGCGCCGGCCTGATGTTCAGCTGGGACACCTGGCAGGAAATCTGGGACACGGTGCGCCGCAACAGGCTGCGCACCGTGCTCACCGGCTTCTCGGTGGCGTGGGGGATCTTCATGCTGATCGTGCTCCTGGGGTCCGGCAACGGCCTCCGGCACGGCGTCGAGTACCAGTTCCGCGACGACGCGATCAACAGCATCTGGGTGCGCTCCGGACAAACCAGCCGTCCGTACAAGGGACTGCAGCCCGGGCGGGAGATCCAGTACGTCAACGAGGACTACGACGAGGTCGTCTCGCGCGTCGAGGGCGTCGAGTACTCTTCTGCGCGTTACTGGCTCTACGGCAGCCAGCAGGTCAACTACGGCAAGGAGTGGGGGAGCTTCAGCATCCGCGCCGTGCATCCGGGGCACGCGGTGCTCGAGCGCACCAAGGTGCTGCAGGGCCGTTTCCTCAACGCCCTCGACCTGCGCGAGCACCGCAAGGTCGCGGTGGTCGGCACGCTGATCGCGGACGCGCTCTTCCACGGCGAGCCGGCGATCGGCAAGGAGATCCGCATCAGCGGGCTCTCGTTCACCGTCATCGGCGTCTTCGACGACGACGGAAACGACCGCGAGCGCGAGATGATCTACCTGCCGATCACCACCGCGCAGCGCACCTTCGGCGGTGACAACGAGATCCAGCAGATCCTCTACACCACCGGCGACGCCACGCTCGAGGAGAGCGAGAACATGGCGGAGAGCACCAAGCGCATCCTCGCCGAGAACCATACCTTCGACCCCGACGACCCGCGCGCGACCTTCATCAACAACAACGTCGAGAACTTCCAGCGCATGGCGTCGATGCTCGACGCCATCCGGATCTTCGTCTGGATCGTCGGCGTGGGCACGCTGCTCGCCGGCGTGGTGGGCGTGTCGAACATCATGCTCGTGGCGGTGCGCGAGCGCACGCGGGAGATCGGCGTGCGCAAGGCGCTCGGCGCGACGCCGGGGTCGATCGTGCGCCTGGTGCTGCAGGAGGCGGTGTTGATCACCACCATCGCGGGCTACGCGGGTCTCGTGCTCGGGGTGGTGGTGTTGGAGGCGCTGGCGCGCGCCGTGGCCGAGGTCGAGGTCTTCCGCGAGCCCCAGGTCGATCTGCGCGTGGCGCTCTCCGCCACCGCGCTGCTCGTGGTCGCGGGCGCCGTCGCCGGCTTCTTCCCCGCGCGCCGCGCGGCGGCCATCCGGCCCATCGAGGCGCTGCGCGAGGAGTGAGGATGTTCGACCTCGACCATCTGCAGGAGATCTGGGTGGCGCTGACGAGGAATCGCCTGCGCACTTTTCTCACCGCCTTCGGCGTTTTCTGGGGCATCTTCCTGCTCGTCATCCTGCTCGGCTCCGGCCAGGGGCTCGAGAACGGGGTCAATCAGAGCTTCTCGGGCATGGCGACGAACAGCTTCTTCGTCTGGGGGCAGCGCACCAGCAAGCCGTTCGCCGGCCTGCCGGCGGGCCGGCAGGTGGAGTTCCTGGACGAGGACACGGTGGAGCTGCGGCGCGAGCTCACGGCGGCGCGGGTGATCGCACCGCGCCTGCAGCTCGGCGGCTTCCGCGGCGGCGCGACGGTCACCCGGGGCACGGAGTCGAGCGCCTTCAACGTCATGGGCGACATGCCGGAGATCTCCACCATCCAGTCGCTCTACGTCGATCGCGGGCGCTTCCTCAATCGCTTCGACGTCGAGGACAAGCGCAAGATCGCGGTGCTGGGCACGCGCTCGGTGGAGGTTCTCTTTCCCGGGGGCGAGGATCCGCTCGGCGCCACGGTGGACATCAACGGCGTCGCTTTCCAGGTGGTGGGCACCTTCCGCTCGCGCAACACCGGCGACGGCGCGGAGCGCGACGCGGAGACGATCTTCGTGCCGTTCACGGCCTTCCAGCAGTCCTTCAACGCCATCGGCCGCGTGCACTGGTTTGCGGTGACGGCGCGGCCGGACGTCGAGGCCACGGCGGTCGAAGAGCAGGCGCTGGCGCTCCTGCGCGCGCGCCACAAGGTGTCGCCCGAGGACCGGCGCGGCATCGGCTCGTTCAACCTCGCCGAGGAATTCGGGAAGATCCAGGGCCTGTTCACCGGCATCCGGCTGCTGATGTGGATCGTCGGCATCGGCACGCTGAGCGCGGGCGCGATCGGCGTCTCGAACATCCTGCTCATCGTGGTGCGCGAGCGCACCAAGGAGCTGGGCCTGCGGCGCGCGGTGGGCGCGACGCCGTGGAAGGTGATGAGCCAGGTGATCGTCGAGGCGGTGCTGCTGACGGCGGTGGCGGGGCTGCTCGGTCTGATGGCGGGCGTCGGCGGGCTCGAGCTCGTCGCTTCGCAGCTGCCGCAGAGCGGCGACCAGCGGATGTTCCTCAACCCGGGCGTCGAGCTCGCGGACGCGCTGCGCGCGGTCGCCGTGCTCGTGGTCTCGGGCACCATCGCCGGCATGCTGCCGGCGCGGCGCGCGGTGGCGGTGAATCCCGTGGTGGCCCTGCGCTCGGAGTGAGCGCGCCGGCGAACGAAGGGACTGGGTGATGAAGAAGATCCTGGGGATCGTGGCGGGACTCCTGTTCGTCGGCGCCCTCGTCGCGACCGGCGTGTTTCTCTACAAGAAATCGAAGGCGCAGCCGGTGATCTACGCGACGGCCCAGGCCGAGCGCGCCGACATCGTCAAGAAGACGATCGCCACCGGAGCGGTGATCCCGCGCAAGGAAGTGGCGATCAAGCCGCTGGTCTCAGGCATCGTCGACGAGCTCTACGTCGAGGAGGGCCAGCAAGCCGAGCAGGGCGCTCTGGTCGCCAAGGTGCGCGTGATCCCGGAGATGGGGCGCCTCTCCGACGCCGAGTCGCGGGTCAAGCGCGCCGAGATCGGGCTCGCCGACGCCGAGCGCGAGCACGGCCGGGCGCAGAGCCTGTTCGCCGACGGCACGGTGGCGCGCGCCGAGCTCGACAAGGCCGAGGTGGCGCTGGCGCAGGCGCGCGAGGAGCTGGTGGCGGCCAGGGACTCGCTCGACATCGTGCGCACCGGCACCAGCGAACGGGTGGCCAACGCCTCGACCACGATCGTGCGCTCGACCGTCGAAGGGATGGTGCTTGAGGTGCCGGTCGAGGTCGGAAACTCGGTGATCCAGGCCAACAACTTCAACGACGGCACCACCATCGCCACCGTCGCCGACATGAGCGACATGATCTTCGAGGGCAAGGTCGACGAGAGCGAGGTGGGCCGCATCCGCGTCGGCATGGAGCTGCTGCTCACCGTCGGCGCGTTGCCCGACCACCGCATCCACGCCGAGCTCGAGCGCATCGCGCCCAAGGGCGTCGAGGAGAACGGCGCCATCCAGTTCGAGATCCGCGCCGCGGTGGCGCCGCAGGAGGGCCTCTTCCTGCGCGCCAACTACAGCGCCAACGCCGACATCGTGCTCGACAAGCGCGAGGGCGTGCTCGCCATCGACGAGGGACTGCTGCAGTTCGAAGGCGAGCAGACCTACGTCGAGGTCGAGGTCGCGCCGCAGGTCTTCGAGCGCCGCGACATCCGCACCGGGCTCTCGGACGGGATCCGCATCGAGGTGCTCTCCGGGCTGAGCGGCGAGGAGCGCATCAAGAACCCCAACCCCGACCTCGCCGTCGACGAGCCCGGGGCGGCCGGCGGACGCTCGGCGTCGCTCGCCGGGCGCCGGCCCCGCCGGGCCTCCTGAGCCCTCGCGGCACCTCCCACCCGGCCGGGTATGGGCCGGCGTCGAGCGCCGCCGTTACGGTAGGGTGCCGGGCGCGGGTACGTCCCGCCGCCGGTCTCCGCAGGAGTGCGCATGCCACGTCGACGAATCGTGATCTTGGGCGCCGCCGGGCGCGATTTTCACAACTTCAACGTGCTGTTTCGCGACCGCGCCGAGTTCGAGGTCGTGGCCTTCACGGCGGCCCAGATCCCCGACATCGATGGACGGACCTACCCGCCGGTCCTCGCTGGCGGGCTCTATGCGCAGGGCATCCCGATCCGGCCCGAGGAGGAGCTCGAGGCGCTGATTCGCGACGAGAAGATCGACGAGGCGTGGTTCTCCTACTCCGATGTGGCGCACGTGGACGTGATGCACAAGGCGTCGCAAGCCATCGTCTGGGGCGCCGACTTCGTGCTCGCGTCGGTGCGACGGACGATGCTCGCGTCGGTGAAGCCGGTGGTCGCGGTGACCGCGGTGCGCACCGGCGTCGGCAAGTCGCAGACCACCCGCTTCGTCTCGCGCCGGCTGCAGGAGATGGGCAAGCGCGTGGTCGCGATCCGGCATCCGATGCCGTACGGTGACCTGTCGCGGCAGATCTGCCAGCGCTTCGCGACTTACGAGGACCTCGACCGCCACGAGTGCACGATCGAGGAGCGGGAGGAGTACGAGCCGCACATCGACCAAGGCATCGTGGTCTTCGCGGGCGTCGACTACGAGCGCATCCTGCACGAGGCCGAGAAGGAGGCCGACGTCATCCTCTGGGACGGCGGCAACAACGACACGCCGTTCTACGCCCCGAACCTGCACATCACGCTCGTCGACCCGCACCGCCCCGGCCACGAGTCGACCTACCATCCGGGAGAAGCGAACCTGCTGCTCGCCGACCTGGTGGTGGTCAACAAGGTGCGCAGCGCCGATCCGGAGAAGGTAGCCGCGGTCGAGGCCAACTGCCGGCGCCTCAATCCGCGCGCCGAGGTGGTGTTGTGCTCCTCGGAGATCGCGATCTCGGATGCGGAAGCGATCCGCGGCCGGAGGGCCCTCGTGGTCGAGGACGGTCCCACCCTGACCCACGGCGGCATGAGCTACGGCGCGGGATGGATCGCGGCGCGGGAAGCGGGCGCCGCCGAGATCGTCGATCCGTCGCCGTTCGCCGTCGGGTCGATCGCCGAGACCTACGCCAAGTATCCCAATGCCAAGGGGATCTTGCCGGCGATGGGGTACGGCGACGAGCAGATCCGCGATCTCGAGGCGACGATTCGCGCCACTCCCGCCGACGTCGTCGTCGAAGGCACGCCGATCGACCTCTCGCGCGTGCTCAAGTGCGACAAGCCGATCGTCAACGTCACCTACGAGCTGGCCGAGATCGAGCCCGGCGCGATCGAGCGCGCCCTGCGCCGCGCGATCCCCTGAGCCGGAAGCGCGGCCGCTCCCACCCCCTCGTGCGGTGGCGCGCCGCGACGGTGGGCGTACCCTGGCAAGGGCGCGCCGCGTCGTTCGCCGCCGCCCATAGGAGAGCGCCATGGAAGCGCTGAACGGCAGTCGACTCCGGGCCCTGGCCCGGCTCGAGGCCGAGCCGTGCGTGTCGATCTTCCTGCCCGTCCCGAGCCCCGGCGGAGCCCCGCGCGAGGCGGCCATCCGTCTGCAGAATCTGGCCCGCGAGGCCGAGGGGTTGCTGCTCGCCGGCGGCGCCGACGGCGCGCGGGTGGGCGAGCTCCTGGGCCCGGTGGCGGACCTCGTCGTCGAAGCCGAGCGCACGGCGCTGCCGGTGGGCGGACTCGCGGTCTACATCGCGCCCGGCTTCTTCCGCGCCCTCTCCGTCGACTTTCCCCTCCCCGAGGCGGTGCGTGTCGGCGGCCGGTTCGCCCTGCGGCCGCTCCTGCCGGCGCTCGTGGCGCCGGAGCGCTTCTACGTGCTGGCGTTGAGCGCCAACCGCGTGCGCCTGTACGAGGGCGGCAGCCACCTGTGGCGCGAGCTCGCGCCCGCAGGACTGCCCAAGAGCTTCGAGGAGGCGATGGGCTACGTCGAGTACTACTCCGGCGTCAGCGCCCACACCAGCACCGCGCGCGGGCTCGGCCGCCGGCCGCCGATCTTCCACGGTCACGGCGACGACGACGAAGAGCGCGCCGACATCGATCTCGAGAATTTCTTCCGCCGCGTGGTGGAGGCCCTGGAACGCGGCCTTCCGGACCCCGGGGCGCCGCTCGTGCTGGCGACCATCGCCGCGCACGTGCCGCTCTTCCGCCGGGCGAATCGCCGCCTGAAGCTGCTCGAGCGCTCCGTGGTGGGCAATGCCGACCACGTCACCGAAGGCGAGCTCGCCGGCGCGGCGCGCGAGATCCTGGCCGCCGAGTCGCGGCGTGCGGTGGTGCGCGAGCTCGTGCGCTGGCGGGAGGAGCGCGGCGAAGGCGGGCGCGGCGTGGTCGACCTCGAGGAGATCGTGCGCGCCGCCGACGAAGGACGGATCGAGACTCTCTTCCTGGCTCGCGAAGCCGAGCGCTGGGGGAGCTACGAGCCGGACCTGCGCCGTGTGACCGTGCACGAGACCCGCGAGCCGGGCGACGAAGAGCTGCTCGAACGCGCCGCGGGGCGCACGCTGGCGCAGCGCGGCGACGTGCGCGCGCTGCCGATCGCCGCGATGCCCGAAGGGCGAATCGCGGTGGCGACCCTGCGCTTCACCGCGCCGCTCAGCCCTTGACCACCGCCGCTGGCCTGAGGCGCACCAGCTTGCGCGCCAGCCCGGCGCCCTCGACCACGTCGACCACGCCCGCGACGTCCTTGTAGGCCTCGGGCATCTCCTCGTCGACCGTGGCGCGGCTCGCGGCCCGCACCAGGATCCCCTGCGCCGCGAGCTCCCGCACCAGGTGGCGCGGCCGCGCCAGCCGCTTGGCGGCGTGCCGCGAGAGCCGCCGCCCGGCGCCGTGACAGCACGAGGAGAAGGTCTCCGAGGCCGCGCGATCGAGCCCCAGGAGCACGAAGCTGTGACGGCCCATGTCGCCGGGGACGAGCACCGGCTGGCCGAGCTCGCGGAAGCGCGGTGCGAGCTCGGGATGGGCCGGCGGCAGGGCGCGGGTGGCGCCCTTGCGATGCACGCACAGCCGCCGGCGGCGTCCCTCGAACTCGTGCTCCTCGAGCTTGGCGATGTTGTGCGCCACGTCGTAGACGACGTGGATTTCCGCCGCCACCGTCTCGCCGAACAGGCGCGCAAACGCCCGGCGTACGAAGTAGGTGATGAGCTGGCGATTGGCGAAGGCGAAGTTGGCGGCGGCGTTCATGGCGCCCCAATAGGCGTTCGCCTCGGGGCTGCCGAGCGGTGCGCAGCAGAGCTGCGGATCGAGGAGCGCGATGCCGTACCTCTTCGCCGCGGCGAGCATGACGTCGAGGTGGTCGTCGCAGACCTGATGCCCGAGTCCGCGCGAGCCGGTGTGCACGAGCACGGTCACCGTGCCCTCGGTGAGCCCGAGCCGGCGCGCCGAAACGTCGTCGTAGCTCGTGTCGACCGAGCCCACCTCCACGAAGTGGTTGCCCGAGCCGAGGGTGCCGAGCTGATGGCGCCCGCGGTCTCGGGCCCGCCGCGAGACCTGATGCGGCGCCGCGCCGGCGAGCTCGCCGCCGGCTTCGATCGCCGCCAGATCCTCGGCCCGGCCGAAGCCCATCTCGACGGCGCGCGCCGCGCCGCCGAGCAGCACCCCGTCGAGCGCCGCGTCGTCGAGCTCGACGTCGGCGCGCGACGAGCCGATGCCCGACGGCACCGTGCGGAAGAGCTCGTCGACCAGCTCCGGCATGCGCGGCGTCGCGTCGGCGATCGCGAGCGGCGTCACGAGCAGGCGTACGCCGCAGTTGATGTCGTAGCCGACCCCGCCGGGCGAGATCACGCCGCGCTCGGGATCGAAGGCGGCGACGCCGCCGATCGGAAAGCCGTAGCCCCAGTGGATGTCCGGCATGGCGATCGACGGCCCGACGATCCCGGGCAGCGTGGCGACGTTGGCGACCTGCCTCAGGGCCTCGTCGTTCTCCAGCTCGCGCACCTGCTCGGCCGAGGCGAAGATCAACCCTTCGGTGCGCATCTCGCCGCTTCTCGGAATGCGCCACCGGAACGCGTCGATGCGCTCGAGCTTCGGCAGGGGGTGGGTGGGTGGTCTCACAGATCGAAGATCAGCTCGGCGCGCAGGCCACCGGCCGTGCGCTCGAAGACGAAGTGGTGGCGAGTCAGCGCCTTGATCTGCCGGTCGACGGCGTGACGGGAAGCATCGAAGCGCTCGCCGCGCACCGACACGGCGCCGTCCTCCTTCGCGCACGCGGCGGGGAGAAACCCGTCGGCGTCGGCCCAGTAGACGAGCTCGCGGACGAAGCGGAAGAAGCGCTCCGCCTCGTCCGGTCCCGCGAGCGCCACGCGGCGCTCCTCGCGCGGCTCCACGCGGCAATCTCCGACCAACAGCTCGCGCAGCAACGCCACCGCCTCTCCGCAGAGCGCTCCGAAGTCGGCTCCGGTGAGCTCGGCGCGCAGGTCGGCGGTGTGTTCGAGCAGGCGGTGCACGGCGGCGCTCCCCGCCGAGCGTAGCGGAGCGCACCCGCCGCGTCGCCACCCCGCCGGCCGAAGTCGCGCGGACGAGTGGAATGCGTCGCCCAGGAGCTCACTTGAGCACGAAGGTCACCTTCATGTTGACGCGATAGGCGACGATCTGGTCCTTCTCGACGACCACGGACTGCTCTTGGACCCACGCTCCGCGCACGTTGTCGAGCGACGCCGCGGCCTTGCGGATGCCTTTCTGCAGCGCGTCCTCGAAGCTGGTCTTCGATTCGGAGGTGATTTCTACGACCTTGGCGACCGACATCTCGTTCCTCGCTTTCGCGGACGGACGGTTCATTCGACGACGACCACGGTGCTCGCCTGCGGTCCGCGCTCGCCCGCCTCCTCGTGGAAGCGTACGGCGGTGCCGAGGGTCAGGCGATCGAAGTCGTCGAGGATGCTGTGGCGGTGGAAATAGATCTCGCGCCCGTCCTCGGTCTCGAGGAATCCGTAGTCCTCGCTCGGAAACAGACGCGCGACCGTAGCGCGCCGCTGCGGCTCGGCGCGGCGTTTCACCTGCCCGCGCTGCAGGCGTTCGAGATCCTGCAGACGCCGCGTCGCGGTGTCGAAGGCGTCGTCGACGGCGCGAGCGAGGCGCTCCTGGTGCTGCCGGTTGACGTGGATCGGCGGGCTTCCCGGGACGCGCAGGTCGAGCAGGACCTCGTAGGGTCCGCCGGTGCGATGGCGCGCACTCGGTCCCGAGATGACGATCGAGCAGCCGACGAGATCCGGGTAGAAGCGCTCGAGGCCGAGCGCCCGGCGGCGGATTTCCGCTTCGGTCCCGGGAGTGAGGGCCACTCCCCGAGCGGCGATGGTGAGGGGTTTCTCCATGGACGTCCCCCTTCTGTGAACCGGTTGCGCGCCGCGTCGCGAGCGGCGGGGCGCGGGGCGGACGGCGCGCCGGAGGCCTCCGCCGTCTGCGCCGAAACCGGCCGCAGCCCGAGAGGAGCGAGCGCGGGGCCGCCGTTTCCAGGGTAGGTCCCGATCCGGGTGGCCGCGCCGCCCCGCCGGGTGGGCGGCGACCGGGCGGCCGCCTCAGGCGTCGGGATCGTCGGCGGCCGCCGGGCCGCCGGCGCCGAGCTCGCGGGCAACAGTTTCGATGGGCTCGAGATCCGTGATCGGTTTGTCGCTGGCGGAGGCGAGGCGTTCGATGCGCCGCCCTTGGGGCACCACATTCTGTTGGTAGGAGCCCACAGCTTCGTTGTAGGCCGTCATTGCGCCGCCGAGACCCTTTCCGATGTCCGCAAGGTGTCCGGTGAACACGCGAACGCGTTTGTACAGCGTCGCCGCAGCCTCCGAGATTTCCTTCGCGTTTCGGGCGATCGCCTCTTGCTTCCATCCGTAATAGACGCTCTTGAGCAGAGCGACGAGGGTCGACGGCGTGGCGATCAGGACGCTCTGTCGAAATGCATCCTCGACCAGCGCCGGATCCGATTCGAGAGCGGCGGTATAGAAGGAATCGCCGGGGAGGAAGAGGACGACGAACTCCGGCACTTCGTCGAGAGACTTCCAGTATCCCTTCTGAGAAAGCTTTCCGAGATGGGCGCGCACCTGCCGCGCGTGGCGCGTCAAGGCCTCGGCGCGGGCGCCATCGCTCGTCGCCGCCACCGCGTCGAGGTAGGCGTCGAGAGGCGCCTTCGCGTCGACGACGATCTGACGGGCTCCCGGCAGATGGACGATGAGGTCTGGCCGCTGCCGACCTTCGTCGGTTTCGACTGTCTGTTGCTGGACGAAGTCGACGTGCTCGACCATGCCTGCGAACTCGACGGCGCGGCGGAGCTGCACCTCGCCCCAGTTCCCGCGCACTTCGGGGCGCCGAAGCGCCGTGACGAGGTTGCTGGTTTCGCGGCGGAGGGACTCTTGTGAGCCGAGCAGATTCTTCACTTGCTCGTTGAGGGATCCGTAGGCCTCCTGGCGCGCCTTCTCGAGCTCGCGCACTCCGCTCTCGTAGCGGCCGAGCTGATCCTTGAACGGCGCCAGGAGCCCCTCGATCGCCTGGCGCCGCTGCTCGAGGTCGCCCTGCGCCTCGCTCTGCAGCTTGGCGAAGCTCTGCCGGGCGAGGGTGAGGAAGGAGTCGGCGTTGGCGTCGAGCGCCTTGCGCGACAGGGCCTCGAAGGCGCCGGTGAGCTGCTTCTCGGCCGCGGCGACGAGCTCGAGCTTCTCGCGCGTGCGCTCGCGCTCCTCGCCGAGGCGCGTCTCCGCTTCCGCGAGCGTGGCCTTGAAGTCGCTCTCTCGCGCCGCGAGCTCGGCGATCCGGGCCCGCGCCGCTTCGGCCTCGGCGCGCAGCTCGGCGACCTGCTCCTCGCGGCCGCGCAGGCGCTCCTGCGCCGTGGCGAGCTCCGTCGCCGCCTCGCTGGCGCGTTGACGCTGGAGCGCGGCGCGGAGCGCAAAGCCGAGGGCGATGCCGAGGGCGGCCGCGGCGACGAGGAGAAGCGCTCCATCGGGCATGGCGAGAGCGAGGCTAGCAGAGCGCCGAGGCCTAACGGCCGGCCTCGGCAGCCAGCGCTTCGGCAGCCGCCGCCTGCAGCCGCGCCGCGAGCTCCGGAGGCAGCGCGAGCTTTCCCCAGGTCATCTCGAGCGTGCCGGCGAGCCCGACGGGATCGCGGCCGGAGAGCGTCGAGTAGACGGTGAGCGCCGCGAGGTAGGTGCCGAGCGGTGAGGGGTGGAAGCCGTCCTCGCCGTAGAGCTCGAGGCTCGGATCGCGTTTCCAGGCGGCACGCCAGGCCTCGCCGGCGGGCGCGAGGAGGCCGTCGACGCGCTCGGTGGCGCGACGGTAGGAGGCGGCCACGCCGGGAAAATCGGCGCTGCGCGCCCGCGACGGCCAGACCATGTAGAGCACCGGCCGCGCGCCGGCGGCGCGGATGCGCGCCGCGATGCGCTCGCTCTCGCCGACCAGGTTGCGGCGGCTGTCGGGCTGCGAGGACGGCCCCTGCTGCAGCACCACGAAGCTCCAGCCGCCGCGCTCGATCGCCGCGCGCGCCGAGCCTTCGCGCGCGTGATCCTCGAGCGCGAAGCCGCCGAAGGCGACCGTTTCGGTCTCCAACGGCGGATCGTCTCCCGCGCCGCGCGAGAGCGCCGCCACCATCCCCGGCAGGTCGTAGGCGGTGGTCAGACTGTTGCCGACGAAGAGCACGCGCCGCGGCGCGGGAGGCTCAGCGG
>Ga0209640_10003315_pt1 | contig 14073 bp, 22 predicted proteins | sample RifCSP10_1_FD_184018 | JGI IMG/M metagenome (GOLD analysis project Ga0209640, IMG submission 184018) | Soil microbial communities from Rifle, Colorado - Rifle CSP2_sed 10_1 (SPAdes) (version 2) | ecosystem: Environmental > Terrestrial > Deep subsurface > Rock core/Sediment | place: Rifle...
ATGCTCGGCCGGATGAAAGCCGATCAGCCGCGCGCGATCGCCATGCAGCACCGCGCCGGTGGTCACCATCTCGGTGTAGATCAGCGCGCGGCGCGTGAGCAGGCGATGGAAGAACCGGCAGTGCCGGTCGGTCCATTCCATCATGGGTGCAATAGAGAAAAGATTTGCTTTGAATTTCAAGGCTTTATGCTATCCTTGCAATGGGATGGATCGAGAACGTGTGCAATCCAAACTAGCCCAAATTGCACACGTTTGCACTTGTTTTGATCTCCCGGTGCACACGTAGCGCACACGAGTCAGTGGAGTGCACACGATGGCCACATTCACGCAGCTCGGCTCCGGAAACTGGCGCGTCCAAGTGCGCCGCAAGGGACGTTATGTGGCGGAGACTTTTCGCCGCCGCAAGGAGCCATGGTTCAGCACACGCGGTCGGCCCGGGATGGCAAGAATCGGTTCAGCGAGCGTGTAGACCCGGATGGCTTAGTTGGGCGGTCCTTATGCTGGACTTGGGCGGTTTATTCGCCTGAACGATGAGCCCAAGGCATGCTATCAAGCAAAGAATAAGAGCAGCTGATGCGCCCGCGTGGAAAGGCCGCCATTTGTATTTTGTCTTGTCCAAAACACTCGGCATCTTCGCAATACCATCCAACGACATCGCCGTGATTGTGCTGGTCGGGCTCGCTCTCTTGCGCACGCGTTACTGCCGCGTGGGACGCCGGCTCCTGATCATCAGTTGTGCGCTATTGATCGTTGTTTGCGTGTTGCCGCTTGGCACCGCCTTGACGCTTACCCTGGAACAGCGCTTTCCGCCGTGGGTCGAATCCGGCAGACCGCCCGACGGAGTCATCGTGTTGGGTGGCGTCATCGATTCGGACAGATCGGCTGTGCGCGGCGCGATCGTGCTTGGCGAAGCCGCCGAGCGTGTTACTGAGATCGCCGCGCTCGCACGCCGCTATCCGGCGGCCCGCATCATCTTCTGCGGCGGCAACGCCAACCTTATGTTTCCCGGGCTACCCGAGGCCGCATATGCAGAGCAATTGTTCGAGAGCTTCGGCATTACGCGCGCGCGCGTGCTGATCGAGGATCGCTCGCGCAATACGGCAGAGAATGCGCGCTTTTGCAAGGCGTTGGTCGCTCCCAAGCCGGGCGAACGCTGGCTCTTGGTGACCTCGGCGATGCACATGCCGCGTGCGGTGGGCACATTCCGCAAGGCGGGTTTCTTAATTGAACCGTACCCGGTCGATTGGCGCACCAGTGGCTGGAGTGATCTTTGGTTGCTGTGGTTGCCGACTGCCGACAATTTGGTCACGACCGACCGTGCGGCCAAGGAATGGGTCGGACTGCTGGTCTATTGGCTCACCGGTCAAAGTTCCGAACTGCTGCCCGGCACAGCTGGTCTACTGCGCCAAACCGAACCCGTGAGGCCTGCGCGATCCAGCATAAAATAGATCGTCAGAACGGACGACTCAGCGGCTTGATCGGCAATTCGTCGCCTCTGCACCCGGACTGCATCCGAGCTGGCGCCGGGCTGCTGATTGCATGATGAAGAGTAGCTGCGCGGCCTGCCACCAGAATGCGGCCCCAATCGCGCAAGCCGCTGCTGGATATCGGATGGCCAATTCAATCGGGAAGGATCGCAGCGATCCTTGGCATCCGTGATCAGATGCGCTGAACAGTCCGGCTACGATAGCAGCAGCGTATCAACTCGGGCGGTTCTCTGACGGCGTCGCGCCCAGGCGAGAAGCCCACCGCATGCCAGCAACAGCCCCGGCAGTCCGGCTCCTACGATGGGACCAGGGACGGCAAAGACCTGATCTTGTTTCCAGTCGTTATGAAGCCGAAAGTAGCCAAGGGATGCTGCGCCGTTTTGAAGCTCAGTCACAAACGCGGCGAAATTCGAGGGACCACTGGTCCAGCTCGGGACCGCGAACGTTCCAGACGCTAATCCCAATTGCGACCATATCGCATATTGGATCGCTGCCCCAACCTGATCCGCCGACCATGCGGCTCCGTTAGCGTACGAAGCAGCTATACCCGCTGCAGCCCCAGCTTTGAACGCCACCGTGCCGCTGGTGCCGACGCCGCTGCTTACCACATTCAGCCACTGCAACCCGTCCTGGATCAGACCACCGATTTTTGATGCTCCCTCGCTCAGAAGCTCAAATGTGTAGGTATTGCCAGGCAAAATATGCTGAGATGTTTCAACGCACCAAGCCTGGACGGAACTCGGGATACCCAGACTCGTCAAATCAGGAACAGTAGGAGACCCCGCGGTATTACTTATGGCGAACTGAAAGGGTCCACCGCCATTATCTGGGGCCGCTGGATATGTCGTGAGCGTAATCTTAACCGGCCCTAAGTCGTCCGCGAGGGCAGTATCCGCACCCTGGCTGCCAAGCAGCAGCGCAGCCGCGACCAGCAGCGCCCGCCATCGCGTCGGCTTAGCGCAAATACTTGCTAACATGATCAACTCAGAACCCTGCTCCAGCAACCGCCGCGCTGATATTTAAATCTGTTGCGGCGGACCAGATCAACAGCTGCTTTTTGGACAAAACTAACATTGGTGAAGCCGCGCCGGCGGAAAATGTGGCGCCAGCCCGTGCCCGTAACTATTTAAAATCAATAGAGGTTTTTGCGGGGATCAATACGACCTTCGATGGGGGTACGGGAAATTTTCAACCTTGACTTCCGGCTCGAGTGTCAAAGCCGAATTGGCATAGTCCCAACCGCGGGTGGCGTCGTCGATCGGGCGAGATCGGTCAGGGCGTGGCCAGCTCAGAACACTCGGAGACAGCTTGCTTTGCCTTTTCGGCAAGTGCGGACGAAAGATTCAAGCTCAAAGCACGCTCGAGGGCGGCTTTGCATTCATTCCACTGCTTGAGCTGCTGACGCGCCGCTCCAAGGTAATAGAACAGCTCGGGGTCATCGTTCCGCGTTCTGGCGGCTTCTTGCAGCAGCTCCGCGGACCGCGGATAGAGCTGCCGTCGATAGTTGAATATGCCGAGCGTCTTGGCGATGCCGGCATCGTCCGGGTAGGACTGGCGGGCCTTCTGCACCAACTCGTAGGCCTTGGGGTCATCGACCGAACGCTCGCCGTATAGGATAGCGAGTTGACGCATGGCGGGCCCATGGTGCGGATTGTCGGCAACAACTTTCTCCAAAGTCTTGACTGCTTGATCTGCGTCGCCGTCACGGATTTGCAACTGGGCCACTCGGACCAAGGCCGCGGGGTCGTTCGGCCACCGCTGCAAGAACTTTTCCAATTCTGTTAGTGCCGCTGCGTTTGCTGTTCCGACGTCGATCGCCAGAACAGCAAGCCGCTGACGCGCATCGTCCTTTCCCGGAAAATCTGCGCTGGTGTCACTAGCTTTCTGCAGCGCGATGCGAGCCGGCGCTTCCTCACCCAGCATGTAATGCGCCATGCCCAAATGGAATTGATATGTCGGAGCCTCCGGCGTCTTGGCTGCGCTTTCCTGCAGCAGCGGCAGCGCATTGCCGTAGTCGCGCCTCTTGAACAGAATCCAGCCGAGCGTATCGGCGACGTGCGCATCATTCCGCGCGAGCTCGCGCGCTCGCTTTGCCAGATCATAGGCTTTATCGAGCTGGCCGAGGTGCTCGGCATAGAGCACCGCGAGATTGTTGAGCGCCGGGACGTAATCGGCCGATAGCGTGAGCAGCTTTTCATAGCCATCGCGCGCGGCCGGAAAATTTTTGACCTGCTCGTGAATTCTCGCAAGTTGCAGGAGTGCCGGAACAGACTTGTTGTTCTCGACGAAGTTGCTGAGCTTTTCGATGGCCTGATCTTGCCGGTTTGAGGACACGTAGAGCTCGGCCAGCAACAGGTAGGCCGGCTCCAGTTTGGGGTCCATCGCGATGGCTTTCAACAAATCCGCCTCGGCGTTGCTGGCATCGTTTTGTGCCAGGTAAATTTTGCCTCTGAGGCCCCACAGTTGCGCTTGCGTTGCGTTTTTCTCGAGCAGTTTCTGCACCCGATCCATGGCAGCCGTGTACTGCGTTTCGGCAAGGTCGAGGTTCACGATTGCTTCCGTGGCCGGCAGATAGTCCGGAGAACTCTCGATGGCTTTCTCGAACTGCTTGCGGGCATCTGCCTGATTGCCTTGCGCAACCAAGATGACTCCCGCGCCGTACGGCGGCTGCGGGTCTTTTGGAAACAACTCTGCCATCTGCCGCAACACCGCCACGGCTTCGTCTCCTTTCTGCACGGCGCGATAGGCCGCCACCAGCAGGTAATACGCGTTGGCAATCTGCGGCTGTTCTTTGATCAATCGCACGAGCGAATCGATGACGCCGGCGGCGTTGCCGCTCCGGATCTGCAGCTCGGCGTAGGTCAGGATCGCCTCGGCGTAATGCGGATCGAGTTTGATCGCTTCGCTCAAGCGGCTTGCGGCCTTGTCGACCGCCTCACGCGCGCGCATGGGGCTCGCGTTTGGCACGGACGCCAAATAGGCCACGGCAAGCTGGTAGAGGAGCTGCGGCCTGTCGCGATAGGCATTGTTGACTTGCTCCAATTGTGCGACCGCCCTGGCGGTATCGCCCTTGACCAAGTGGACGACGCTGTCCTGAAACTGCGCGTCGAAGTTGATCGGGTCCCGCGCCAGAATGTCTTGCACGCGCTTGGTACAATTGTCATCGACCCGCTCGGCACAGGCCAGTTTCATCAGGTAAACGCGCACAGGAAGGTAATCGGGGAACTTGTTGTTGATGCGTTCGAGCAGGGCTTTCGCCTCGCGGAGGTCCCCCTGGCGAAGCTTGAAATCCAGGTACCGCAACTGCATCGGTGACTGCAGCGGGCTCAGATCGGCCGCAGTCTTCATCGCCTCGTTCGCTGCTTTGAGATCGTTGCGACTCCAATAGAGCCGGCCCAATGCTGAGTAGGCGCCGCTCGACTTCGGATCCAATTCAAGCGCTGCTTTGAATTCGGTCTCGGCACGCGCGTCGTTCTTTTGCCGCAGTTCGAGGATGCCCAACACCAGGTGATAACTGGCAAGGTTCTGATCTTTTTCACGCAAACGTTCAATGAGCTTCTGCGTCTCCTTAATTTCGTCGGGTGTGACAGCCGTATCGACCAGCAGCAGCAGCGCGGTTTCGTCGCCCGGTTTTTTGTCAAGGACCTGCTGAGCGAGGTCTCGCGCCTGGGTCAACTGACGAAGCGCGAGAGCGGCCTGGCCGAGCTTGAGTTGAAGCTCGGGGTCCTCCGGCTGCAGTTCCGCGGCTTGCTTGAGCGGCGGATACGCCTGGATCAATTGGCCCTGGTCAAGGTAGATGGTCCCAAGCTGGCGCAGCGCCACTGGATTGTTCGGCGCCAGCCGGAGCACCTCACGATAGTCCTTCTCGGCCTTAACGTATTGCCCGGCGGCCAAGGCATCATGGGCGCGAGATAGGATCTGGTCTTTGGTCGGGGTTTCTTTGGAACAGCCGAAGCTGACAACAGCAATCGCAGACAGCGCAAAAAACAATGGTCGGTATCCGCCAGCCACGTTCGTCATCATGGATGCCACGGAAGTCGTGCAAGTTATATGTTTCGCGCCGGTCATGGAAATGCGATCAAATATGCCAGAGTTCTGCCTTACGACCAGCCCTGAACTCGCGCTCAATTGCGCGGCACTTTGCTAGCCGTTTAACGTATGGCACTCGATTGTCCAATGTTTGTTATATTTGATGGTTATTGCGGCGGCTCGGAGCTGCTGGGCATGGCCGGTCGATATCGGAAGTTAACGGCTCGCGTGTTGCCGGGGGTTGAAAGTTGTGTTGTTCCCCCGTGCTCACCGTGGCGGAGCGGCGGCGTCCCGCTAAGCAAGCGGGATGGCAGCGGGATTGCGGGTGGATAGCAGGCATTGCGGGTGCGGCAGCCGGGTGCGCGCAACAAGCGGCGCTGGAGTCCCTCACCAATGCCAGCGCCGGCACGGTGTTGTAGGCCGGCATGTTTATACAGGGCGTGAGCCATGGCACGTGCGTTCAGGGCAATCTTCGCCGCCGTCCTTCTGGTGTTGAGCTTCGTTGCACATGTGGCAGCAGGGCCGATAGAGGATGCCACTGCTGCCTATGCCAAAGGCGACTATACGACCGCCCTACGGCTGTTGCGTCCGCTGGCGAACCAAGGCGTCGCCACCGCGCAAAGCACTCTCGGCTTGATGTATGCGCAAGGCCGGGGTGTGCCGCCAAGCTACGCCGAGGCCATGAAATGGTTTCGCCTCGCCGCGGAGCAAGGCAACGCCACGGGCCAGTTCCATCTCGGGTTTAATTACGCCTACGCCCGGCGCGTGACGCAGAATTATGCCGAGGCTCTGAAGTGGTATCGGCTCGCAGCCGATCAAGGTGACGCTCGCGCCCAGCTCGGTCTTGGGGACATGTACGCCTACGGCTGGGGCGTGCCGGAGAGTTATGCCGACGCTTTGAACTGGTATCGGCTTGCGGCCAACCAAGGCGACGTCCTCGCCCAGTACAAGCTCGGGGTCCTATACGCCAAGGGTCATGGCGGGCCGCCGAATTATGCCGAGGCTATGAAGTGGTATCGGCTCGCTGCCAACCAAGGTTACGCCTTTGCCCAGGACGCTCTCGGGACCATGTACTTCAACGGCGAGGGCGTGCCGAAGAACTATGCCGAGGCTTTGAAGTGGTATCGGCTCGCTGCCGACCAAGGCAGCGTCGCTGCCCAGTTCGATCTTGGCTTTATGTACGCCTACGGCCGGGGCGTAGCGCAGGACTATGTCCGCGCACACATGTGGTATGACTTGTCGGCAGCGAAGGGCAACCCAATGGCAATAAGAAATCGAAACGCCATCGCCCGGCGCATGACCCCGGCGCAGATCGCCAAAGCGCAAAAGCTCGCACGCCAGTGGCGGCCGACCAAGCAGCCGCGCCGGTAGGATCAGTCCGTTCTATCGCCTCATTTTCAGACACTTAACCGGACCTTCCCTGGCGCTCGATCGAATGGCTTCGTTCTGCCAAATCAGCCAAGACTTTTTACAATCATTGGTTGTGAGTACCCAGAATATGTCGAACGCCTGTTCGAGGTGGTTCACAAAACGCGATGCGGGATCGCAAGGTCGCTGCGCACGCGGATGTCAGCGTATTCGCTCAAACGGATTGAGAACTTCGGCGTCGAGATCTGCGACGTCGGCAAGATTGCGGGTAACAAGGACGAAACCGTGCACTTTGGCGGTGGCCGCAAGCAAAGCGTCAATCGTCGAGACCGGCCGCCTGGCACTGAGGCGACCCCACTCTTCCGCAACCAACAAATCGATTGGCAATATGCGGTCGGAGTAAGACGCGATGAGTGTGGTCAGCCATCGCTCCAGGGCACGGGCCTGCTTTGGATCGCCTCTCCGCGCTCGCTCGATGCCCTTGCGAATTTCGCCGAGTACCAGCACGCTCAAGAAAATATCGGCATCGTCAATCGATGCGTACCAAGCGGCGACATTACGGTCGCATCGCTCGCCCTTGCGCACCTCATTATGATATTGGTGTCGATCAGGTAGTTCACAAGGTGATGTCCCGCCCAAGGTCGCGCTTGCGGGCAAGATCAACCCCTTCAAGCGGTGCTGCTGCGAGGTGGGCTTTGAGCCCCTTCGCGGTGGCGGTGCCGAAGCGCTCCCGCAACAGGGCACGAGCCTCAGCCTCGCGCGCGGGGTCCGAGAGCGCATGGGCGACGCCACGGACGAGGGCGACGTCGGCCTTGCGCACATGGAGCTCGACGCGGACCACGCCCTGCCGCTTCAAGCGACGGCGATAAGCGGCGAGCGACTTGCGCTGCGTGCTCGGCATTTCAGATCGCTCCGTTGTTTCCGGATATATATCCGGAAATAGGCGCCGGCGCAATGCCGCCGACATGCCGCCGACATGCCGCCGCATTGGCCACACCTCTAAACTTACGCGGCCCGTTGGGCTTTTATGCGTTTGATATCCGCTGGCTTTAGTTCGCCGCGCGCCACTTTCAGATCGTAATGCGACTGGAGGTTCATCCAGAACTCTGGGCTATTACCAAAATAAAGGCTGAGTCGGAGTGCAGTGTCTGCTGTAATGCGGCGGCGATTGTTGACGATCTCAGCAATGCGGTTTGGCGAGATGCCAATCGCCTTTGCTAATTGATTCTGCGATAGCGAATATTCTGCGAGGAATTCTTCTTTCAGCATTTCGCCCGGTGTCACAGGGACAAACTCTTTCTTGACCATCGTCATCTCCCGTCAGTGATAATCGACCACTCGGACCTCATAGGCATCACCATCGATCCATTTAAAAATGATGCGCCATTGATCGTTGACCCGAATCGAGAAAAACCCATTCAAGCCTCCCTTCAGCTTCTCCAACCGGTTCGACGGCGGCACCAAAAGGTCATCGAGGCGATGGGCGGCATTAATGGCTTCGAGGCGGCGCTTGGCCGGCCGGGCGAAACCCTGAAAGCCACGTACAAACTCATCGCGAAACAATGCCTGCGTCCGCGTATCTCCGAACGATCGGATCATGACATTACTATATACCGGATACCGGTATTCGGCAACGACCGAGGCGACACGACCGAGGCGACACGACCGAGGCGCCCGAGCGATCGGATGCAAAATTGACGTTTTTGATTGCGGTCCGCACGCTAGCGGATCTCGACAAACGTATCGGCCGGCGCGACGCCGCTCGCCGAGGCATCCTCACCCAAGGTTCTAAAAGCGAGCCTCCGCCGGGATAAAGCGCCGAATGATGGCGGCCGACACAAAGTACTTGGCGATGTCCTTGGGCTTGCCGCCGCGGACATTGACCATAATCTTTCGGCTCATGATGCCGAGCAGGCACTTGTATTCGGCATCGAACACGCCCGAGCCGGAGTTGTGAGGGGCGGATAAGCGAGCTCAAGCGCGAGCGCGGGCCTGCACGAATGGTCCGCTGCGATCGGTTCGTGCAAGCGGTGCTGCTGATCGATATCCATCACCTGGTGACCGCCGTCGTTGCCAACGGTCAACAACCCGCTCGCAACGCGGTCGTTGCGGTGGATCTCGCAGGCCCCGGTCAGTCCAGCCGCGCCAGCATCCGATGGCTTGATCAAGCCTGCGGCCAGTTGCAGCTTAGCCTTAGCGGGACAACTTCGGCGCAGACTTTTGTGCTGACAAGAATTCGGGGCCGACCGGGCGGCCGACAATGGGGCGTGATCTGCCCGGTCACGGCCAAGCCCGTTGAATTCCTCTATGTTCAGGACGGCCGCATCGGCTCGCGCTACGCGTTAGAGCTGCGCTATCGGTCATCAAGCATGAGCCGCCGTCAACGGTTGGCGGATACACCGGCGCCGCCATTGCGGAGCGTCGGAGCCTGCAGGATTTGCTGCGGCAATCGCGCAAGCTGCTGCTGGATATCGGATGAGGATGTTGTGCACCAGGCCTTTCGGCCAATGGCCGATGCCGGGGGACGGCAGGTACCAGCGGATTTCGGCCATCGTGTCGGATTACATTCAAGATTACCTGCCGGTCGATCAATACTGCGCCCAGAGCAAATTGGGTTCGTTTCGTAATTCTGCGCGGCAACAGTTTATCGGGAAGCGATCTCCCGTGCTCTGGTGCTTTAGCGGGCGACTGCGGATCGCGTAGACACCGGCCGCTGGCTTATGCCGCGATGCCGTTCTTCTTTAGATCGATCATGCGCACGATCATCGCGCGACGCGAATCGAAGGGCATATCCTGAAACCCCCATTTAGCGTAGAAGGCGCGCACGCCGTCGTCGAGCGGATGCGTGATGACGCCAACGCTGCCGACAATCTCAGCCGCCCGTAGCGCCGTCTTGAGAGCAAACAACAGGAGCGACGCTGCATGCGATTGCCTCTGGTAATCCTTGTCGACCGCGAGCTGGCCGAGAAGTGTCACCGGCACAGGGTTTGGCCGATTGCGCTGCTGCGCCTTGGGCAGAAAGGCGCGCTCAATCTGAGCTGCGCTCAAGGTGACGTAGCCGGCGATGGCACCTGAAGTGGGATCGCAAATCACGTTGACCCGGGAGGCACCGCTCGTGTGATTGGTCCAGGCGTGTTGTCGGAACCAGTTGTTCAATGACTCTCGTCCGCAATCGAACCGGCGGCGATCATCATCCTCGGCGAGCGGGCGGGGTGGCGTTACCTCTGCCACGTCGGGGTCTTGCGCGCGAGCCGCTTGAGAGCCGGGATCGGCTCGGCCGGCCGCGCGACCCAGGCCTCGAACGCCTCCCAGTCCTTGGCGGGGATGGTTACGACGCTGCGTTCGAGCACCTCGACCTCGGCCGCCTCCAGGGCCTTGCGACGCACGAAGTCGCTGAGACTGGTGCGGGCTTGTTCGGACGCAGCCTCCAACAGGGCGCGCTCGTCCGGGTTCACCCGCACGCTGAGGACTGATGTGGTCGATGATGTGCTGGCCATGTGTATGACAATGGCATACAGAGCCGCATAATTCAAGCCCGTTTGAGGCCGCCGCAGAATAGGCCGCAAACAAACAAAACCCGCACCCGCTGATTGCGATCGCACTTTTCAAGCGACGCTAACCGGCGCAGCCGCGATCCTTGTTTTACAAAACAAACCCAATTTGTAACCCCTGCACCCGGACCGCATCCTAGCGTTGCGCGGCTGATTGCAAGATGAACAGGAGCTGGGCGGCCTGTCGCCACAGTGCGGCCTCGTAGCGGTTGAGGACATCATCCGAGCGCAGACCGTCAAGCTGCCCTCGGTTGGACACGAGCTTTGATTTTGGCGCCGACTTGGTCGCGCGCCATTTCCAGGTCGTAGGTGGCCTGCATGCCCATCCAGAACTCGGCACTGGTGCCAAAATAACGCGCGAGTCGCAGCGCCGTGTCCGGCGAGATGGCACGCTTACCATTGACGACTTCGCTCACGCGGATCTGCGGCACGCCAATGGCTTTTGCGAGCGCGTATTGGGAGAGTTTGAGCGGCTTCAAGAAGTCTTCGCGCAAGACGTCGCCGGGGTGAGCAGGAGGGAAATCGGCCATTTGTCAAACCTCCTCAGTGGTAGTCGACGATTTCGATGTCATAGGCGTCGCCGCTTCGCCAAAGAAAGCAGATCCGCCATTGATCGTTGATCCGAATGCTGTGCTGTGCTTTGCGATCTCCGGAAAGTCGCTCCAGCCGATTGCCGGGCGGCAGTCTGAGATCATCAAGGTTGCGCACGTTGTGGATCTTCCTAGTTACGCCACAAGTGCCTTGAGCGCGGCCTTTGGATTTTTGGCGACGATGGTCAAGAGCGAACGGGCGGCTGGATCCGGCAGCACGCGACCTTGCTCCCAATTGCGTAAGGTCGACAGCGGTATGCGCAGCGCTCTTGCAAACTCATCCTGCGTCATCCTGAGTTGCTTGCGTAGCAACTGCGGCGGGATCACCGGCGCGAAACCCGCAAGATCACTCTCGTCCTGATCGTCCTCCCGCATATGTCGCCGAATATCCGCTTCGGTCGTGGCATTAATTTTAGCACGATCAATGCGCGGCTTTAGTCGGCGGATGTTTTCCAATGTTCGGCGAACGAGTGCCATAGTTTGCGTTCCTTTCTGTTGGCGAGCCGTGCCGATATGATGTGACGTCCACTGGAGCGATCGGTGTAGACGATGAACAGAATGTTGTCGTCCACTTGCCCGATCGCCTGGATTCGGATCTCGCCGTAGTCTTTACGATCGTCCTGCTTTTGCAACAATTTCTGATTTGCCACCCTCACCGACCGAAACATGCTGCACGGAGATCGGTCGGACCAATGCCTTTTGTTACGCGTCCGCAGACGTGGCGTGAAGCTTTACGCCGAGGGCGCTCAATACCTTGATGACTGTCGAGAAGCTCGGATTGCCGTCGGTGGAAAGGGATTTGTAGAGACTCTCGCGCCCCATCCCCGTTTCCTTTGCCAGATCGGTCATGCCTTTCGCCCGCGCCACGACGCCGAGCGCATGGGCGAGGAGCTTCGGGTCACCGTCTTCAAGAACGGCGTCAATGTAGGCGGCAATCTCTGCATTGCTCCGCAGCGCAGCGGAGCTATCCCAGAGAACTGTCTTGGTCGGCATTTTGATCTCCGTTGTTAAAGCTCGGATGCCAGCGCAATGGCCTGCGCGATGTCTCTTGCCTGCGTATCCTTTTTACCGCCCGCCAGCAGCACGATCAGATTGTCGCCGCGTTGGACGAAATACACGCGATAGCCGGGCCCATAGTCGATCCGCAGTTCCGAGACGCCGGAACCAACCGGCCTCACGTCTCCCGGGTTTCCAAGGCTCAGCCGGTCAATCCGAGCCTGGATTCGTGCCCGGCCGCGGATGTCTCGAAGTTCTTCGAACCAGGCTTTGAACCTGTGTGTCTGGCGAACTTGCATTAGCCATCACCAAGGCGTATGTATCCTATCGGATACAGGTCAGCAAGTCCCTCTGGTTGCCACGGCCCGGCGAGCGTCACCAGGCTGGAATGGGGTGCAACCCGCGCAGTTGCGCTCCTTGTTCTACGAAACAAAGCCAATTCGTATCTGCCGAATCCGGACCACGTCCTAGCGCCGGGCGGCTGACTGCAGGATGAAGAGGAGCTGCGCGGCCTGTCCGCCACAGGGCGGCCTCGTAGCGGTTGAGGAGATCAAAGGCGCCGTAGCCGAGGCGGCTGACCTGCAGGAAGCAATCCGCCAGCATCTCTGACGGATCCAACGGCGCCTCAGTTGTTGGGTCGGGATCGCGTGGTTCGATCGCATAGCCGTCGATGGTTGGGACGGCATCGAGCTCATCATACCACTGCGGCATACCACTGCGGCGGCGGGACGGTTCGGCGCCGCGGATGAGCGGCGCGTTGCTTTCGCAGCAGCTCGCCCTGAATTTGAAACAGGCCAGTCTCGATCGAAGTCGCCCGGCGCAGGCGCCAGAGCACAAAGGTCAGCCGCGCCACCAGTTCCCGTTCGGTCGCCGAGCGCGGTTGATAGTCCGCCATGATGCTCGCCTCCAGCGCCTGATAGTCGGCGGCGTGTTCCAGCGCCGTGATCACGGTTTCGGCGGTGAGCCCGTGACGCAGCGCATTCTGCCGCGAGCGCTGCTTGCCGTCGGCAGTGCGGGGGCCGGTGCTTTTCAGGGCGTTGAGCCGGTTGGCGGCAATTTGTTTGAGCGATGTCATGGCAGTCACCGATGAATTCATTCAACCGCCCAGCGGATTGAGGTTAAGCCTCCCGAATATGCCACAGACAACATAGGTATCTTCAGCGGTTGAGCAGCTCGATAAATTGATCAACAGTCATGCCAGCATCGGCGATGATACGGCGGAGGGTGCCTACTCGGATCTGCTTATGGTCAGGCACGACGACTCTGGCATGGGGTTCGTCGCGGCGAAGAATGAAGAATCATGTGACTGCCGCTCTGGCGGCGGAGCACGAAGCTTGCCCGTTCCAGGGTGGCCCTGACTTCTCGTCCAGAAAGGCCGGTGGGAAGTTTGGCCACGGACCTAAGCCCTTGCGATTAGGCCGCCTCGACTTCGACGAATTCCTTGCCGACCTCAGTCGGGACAGGATCGCCAGCGTCGCGACAGTCTTCAAGATAAAGCGCGATTGCCTCGCGAATGTTGGCAAGCGCCTCGATGCGGGTGTCGCCCTGGCTGACGCAGCCTACCAGTGCGGGAACGCTCGCTACGTAGCCGCCATCTGGCTCCTGCTCTAGAACGACAGTGTAGCGCATCATTGCTCTCCCTCTGCAGATCCTTGTGCCATGCCAAACTCGGAGCATAATCATAAAGAGATATGCCACTATAGTTGGTAGCGGGGCATGGGCGAAACCGCAATTTTTTCCCGACGCCATCTCGGCTCTCACGCCGATACAGCTAAATCCCGCGTTGCATGTTCTAGGCGGTCCAAGGATCGACAACCAAAATCTTGAGATCGGCAAAATGGCGTACGTTCCGGGTGGCCAGGGTGGCGCGCCGCGCGAGCGCGATCCCCGCGATTTGCGTGTCACGCAGATCCACCGGCCGCCCGTTTTTCTGCCGCTCGGCTGCCAGTAATGCGGCTTCAGTCGCTGCCGCGCTGTCGAAATCCAATACGCGGCCTTCCAGGTCTTCTTGCAGCAGGCGGGTGAATGCCGCTTCCAGGGCTTGCCGTCGCC
>Ga0209640_10003318_pt1 | contig 14067 bp, 10 predicted proteins | sample RifCSP10_1_FD_184018 | JGI IMG/M metagenome (GOLD analysis project Ga0209640, IMG submission 184018) | Soil microbial communities from Rifle, Colorado - Rifle CSP2_sed 10_1 (SPAdes) (version 2) | ecosystem: Environmental > Terrestrial > Deep subsurface > Rock core/Sediment | place: Rifle...
CGATCGACCAGGCTCCGGCACCTCCCCGGGTGAGAGGCGGAGGGAGAGGGATTCGAACCCCCGGTGGGTTGCCCCACAGCGGTTTTCAAGACCGCCGCCTTAAGCCGCTCGGCCATCCCTCCGGGATTTCGAGCTTTCCCCTCCAGGGCGGCCGAATTGTATCATGCACGCCGGGCGGACGCCGATCGCCCATGGGTAACTCAGCGCGAACCCACGCTGAATCGATCACCTGGATCGGGCCGCCAATGCTGGTAGAGCCCAAGCCCCCGGTCCGAGTGATACTGCTCGAACACCTGGAAGCCGGCCTCTTCGGCCAGCCCGTGCAGTTCCGTGCTCACAAAGTGGTGGACGTAGCGCAATCCCTTGCCTCCGTGCCGCCAATCGAGCAGGAAATCCGCCGGGTCGACTTCGTCCGCATTCAGTCCGGCTTGCGGCCAGGGGACGATCCGACGGCGCAGCCGGGACCTGTTCAGAAAGTCCCATACCGAGAGGGTAAACCAACCGGCGGGCGACAGCAGCCGCCGGATTTCACTCAAGACCGCCAGCCGCAGTTCTTCCGTTGGCAGGTGATGCAGTACCGCGAAGGCCAGCACCCGCTCGAAGGGGCCGGAGGAGGCAGTTATCCGCCCTGGCCAGCCCGGATCGGCGAGGTCGGCTCGGAGGAACTCATAGGTCGGAGGCCGCAATGCTGCCGCCCTTTGATCCAATAGGGCCTGGCTGTGATCGAGACCCACATACCTGCCATGGAACCCGAGCTGATGGAGGTGGGCAGCGAGTGGAGCGTGTCCGCAGCCCAGCTCGAGTACCCGGGCATCCATCGGCAAGTCCTCGATCGCTCGCAGGACGCCAGGCTGCAATCGGTTTCGCTTCTCGACGAAGGGTCCGGCGAAGCTTTGGTAGAATTCGCGATTGATCTCCAGGAGACGATCTCTGACTTCCCTCCGCATGCGCGGATTATAGCGGTCATGACCAGACAGACCGATTGGCACGCAGCCCGCCGCTACACGCCCGAGCACCTGGCCCAGGCCCGCCGGATTCTCGAAGAGGTCCGGGCCGGGAGCCGGGTCTCCGAGGCAGTGCGTGATCACCCCCTGCCGGACGGCGGCTACGTGGCAAAGCACGTCCTCGTGCATGCCTACCGAGAGCTGACCGAGGCGGGGGTATGGAACCCCGAGCCGCAGGTCTTGCGCCGGATCCGGATGAAACCCACCCGCACGCTTTCTGGGGTTACAACGGTCACGGTGCTGACCAAACCCTATCCCTGCCCCGGCAAGTGTGTCTTTTGCCCGACCGATTACCGGATGCCGAAGTCGTACCTGCCGGACGAGCCAGGAGCCATGCGGGCGCTGCAGCACGACTTCGATCCGTACCAACAGTCTGCCGCCCGGTTGGAAGCGCTGGAGGCCATCGGGCATCCCACGGACAAGATCGAGCTGCTCATCCTCGGTGGAACGTGGAGCGCCTACCGGACGGATTACCAGGAGTGGTTCGTCCGGCGGTGTCTGGACGCTCTGAATGGGTTCGAAGCCGGTTCACTGAGTGAGGCTCAGAGCGCCAATGAGGACGCAGCCCATCGGAACGTTGGACTGGTCATCGAGACCCGGCCGGACCATATCGACCTGCCCGAGTTGGCCCACTTGCGGGCGTTGGGGGTAACAAAAGTTCAACTCGGGGCGCAGAGTCTGGATGACCGGATCCTGAGCCTGAACGCCCGCGGCCATACGGTCGAGCAGACCCGAGCCGCAGCCCGGCTGCTGCGGGCGGCGGGCTTCAAGTTTGTCCTGCATTGGATGCCGAACCTGCTTGGGGCTACCCTTGAGTCGGATCGGGCGGATTTTGCCCGGTTGTGGGACGACCCGGACCTGCGGCCGGACGAAATCAAGATCTATCCCTGCCAGCTGCTCGCCAATGCCGATCTGTATGACTACTGGCTGCGAGGCGAGTACCGTCCATACGCGACCGAGGAATTGATCGACCTGCTGGCCGAGATCAAACCGACGATCCCCGGCTACTGTCGGGTCAACCGGGTGATTCGGGACATTCCCTCGACCAATGTGGTGGAGGGAAATAAGCGGACCAGTCTCCGGCAAGATGTGCAGGCAGAGCTGCGCTGGCGCGGCACCCCCTGCCGGTGTATTCGCTGCCGCGAGGTTCGCGGTTTCAGCGTCGATCCCGCTCGGCTGGTCCTCCAAGACTTGGTTTATTCGGCCGGTGGAGCGGAAGAGCACTTCCTCTCCTTCGTGACCCAGGACGACCGGCTGGCGGGGTTCGTGCGGCTCAGCCTACCGCCGCTCAATTCAGTTGGGGTTGGCCTTTGTGATCTGGAGGGGGCTGCCCTGGTCCGCGAGCTGCACGTCTACGGCCAGTCGCTCGAAGTCGGATCCGACCAAAACGGAGCGGCTCAGCATATCGGCCTGGGGATGCAGTTGATGGAGGCCGCGGAAGCTCGGGCGGCGCGCCGGGGTTACCGGCGAATGACGGTTATTTCGGCACTGGGGACTCGAGGCTACTACCGCAGATTGGGCTACCGCCTGGGCGAGACTTACATGCTGAAGGAGCTGAACTCGTCCGCCGGCGGGTGAGGCCGACCCTCAGCCGCTGAAGACCCAGAAACTGGTGACCCGGATCTGGTGGCGGTCCGCCCAATCCTTGGCCTTGGCCGCCAGCGTGATCGGAGCCACCAGGTAGAACGACCCTTCACCGTCGCGGGCCCTTTGGGAAATCGCGTCGCAGATCTCCTTGGACAGATTGGACGACAAGCCATCCTTGTTTAGCACGTACCAGAAGGCTTCCCGCCACTTCATGGACTTCCACTCCAAGGCCGAGACATGCGGCCGGACCCCGTTGAGTGGGTCGGGCGGCCCGGCGGGCCAATCCAATGGGGTAGCCCGCACGTCCAGAAAATTCGATGCCTGGGCGATGCGTTTAGCGACTTTCTGCACTAGCTGATCGAGCTCCGTCTTGGTTGAACTGGAAACCCGCAGCGCTGAATTCAGCGTTGCCATGGTCGAGTCCTCCGGCAGCCCCAAAGTCATAGTACCCCTCGTAGAGGTGTGTGGGGAATAGGACTTCCTTCCCCTACAGCTAGCGGAAACAGGTGTTCGGGCCGTATGGTACCCAGGTAGGTATAATGCCAACCCAGTCGGTGAGCTAAGGAGATCGAGTGTTCATTCACGGCGGCGGCGGCGGAAACTGGTTTTCTTTCATCCGCTTCGACGAAGAACAGGACAGACCGCAGATCAGCCGCGGCCTCCTGCGGCGGGTCGCGCGCTTTGCCCGGCCCTATTGGCGCTGGGTGACCGTGATCCTGGTCACGATCCTGGGGGTCTCGCTGCTCAGCCTGCTGCCTCCGCTCTTGATCCGCGATCTGCTGGATACCGCCATTCCCCAACGGCTCGTCAGCCGGCTCAACCTGCTGGCGCTGGGGATGGTCGGGGTGCCGCTGATCAACGGGCTGCTTGGGGTAGCCCAGCGCTACGCCAGTTCCACGGTTGGGGAAGGGCTGATCTTCGACCTGCGCAGCGCGGTCTACTCCCACCTGCAGCGCATGAGCTTGCGGTTCTACACCCACACCCAGGTGGGTGAGCTGATGTCTCGCCTGAACAACGACGTGGTGGGCGCGCAGCGTGCAATCACCGGGACCTTCGTGACGCTGATCAGCGATACGGTGTCCTTGATCGCTACCCTGGCGATCATGATTGCGTTGGATTGGCGTTTGACTCTGTTGAGCATTGCGATTCTTCCCTTGTTCATTCTCCCCGCTCGCCGGATTGGTGAGGCCCTGCGCCGGATCGCCCGCCAGCAAATGGACCTGAATGCGCGGATGAACGCCTTGATGAACGAAACCCTGAACATCAGCGGCGCTCTCTTGGTGAAGATCTTTGGCCGTTATGGGTTGGAGGTGCAGCGATTCCGAGAGCGGGCCTCCCAGGTGCGCGATATCGGGGTCCGTCAGGCGATCATCGGCCGGTGGTTCTTCCTGGCGCTGGGCCTGGTCAGTGCCATCGGCAGCGCGCTGGTCTTCTGGTTGGGAGGACACCTGGTGCTGGGCGGGGCTTTCACGATCGGGACCCTGGTCGCTTTCACCGGCTACCTGGCCAACTTGTACGGCCCGCTGATGGCCCTCACCAACGCCCGAGTGGACTTTGCCACCTCGATGGTGAGCTTCGAACGGGTATTCGAAGTTCTCGATCTTCCGGTAGAGATCCAGGACAAGCCGGAGGCCCGCTCGATCCAGGCCGTCCAGGGGCGGATCCGGTTTGAACACGTCTCGTTGAGTTACCTTTCGGAAGGCGCCAATCCTGTCAGGCTGGAGGCGGTCCGTCGCTTCGGGTGGGGCGGGGGCGGTACGGTTGTGCCGGCGGGGAAGCACATGCTGCGCCGCGACGAGCAGGCGGCGATCCCGAGCGGGGACGGCCGGCCGCCCGGGCCGGACGAGCGGCGCTGGGCACTGCGGGACGTGAGCTTTGAGATTGCGCCTGGCCAGGTCGCCGCATTGGTCGGCCCGAGTGGAGCCGGCAAATCGACGATCACTTACTTGCTGCCCCGGCTGTATGACCCGACCGAAGGGCGGATTCTGCTGGATGGGGATGACCTGCGGGACATTGCACTAGAGTCGCTGTCGGAACAGGTCGGGATGGTGACTCAGGAGACCTTCTTGTTCCACGACACGGTCCGCAACAACCTGCTCTATGCAAAGCCGGACGCTAGTCAGGAGGCAGTCGAACGGGCCTGCCGGGCCGCCAACATCCATGACTTCATCGTCGGGCTCCCCGATGGTTATGACACGCTGGTTGGCGAGCGCGGCTATCGGCTCTCGGGAGGCGAGAAGCAGCGGGTGGCGATCGCCCGGGTGGTGCTCAAAGACCCGAGGGTCTTGATCCTGGACGAGGCCACCAGCCACCTCGATTCGCAGTCCGAGGCGCTGATCCAGGAGGCCATGGAACAGGTCATGAAGGGACGAACGTCACTGGTCATCGCCCATCGGCTGAGCACGATCATCGGTGCCGATCTGATCCTGGTACTCGATGAGGGCCGGCTCGTCGAACAAGGGAACCATCAGGCCTTGCTCGCCGGCGGCGGACTCTACCGCGCGCTGTACGAAACCCAGTTCAGGCCCGAGCGGCTTCCCGCCTGAGCTGGCCCCCTACTAGCCGGGCTGCGCCGTCCGCCGTTTCCGAGCACCCCGCAACCTTGTCGCCCAAACTGCGTAGATCTTGATGAGATCGCAGCTTTCAATGGAGCCGAGGGAGGAGAGCCGATGGATCGCTGCGGCGCAGGGCGGGGACGACTTAGCCTTTGCCAGGCTGGTGGAGCACTATGCCAAACCGGTCCACAACCTGTGCTACAGGATGTTGGGCGATCCAGCCGAAGCCGAGGACGCCGCCCAAGAGACGTTCCTCAAGGCTTATCAGAAGCTGAAGAGCTATGATCCGCTCCGCTCGTTTCCCACCTGGCTGCTGTCGATCGGGGCCCATCACTGTATCGATCAGCTGCGCCGCAGGAGATTCCAATTGGTCTCACTGGACACAGTGCGTCGAAGGCCGGCTGGACGCGATTCGCAGCCGGAGAAGCTTGTCGAGCAGGCCCAGTCGAAGCAGTCACTACAGGGCGAGCTGGCAAGGCTAGGAGCGTATGAGCGAGCCGCGGTTGTCATGCGTTATTGGTATGACCTTTCTTACGAAGAGATCGGCCAGGCCCTCGGGCTGTCGGTTAGCGCAGTCAAGAGCCGGCTTCATCGGGCGCGGCGCGATCTGGCGGCCGGAGCGGAGACTGCCCGACAGGTGAGTGCAAGGGAAGGCAGTGGTATCACGACCGCTTGACCCCGAGTGGGACCTGATCGAAGCCAAGCTGCGTCGTTCTCCGCAGCTCGGGCCGGCCGCCGGTTTCAGCCGGCGCTGGCTAGCGCTACTGGAACAGCGAAGAGAGGAGCGGCGACTGCGCCAGGTGCGGCTCATGTTGGGAGGCTTGCTGCTTGGGGCGCTGCTCTCACTGGCGCTCGTAGGGGTCGAAGCTCTGCGGGCCCTCGGATCGCCGGCCGGGTTGGTCGGCGGCTGGATCCGGGCGGGGTTGAGTGCCCGGGGTACGCTGGAGAGCAGCTACCTGTTCTTGAGAGACATTGGGGGCGGACTGCCGGCGGTCTTTGGCGGGTTGGCGGTTGCCCTGACCATTGGATGGGTGAGCGCGGTTTGGTTCGCTGCTCTCTATCGATTTTCTTTTGCAAACTTGCCGAATGGAGCGGAAAAATGAAAAGATCAGTTGGTGTACTGGTCCTGGTCGTCGCGGCCCTGCTGGCTTTCCCAGCGACGGCCTTCGCCGGAGGCCCGGAGCAGGGTCAGGTCGTGATCGGTGGCGACTTCACCCTGGAAAGCGGGCAGGTTCTTGAGGGCGATCTGGTGATCTTCGGCGGCTCCGCAACGCTGAAAGCGGGATCTCTGGTCGAAGGCAATCTCTTCTTGATGGGAGGCAACGCGCGGATCGACGGACAGGTGAAGGGCGACCTGGTGTTGCTGGGAGGAAACGCCGATCTGGGCCCCAAGGCTTCGATTGGCGGAGATGCTGTGACCCTGGGAGGGAATCTAGATCGGGCAGCCGGCTCAACGATTGAGGGGGATATCGTCGCCGGGGACGAATTCTCTTTCCCCTTCAGCTTTAATCTACCCTCAACGACCCGGGTCGTGCCGTTCGACACGTTCCGGTTTCGGTTCTCACCGCTGCTCGACGTGCTCTGGTTCGGCCTGCGCAGCTTGCTGGTCGCGGCGCTGGGCACGCTGGTGGTGATGTTCTGGCCGGAGCCGACGGCCCGCGCCGCCCGGGCGGTGGCCGCTCAACCCCTACTGTCCGGCGGGCTCGGTCTGCTGACCTTCGTGGTCGCGCCGGTGCTGTTGCTCGTCCTGGCCATCACCATTATCTTGAGTCCGGTCAGCCTGCTGGCCGCGGTGCTCCTGGTGCTGGCCGGAGTGTTCGGCTGGATCGCGATCGGCAAGGAAGTGGGCGATCGGCTGGTCAAGGCCTTCCAATGGGACCTGCATCCCGCGGCGGCTGCCGGACTGGGAACGTTGGCCCTCAGCCTGGTGGTGGGTGGAATTGGCTTGATCCCGTGCGTAGGGTGGACGGTAGGGTTTGTAGTGGTGGCCATTGCGCTGGGCGCGGTGCTGCTGACCCGTTTTGGCTCCCGGGAGTACGTTCCGCAGTCCGCGGCGGCTCCCGCTCCTGCACCCGCGGCCGCCGCTCCGGCTGCGCCGAAGAAGAGAGCGGTGAAGAAAACACCTCCAGCTAAGAAAACACCTCCAGCAAGTAGCGCTTGAGCCGCCTATCGATCGAGGCGGTTGCAGTCGAGAGGCACGGCGAGACCGTGCCTCTCTGCGTTATGTTCTGCTCCGAGTCGGACGCGTCCAATCGAACCTTAAAAGTTGATCCTGAATCGACCCTCTTCTGGCACCGGCAGCCGGGCTCCGCTATAATCCCGCGCTCATTCCCTGGGGGGAAATGTCCTTCGTCCATCTGCACGTCCATTCGGAATACTCGCTCCTAGACGGCTTGAGTTCCATCCCGGCCCTAGTGCGCCGAGCCAAGGAGCTCGGCATGCCGGCAGTCGCTCTCACCGACCATGGTTCCATGTTCGGGACCATGCGCTTCTATCAGGCCGCTCGCGAAGTTGGAATCAAGCCGCTGCTGGGAATGGAGGCTTATCTGGCGACCCGGGGCATGGCAGATCGGGATCCCGCCCTGGACGGCCAGGCCTTCCACTTGTTGCTGCTGGCCGAAAATGAGACCGGATATCGGAACCTGCTCAAGATTGCCACCGCGGCTCAGCTGCAGGGCTTTTACTATCGCCCGCGCATCGATCGGGAGTTCCTCGCCGCTCACAGCGAGGGATTGATCTGTACTACCGGTTGTCTATCCGGGGAGGTCCCTCGCGCCCTGTTTCAGGGACGCGAGCAGCATGCCCGAAAACTGCTCGACTGGTACTTCGAGGTTTTTGGCAGAGATCGCTTCTTCTTTGAGCTGCAGCAGCACGAAATTCCGGGTTTGCAGCAGGTCAATCAGCAGCTGATCGACCTGGCGCCAAAATACCAGGCCCGGCTGATTGCGACCAATGACGTCCACTACATCAACCCGGAGGAGGCCGACCTCCAGGACGTCATGCTGTGCATTCAGACCGGCGCGGTTCGGAGCGATCCGGACCGAATGCGGATGAGCGATGCCTCGTATTACCTGCGATCGCCCGCCGAGATGGCGGAATTGTTTGGGGATGTGGAAGGCGCGCTCGAGAACACACTCTGGATCGCCGAGCGGGCCCAGGTGGATCTGGATTTTGAAGGCTACCGGCTGCCGCCCTTCGCAGTCCCAGAAGGCCACACCGCACAGAGCTACCTGCGAGAGCGGTGCCTGGAGGGCCTCGATCGTCGCTACGGCACTCGGGCGGGTGCGCCGCAGCTGCGGGAACGCCTGGACTATGAACTGGGCATCATCCATGAGATGGGCTTCGATGCTTACTTCTTGATCGTATGGGACCTGTGCCGCCACGCACGAGAGCAGGGTATCTGGTACAACGCCCGCGGCTCGGCCGCGGGTTCGATCGTGGCCTACTGCCTGCGCATCACTTTGGTGGATCCAATCGAGCACGGTCTGATCTTCGAGCGGTTTCTGAATCCCGGCCGAGTCTCGATGCCGGATATCGACCTGGACTTCCAGGACGACCGTCGGCATGTCATGCTCGAGTACAGCGCCAAGAAGTATGGTGAAGACAAAGTCGCCCAAATCATTACCTTCGGCACGCTGGGTGCCCGGGCAGCTATCCGCGACGTCGGACGGGTGATGGATATTCCGCTGCCGGAAGTCGATCGGCTCGCCAAACTGATCCCCAACATCCCCGGTAAGCCGGTGACGATTCCGGAAGCGATCGAGACGGTTCCTGCCCTGCGGGAGATCATCGAGGGGAATGGCTATCTCAAAGAGCTGGTAGAGACCGCCGCCAAGCTGGAAGGGGTCGCCCGTAACGCGGGTACCCACGCCGCGGGGGTGATCATCACCGACAAGCCCATCACCGACTACATCCCCCTGCACCGGCCGACGAAGGGATCCCCGGAGGACAGCCCAATCCGAGCGGTGACTCAGTTCGAGATGGGCGTATTGGAATCGCTGGGGTTGCTGAAGATCGACTTCCTGGGGCTCTCCACCCTGACGGTGATGGCCCGGGCCTGTGATCTGATCCGCCGGCGACGGGCGGTTGACCTGGATATCGATTCCATTCCGCTGGACGATCCCCAGACCTTCGAACTGCTCGGCAGCGGGAACGTCTTGGGAGTATTCCAGGTGGAAGGCGCGGGCATGCGTCGCCATCTCATGGACATGAAGCCGACCAAGCTGGCTCAGGTCACGGCCATGGTAGCGCTCTATCGTCCGGGGCCAATGGAATTCATCCCCGCCTATATTCGCCGAATGCACGGCGCGGAAGCGGTTACCTACCGCCACCCGGGTCTCAAGCCGATTCTGGAAGAGACTTATGGGATCACGGTCTACCAGGAACAAATCATGTACACCGCAATGCAATTAGCGGGGTACTCGGCGGCCGAGGCCGACAACCTGCGCCAGGCGGTGGCCAAGAAGAAGGCCAGGGCACTGCGCCAGCAACGCCAGAAGTTTGTCCAGGGGGCAGTGCAAAACCAGATCCCCGAGGCCACCGCGAATGCGATCTTCGACGATTGGGAGGCCTTCGCCCGGTACGGCTTCCCGAAGGGTCATGCGGCAGACTACGCCGTGATCTGCGTCCAAACCGCCTATCTGAAGGCGAATTTCCCAATTGAGTACATGACCGCCCTGCTCTCGGTGTTCAAGTCGGTGACCGATCGGGTGGCCCTGTACAGTGCCGAGTGCCGCCGGATGGGGTTGGAGGTCTTGCCGCCCGATGTGGCCGCCAGCGGCCTCGACTTCGAGATCGAGGACCGCCAATCCGCCGCGCCGGCGATTCGTTTCGGATTGGGGGCGATCAAGAACGTCGGCCAGAGTGCGGTGGAGATCATCTTGGCGGCGCGGGCCGCGGGCCCCTTCGTGGATCTGGAAGATTTCGCCCGCCGGGTCGATCTGCGGCAAGTGGGCAAGCGGGCTATGGAGAGTCTGATTCGGGTAGGAGCCGGAGACCGTTTCGGCTCGCGCCTGGATCTCTTGGAGTCACTGGAGCGGATCATGAGTTTCTCGGCGGCCCAGTTTCGGGCCGCTGAGATCGGCCAGCTTTCGCTGTTTGGCGGGTCGACCGGGGTGGCCGAGCGGTTGGAGCTGCAGCCAGCCACGGTCGAGGTCTCGCGACGAAGGCAGCTCAGTTGGGAACGGGAACTGCTCGGATCGTACGTCTCCGACCACCCACTGGCGGCTTACATGGACAGTCTGGCGAAGGTGGTCACCCACTTCAGTGGGGAAATCAATGAATCGATTGATGGCCAGTCGGTCTGTGTGGCAGGCGAGGTGAGCGCCCTTCGCCCCTACCTCACCCGCAAGGGAAATGAGATGGCCTTCCTCTCGCTCGAGGATGTGCAGGGGACGATCGAGGTCATCGTCTTTCAACGATTGTGGGAAAGCCTGGCCGGGAAGCTGAACTTGAATGAGATCGTGCTCGTCAAAGGCCGAGTGGATGCCGCACGCGGCGACCCCAAACTGTTGGCGGACGAGATCTTGAGCGACCTCTCCCCCGCCCATCCAGAGGCGCTTGCCCCACCGCGGCCCCCGGCGCCCCCGTCGCCTGGCCAGGAAACTCTGGTCCCTGCACTGGCGGAGCCAAATCCATCCGAGCTGGATCGGGTCGATGATCCAGATCCGGACCTCGGCGGGAACTGGGATCCAGGAATCAGTTCTGCCGGCCTGACCTCGATCGCGCCTCCGGAGCCGCGCTCCCCGCTGTCCCATGGATCGCTCGGCATCATCGAAGGCTGGGACGAGCCCCTCACCGATGAAGTCGGCACCCACGAGGCCGGTCCTCAGGGATCCCTCGCTCAGGAGCCGCTGCCCAGCTGGTGGGAAGGTCCCGAGCCATGCTTGATCACCATCCTGCTGCGCTCGAGCGGCGATCGGCTGCGCGACGCACGCCGGATGCGCCAGATCCACGGGTTGCTGGCCTCGTTCCCCGGCAGCGACCGTTTCGCGTTCAACGTGTTTGAAGCCTCGCGCCGCTACCACCTGGAATTCCCGAGTTACACGACCCGCTATTCCCCCGAGCTGCACCGCGGTCTGCTGCGCATCGTGGGCGACCAGAGCGTCCAAGTGTCGCCGCTGCGCCTGCACTAGCCGACCTGCTAAACTCCAGAGTGCGCCCTGCACGACGTGCCTCGTGACCCGCGCCGCGGGCTGGGGTTACTCTACTAGGTATTCGAGATGAGAATCGGGATCCTGACCGGCGGAGGGGATGTCCCCGGCTTAAACGCCTGCATCAAGGCATTTGTGAATCGGGCCGAGGACGAGCAGCATGAAGTGGTTGGGATTCGAAGAGGCTGGGCCGGCCTGCTGTACTGGCAAGCCGGGGATCTGGCGAGTGAGGCCGGGTTCATTGTTCCGCTCGACAAACAATACGTGCGGACCGTTGACCGGACCGGGGGTACGTTTTTGCACAGCTCGCGGACCAACCCCGCCAAGGTCGGACCTCAGGCCGTCCCGGAATTCCTGAGCCCAGGCCCCTCCGGCGACGGCACGGTCGACCTTACTCAGCATGTCCTGAAGCTGATCGAGCATCTGGGGCTGGAAGCCTTGGTCCCGATCGGCGGCGATGACACCCTTTCGTTCGCTCTGCGACTGCACGACGAAGGCGTGCCGATCGTGGCGATCCCCAAGACCATGGACAACGACGTCCACGGCACGGACTACTGCATCGGCTTTTCGACTGCGGTGACCCGCAGCGTGCAGTTCATTCAGGATCTGCGGACCAGCGCCGGCTCCCACGAACGGATTGCGGTGGTCGAACTCTTCGGGCGCTACAGCGGAGAGACCTCACTGGTCGCCGCTTATCTCTCGGGAGTGGACCGGGCGATCATCTCGGAGATCCCCTTTGACCCGAACAAGCTGGCCGGCATGCTGATTGCGGACAAGAGGTCGAATCCCAGCAACTACGCCATGATGACCATCTCTGAGGGAGCCAAGATCGAGGGCGGGGACTTGCTGGTGCGCGAACGGGAGGATGCCTTCGGGCACCGAAAGTTGGGCGGCATCGGGGCCGTTACCGGCGACCTGCTGCGGGAGATCACCGGCGAGCACATCATCTATCAGCAGCTAGCCTACCTGATGCGCTCTGGCCGCCCCGACTCGCTCGACCTGATGGTGGCAACCAACTTCGCGGTGATGGCGGCCGACTTGGCCTCGGCGGGGCAGACCGGGAGGATGGTCGCCCTGCGGCAGGGGATTTACACCAACGTACCGCTGACCATGACCCGGGAGGGGGTCAAGCGGGTGGACGTCGACGCGCTGTATGACGTGGAGAGCTACCGGCCCAAGGTCCGCCAGGTTGCCGGCACGCCGATGTTTCTGTACTGATTACGGCGTAGCGGTGACCGAGGGAGTGCAGCCGGCGACCGGCTGCACGAGCGATCCGGTCTGCCGGAAGGCGGCACCGTTCCAGGTGTGCTCGAGGGTGATCCACTCGCATGGCTCGAGCGGACCCCCGGAGATCGAGCCCAGGCTGCTGGCTTCCTTGAACCGAATCAAGTCACCGACTTTCGTCCACTCTCCGTAGTAGCCCTCGTTGAAATACACCTGGGTCATTCCGGCCCCGTTCCATACATAGATCCCGAGCTCGAGCCAGAGCTGAGGGCCCGAGTGCCGGAACGCCGCGACGACCAGGTTCTGGCACGCGCCAAAGGGGTAGTGCCCGGCCTGGTCCGTGAGCTGTTTCAGATTGGGATCACCGCTGGATAGCTCCCAGACAGTCGCCCAGGTCGCTCCGTTCCAGCTGTCCACCGCAATCGCCTTGCCGCTGGCACCCTGCTCAACGATCCGCACCCGCTGATAGCTGCCATCGCAGTTGAGGCTCAGGCCTCCGGCCGGAGGCGGTTCGGTTGCGGCGGGCTCGACGGTCGGGCTGGCTGGCGCGGCGGCAAACTCGGTGGCTGTCGCTACCGGGGCGCCGGTTGGCGGCTCGCTGGGCTGGGGCAGGGCGGCGAGCGTGGCGGCGACTGCCGTGGCAATGGCGTCTTCTGGGACTGCCGTTTGGGTGGCCAGAGGAAATGAGCAGGCCAACCCAGCGGCTGCCAGGGTCGCGAGCAACCTATAGCCAGCTCGGTTCGACATAGGTCCCGAACACTCCTCGCATCACGTCCACGATTTCGCCCAGAGTGGCATAACTACGGACGGCGGCCAGGATATGGGGCATCGTGTTTTCGGTGCCCTGGCAGGCAATCCGCAGGCGATCAAGTGCCTGGCCGACCGCCCCGTTATCCCGGGCCCGCCGCAGCTCGGCGAGCCGCTCCACCTGGTGGCGGTAACCGCCCGGGCTCATCTCCAGGATCGGGATCGAATACGGCGAATCATCGCTGAACGCGTTGACCCCCACGATGTAGCGATCTTCCTGGTCGATCTCTTGCTGGTAGCGGAAGGCCGCCTCGGCGATTTCGCGCTGAAAGAAGCCGGCCTCGATGGCGGGCAGCACCCCGCCGAGTTCGTCGATCCGCCGGAAGTAGGCCTCAGCCTGGGCCTCGATCCGATTAGTCATGGCTTCCACAAAGTAGGACCCGCCCAGCGGATCCACGGTGTTGGCTACCCCCGACTCTTCAGCCAGGATCTGCTGTGTGCGAAGCGCCACGGTGGCCGCATGAGCTGACGGCAGCGCCAACGCTTCGTCCATCGAGTTGGTGTGTAGCGACTGAGTGCCGCCCAGCACTGCGGCCAGGGCCTGGATTGCCACCCGCACGATGTTGTTCTCCGGCTGTTGGGCGGTCAGGCTCACGCCGGCAGTCTGGGCGTGGAAGCGCATGAGCCAGGAGCGCGGTCGCTGGGCGCCGAAGGTTTCCCGCATGGCGTGGGCCCAGATCCGGCGGGCGGCCCGGTACTTTGCCACCTCCTCGAAGAAGCCGTTGTGGGCGTTGAAAA